>Ga0190271_10000085_pt1 | contig 49477 bp, 54 predicted proteins | sample Popmic356T_FD_133747 | JGI IMG/M metagenome (GOLD analysis project Ga0190271, IMG submission 133747) | Populus adjacent soil microbial communities from riparian zone of Weber River, Utah, USA - 356 T | ecosystem: Environmental > Terrestrial > Soil > Riparian zone | place: USA: Utah | collected...
CTCTTCGGTCGCGTGCTGGAAGAACAGGCGGACGTCGCGCAGGCGCTGGTGCTCGCCCAGCGCGACCATGTTCCGCTCGGCCGGGGTGAGGCTTTCCTCCAGGGTGCAGATCAGGCAGTCGGGCCCGGCGAATGCGGTTTTCGCCTTCGTCGGGCCGCGGCCGAACTGCTCCTTGTAGAGGCCGACCATCTCGCGCGAGACGCTCGCGTAGAGGCCGTTCCTCCTCTCGCTCTCCTCCGAGGTCGGAGAGTCGAACCCTGTGGCCCGGTCATCGCCTGTGGCGGCGGAATCAGTCATGGCGGCTCACTCTTCCTCCGCCCTCGAAAAAAGGTCGCTCGCAAGGAGGAGGGCGAAGACAAGTGCCCGACAAACGACTGCTGCAAAGCCGATTCTACGCCGATCGCCAAGCCGGGTGGCCGAATCCTCCTCGGAACGGTTCCGAGGAGATCAGGCGCGCGCGCCCTTGCCCTCGGAAGTGCCCCTGGACCCGGGCCTCGTGACCGGATGCCCGGAGGAACGAATCCTGCATCGTTCGCATCTGAACATCAGCTTCTCCCGGTGTCTTGGGTCGACAGCTGGCCGGACCCTGCTTCGTCCTGGCTGACGGAGAAGTGAGCGGTCTGTGCTTCGAATCGCGCGGCCGGTCGTGCCTCGCGCCCTGTGGATCTTGTTACCCCCGGCCGAGGCCTCAAAACCGACTCGAACTCTGCTGCCGTTCGGCGGTTAGTCTTGACAGATGAGTGAACCCTCCGAGGGCCCGGCCGCCGCTGATGCAACCCGGTTGCTCGTCGTCACCGGAGACGCTGCATCGGACCTCGGCGAGATTCCATTCGGCGCCCGGTCATTGATCGACGGGGCGAGCGAGATCCTCGTCGTCGCTCCCACTCTGCCCTCGCGGATCGCCTGGCTGGCCTCCGATACCGACAGGACCCGCGAGGTCGCCGACGAGAGGTTGAGCGCAGTGCTCGAGCAGCTCGATGACGCCGACGCTTCGGCAAAGGGGACCGTTGGCACCGACGACCCCCTGCTCGCCTTCGAAGACGCTGTCTCCGACTTCCGACCACAGCACATCCTGATCGCCCTCCGAGGCCGCGACCAGGCGGGCTGGCAGGAGCGGGGCCTGATCGAAAAGGTGCTGGAGCGCTTCGAGCTGCCGGTCACCGTGTTCAGGATCAGAAACCGCGGCCAATAGGGTTGGCTTCGAGATGCCGGCCCCGAATCGGAAAGCCAAACGCGGCGAGCGCCCTGACCACGGCTGGGTGATCAGCTTCGGCTGCAAAACCGAGGGTGCACTGAAGCGCCTCAAGGTCGACACCGATCCGGCCAGCGACACGCGTCCGATCGATGTGCCGTGCAGCTGCGGCGAGGTCCACCGCGTGACCGTGTCCCCGTATCGCCGCCGCCGTGCCGCCGACGAGGCCTTCGACCTCGAGGTGACCGCGCTCGACGAGCTGCGTCCCGCCGAGGAGTGAGGGCGGGGCAGAGGCCGGGCAGAGGGCCGCTAGGCCACGCTGCGGTCGCCGAGTCCGGCGCCGGCGGCGAGGGTCTCGATCGAGCGGACCCGACCCGGCAGCGTCGGGGCGTAGTGAACCGTGATCAGCTCGTCGGCCCCGGTCCGCTCCTGGAAGCGGTCGAGGTAGGCGGCGACCGACTCCGCCGGACCGACCGCGGTGTAGGTGAGCATCTCGTCGACGGCGGCACCCTGGGGCGAGTCGAGGATCGCCTCCGCCTCCGCGTCCGTGAGGCGGCGCTCGCCGCGGCTGAAGAGGCTCTTCGCGCGCGAGCGGCGGGTCACTCCGAGGTGTTCCCTCGCGATCTCCTCGGTCTCGGCGGCGACCACGCCGACTCCGGCCATCAGGTGCGGCTTCTCGAGCTGCTCGGAGGGCTTGAATTCGGCTCGGTAGATCTCGATCGCCTGCTCGAGCGCCGCGGGAGCGAAGTGGGAGGCGAAGGCATACGGGAGCCCCAGGGTCGCCGCCAGCTGGGCGCCGAACAGCGACGAGCCGAGCATGTAGAGCGGGACGTGGGTCCCGTAGCCGGGGATCGCCCGGATTCCGGGCAGTGGGCTTTTCTCGCCGAGCAGGCCCTGCAACTCGACCACGTCCTCGGGGAAGCCTTCCTCGGCCTCCCGGGTTCGCCGCAGCGCCCGGGCGGTCGCCTGGTCGCTGCCCGGGGCGCGCCCGAGGCCGAGGTCGATGCGGCCGGGGTGGAGGGACTCGAGGGTCCCGAACTGCTCGGCGACGACCAACGGCGAGTGGTTGGGCAGCATGATCCCGCCCGCCCCGAGGCGGATCGACTCGGTGTGGGCGGCGATGTGGGCGATCAGGACGGCGGTGGCGGAGGAGGCGATCGAGCGGATGTTGTGGTGCTCGGCGTACCAGACGCGCCGGTACCCGTTGCGCTCGGCGCTGCGGGCAAGCTCGACGCTGCCGGCGAGGCTCTCGGCGACGGTCTCGTCGCGGCCGACGAAGGCGAGGTCGAGGATCGAGAGGGGCACGGCCGCCATCCCGGGGACGATACGGATCCCCCGGCTCGGACCCGGAGCTAGGCGCGGTAGTGCAGGTGGACGACGCCGCTGTCGAAGCGGCCCTGGTCGACGAGCTCGAGCGAGAGCCGCCGTCCTCTCGGCAGCGCCGGCTTGCCGCCGCCGACGACGACGGGGTGGAGGAAGAGGTGGACCTCGTCGACGAGGTCGGCGGCGAGGGCGGCGGCGGCGAGACCGGGACCGCCGATTCCGACGTCGCGCTCGGCCGAGTCCACCAGTCGCCTCACGGCGACCGGGTCGAACTCGCGCTCGATCCTCGTCCGGGCGCTCCTCGTCTCCTTCAGCGTGCTCGAGTAGACGACCTTCTCCGCGTTCCGCCAGAGCGCGGCGTACTCACGAATCACCGCCGGCTGGTCGGGTCCGTCGTCGATCGTCTCCCAGGCGACCATCGTCTCGTACATGCGGCGGCCGTAGAGGTGGGTCCCGAGCGTTCGGTCGAGGTCGTTGACGAAGGCGTGGAGCTCCTCGTCGGGCTCAGCCCAGTCGAAGCCGCCGTCCTCGTCCTCGACGTATCCGTCGAGCGAAGCGATCGCCGCGTAGGTCAGCTTGGCCACCGCCGTCATGTTATGGAGGGCGACGTATCTCGAAGCGGGGCGCCGTCGACTTGTGTGCGGAATAGACACAGTGGGTCGTCCCGGCCCCTTACAGTTCCCGGGTGATGAGCAGCACCTCAGAGCATGTCGACGTCCTCATCGTCGGCGCCGGCATCTCGGGCGTCGGCGCTGCCTACCACCTGCAAAAGCGCAGTCCGGGCAAGAGCTACGCGATCCTCGAGTCCAAGCCCGTGATCGGCGGCACCTGGGATCTCTTCCGCTACCCGGGGATCCGCTCGGACTCCGACATGCACACCCTCGGCTACAACTTCAAGCCCTGGACCGCGGCGAAGGCGATCGCCGACGGCGATTCGATCCTCGACTACGTCCGTGAGACAGCCGCCGAGAACGGGATCGATCGCCACGTCCGCTTCAACCACAGGGCGACCTCCGCCTCCTGGTCGAGCGCCGACTCGCGCTGGACCGTCGAGGCGGCCCGCTCCGACACCGGCGAGACGGCGACGATCACCTGCGACTTCCTCTTCATGTGCAGCGGCTACTTCCGCCACGACGAAGGGTTCACCCCGGAGTTCCCGGGGATCGAGAGCTTCGGCGGCGAGGTCATCCACCCCCAGCACTGGCCCGAGGACCTCGACTACGAGGGCAAGCGGGTGGTGGTCGTCGGCAGCGGCGCCACCGCCATCACCCTGGTGCCGGCGCTGGCCGAGAAGGCGGCGAAGGTGACGATGCTCCAGCGCTCGCCCACCTACGTGATCTCGATGCCGGGCGAGGACGCGATCGCCGTCGCTCTTCGCAAGGTCCTGCCGGAGAAGGCCGCCTACGTGATCACGCGCTGGAAGAACGTCCTCCTACAGTCGGCCTTCTACCGACTCTGCAAGCGCTTCCCGGGCCGGATGAAGGCTTTGGTGATGAGAGAAACGAGGAAGGCCCTGCCGCCGGGCTTTGACGTCGAAAAGCACTTCAACCCGAAATACAACCCTTGGGACCAGCGGGTCTGCCTGGTTCCCGACGGCGACCTCTTCGAGGCGATCGCCGGCGGCCGCGCCGAGGTCGCCACCGACACGATCAGGTCCTTCGACGAGAACGGGATCGAGCTCGACTCGGGGGAGCGGATCGACGCCGACATCGTCGTCACCGCCACCGGGCTCAACCTGCTCTTCCTCGGTGACGTCGAGATCACCGTCGACGGCGTCAGCCCGGACATCCCCAACTCCTTCACCTACAAGGGGATGATGCTGAACGACGTCCCCAACCTCGCCTTCGCGGTCGGCTACACCAACGCCTCCTGGACGCTGAAGATCGATCTCGTCTGCGAATACGTCTGCCGCTTGATCAACCACATGGACGCCCACGGCTACCGCGAATGCGTGCCGCGGCTGGCGGACCCGACGATGACCGAGGAGCAGCTGATCGATTTCAATTCGGGCTACGTGCTGCGCTCGCTGCACGCACTTCCCAAACAGGGGGCGGAGGTCCCTTGGAAGATGCGTCAGAACTACGTCCGCGACGTTCCCGAAATTCGCCGCGGCGAGCTAGCCGACGGCACGATGCAGTTCTCGCGCGGCGCCGACGCGGACACCGCGGCCGAGGCCGAGGTCGCTAGCAGCGGAATTTCCGGCTGACCGCCGAGCTCTGGTCGACCAGCGTCCCCCTGCGGTTGAAGGCTTCGCCGACGACGGTCGTGCGCCAGGTGCCGGTCACGCAGCCGGGGACGCTGACCGTCGCCTTGACCCGGCGGCCGCGAGCGCTCGACGTCTCGCACTCGATCGCGAACGACTGGCGCCCGATCTTCTTGCGGAGGCAGACCGTCACCCGCAGGCTCGGACGGGCCACCTCGCCGACGTAGGAGCCCGCCGCGACCAATTCCAGGCTCGAGGAGTCGTAGGCAGGCCGCTTCGCCCGTGCTTCGAATCCTCCGGCCGCGCCGGCCAGCTGGGTGGCGACGAGGGCGAAAAGGAGCGCCGAGGCGACGATGTAGCGTCCGAGCTTCATTGGAGCTGACCGAAACACAGCATCGCATTCTCGTCGCCCTCTGCCGGCCGGTGGGCGACGGCGGCGGCTTCGCACCTCCCGCCACCAATCAGGAGATCGCCGACGAGGTCTACCTCAGCGTCGATGCGGTCAAGGCGCACCTGCGGACCCTCTTCAGGAAGTTCGAGATCGAGGACCTGCCCCACAACCAGAAGCGGGCCCACCTCGCCGAGCTTGTGATCCAGGGCGGCTATCTCGAGGGGGAGGCGGGGGAGGAGGCCGCGAGCGCGCCTCCCGCGCGCACGGCGACCACCTCCCCCGCTCGGAACGACCGGCGGCCCTGGCTGTTCGGGGGAGCCATGGCCGCGATCCTGGTCGTCCTGGTGTCGGCGCTGGTGCTCACCGGCGCCTTTTCGGGAAGCTCTGACGACGGCACCGGCGTCACCGCCTACCGGGAGGCGGTGCGCGGTTACTGCCGACTCGCCCTCGGGACAGAGGAAGGGCGAGCCGGCAGGACCACGCAGTCGCGGGCGCGCCGGTATCTGGCGGTGATCGAGACGGTGCGGGGGAGGGTCGCCTCGCTGCCGCCGCCGTCCGCAGCCGACAACGCGCTCGAGCGCTTTCGCGAAGGCCTGACCGCCGCCGCCGACTACACGAGCGTCGTCGCCGAAGAGCCGCCGGCGGCCGGTTCGGACGCCCAGGCGAACGTGGTCGCCGAGCTGACCTTCGCCGCCGGCCAGGTGCAGGCGGGGGCGCTCGGCTACGACCTCGGCCCGGCCTGCGTCGCGATCGGGGAGCTCGTCAACCGCTCGGCGCGAAACGCCGCCGGCGCTCCCTAGGCGGGACGCGGGAGGGGCCCCGGCCCGGACACCCCTCCCGTGTTCCCACTTGCCAGGAAGATCCATCACGGCCTCGCTACCGGGCCGTCTCGTCGCCGACTGCTCCGGCGCCAGCTTCATGCAGAGCTCTCGGGTTGCATCGCCATGTCTCCTGTCGGCGGGTTCACGATCGCGCCGTCGTCCCACCAAACCCGAGGCGGCGGCGACGCGCAAGGCCCCCCGGGGCTAGGCCCGGCACACCCCGGGTGTGCGACACCCAGGTGTGTGCCTAGCGCCCACCCGTCGGGCCATCCCGCCGCTAGGCTTCACGTCGCTCGGCGCCTTGGCGGAGTGGCTACGCAGCGGCCTGCAAAGCCGTTTACACCGGTTCGATTCCGGTAGGCGCCTTCCCTGCAAACCAGCTGTTTCCCGCTTCCCAACTGGGTTTGCGGGGTATGCGGCCGATCCGGTTGAAACCGGTAAAAACCGGTTGCGGGGGGATACGACTGGCACCCCGCTGGCACCCCAAGAGGATGGGACCTCGGTGTGTCGGTGTCCTTCTCTGGGCGATACCTTTACGTGATGGCGAAACGCGAAACGTCTTTCGGCGACGGCTCTGGCCCTGAGGACCGCTACCACCTGCTCATGACCGACGGGGGCATAGTTCCCGATCAGCCCGGGAGCATGGCGGGTCAAGCCGCAATTGGTGTCGTCCTGAAGGCCCCTCTTGAGGAGCTATCGGAAGCGATAGGGCCGACGAAGGATCATCACGTTGCGGAGTATCGAGCTCTCATCAGAGGCCTCGAAGCAGCCCGCTCTAACGGGATTGAACGCCTACACGTGTGCCTCGATTCCCAGCTGTTGGTCGGCCAGCTGAACGGCAGATCGAAAGTCAAAGCGGAGCAGCTCAAGCCCTTGCACGAACAAGCGATTTCTTTGATCCGGCAGTTCGCTGACATCGAGATCGCGTGGGTGCACCGAGACGCGAACGCTGAGGCGCACGCTCTCGCGAGCGCCCCACTTGGGCCGCTGAGGCCCAAGCCGAAAGCTCCAATCGACGAACTTCCGCTCGAATAGCGCAATCGGGTCGGCAAAGGTCGCCGATGGCCGCGACGGGCAGCTGCGAACTGATGACGACCCCAACCTGAAAACAGGAGCAGCTAACCCGAGACCCCTTAGGGAGTAGACCCGGCCCAACGCGACTGAACTCCTAGGGCATGGTCCTTTAACCCAAGCAGTTCCCGCGCCACAACCATGCAGTGCCTGGTCTCCTTCTTCTTCCTCGGCGCTCTCGGCGCCGCTGGTAGAACCTGCTGGTTTGCAGGGGGAAGTGTTACGACGCAGGAGCTAGAGTCGCTGAGGCAGGCCGATATTTGGTCAGTTTCAGGCGGAATCGGGGGCCGACTGCCCTCCTAAGGTCGCGCAATGGCTAAGGACCCATTAGCGATCGCCTCGATTTGCATGGAGCGCAGCCTCCATGCCGCAATCAAGACCAGAGCCGCCGAGGCGGAGCGCTCGGTGAGCGCCGAGGTGCGGTACGCCTTGCGCCGACACCTGCAAACCGATAGCGGCGGCCTGGCCCCCGGCCAAGGTGGGGGGAACCGTGGCTCAGGCTAGTGCGGCTCCAGCTCCCGCCCGAGACGCCGTCAGCCGGGGGTGCAGGCCCCCACTTGCCGTCATCGACGGGGGTTCAACCCGCAGCCTCGGCGAGCTTGAAGCGGAGGCCAACGCAAGCCACGATGCGGTCATCGGGCTGACCCGACAGGCCCTGGGCGCCGCCCTCACCTGTGGCGCTGCGCTGATCGAGATCAAGGATCGGATCGGGCACGGGAACTGGGGCGGCTGGCTCGCAGGGAAGAATTTCAACGGTTCGGCTCGTCGCGCCCAGGAGTACATGCAGATATCCCGCTGGGCAAATACGCGGGCGCCCGCGGACTTGGAGGGCTGGACCATCGACGGCGCCTTGGCAGCGATCCGCAGGGAAACGGCAACGGCGAAAGCTGCTCGCGCGACTGCTGGTGCTGAGGAGGCGGCAGCACGTATCCGCCGTGAATCGAACGAGATTAGGGCGCGGCTCGGCAAGCCACCGCTCCCGCCGACGACAGCCGAGATTGCCCTCACACGCGCGAAGGATGCCCACCCTGGCCCGCACCCCTCGCGCTACTCCGGACTTGTGTGTACGTGGGCAGATGGCCGGGGCGGGCGCGAGCGGACCACCGATCCGGCGGTCATCGCTGCGGTTCTGCGGCGGGAGTCATCGGAGTCGTGAGCTACACGCTGGTGCAAGACGTGTTCCGCCGCAGCCGCGCCAGCGGCACCCGACTGGCCGTCCTGCTCGCCCTGGCCGAGATGGTCAACGAGAGCGCCTACACCGCGACACGAGAGGCGGTTGCCTGGCCGAGCCACGAGACCTTGGCGCTGAGGGTGAACGTCAAGGGCCGGGCGATCCGATACGCGATTGAAGGGCTGGTCAACGACGGAGAACTGCGGCGAACCGGCCGGGTGCGGGCGAGCGGATGCGTGGTCTACGAGATCACCCTGCCCGCCGACGAGAAGGCCCTGCCCGACCAGGTACACGAATCTGCACCGAGGCAAGAAGATGCCTCAGGGGAGGCAAGAAGTTGCCTCCGACCCCGGCAAGGACTTGCCGACGAACCAGAAGGAACCAGAAAAGAACCAGGCCGACGCCGCAGAGCGGCGACGGCGACCTCTTTCACGGACAAGGGAAACGGCCTCGACCTGGACCGCCGCGGCAAGGACGACTACGAGCCCGACGACCTGACGGCGCTCGTCCGGAGGCGGGTGGCGGTGTGACCCCCTTCTCCCCACGTGCAGAGTTGGCGCGGGCGCTCCGCGAACTGAACCGGCGCTTCCACGAACTGCCCGAGGCCGACCGCCCCACCGTGGCGTGGGGGCACACCGACGACCGACTAGAAGCCGCCTTGGCCAGCGGCGACCGCGACCGGGCGCTGGCGGAGGTCGACCGTTGGCGCGACGAGCACATGCGGCTGTTCGACACCGCGGGGCTGGCACGGTGAAAAAGCTCGCCACCCCGCTGCCGCGCATAGCCCTCAGCCCCGCGGAGGCGGCCGCGGCCCTGGGCATCGGCCCCGACCTGTTCGCCCAGCGTGTCCAGCCCTACGTGCGCCTGGTGCGGGTCGGCCGCCGCAAGCTGGTGCCGCTCTCGGAGCTTCACCGCTGGCTGAACGAGAACGCCGACGCCCCGATGGTGGACGAGGTGGGGCGATGACTTTCAACGACTTGGTCAATGGAGGCCAAGACAGGGCAACCCAGGGAGGCGCGGGTTCTTGGTCCTCCTCCTCCCGCGCCCCCTGGGGCTGCCCGACCCATCGAGAGGAGACGCCATGACCGACCCCGGCGTGCTCGACCGCGAGCGACAGCGCCGCACCTTCTGGTTGCGGCGGAACCTGTCCGACCCCCTGGCCCTGCTGGCCGCCGAGCGAGTGGCCCGGCGCCAGGCGCCCGACTACCGCGACCCACGGCGAGCGGCGCTTGACGCCTACTTCGCCACCCACCCCGATGACCGGCCCACCGGCTGGTGAGGAGGATCCATGCCCGAGAAACCCGACTGCCCGCAGTACAAGACCCCCGACGAATACGACGTCGGCGACCACCTGGCCGTGCAGCAGGCGCGGAACCGCAACCAGCCGTCGCCGAAGATCGAGCGCCCCGAGTGGACGCGCTACCGCGCCGAGGTGCTGGAAGCCGCGGGCATCGCCGCAGAGGAACGAGCGGACGAGCCAAAACCGCCCCAGGCGATGGACACCGACGAGCACTTCGACCGCATCCGCGAGGAGCGGCGGCCCGGCTAACCGACCACCCAGACCTGCAACGACCGACCCCAAGGAGACTCACATGCCCACCATGCCCCGACGACATCTGCCGATGGTTGCGCCATTCCCCTCAACGCTCGTCGGCCTCATGCCCGCCGAAGTGGCCACCACAAGCGCCGCCCTGGCCGAGCGCGAGGAGGCCCACGACGCTGCCGTACGCAATCTGAATGAGGCACGGGCTGTTGCCGAACGCGCCCCCGCGGAAGACCACCAGGCGGCCAAGGTGGCGGCCGCGGAGGGGAAGAAGCTCCCGAAAGAGCAGACACCCGCTGCCGAGGCGAAACTGGCCGACGCGGAGCGCACCGCCGCTGCGCAGTACGACCCGCGGGCAGACACTGGCTACCAGTTCCTGGCCGAGCTACGCACCCACCACGGTGAGGTGAAGGAGGCGCTCGACAACGAGATCGAAAACAACGCCGCCCAGGCCGAGGACACCCTCTCGCACCTTGAGGCCGTGCTGGTCCGCGCCCGCGTACTCCAGGGGGCGCGTAATGCACTCGGAGACACGGCGGGCGACACCCTGGCTGGGCGGAATGCGTCGTTCAGTTTGCGCAACCGCCGCCCAACAGCCGACCCGCTCAACCGCGAGCTACGGGCGCTGCTCGACCAATTGCGGGAGGCACTCGCGTGATCGGCCCGCTGCGACCACGGCCGGCCACTCGTCCCAGTTTGAGGGGTGGGGGTGAACTAAACGGCGTTCATGCGTCTCACCGGAGAGCACTGCGCGACGGGCCGTGTACGACTCTGGGGATTGCGATTCAGCTGCCCAGGGGGAGCTGATCAGGATTCAGGGCCTTGGGTTTAGGCGGCAAAGCCACCTGAGTCGCGTGCGCTCCGGCTGCAGGCATGTCCGGCGCCTTGCCTTCGAGGAGTTCGCCAACGGTCACCAGCTGGACTTTCGGGTGTTCCCCCCAAGGGCTTGTGTAGAAGCCAGCACTAGCCGCCTCCTGCCGCATGGGCTGGGTGGGCTTGTTGAGAGACAAGAGAAGGCCCATCTCGGCGCTCTCCCGCTGCAGCACTCCGACGAGATCGCGCACGTGGCTGACCTGAACTTTCCCCGCCTTCACGGAGACGATCAGTTGCTTCGGCTTGTCGCTGCTCTCGTCAAAAAAGTAGAGCCGCCCATCAATCCCGTGGTCAGCTCCCTTTTTTCCCTCCGCCGGTCGTGCCCCGATGAGACCAAGCGCCCACCACTGGAACTGGTACGGGTCGTCCTTGGCAAGCTGGGATGCGTCGTCCTCTGTCGTTGGCTCCCCAATGACGTCGTAGTCATCGGTGCCTCGCGCCGCGAGGCGACTCTTCATCAGCGAGACGGCCAGGTAGGTCAGATCGATACCTATCCAATGGCGGCCGAGACGCTGGGCGGAGACGATGGTGGTTCCACAGCCGCAGAATGGATCGAGCACAACGTCTCCCGGTTTGCTGCTGGCCTTGATGATTCGGTCCAACAGGGCCTCTGGCTTCTGAGTGGGGTACCCCAGCCGCTCTTGGTCCTTCGTGGAGAGCCATCGAACGTCCTCATCGATCCCTGCGTCAGTACCGAAGACGGTCCCGTTCGTATACGGCTGGAAGGCCCAGATGTCGGGCACCCGATAGCCATCCGTCGGCTTGAGGTAATGCTCGTACATCGGCCAGGCCGCACCCTCCTCGATCTTGATGACGCCAAGCTCGTAGAAGCGATCAAGTTTTTCGTGCTGAGACATGCCCGACATGTCCTCTCCGAGCTCTTCGACGAGCCTCCCTGGGATTGCCCAGTGCCTGCCCTTGGCCGTTGGGTCGAAGCCGCGCCAGGGTTTTCCAGACTCTCCACCGCGCGTACCAGATCCCGTCAGAACGTTCCCGTAATAGTTGGTTCGCCACCCCTTTTCGTCCTCTACGAAGTAATCCTCAACGTGACCACGCATGTAGGGCCGCTTTGGGTTGTTCCACGTCGCCCCGTGCGAACGGACGTAATAAAGAATCGTGTCGTGTATCGGTGCGTACCGGGCCGCCTTCCCATGGGCGCCGGTTCGCCGCCAAATGATCTCATTGCGAAAGTTCACCGGCTCAAACACCGCATCCATCAAGAGTTTGAGGTAGTGGCTGGCCGTGGGGTCGCAATGCAAGTAGATGGAACCCGTCTGTTTGAGAACTCGGTGCAAAGCGACAAGTCGAGGGGCCATCATCGACAGATAGGCGAGCATCGTGCTGGGTCCCAGCAATGTTTGGAAGGCCGCCAAGGCAGCTGCCACTTCACCTCCTTCGCCAACGACAGTCTGAAAGGACGAAGCCGCTGCCTGGTCCCAGTGCCAGGTGTCGTCAAAGGCTTTGATCTGAGCTGCCGCCTGCTCTCCACCCGCATGCCCAAAAAGAACGTTGTAGGTGGCGTCCGACTTGAACGGCGGATCGAGGTAGATCAAATCGACCGATTCCGGCGGGATATGGCGCTGGAGGACGTCCAAATTGTCGCCGTAGTAGAGGGCGTTGCTGTCCGGCATAAGAGGAAAGTTCTATCGCGCGGCTCGGATAGGTCGCGGCCTCCCCGGGCGGAGGAAAAGCGAGCGCCTATCGAGTTGCAATCGAACCAGTTCTTGCCTACGTTCGCTGCAAGCAATAGCGGCCTCCGGAGGCGCGGTAACGCCAACCGGAGGCCTTGACACAGGAGGTGGAAGCTCCCATGCCCGCGATCAACCCTACGCCCGGAGGGCAGCACTGATGGCCACCGGGATCAGCAAACGGCACTCCCGCGGCTGCTCGGCACTCAACGGCAGGGCCTGCCGATGCAACGGCGGCTGGGAGGCATCCGTGTACTCGGCCCGCGACGGCAAGAAGATCCGCAAGCGGTTTCGCACCCACCAAGAAGCGGCGTCCTGGCGGGCGTCGGCGAAGCTGAGTCTCGACCTCGGCAGGCTGCGGGCGCCAACAGCGACGACGCTGAGGGACGCGGCCGACACATGGCTGGCCGGTGCAGAGGCGGGCGAGATACGGAACCGATCTGGCCACGGCTACAAGCCCGCGACGTTGCGCGGCTACCGGCAGGCGCTAGAGGACCGGGTGCTGCCGCTGTTAGGCGACCGCAAGCTGGCGGCGATCACGACCAGCGATCTACAGGCCGTAGTGGATATGTGGGTGGGAGAGGGCCAGCCCGCCTCTACGATCCGCAACGGCATCAAGCCCCTACAGGCGATCTACCGCCGCGCCCGCTCGCGGGGTGGCCTGGCGGTGAACCCCACCCACGACCTAGAGCTACCGGCGCCGCGCCCCAAGGAGGTGGAGATCGTGGCCCCGGAGGTCGGCGCGGCTCTGGTGGACGCCGCCCCGGACGATGACCGCGCCTTGTGGGCCACGGCCCTGTACGCCGGACTGCGACACGGTGAGCTACGTGCACTGCGGTGGCGAGCAGTGGACCTGGCGGCCGGGACGATCCGAGTGACCGAAAGCTGGGACCAGCGGGAGGGCGCTATTGATCCGAAGACAGCCACGTCGCGGCGCTCGACGCCGATGCCGGGGCTTCTGCGGGACGCCCTGGTGGAGCACCGTCTGCGGCAGGGAGAGCCGGACGACGACGCTCTCGTCTTCGCCAGCGAGAGGGGGGTGCCCTTTCACGCCACCAGCCTGTACCGCCGCGCCGACAGCGCTTGGGGGGAGGCGGGGCTGCGGGATCGGCTGCGGCTGCACCAAGCCCGCCACACCTACGCCAGCTTCATGATCGCCGCGGGGGTCAACGCCAAGGCCCTGAGCAGCTTCATGGGGCACAGCAGCATCAAGGTGACATTCGATCTGTACGGGCATTTGATGCCGGGTACAACGTCCGAGGCCGCCGCGCTGCTGGATACCTTCCTACAGGTGGCACATCAAGACACCGAAAACGCGGTTCGGGCGGCTGCTCGGTAGGCGAACTGTTCCCGTCAGGGCCACATGGGCCAGCCACCATTTGACATCGTTGGACCCCTGCCTTCCCCGGGGGCACGGGAGGACCTTGCTGCGTTTGCGGCCAAGTTGAAGGACCACCCGTGGGGCGGGGATGGCCTGGCTCGGCTGGTTGTAGGTCGCATAGACGAGAGCCTGGAGGCCTGGCTACCCCCGGCTGAGTACGCGCAGTGGAGGGCAGGACACGAACTGGGGCGCATCGGCGCAACCGGAGCCAAAGCGTTCGTCGCTAAAGATGGCCTCCGAACCGCAGCGGTACCGCCCTTGCCCGACCGATGGACCTTTCTGATGCTCGCGTGTCACGAGATGGTCGAGTCCTCGCTAGGCCGCCGCCACGATGACGAGGCGCACGATTTTCAGGACGGGACCCACATCGGCCTGGCGCACGTGCTCTGGAGCGAGTACGTGGTCGAGAGGACGCGCCGCACCCTGGCCAACGAACTCGGCTGGGGTTTCTCAGATATCGAGAACGGCTTCCTAGTTGAGCAGATGGGCGACCTGGAAGCAGAGATACCGCAGCTGGTGCAGTGGGCAGTTGAACACGACGAACCGCCCCAACGGATTTTTCAGCTTTGGTTTGAGATGGCCCGCAGCTACGCCATGGCGCTTGGGCGTGCCGACGCAGGTTGCCCTGCTGACGAAGACCAGGTTGGGCGATTCCGAGCATTGACGCTGGTGGTGCAGACAAGCGCCGGATGGGATGCCGTCGACAACTCGCTGAGGGGGGCGTTTGGGCGGGCTGGCGACCTAGCTGCCGTGTTGGACGAAAGCGTGTACGGCGACGGATGGAGCGTTCTCTACCAGCAGTTCACCCACGACTGGAACACCCGCTACGAGGCGGCCCTGGACTGAGTCCGCTCAGGACCTGTTCTCGGGCGGCTCCGGCAAAGCGGTCGCAATCTCGTACATAACCACCGCTGCCTGGAGCACCACACGTCTGCCGTCCTGCCATTCGAGCGGCTCGTTCTCCTTTTGGCCACCGTGCTCTTGTCGCTGAACCAACTCGACGGCCGCCCGCCAGAGTCCGAACAGGGCATCAAAAAGGGCCGTTCGGCGCTCCCCGAGTGAGGGTCGGTAAAGCATCAACACCGCCGAGACACGATCCAGCGTTTTGGTCGGGTCGGGGTTCACCTCCTGGGGCCGGTGCCGCTCGACCAGGGCCGTAGCGAACGCCTGCATGGCCTCGCGCACCTTGTGGCCGATGGTCGTCAGCTCTTTCTCGGAATCCGCGGCCCAAAGCAGCTTCTCCGCTTCGCTCCACTTTTCGTAGGCGGCCGGTGCCAGTTCACGGAGCAGATCGGACGCGAGAAACTGCCGCACCTGTTGCTCCTGCCGCTCGACCGGCTCCGTGGCTCGCTCTTTCAAGGCGGCGTAGTAGCGGCGTCCCGCAAGCGTGACCACATAGTCGTTGCCGTAGACGTAGTTCAAGTGAGTCGCCTTCAGAAACCCCAGCCGGTCCAACGTATGGATGTCGTCCGGGAGAACCTCCCTCACCCCCCAAGGCCCCTGGAAGCCGTTGGGGCCGATGTATTCCCCGCCCAGGTGCCAATGCTGCTTCGACCGGGGAGCGTTATTCGTCGCCTCGACAATTTCGACCAGCAGTTGCTCCTGCTCAGGTTCAAGGCCGCCGCCGCCAACCTCCGGGAAGTCGGCTACGGCCTCGCGAGCCTCGCGGGTGAGCCGGATCAGGGCCATGTCCGCAACGCGGTGGCTTCCGCCTATATGGACCTCGATGATCCCGTCGTCCCGCAAACCGCGCATTAGGTCAAGGAGCCTCCGCTCGTCCACCATTGAGGCCCCGCCCTCATCGAGTGCGACCAGCAGTTCCTTGCCGTTAACGTCCCTGCGATTTTTCGCCCCCGCCCGCCATATTGCGGTCAGAAGCGTTCTGCTGTCGTCGTCGAGGCGCACCACGGCCAGCCTAGAACGGCGTGTAGACGGCTACGAGTGGCACCCCGGCTGGCACCCCGTCACAGATTTCCGCTTGGGCAAGCCAGGTTCCCCACGCTGCCCGGGCCTGCAAAGCCGTTTACACCGGTTCGATTCCGGTAGGCGCCTCTACTGGGTTTGCCGGGGCATTGTGAAGGGGGTAGAGCGTCCGTTCGGCCAGCAGGCCGAACGTACAGCTCTGAATCGTCGCGCTGAGGTTCCTCCGGCGTCAAAGTTCGGCGGGTACGGCCCGAAGACCACGATGGGCGAGATCATGGCTTTGGTTTCTGCATGAATGGCCTGCGCGGGCGACCATCCGCTTTTGGGCTTCCGCCGCTCGTCGCGGTTCGCCTGTAGCGTATGCGGAGGTGAGCCGGGAAGACTGGTCGGCATCTGACTTGTCGACCCCGAAAGGCTCCTCTTGGCCCTCGCAGTAGCCACCTTCCTGATTGCTCTGGCGATCATCGCCAGCGAGAAGATGCACCGCACCAACGTCGCCCTGCTCGGTGCGGCGATCGTCGTCCTCTTCGTCGGCGACTTCTCCCAAGAGCAGGCGATCGAGTCGGTCGACTTCAACACCATCGGCCTCCTGGTCGGGATGATGATCCTCGTCTACCTGACCCAGCAGACCGGGGTCTACGACTTCGTCGCAATCCGGGCAGGGCAGATCTCAGGAGGGCGTCCGTTCGCGATGACCATGGCGTTGGCCGGCACGACAGCGCTGCTCTCGGCTTTCCTCGACAACCTGACGACGATCCTTCTGATCGCCCCGATCACGTTCTTGCTCGCCGATGCACTGGACATCGATGCAGTGCCGCTGTTGATCATCGAGGTGATGGCCTCGAACATCGGCGGCACCGCGACCCTGATCGGCGATCCGCCCAACATCATCATCGCCGGCGCCACCGGCCTCAGCTTCAACGCCTTCATCGTCAATCTGGCCCCGATCGTGATCGTCACCTTCGCGGTGGTGATTCCGCTGCTCTATCTCGTCTTCCGATCGCGGCTACAGATAGAAGAGAAGAATCGCAAATCAGTGATGGAACTCAACGCGCTCGCTTCTATCCGCGACAGCGCCGAGCTGCGCCGCACCGGGCCGGTCCTCCTTCTCACCGTTCTCGCCTTCTTCGCTCACCAGGCGCTCCACGTGGAGCCGGCCACCGTGGCGCTGACCGGCGCCGCGGTTGGGCTGCTGGTCACATCGGTCAAGCTGGAGGACGCCCTTGCTCATCTGGAGTGGACGACCCTCTTTTTCTTCATCGGCCTCTTCGTGATGGTCGGGGCCCTGGAGGCGACCGGAGCCATCGGTCATGTCGCCGATGCGGTCAAGGACGTCACGGGAGGCGACCGTACCGCCGAGCTGATCGGGATCACCTGGGTCGCCGCCTTCGGCTCTGCGGTCGTCGACAACATCCCCTTCACGACGGCGATGATCCCGGTCGTCAAGGACCTACAGCAGTCAGCTGGGGCCGGCGGCGATGACGCCTACTGGTGGTCCCTCTCGCTGGGCGCCTGCTTCGGAGGCAACGCGACGATGATCGCCGCCGCCGCCAACGTCGCCGCCGCCGGAATGGCCGAGCGGGCGGGGACCCCGATCGGCTTCGTCACCTTTCTCAAGGTCGGCGTCCCTGTAACGATCATCTCGATCGCGCTCGCCACCGCATACATCCTCATCCGCTACGTAGCGCTCTAGGAGGAACCATGCCGGACTCGATCGTCAAGAAGACCATCCGCGAGATCGAGCCCCTCGGGGCCGATGATCTGATCGGCCCGGCGGCGCGCCGTCTCATCGATCTGGAACTGCCGGCGCTGCCCGCGGTGGAGGCCGACGGGCGCTTCGCCGGCATCTTCGGCGAGCGCGAGTTCATGGCCGCGCTCTTCCCCGGCTACGTGGGAGAGCTGCGCTCGGCGGCGATGGTCTCGCGTTCGGTCGACGAGACGATCGAGCGTCGCAGCGATTGCAGCGCCGAGCCGATCCGGCGCTACCTGACGACCGACCACGTCACCGTCGACGACGACTACTCAGACACTCAGCTCGCCGAGCTGTTCCTCCACCACAGGGTGCTGATCGTTCCGGTCGCGACCGCGGGGAAGGTGCACGCCATCATCACCCGCAGCGACTTCTTCGGGGCGCTGGTCGGCCGCTTCGGCGCCATCGCGGAGGATCTGGACGACCTGGTCTGACGGGCGAGTCGATTCTGCCTCTCGCAGCCACCAGCGACACCGCTGTGCCCCGTTCAAGCTGCGACATCCCGCGGTCGATCTCATGAGGATGAAGCCTCCGAATTCCCGACCACGTCCCGTGAGGCGGCGATCGGCTCTCTTTCGGCAGCGGCCGAACCGATCGCTCGACTTTCTGCTCGGTGCCTTCCTTCTGATTTGCATTGCGGGCGCGATCGCAACGATCAATCCGATCCTCGCGCTCGTCGTATCCGTCGCGATAGTCGGCATGTACCTGGACGCTCTGCGTCGTGAGGAACGGACCCGAAAGGCGAACCGACCGGGTTCCTGAGCGCCGCGACCGTCGGACTGTCGCGTTCTCGCACCCAGATGCCCGGCGGGCTCAAGCTCAGCCCTGGGAGTGGCGATATTCAGGCAATGGAACTGGCGTCGCATCGACAATCCCTCCTCGATGGAAGTGGGTTTTCGATTGGACCTTCGATCCGCCGCCGCGACCGGATCGATCGGGAGCGTGTCTCGGGATAGAAAAGGCGCCGCGACGCTTGCCGTCGGTGCCCGTCATGCCTTGTACCCCACGTTTTCGCTCTCAATCCGGCGCCGAGATCGAGCCTGGCGCCGTGGGCCTCGCGGTCAGGTCCCGGCCGGGGCGCTGCTCAATCGGGGTATCGCCCGGGCCGTCCAACCGACCCGGATCGCACCGACCGGATTAGGACCGCGCCGACCAGGACTAGCAGCGCCCCGAAGCCGAGGAAGCCCAGGTCCCAGCCAAGTGGCCCACCGAGGTCGTCGCGCAGATGGTGGATGCCGAGGATCTGGTGGTCGACGAGGCCCTCGACGAGGTTGAAGCCGCCCCAGCCGACGAGCATCGCCCCGAAGTGGAGCCGCCAGGGGGGAGCCAGGCGCCCCTGCTGCCAGGCCCGGGTCGCGGCGATCGTGCCGGCGAAGACGAAGATCCAGGTGAGGACGTGGAAGAGCCCGTCGGCGAGCGTGTTGTCCTCGAGGCCGGCGACGCTCTTCGGGTCGCAGCAGCCCTCGTCGCTGAGGATGTGGTGCCACTGGAGGATCTCGTGGAAGACGATGCCGTCGATGAAGCCGCCGAAGCCGACGCCCAGGAGCAGGGCCGGCAGCAGTGGCGGCCTCAAGCCGCGGCGGTTCCGGGCCGGGTCAGCCGCACCGATTCACCCCCTCGGAGGGTGACCTCGAAGCTTCGTTCGGGGAAGGCATGGCGCTCATCCGCGGCGGCGAGCAATCCATCCTCCGTCAATCCGGTGACCCAGAGGATGCGTCGAACCTGCCCCTGGACGCCACTGAGGAGCAGTTGCCTGCCGCCGTCTGCGAGGTGGCGGCCGGCGGCGACGATGACCGCGAGGCCGCTCGAGTCGATGAAGGTGCAGGCGCCGAGGTCGAGCAGCACATGACAGGGATCCGCCCGCGCGGCCTCGAACGCCGCCCGCAGCTGGTCCGAGACGGCGAGGTCGATCTCCCCCTCGACATCGATCTCGATGCAGCCCGGCCAGATGCGCTGCTCGGTGAGCCGGAAGGGACGGACCTGCTGCCACCGCGCCGATCGATCGTGATGAGACATGGACACTCCCGTCTGATTCGCTGGGAAGAAATCCGCGAAGCCGGGGGATGGGCCCGGGGCCGCGTGTCTCTCGGGAGAGTGGGACGCCTCCGGCACCGAGTCCTGGGACGTCTGGATCACCGTACCGCACCGGTCTCGCTCTGGCCAGGGGTCAGGCCGAGGCGCGAATCGGCTCGGGGCGGATCGGCCAGAGGGCGACGTCCTGGCGGCGGGAGAAATGCAACAACGGCTCGCCCTCCAGCGCCAGTCGATGGCCGGCGAGCATCGTGTTGGCCTCGATCTCTGCCCATGCCGGTTGCAGGGGCCAGGGGGGATGGTGGATGTCGCCCCGGTGGACGCGCCCGGCGCCATCCAGGGTGTAGAGGCAGTACCGCTCGGCGAGCCAGCGCTCGAGCGAACCGGGCCGGACCGGCAGCCGTCCGCCGTCGGGTCCGTAGCGCGCCCTGAGGCCGGCCGGCGGCCCGTCGCGGGAGATCCTCTCGGCCTCGAACCCGATGCCCTCCTGATCGGCGGCGATGCTCATCCGCGAGCGGAAGTAGGGGAGGCGGTAGGTGCGCCGCGCGGCGAAGACCGCGGGCAAGCTGCCGGCGTCGAGGCTGAGGAAGTAGATCCCCGGCCTGCCGGCGAAGCTGACGTAGGTGCGGACGTTGAGCTCGGGGAAGGAGGAGAGGCGGGGCACGGGAGTCGTCCCGCGAAGGCGCAGCCCCTCGACCCGGAAGGGCGTGATCCCGAGGTAGGCATCGCCCTCGTGGGTGTCGATCGAAAGCTGCGGAGGAACCAGCGCTTCGAGTCTCGCGACCGGGACCTGCCAGTGGGCGAAGAGAAGGTCGGTCCAGGTCTGCCCCATGATCCAGGGCTCCCGCGGCAGGGGCCAGGGACGGTGGCCGGTCTCGGCAAGGACCTGGCGCTGGCGAAAGGCATCGGAGACCAGGGCGGCCGGCCTCAGGAGGTTCTCGCCGATGCCCTGGAGCGTCGGCAGGATTCTCACGACGGTCAGGTCGTGGCCGCGAGCCCGGCGGGCGCGGCCTCGTAGCCGAAGTCCTCCAGAGCGGTGCCGAGCGCGGCATGCATCGCCTCCTGCTCCTCGGCCGTGAGGTTCTCACGCCACCCTCCGGGCTCGGCTCGACGAACGACGCGGCCGGGACCGCGGACAACGGAAGGCAGGGCCTCGAAGCGGTGGCGTTCGACCGCCGCCGCGATCCCGGTCCGATCGATGCCAAGGACGTCGCAGGCGTGCTCGAGCCAGGTGCCGGGTTCCTGGCGCAGGTCCTCATAGCGGATCAGGAGCCGGTCCTCCGGCGCGCGCCGATCGAAGGCGGCCATCACCTCGCGGCACCGATACGCCCAGACCTCCGCCAGCCACCGGATCAGCGGGATCCGGCCCTCCCGCGAGACCGGGAAGGCGCCCCCCGCGATCGCCCAGGACCCGTCGCTGTAGGCATCGAGCCAGGAGTCCACCACGTCGCGGCCGTCGCGCAGGAGGAAGATCACCTTCGAGGCCGGGAACAGCTCCGTCAGGAGCGGTGCGACGTGGGAGCCCGGCTCCTTGACGACGAGGGTGCATGGCCGGTCGCCGGTCTCCTCCGCCTGGGCGCGGAAGCGGGCGAGTATCAGGGCCCGCAGCGGCTCCCACCAGGCATCCCGATGCTCTCGGGAGAAGAAGTAGTCGGAGTCCTCTTCCTTGACCTCGATCAGGGTCCGCAGGGGAGGTGGGTCCTCGCAGGCCGCCCAGGCCAGCGGGATCGGTCGCCAGACACCGAGGTGGTGACCGAGGTGGGGGTCGTCGATCGGAACGACCCCCTCGAGATCGGCGAGCATCCTCAGCAGCCAGGTGCTGCCGCTGCGCGAGGAACCGAAGATCCAGGCGAGTCGATCGTCGCTCACGGCATCTCCTCGGTCATGGCGGCGTTCATCTACCCCGCAACGGCCGTCACTCACATCGGGCTGCGCTACTCTCAACGCAGGGAAGCCACGGACACGTGCCGCGACTTCCCAAAGCTCCACGAGACAAGTGATCTGGCGGGATCGTCGGAATTGCGGGCCTCCCATTGCAAGCGAGTTCAACCGGAGGTTGTCTTTGTCTCACTCTGATTCCCAAAAAGCCCTCGAAGGCGATGGAATCCGCACGCGGGCGTTCAACGTCAGCGAGGAAGATCTCGATTCCGGCTGCCGTCAGATCCGGGTCGAGGGCGAGCTGGATCTCTCGGTCGCCGATCAGCTCCACGAGCGCCTCGATGCCGCCCTCCTGGACGACGTCGACGTGCTCGTCTCGCTCGAGCGCTGCGACTTCATCGATTCGACCGGGATCGCCGCGCTCATCAGGGCCCACAGCTCGATGGCGAGCCGCGGCCGCCGCTTGCAGATCTGCAATCCCTCCGGTCAGGTCAGCCGGATCCTCGGGATCACCGGCCTCGACCACGCCGGGCTGATCTACGACAGCGCCGAGGCTGCTCTGGCCGACAGGTTCGAAGCTTCGATCAGCGGGCCGGCTCAGGCCTCAGGCGGAGAGGCCGTGTCGCTCCAGTAGGTGGCGGACCACGCCGTCCTCGATGTTCGGGCCGACGACGACATCGGCCAGCGCGAGGATCCGGGGATGGGCGTTGGCGGGTGCGACGGCGATGTCGGCGGCTTCGAAGAGGCCGACGTCGTTCAGGTGGTCGCCGCAGGCGAGCACCCTGGACCCCTCGAGGCCGGCCGCGGCCAGCAGCGGCTCGATCGCGGCTCCCTTCTCCGCAAGGCGGTCCTGGACCTGGACCTCGGTCCAGCCGGGGACGTAGAAGTTCGTCGCGCCGTAGACGCTGGCCGCATCGCCCAGGAGCGTCGAGAGCCTCAACGCCAGGGCCTCGCCGTCCGGGTCGGGGACGAAGCCGGTGATCGCCGCGACCCCGTCGGCGATGCTCGCCAGGTCGTCGGTCTCGACGATCTCGGTCCCGTAGCGGCGCTTGCCCTCCGCGAACCAGTTGCTACCGGCGTTGAGGACGGGACTGCAATAGACCCGGTCCCGGGCCCCGTCCCAGGCGCTCACCACGGGGTCGGCGCCCACCTCTGCCATCACCCTCACGGCAGCCGCGACGGCCTCCGGCGCCAGCAGCTTCGCGCGCAGCCGGCGACCGCTTGCGAGCTCCGAGACGAACGCCCCGTTGACCTCGATGACCGGCAGCCCGATCCGGACGCCGGCGAGCCGATCGCGGATCGAGAGGGTCCGACGCGAGGTGGCGACGGTCAGCCGGACCCCGGAGTCGAGCAGCTCGTTCAAGCCTTCTCGCGCAAAGGCGCTCAGCCGTCCGTCGGGACCGAGCAGGGTTCCGTCCAGATCGCAGATGACGACCTCCGCCGGCACGCTCGGCACTAAAGCAGAGGGCTGCGCGGCAGGAACGACCCGCTCGAGGGTCGAAACAACGGCGATGGAGCTCGAGTGGCCGCGAGAGCCCGTTGGGCAGTTGGCAGCCCTCGCGGACCACTCAAATTCGCCATACCCGTCGTCGACCTGCGGATAACCGTCGAGGAATTTTGATCTACGGCTTCTACGTCGCCGTCGCCCTGCTCGGCGCCGGCATCCAGCTCTGGAGACATCCCGAGCGGCGCGATCCCGACGCCGTGCTCGGCACCCTCCTGCTCTGGTGGCTCGTCGTGACGATCGGGGTCTGCGGAATCGTCGCCTCCGGGTTTCACCTCTTCGACGGTCCCACCATCGCCCGAGAAATCGGATTCACCCGCGGCGACGGCGGCTTCCAGGACGAGGTCGCGTTCGGGGACCTGGCGCTCGGCGTCGCCGCCGTCCTCTGCATCTGGTTCCGGGACCGCTACTGGCTGGCGGTCCTCGTCGTCGCCACGATCTCGCTGTGGGGTGACGCCTACGGCCATGTCCACCAGGAGGTCGCCAACGACAACCACGACCCCGACAACACCGGGCTCGTCCTCTACTCGGACATCGTCTTCCCGCTGGTCGGCTGGCTGCTCTACGGGGCCCGCGAGCGGGTCAGGCGGAGGCCGACCAAGGGACCGCCTGACCCGGGCGCGAGGTCTTAGCCCTGTTCGGGCTCCGGGGGAGGACCTTCCTCCGGGTCCGGCTCGGTGGGCGGGTCGACGGCGGGGTCCGGGTCGGCGGGCGGGTCCCCCGACGGTTCGGGCGACGTGTCCGGCTCCGGCGGTGCCTCCGGGGTGTTGGGCGTCTCCGGGGTCTCGGCCCGGATCTCCTCCGGCGGGGCGAGCGTGCTCTCTGCGGTCGAACCCATCAGATCTCCTTCGATAGGGGAGCGGTTCTCTGCCGGTACCCAGGGCTCCGGGGCGGAAACGAAGCCGGCTCGATTAGGCTGGTCGGGTGCTGATCGTCACTACTAACGACCTGCCCGGATACGAGATCGAGGAGGTGTTCGGCGAGGTCTTCGGTCTCACCGTCCGCTCGCGCAACCTCGGCTCCCAGGTCGGCGCCTCGCTGAAGTCGCTCGGGGGTGGCGAGCTGAAGGGGATGACGAAGATGCTCGCCGAAGGCCGCGAGCACGCGACCGAAAGGCTGATCGAGGAAGCCGAGGCCAGGGGCGCGAACGCGATCCTCGCCTTCCGCTACGACTCCTCCGAGCTCGGCACCACCTGGACCGAGATCTGTGCCTACGGCACGGCCGTCCGGGCGAAAAAGATCTAGCTGTCGATTTCGGACTGTCCCGTTCCTCCGGATGTCCTGGAATGAGCTGTCCGAGGACGAGAAGAACCGGATCTACGCCGACTACCAGGCGATCAACCAGACCCCCGGGGTGACGCCGGGGGTGCCGATGGCAGATCCGACGATGGCGACCACGGTGCGGGTCGAGAACGGCGAGGCCCTGACCACCGACGGTCCCTTCGCCGAGGCCAAGGAGGCGCTCGGCGGCTATTTCGTCCTCGAGGCCGACGACCTCGACGCGGCGATCGAGCTCGCCGCCAGGGTCCCGGCCGCCCGCCACGGCGGCGCCGTCGAGGTGCGGCCGATGGAGTCCTACTGATCGACGACGTCTTCCGCGAGGAATGGGCTCGGGTCCTCGCCTCCCTGATCGGCTTCCTCGGTGACTTCGACCTCGCCGAGGAGGCCGCGCCGAGGCCCGGACCTCCTACGGACGGTCCCTCGAGCTGATCGCATCGGAGCCGGACCGTCGATTCCTCGAGCGGCGCATCGCGAAAATGTCCTGACCCGAGGGGCGCGGGCGGATAGTGTGGAGAGCGGGGAGATGGGTGCACCGTTCAACAGCATTCTCTGTGGGGTGGAAGGGAACCCCGCAAGCACCGAGGCCGCCCGCCAGGCGATCGCGCTCGCCGGCGAGGACACGCGGCTCCACTTCACCGCCGTCTACACCAGCTTCGAACTCGGGCCCGACTACCACAAGGACGCGCTCGAGAAGGGCCTCGAGGAAGCGGCCGTCCTCGCCGGCGACGCGGGGGTCTCCGCGTCCTACAACCTGCGCGAGGCCCGCTACGCGATCGACGTGCTGCTCTCCGAAAGCAAGGAGCACGACCTGCTCGTGATCGGTACCCACGGGAAGTCCCGCGCCCGCGGGCTGATGTTCGGCAGCACCGCCACGAAAGCCGCCCACAATCTCGAGGGGCCGCTGCTGATCGCCCGCGAGACTCCCGGCGGCGGGTCGTTCGCGGAGCGAATCGTCTTCGCCACCGACGGCTCGACGGGCTCCTGGGCGCCGGCCCACGCCGCCGCCGAGCTGGCCGCCAAGTTCGAATCGAAGCTCGAGGTCCTCCACGTCGACGACGGCAAGCACCACCAGGCACGCCCCGTGATCGAGGAGCAGGTCGAGGAGCTGCGCGCGATGAGCGGCACGGCGCCCGAGCTGACCACCCACGAGGGCAACGTCACCAAGGAGATCGTCGAAGTGGCCAAGGACAGCGGTGCCTCGCTGATCGTCACCGGCCGCCGCGGCCTCAAGGGCATCAAGTCGCTCGGCAGCGTCAGCGAGAGGATCGTCAGCGGCGCCCACTGCTCGGTGCTCCTGGTCCCGGCCGGCGAGCGGGCCTGAGCTTCAGCGCCCGAGAACGGAAAAGGGCCCCCGAGGGGGCCCTTTGGTTCCGAAGGACGTACCACCAAGTGAATCGTTTGTCCCCTGGCTCGTCGGTCCTGTTTGACTAAGGAACACCCCTTAGCCCAAATTGTTTCGCCAACAGCAATCGACCTTTGCGGGGGAATCCTTTAGGAATCGGCTGGCGGCGCGCCGCTGCTAGATTCCGGCGCCCGGGGCGTATAGCTCAGTTGGGAGAGCGCCAGCTCGACAAGCTGGAGGTCACTGGTTCGAGCCCAGTTACGCCCATCTCCGGTCCCTGAAAAAGCGGCAATACGCAGGGATTGTTTCGCGGCCCCGGATCGGGGAAATCTTCGCTACGGGCAAAAAGGGCCATGTGGGCACCCCGATAGCCAGTCGGAGAGGCACGATGAGTGATGACGATCGATTCGATCCGCCGGATCGTCAAGTGGCGACCGATCGGAGAGTCCCGTCCGGTCGAGGCCGGCGTTCTGCGCGCCGCGAGCGTGAGAGGCCTGCCGAATGAGAATTTCGCGCGCATGCAGCCGTTCGACCGCGAGCTGCCCCGTTTCAGGGTCCCGGTTCGCAGCGCTTTCGTTGCCGAAGTCTGCGATGCGCTAGACCGAGCGGGGGTGGCGGCCGAGCGCTCGCCGAACTCCTCCGATGGCGCCGAGAAGGTCACCGCCGTCGTCGAGGCCGAGGACGCCTCCACCGCGCTTCGCAAAGTCCTGGTCATCGTCGGACCAAGTCGCCTGGTGGGCCCGATCGAACGAGTGCGCGATTCCGGGCGGGGGGACTGAGGCGTGCACCGAGGATGCCGAAGGTGCGCCGGAAAGGGGCTGACAAATGCCACCGCGCGGCGTTCTTGATCCGACTGCCAACCACCGACCGGACGGACCACCGCATGTCTCTCGTCATGATCCTCATCGCCGCGATCTCGGTGGTCGTGGCTGCTCTCGGGCTCTTCCTAACCGCAGCGGTTCTCTCCGTCGATGGAGCCCGTCGCAGCTACGAACGGGCGCTGGCGCTGCTGGAGAGCCCGGAGCGCCTCTCACCCGAAGCCGGCACCGATCGCGCGACGCCGGTCAGGGGCTTGGAAATCTCCGCGACGGCCGAGTTCACCGACTGGCGATTTCCGGATCGCCGCGGCTTCGGGCCGGGGCAGGGGTTGACGCAGAGACCCAGCCATACGGTCCAGGTAAGAGACAAGACAACCCAGGGAGGGATCAACCATGGATGATCCGAGCATTCGAGCGTGCGATCGCAGGGCGATCGCCGGCGCCCTCATGGTCGCCGCGCTGAGCCTGACTCTTGGCCTGACCCTGTTCGCGAGCGCCTCCGAGGGTGCTCCGAGCGACAGGGCCGACCTCTCGATCACGAAGACCGATTCACCGGACCCGGTGACGGTCGGCGCTGCGCTGAACTATTCGATCCAGGTGACCAACGCCGGTCCCGACACCGCGACGGGCGTCGTCGTCACCGACGTTCTGCCGAAGGGGGTCACCTTCGTCTCGGCGACCCCGTCGACGGGCAGCTGTGCCGTCGCCGCCAACAAGCGCCGCGTCACCTGCGCTCTCGGCACGGTCGGCGCGTCGGGTCCCGTCGTCTCTCCGGCGCCGGTCTACGCCACCAGCGCTTCGATCACGATTCAGGTCCTCGCCCCGAAGAAGGCGGGCTCGATCTCGAACCGGGCCAGCGTCAAGGGCGTCGAGAAAGACCCGAAATCCGGCAACAACAGCGCCACTGCCGCGACCCGCGTCGTCGCGGCTCCCAAAGCAGCCCCGACCCCGACCTGCCGCGGACAGCGAGCGACGCTGATCGGCACCGCCGCGGCGGACAACCTGATCGGAACGGCCGGCCGAGATGTGGTCGTCGGGCGGCGCGGGAGCGATCGGATCCTCACCTTCGGCGGCAGGGATCTGATCTGCGCCGGGCGGGGCGATGACGTCGTCAGGTCGGGTTCCCGTGCCGACGGCGTCTTCGCGGGGCCGGGAGCCGACCGGCTGCGAGGCAACGGCGGCGCCGACTCGCTGAAGGGCGCGCGCGGCCGCGACCGCATCTTCGGCGGTCGCGGGCCGGACCTGCTGGCCGGCGGGGCCGGGAGAGACCGCTGCTTCGGCGGTCCCGGCGCGGACATCTTCCGCAGCTGCTGAGGTCACTCGTTCGTCGTCGCGCCGAGGTGAGCGCGCTCACCTCGGCGCAGGCGGCGGCTCAGACTCCGGCCGGCAGCTTCACCTCGGTGAGGCGGATCGAGTTGCCGGACGGGTCGCGGAATCCCGAGTCGATCCCGTAGGGGCGCTCTTCGGGCGCCTCGGTGAACTCGACCCCCCGACTCTTGAGCTCCTCGTAGCTGGCTCGGCAGTCCTCGGTGGTGAGAAAGACCGTGCCGGCGAAGCCCTTCGACATCAGGTTCCTGACCTGCTCGGCCGTCTCCGCGTCCATCACCGGCTCGCCCGGGATCGCCATCAGGACGATCGAGACGTCGGACTGGGAGGGAGGACCCACCGTCAGCCAGCGAAAGTCGCCCATCTCGGGAAGCGTGACGTCGACCTGGACCTCGAAGCCGATCTTCTCGGTGTAGAAGGCCAGCGCCTCGTCCTGGTCGTGGACCCACAGTTGCGCATTTGCGATCTTGATCATCGGTGTCTCCTTAGGGGAAGCGGACAGTGGGGCGATGCTAGGCCGGGGACCTGTCCTTGTCTTCTCGAAACGTGCGGTGTTTGGGCCGGCCGTAGACCCGCGCCACGCAGGCCGGGACGACGGCCCTGGCGGCGGCCGGGGGATGGGCCTCGCGGTATTCGGTCGGAGTCAGATCGAAGTGGCGCTTGAAGCTGCTCGTGAACGAGCCGATCCCCTGGAGGCCGACCGAGAGGCAGACGTCGGCGACCGACCGATCGGTGTTGCGGAGCAGTGCCGCCGCTCGCTCGAGGCGCCGCGTCAGCAGGTAGGAGCGCGGCGACTCTCCGAAGGCCCTTTTGAACTCACGGCTGAAATGGGCGCGGGAGAGCCCGGCCGCGCGGGCCATGTCCTCGACGTCGACGTCCTCCGCGTAGCGCGCGTCCGCCAGGTCCCTGGCCCGGAGGAGGTGACGGGCAGGAGCGACGAACGCCATCTCGTCAGTCTAGGCGCGGTCCGGCGGGCTAGAGTGGGGCCGATGAGGGGCAGGCTTGCCGACCGCGGCGCCGGGCGCCGCCGGTGATCGCAGTCGGCGCGGCGACCCTGGCGATCTGCGCAGCCTCGCTGCTGGTCGGCCAGGCGGCGGTGGCGCTCTGCGGTTGCCGTCACTGGTCGTGGCTCTCGCCGGCGGTCGGGCTGGCGCTGGTCAGCGCCCTCTGCTGGGCGACGGTCCGCATGCCCGGCGACGGCCTGGTCTCGGCGATCGCCGTCCTCGTCGCCGTCCTCGGGGCGCTCGTGTTCCTGGCTCGGGGCGGAGTCGAGTGGGACGGGGAGTGGCGGCTTGGGCTGCCGGTCGCGCTCGCGGCGCTCCTGGCGGCCTCGCTGCCGTTCCTCGCCGAGGGCCACACCGGCATCCTCGGAACCGGGTTCAACCCCGACATGTCGCAGCATCTGCTGGCGAGCGACCGCCTCGCCGACGGCCACGGCTCCGGGCTCCTCGCGCAGGGATACCCGCTCGGCCCCCACGCGATCGTCGTCGCCCTGGGGAAGGGCCTCGGGATCGGTCTCGTCCAGGGCTTCGACGGCCTCACCGTCGCGGTCGCGGTCCTGGCGCCGCTGACCGCCCTCGCCGCGTTCCAGGGCGAGCGCCTGCTGCCGCGGATCGCCGCGGCACTGGTCGCCGGGCTCACCTACATGGTCGCCTCCTACTACGCGCAGGGCGCATTCAAGGAGACCATGCAGGCGTTCTTCGTGCTCGCTTTCGTGATCTCGCTGCGCGAGGTCGCACGCAGCCCCGACTGGCGCCACGCGCCGTTGCGCTTCGTGCCCGCGGCCCTGATCGCGGTCGGCAGCGTCTATGCCTACAGCTACCCCGGCCTGACCTGGCTGGTCGGCGCGGCCGTCGTCTGGGTTGCCATCGAGATGCTGGTGGGCCGGCCGCCGGCAACCGGCCCCGGGGCCCTGAGGGCGGGCTTGCTGGCCCTGCTCGCCTTCTCCGTCCTCGTCCTTCCCGAGCTCGGGCGGATGATCGAATTTCACAATTTCGAGACCTTCGACCCCGACGGCCCGGGCCTCGGGAACCTCTTCGGCCAGATATCGCCCGCCGAGGCCCTCGGCATCTGGCCCTCGGGCGACTTTCGGCTCACCCCGGGGGCCGGCGCGATCCCGGCCCTCGGCTACTACGTGGGCGCCTGCTTCGCCGGGATCCTCTTCGTCTACGGGATCGTCCTCTGCCGGGGCCGTCGCGAGCACGCGCTCCTCGCCGGGGTCGTCGCCGTCGGCACGATCTACCTGGCGGCGCGGGTCGGCGGCACCCCCTACACGGAGGCGAAGGCGATCGTGATCGCCTCCCCGGTGCTGGCCCTGACGATCCTGATCCCGCTCGTGCGGCGTCCGGCCGGCTGGCTCTACATGCTGGCGGCCGGAGGCTGCGCGCTGCTCGCCTTCGCCAACGCCCCGGTGGGCCCGTCCTCCTACTCGCCGGCGCTGACCGGCCTGCGTCCGGCGATCGCCGAGGGCTCGACGCTCTATCTGGCCTCCGACCGGCTCCTCGACGAGGAGCACGGCGAGCGCTTCGTGGTCTGGGAGCTCCGCGGCGGTCGGGTCTGCGTCGGCCGCCGCTCCGAAGCCGGCGGCCGTCCGCCCCAGGGCGTGCGCTTCGTCATCGCCGAGCGCAGTGCCGACGAAGAGGCGGCCGGGGTCGGGGAGGAGAGCAGGGCGCGGCCGCCGTTCTCCGGCCTGCGCCTCCGCCGCGTAGCCGACCCCTACGTGCTCTGGGAAGCCCCCACCCCACCGCGAGGCAATCCCCCCTGCCCCCTCATCGCGGTCCGCCAAGCCCGCGCAGCCGACTAGCCGAGTGATGAATCGACCACACCAGGGTGTGGTCGATTCATCACTCGGCGGGGGAACCCCGGGGGTAGCATGGCGCGACCATGGAGGGAGCCACCGCGATAACGGTCAGATTGCCCGACGGCAAGGCGCTCGAGCTGCCGGCGGGCGCCACCGGCGCCGACGCCGCCGCGGCGATCGGTCCGGGGCTGGCGAAGGCGGCGTTGGCGATCAGGGTCGGCGGTGAGCTCCGCGACCTCGGGGCGCCGCTGCCAGACGGCGTCGAGATCGGGATCCTCACCGACCGCGACCCGGAGGCCCTGGAGCTGATCCGCCACGACGCCGCCCACGTGATGGCCGAGGCGGTGCAGGAGCTCTACCCAGGGACCAAGGTGACGATCGGACCGGCGATCGAGGACGGTTTCTACTACGACTTCGAGTTTCCGCCCGAGGTCAAGATCACCGACGCCGACCTCGAGCCGATCGAGGAGGCGATGCGCGCCCACATCGCCGCCAAGGAGGAGTTCTCGCGTCGCGACGTCCCGGTCGCGGAGGCGATCGAGATCTTCCGGGGACAGGAGGAGGACTTCAAGGTCGAGCTGATCGAGGACCTCGTTCGCGACGAAGGCGTCGAGACCGTCTCGCTCTACCGAAACGGCCCGTTCGAGGACCTCTGCCGCGGCCCCCACGGACCCGACACCGGTCGGATCAAGGCGATCAAGCTCAACTCTGTCGCCGGCGCCTACTGGCGCGGCGACGAGAACCGCGAGATGCTGACCCGGATCTACGGCACCGCGTTCTTCTCGAAGAAGGACCTGGCGGCGCACCTCGAGCGGATCGAGCAGGCCAAGGCCCGCGACCACCGGCGCCTGGGCCCGCAGCTGGGGATCTTCATGCTCCGCGAGGAGGCGCCGGGGATGCCGTTCTGGCTCGACAACGGCACGACGCTGCTGCGCCTGATCGAGGCCGAGGTCCAGAACCAGCTCGACAAGCGCGGCTACGAGGAGATCAAGACGCCGGAGGTGATGGACGTCGAGCTCTGGCACCGCTCCGGCCACTACGACAACTACCGCGAGAACATGTACTTCACCGAGTCCGGCGAGCGCGAGTTCGCGATCCGGCCGATGAACTGCCCAGGCGCCTGCCTCGTCTTCGGAGCCGAGCGCCACTCCTACCGGGAGCTGCCGCTGCGGATCGCCGAGTTCGGCCAGGTCAGCCGCGCCGAGCGCGAGGGCGTCCTCCACGGCCTGCTGCGGGTACGGGCGTTCACCCAGGACGACGCCCACATCTACTGCACCCCCGAGCAGATCGTCGACGAGGTGACCGCGGTCTGCGAGGCGATCGACGAGCTCTACGCGCGCTTCGGCTTCGAGGACATCCGCGTCGAGCTCTCGACGCGGCCGGAGAAGTCGATCGGCAGCGCCGAGGAGTGGGAGAACGCCGAGCGGGCGCTGCGGCAGGCGCTCGAGGCCCAGGGCCGCGAGTTTCAGCTCAATCCGGGCGACGGCGCCTTCTACGGGCCGAAGATCGACTTCCACGTCACCGACGCGCTCGGGCGCTCCTGGCAATGCGGGACCTGTCAGGTCGATTTCTTCATGCCGGAGCGGTTCGACCTCACCTACACCGACGCCGAGGACGAGCAGCGCCGGCCGGTGATGATCCACCGGGCCCTGCTCGGCTCGATGGAGCGCTTCGCGGGGATCCTGATCGAGCACTACGCGGGCCGCTTCCCGGTCTGGCTGGCACCGGTCCAGGCGGTGGTGCTGCCGGTCGCCGACCGCCACCGGGCATACGCGGAGGACGTCGCCGCCGGCCTGCGCTCGGCGGGGGTCAGGGTCGCGGTCGACTCGCGCTCGGAGTCGGTCGGCAAGAAGATCCGCGACGCCGAGCTCGGCCGCTACCCGTACATGCTGGTCGTCGGCGACAAGGAGCAGGAGGGCGGCGCGGTCGCCGTCCGCGGCCACGAGGAGGGCGAGGTCGGAGCGATGCCGCTGACCGACTTCGCGACTCGGGTCAAGGCCGAGAGCGCCCGGGATTGAGAGACCTTGCGTGGCGACCGACTGCCTGTACACTGCGCACACTTGATCGCGGGCCCAGAAATCCTTTGACGCCACTCGGCTCTTCTCGATAGTGCCGGTCCCCCGCAGGTTCGATCGGCGCCTCCCGGAGCGCGACAAGACTCGTACGAACGAGCGCATCCGAGTTCCGCAGGTTCGCTTGATCGGCGCTGACGGCGAGCAGCTCGGCATCGTCGACATCGACGACGCCCTCAAGCGCGCCCAGGACGCCGACCTCGACCTCGTCGAGGTCGCGCCGGGCTCGAAGCCGCCGGTCACCCGACTGCTCGACTACTCGAAGTACAAGTACGAGCAGGAGCAGAAGCAGAAGCAGGCCCGCAAGCACCAGCAGCAGGTCAACATCCGCGAGATCAAGCTGCGGCCGAAGATCGCCCAGCACGACTACGAAACCAAGAAGGGCCACGTCGAGCGCTTCCTCAAGCACAACGACAAGGTCAAGGTGACGATCATGTTCCGCGGGCGCGAGCAAGCCCATCCGGAGCGCGGCCGCGACCTTCTCCAGCGCCTCTTCGAGGACCTCGAGGGGCTCGCCGTGATCGAGTCGGCGCCGCTCCAGGAAGGTCGCAACATGAGCATGCTGCTGGCGCCCGGCAAAGAGGCGGCGAAAGCCGCCGAGGACGCGAAGCCGGACCAGGGCGCGTCCGAGGGCGCGTCCGACGACGCGGCCGCCGCCGGCTAGCGCCGGGCCTCAGGAATCCCCGACCGCGATCTCGGCGACGACGTCGGCGAGGCGCTCCGCCGCGTGACCGTCCCAGAGCGGGGGCGGTTGCCGGGGACTCTCGCCGCCGGCCTCGAGCTGCTGCGGGATCGATGCCATCGCGGCCGGGTCGAGGCCGAGCAACGTGTTGGTGCCGGCGCGCAGGGTCACCGGTCGCTCGGTGTTGTCGCGGAGGGTGAAGCAGGGGACGCCGAGGTAGGTGGTCTCCTCCTGGATTCCGCCCGAGTCGGTGAGCACCCCGCGGGCGTCGGCGAGAAGGGAGAGGAAGTCGAGGTAGCCGAGCGGCTCGGTCAGGGTCAGGCCGGCCGACGCCGCGGCCGCGGTTCCCTCCATCATCTTGCGGGTCCGCGGGTGGACGGGGAACAGGACCGGGACCTCGGCCGCGACGGCGCCGAGGCGCTCGATCGTCTCGCCCAGCAGCGGCCCGTCGACGAGCGCCGGTCGGTGCAGGGTGACGAGCAGGTAGGAACCGGGCTCGAGGCCGAGGCGCGCCGCCGTCCCGAGCTCGCGAAACCGCGATTCGAGCGCGACGAGCGTGTCGATCATCGTGTTGCCGACGAAGTGCATCCGGGCCTCGGGGATGCCCTCGGCGCGGAGGTTCTCCTCGGCCTCGTCGCTGTGGAGGAAGAGGTGGTCGCAGAGGTGGTCGGTGACGATCCGGTTCAGCTCCTCGGGCATCGTGCGGTCGAAGCTGCGCAGGCCCGACTCGATGTGGCCGACCGCGATGTCGAGCTTGGTCGCGGTCAGGGTCGCCGCGATCGTCGAGTTGACGTCGCCGGGGACGAGGACCAGGTCGGGGGCCTCCTCGAGCAGGACGGGCTCCAGCCGCTCGATCACCCGCGCCGTCTGTTGGGCGTGGCTGCCGGACCCGACCTCGAGCATGTGGTCGGGCTCGGGCATGCCCAGCTCCTCGAAGAAGACCTCCGACATCTGGCGGTCGTAGTGCTGCCCGGTGTGCACCACCACGTGCCCGGAGTCGGGCAGGCGGGCTCGCAGGGCGCCGATCACCGGAGCCGTCTTGACCAGGTTTGGCCGTGTCCCGACCACGTAGAGGATGCGCATGCGGCGGCAGCGTACCTTCGGCGCCGAGGGAATCCGTCGCGGTCTGCTTCAATAGCGGACCCGATGCCGAAGATGAAGACCCATTCGGGCGCCAAGAAGCGCTTCCGCAAGACCGCCAAGGGCAAGCTCCGTGGGCGGCGCGCGTACTCGAGCCACATCCTCGAGAAAAAGTCGCCGAAGCGCAAGCGCCAGATGGCGCGGCCGGTCGAGATCGCGAAGCCGGACCAGAAACGGGTCCGGCAGCTGCTCGGAGGCAAGAAGTGAGCCGCGTCAAGCGCTCCGTGCACGCCAAAAAGAAGCGCCGCAAGGTGCTGAAGGAAGCCAAGGGCTACTACGGCCGCAAGCATTCCTCCTACCGCTTCGCCAAAGAGCAGGTCCAGCGCTCGGGCATGTACGCCTACCGCGACCGGCGCAACAAAAAGCGCGAGTTCCGCCGCCTCTGGATCACGCGGATCAACGCCGCCGCGCGACTCGAGGGCATGAGCTACTCGGAACTGATCCACGGCCTCGACAAAGCGGGCGTCGAGGTCAACCGCAAGATGCTCGCCGACATCGCCGTCGAGGATCGCGACGCCTTCCGCCGATTTGTGGAGCTCGCCCGGGAGGGTGCGGCCGCCTAGCCGCGCACCGATACCTCTTTCCCGGACGGGCCGCCGAGTTTCTGGCGGCCCTTTGTCGTTCCAGGAGAAGAAAGCCAGGACAAGAAGAGACGAATTCGATGATCGAAAGCCCCCAGAACGAGAAGCTGAAGCTGGTCCGCAGACTGCGCGATCGCAAGCACCGCGAGCGCGAGGGGCTGTTCGTCACCGAGGGGGAGGACCTGCTGGCGGCCGGTAGGGCCGCCGGCGCCGAGCCGCGGCTGCTGCTGACCGCGCCCGGCTCGGAGCTGGGCGGGGAGGAGGTCGAGCGCGATCTGCTCGACTCGGTCTCCGAGCTCGGCTCCGGAACCCGGGCGATCGCCGTCTGGCAGCGCCCCGAGGCCGCCCCCGCCGCCGCTCCCTGCGTCTACCTCCACGGGGTCGGCGATCCCGGCAACGTCGGGGCGGTGGTCCGCTCGGCGCACGCCCTGCTCGACGCCGCCGTCGTCCTCGGCCCCGGCTCCGCCGACCCGTTCTCGCACCGCGCCGTCCGCGCCAGCATGGGCTCGGTCTTCGCGCGGACCCCGCTGGGGGCCGGCTTCGAGGCGACGCCGGAGCCGCGCGTCGCCCTCGTCGCTCACGGTGGCGAGGGGATCGAGGCGCTCTCCGGCGCGGCGACCGTCTGCCTCGGAGCCGAGCGCGAGGGCCTGCCGGATGAGGTCCTCTCCGGCTGCCGGGCGGCGGTGACGATCCCGCTGCGGGCGGAGGGCGCCGAGTCGCTGAACGTCGCGGCGGCGGCGGCGATAGCGTGCGATCGCATGCGGGAGGCACGGTCGGATGCTTGAGCGGATCGAGGAGATCAGGGGCGAGGGCGCGGCCGCGATCGAGGCTGCGGGGAGCACCTCGGAGCTGGAGGAGCTGCGGGTCCGCTACCTGGGCCGCAAATCGGAGCTGACCTCGATCCTGCGCGGGATCGCCGACCTTCCCCAGGAGGATCGCGGGGCGGTGGGGGGCGGCGCCAATCGAGCCCAGAAGGAGCTCGAGGAGCTGCTCGGGCGCCGTGCCGCCGAGCTCGACGCCGCCGAGCTCGAGGCCAGCCTGTCGGGCGAGCAGATCGACGTCACCCTGCCGGGCGCGCCGCGGCGGCGGGTCGGCCACCTGCATCTGATCACCCGCACGACACGGCAGATCGAGGACGTGATGATCGGGCTCGGCTACCGGGTCATGGAGGGGCCGGAGATCGAGCACGACCACTACAACTTCACCGCCCTCAACCACCCGCCTGGGCACCCGGCGCGGATGCTCCAGGACACCTTCTATGTGCAGTCGGACCCCGAGCTGCTGCTCCGCACCCACACCTCGCCGGTGCAGCCGCGCTCGATGGAGGCCCAGCCACCGCCGATCTTCATCATCGCCCCCGGCAAGGTCTACCGGCGCGACTCCGACGCCACCCACAGCCCGATGTTCCACCAGGTCGAGGGCCTGGCGATCGGCGAGGGAATCACGCTCGCCGACCTCCAGGGCACCCTCGAAGAGATGCTGCGGGCGATCTTCGGCCCCGGTCGCGAGGCCCGCATGCGTCCCCACTTCTTCCCCTTCACCGAGCCCAGCGTCGAGTTCGACGTCTCCTGCTTCCAGTGCGACGGGACCGGCCGGCTCGACGGCGACGTCCGCTGCAACCTCTGCAAGGGGATCGGCTGGATCGAGGTCGGCGGGGCCGGCATGGTCGACCCCAACGTGCTCGGCTTCGTCGAGTCCAACGGCTACGACGCCGAGAGCGTCCAGGGCTTCGCCTTCGGGATGGGGGTCGAGCGGATCGCGATGCTGCGCCACGGCGTCCCCGACCTGCGGCGCTTCTTCGACAACGACGTCCGGGTCCTGGAGCAGTTCTCATGAGGGTTCCGTACTCGTGGCTGCGCGAGCACTGCGACCCCGGGGTGCCGGCCGAGGAGCTGGCCGAGCGGCTGGCGATGACCGGCACCGAGGTCGAGCGGGTCACGACTCTCGGCCCCGCCAGCAGCGACGGGTTCGTCGTCGGCAGGGTCCTGAGCCGCGAGAAGCACCCGGACGCCGACCGGCTCAGCGTCTGCGCCGTCGACACCGGCGACGAAGAGCGGACGATCGTCTGCGGGGCGCCCAACGTCGACGCCGGCCAGACCGTCGCCGTCGCCCTGCCCGGCGCCCGTCTGCCCGACGGCACCAAGCTGCGCAAGGCGAAGCTGCGCGGCGTCCCCTCGGAGGGGATGATCCTCTCGGCCACCGAGCTCGGCCTCGGCGAGGACTCGGAGGGGATCATGGTCCTCGACGACGGCCCGGCGCCCGGCGCGCCGCTGGCGGAGGCGCTGCCGCTGGCGGAGCCGGTCCTCGAGCTCGAGGTCACGCCGAACCGCGTCGACTGCTTCGGCATCTACGGGGTCGCCCGCGAGGTCCATGCGGTCAGCGGCGCGGCGCTCGGGGAGGAGCCATGGACCGAGGACGCGGCGGCCAACGGTGAGGGGGATGTGGCCGACCACGCCTCGGTCGAGGTGCATGTACCCGATCTCTGTCCCAGATTCACCGCCCGCCTCTTCACCGACGTCGAGATCGGTCCTTCGCCCGATTGGCTCCAGGCGCGGCTGACCGCGGCCGGGCAGCGCCCGATCAACAACGTCGTCGACATCACCAACTACGTGATGCTGCTGACCGCTCAGCCCCTGCACGCCTTCGACCTCGACAGGGTCCCGGGCGGGAAGCTGATCGTCCGCACCGCGAAGCCGGGCGAGAGAATGACCACCCTCGACGGCGTCGAGCGCGAGCTCGACGAGGAGACCGTCCTCGTCTGTGACGAGGACGGCCCGACCGGGATCGCCGGGATCATGGGTGGCCAGGTCTCCGAGGTCTCGGAGGGGACGAGCCGGGTCCTGCTCGAGGTCGCCAACTGGGACGGGACCAACGTCCTCCGCACCTCGCGCCAGCTGGGGTTGCGCTCGGAGGCCTCCTCGCGCTTCGAGAAGCAGCTGCATCCGGCGCTTGCGATGCGTGCCCAGCGGATCGCCTCGAGGCTGATGGTCGAGCTCTGCGGGGCCAGGCTGGTGCCGGGGACGATCGACGTCTCCGCGGGTGAGCCCGAGCCGACCCGCCTGATCCTGCGCGGCTCGCGCGTGAGCGGCCTGCTGGGGATGGAGATCGCTCTCGAGGACCAGGCCGACTACCTGGAGCGCCTCGGGTTCGGGGTCGAGCGCGGCGACGGCGTCCTCGAGGTGACGGTGCCGCCGGACCGCCACCACGACGTCACCCGCGAGGTCGACCTGATCGAGGAGGTCGGGCGGATCCACGGGCTCGATCGGCACCTGCCGTCGACCCTGCCGGGAAGCTCGGGCCAGGTCGGCGGCCTCAGCCGCGAGCAGCGCCTTCGCCGCCGGGCCGAGGACTCGATGCGCGACCTCGGGTTCGACGAGATCGTCGGCTGGAGCTTCACCGACCCCGGCCAGCCGGTCCGGCTGCGGATCCCCCCCGACGACGGCCGCGGCCAGGGGGTGACCCTCGCCAACCCGCTCTCCGAGGAGCAGTCGGTGATGCGGACGACCCTGCTCGGCTCGCTGCTCGACGTCGCCCGCGGCAACCTCGCCCGCGACATCGACCACGTCGCCCTCTTCGAGTCCGGCCGCGTCTACCTCAACCAGCCGCCGACGGGCCGAAATGTCCAGTCCGACCCGACATTTCGGCCCATCGACCCGTTGGCGGGGCGGTTTGTGGGGGAGCGGGGGGCTCCGTTCGCCGAGCCGCATCGGATCGGGGCGCTCGAGGTGGGGGCGGCGGTTCCGGCCTCCTGGCGCGGGCCGGCGATCGACTCCGACTTCTTCACCCTGAAGGGCGTCCTCGAAGCCCTGGCGGGCCAGCTCGGGACCGAGGTCGCGCTGGCGGCGTCGTCCGAGCCCTTCCTCCATCCCGGCCGCTCCGCCCGGGTCGAGGTCGCCGGGCGGCCCGCCGGCTGGATCGGCGAGATCCATCCGCTCGTCTGCCGGGCCTGGGACATCGAGTCCGCGGTCGGCTTCGAGGTCGACCTCGCCGCCCTCGTCGGGGCCGCGGGGGCGGGCGAGGAGGTCTTCGCCGACGTGAGCCCGTTCCCGAGCGTCCGCCAGGATCTCGCGGTCGTCGTCCCCGGCGAGGTCACCGCAGGCCAGGTGGTCGCCGCCGTCGAAACGGCAGCCGCGGACCTGCTCTCCTCGGTCGAGGTCTTCGACCTCTACACCGGCGAGCAGGTAGGGGAGGGCCGCAAGGGCCTGGCGCTGCGCTTGGAGCTGGCCGCCGTCGACCGCACGCTCGCCGAGGACGAGGTCGCCAAGCTGCGCTCCGCGATCGAGGCCGGACTCGCCGAGATCGGAGGGTCGATCCGTGGTTGAGATCCCGACACAGCCGCTCGACGGCGATCCCGCCGCCCGGGTGCTCGTCGCCGGGGCATCCGGTTTCACCGGGGCGCTGGCGGCGCAGATCGTCTGGCGCCACCCGAGGCTCGAGCTCGTCGCCGCAACCTCGCGCAGCGACGCCGGCAAGCGGCTCGACCGGCTCTACCCGCGCTACCGGGTCCCGATCGAGCTGACCGAGCTCGACCTCGACTCGATCGAGCGGGTCGACGCCGCGATCGTCGCCTACCCTCACGGCGCCGCCGCCCCGACCGTCGCCGAGCTGCGCGGCCTCGGCGTCCTCGTCGTCGACCTCTCGGCCGACTTCCGCCTCCGCGACCTGCCGACCTACGAGCGCTGGTACGGACCGCACGGCGCGCCGGAGCTTCTCGAGGGCGCCGTCTACGGCCTCACCGAGCTCCATCGCGACCGGCTCCGCGAGGCCGAGCTGGTGGCGACCCCCGGCTGCTACCCGACCGCGAGCCTGCTGGCGCTGGCGCCGTTGGCCGAACGCGGCCTCGTCGAGGAGGCGTTCATCTCCGCGATGCAGGGCACCTCGGGCTATGGGCGCAGCAGCGACGACACCGTCCACTTCACCGCGATGACCGAGAACGCCTTCCCCTACAAGACCGAGGGACACCGCCACCGCCCCGAGATCGAACAGGAGCTGGCGGCGCTCGGCAGCGCCGCGCCGGTCGCCTTCGTCCCGCACCTGCTGCCGCTCGACCAGGGTGAGCTCGCGACCTGCTTCGCCCGGCTCTCGGAGCCGATCTCGAAGGAGGCGGCCCAGGACCTGTATCGCGAGCGCTACGCCGAGGAGCCGTTCGTCACGGTGCTCGACGGCCCGCCAGACCTCCGCTCCGTTCGTGAGACGAACGATTGCCACGTCTACGTCACCGTCGAGGAGCGCGGCCACGCGATCGCCTTCGCCGCGATCGACAACATCTGGAAGGGCGCCTCCGGCCAAGGGGTCCAGAACCTGAATCTGATGCTCGGCCTCGACGAGTCGCTGGGGCTGAGGTGAGCGAGACCTTCTTCCGAAGCCGTTGGGTCGAGGCGCCCGCGGGGGTCGAGGAGCTCGACCCGGCCCGGTTGGCGCCCGGGTTCCGTGCCGGCTCCGCCCACTGCGGGCTGAAGGGAGGCGGAAAGACCGACGTCGGCCTGCTCGCCTGTGATTCGGAGGAGGTCCGCTCGGCGGTGCTCCTGACCCGCAACGCCTCGGCGGCGGCGCCTGTTCGGATCTGCCGCGACCGGGTCGAGCGCGGGGCGGTCCGCGCCGCGGTCGTCAACGCCGGCAATGCCAACGCCGAGACCGGCGAGCAGGGGCTCGCCGACGCCTGGGCGATGTGCGAGGAGGCCGGCTCGCGGCTCGGGGTCCCGCCGGAGCTGGTGGCGGTCGCCGAGACGGGCGTGATCGGCGAGCCGCTGCCGATCGACGCCGTCCTCGGCGGCATCGGCGAGGCCGCCGCGGCGATGAGCGAGGGCGGGGGGATGGCCTTCTCCGAGGCGATCCTGACCACCGACCGCTGGCCGAAGAGCTGCACCGTGTCGGTCGGCGGGGTGACGCTCTCGGCCCAGGCCAAGGGCGCCGGGATGATGATGCCCGGCTTCGCGACGATGCTCTGCTTCGTCCAGACCGACGCCGTCGTCGCCGACCCCGACGCCGCCCTGCGCGCCGCCGTCGAGGCGTCCTTCGAGCGGATCTCGGTCGACGGCCAGATGAGCACCAACGACACGGTCCTCCTCCAGGCGTCCGGCGCCGCCGGCAGGCCGCTGCCCGAGGGCCTGCTGGAGGCGGTCCTCCTCCAGCTGGCGATCGAGATCATCGCCGACGGCGAGGGCGCCGCGAGGATCGCCAAGGTCGGAGTCGGCGGGGCCGCCGACGACGCCGAGGCCGAGCGGGTTGCCCGCACGATCGCCAACTCGCCGCTGGTCAAGACCGCCCTCTACGGCCGCGACCCGAACTGGGGCCGGATCGCCCAGGCCGCGGGGATGGCGCTCGCGGGCGAGGACCTCGAGGAGATCGGCGCCGACTCGATCAACGCGACCGAGCTCGGCTCCGAGGCGACCGAAGCCGAGATCGGCCTGCGGCTCGACCGCGGCGAGGGCTCCGCCCACGTCTGGTTCTCGGACCTGGGCTACGAGTACGTGCGGATCAACGCCGAGTACACGACCTGAGAGGACGGACCTTGAGCACCAACGTCGACACCCTGCTGGAGGCGCTTCCCTACATCAGGGAGTTCCACGGCCGCACCGTCGTCATCAAGTACGGCGGCGCCGCGATGCGCGACGAGACCCTGCGCGAGGATTTCGCCCGCGACGTCGTCCTGCTCAAGTACGTCGGTCTCAACCCGGTCGTCGTCCACGGCGGCGGCCCCGAGATCACCGAGTACATGGAGAAACTGGGGCTCGAGGTCCGTTTTCACGAGGGCCTGCGGGTCTCCGACGCGGAGACCGTCGAGGTCGCCAGCATGGTCCTGCTCGGCAAGCTCAACTCCGACATCGTCCAGCGCCTCAACCGCCAGGGGCAGCCGGCCGTCGGCCTCTCCGGCCAGGACGGCTCCCTGTTCGAGGTCGCACCGGTCGCCAACGCCGAGCAGGTCGGGTTCGTCGGCAACATCGAGCGGGTCGACGTCGACGTCATCAACCACATCGCCGCCGACTACATCCCGGTGATCGCCTCGGCGGCCGCCGACCGCGACGGCAACCGCTACAACGTCAATGCCGACGAGGCCGCCGGCAAGGTGGCGGCCGCGCTCGGCGCCCACAAGGCGATCTTCCTCACCGACGTCGTCGGCTGGCTCGACGACGCGAGCGACGAGAGCTCGCTGATCTCGCGCGCCACGGTCGCCGAGGTCACCGAGAAGCTGCCCTCGATCGACGGCGGGATGAGGCCGAAGCTGACGGCCTGCGTCGACGCGATCAGCGGCGGCTCGCAGTCGGCCCACATCGTCGACGGCCGCAAGCCCCACAGCCTCCTGCTCGAGCTCTTCACCGACGCCGGCATCGGGACGATGGTGACGCCGTGAACCTGACCGACCTCCAGGCGCTCGAGGAGCGCTACCTGATGCGCACCTACAGGCGGGCGCCGGTCGAGTTCGTCCGCGGCGAGGGGGCGCTCCTCTGGGACGCCGAGGGCAACGAGTACCTTGACTTCCTGACCGGGATCTCGGTCTGCTCGGTCGGCCACTGCCACCCGGACGTCGTCGAGGCGGTGCGCGAGCAGGTCGGGAGGCTGATGCACACCTCGAACCTCTTCTACACCGAGCCGATGGTGCGGCTCGCCGAGCGTCTCTCCGGTTCCAGTCTCGGCGGCCGCGTCTTCTTCGCCAACTCCGGGACCGAGGCCAACGAGTGCGCGATCAAGATCGCCCGCAAGCATGCCCACCGCCGTGGGGTCGCCGAGCCGGAGATCGTCAGCTTCGAGAGCGACTTCCACGGCCGCACCTACGGTGCTCTGGCCGCGACCCCGGCGATGGCCCGCAACGAGGCCCTCGGCCCGATGCTCCCCGGCTTCCGCTCGGTCCCTCGCGACGACGCCGAAGCGCTCCGCGAGGCCGTCGGCGAGCGCACCGCGGCGGTGCTGATCGAGCCGATCCAGGGCGAGAGCGGTGTCCACCCGATCTCCGACGCGACGCTGCTCGCGGCCCGCGAGGCCTGCGACGAGGTCGGGGCGCTGCTGATCCTCGACGAGATCCAGACCGGGGTCGGGCGGACCGGCTCGCTGTGGGCCTACGAGCAGAGCCCGGTGCGCCCCGACGTGATGACCAGCGCCAAGGCGCTCGGCGGCGGCTTTCCGATCGGCGCCTGCATCGCCGGCCCGGCGGCCGGCGAGGTGCTCGAGCCCGGCGACCACGGTTCGACCTTCGCCGCCGGCCCGGTCGCCTCGGCGGCGGCCCTCGCGGTTCTCGACATCGTCGACGACGCCGACCTCCTGCGCCGGGTCCGCGAGCACGGGGGCGGCATGCGCGATCGGCTCGCCTCGCTCGACGGCGTCGTCGAGGTCCGGGGCCGGGGCCTGATGATCGGCATCGGGCTCGCGGACGGCATCGACGCGGCGGCGATCGGCGCCGACCTCCTCGGCCGCGGTCTCGTCGTCAACGTGCCCGCTGCCGACACGATCCGCCTGCTGCCGCCGCTGACCGTCGAGGGCGAGCAGGCCGAGCGTGCGGTCGCCCTGATCGGCGAGTCTCTCGGCGAGTCTCTCGGCGAGGCGCTCTAAGCTACCCCCGCATGAGCTCCGAAAAGCTGCCCCCCGAGCCTTCCCATGCGTCCGCGAAAGCCGCCGAGCGGCTGGCGGTGATCGTCGACGCGGCCGAGCGCGCCGCGCTCAGCGTCATCGACGATGCCGAGAAGGAAGCCCAGCGCTATCTCGAGGACGCCAAGGCCCGGGCCGACCGGATCGTCGCCGAGCGTCTGCGCGAGGTCGCCGACGAGCTCGAGCGCGGCGACAGCGGGCCGGAGCCCACCGAGCCTCTCCTCCGTTCGATCCCATCCCCCGCCGCCCCCGAAGGCGGAACGGAGGAGGCGGCCACCGACCGCGAGGCCCCGCCCTCGGCCGAGGACGATCGCGATCCGACTCCAGCGGAGGAGATCGACGGCCTCACCGGTCACGTCCGGGCTTTTCCCGCCAGGCAGGGCTCGGCCGCGGCGCGGCTGCTCGCCACCCAGATGGCGGTGTCGGGCAGCAGTCGGAAGGAGATCGAGATGCGGCTGCGAAGCGGGTTCGAGATCGAGGACGCAGGCGAGATCCTCGACGCGATTCTCGGACCGGAGGAGTAGCGAATGCACGACGACCCGACTCGACTGATGGGCCAGCCCGACGGCGGTGACGGCGGCGAGCACCGGCCGCACGGCAACATGCGGCTGCTCGTCGCTTGCCTCGTCGCGGTCATCGTCGGCCTCCTGATCGCGGTCATCGTGATCGCCGGCGGCGACGACGGCGACGGCGACTCGAGCCCGACCATCACAACGGAAACGACGAGCACCGAGGCGACGGAGACCACCGAGCCGACGACCGAGACGACCGAGACGACCGAGCCGACGACCGAGACGACGGAGACCACCGAAACGACGACGACGGAGCCGACGACCACGCCGACGACCCCGACGCCACCCGCCGAAGAAGGCGGGAGTGGGGGAATCGAAGCTCCCTAGCATCTCGTCGCGCGCTCGCGGATCGGTCGGGCCATGCGAAACTCCCGCACCGATGGCCGCCAACCTCCCCGAGCACAAGCCGACCACCACCTACGAGGCCGATCCCGCGGCGGTCGACCGGGTCCTCCTGCTCTATTCCGGCGGCCTCGACACGAGCGTGATGCTGAAGTGGATCCAGGACTCCTACGAGGCCGAGGTCGTCTGCCTGACCGTGAACCTCGGGCAGCCCGGTGAGAATTACGAGGAGATCGCCGCGAAGGCGAAGGGTCTCGGCGCGCTCGAGTGCCACGTCGTCGATGCCCGCGACCAGTTCGCCGAGGAATACGTGGTCCCGGCGATCAAGGCCAACGCCCTCTACGGCGGCGGCTACCCGCTCTTCACCGCGCTGGGCAGGCCGCTGATCGCCCAGCTCGCGGTCGACCAGGCCCGGCGCTCGGGCTGCGACACGATCGCCCACGGCTGCACCGGCAAGGGCAACGATCAGGTCCGGATCGAGGCAACGGTCGCGACCCTGGCGCCGGAGCTGAAGACGATCGCGCCGGTCCGCTCCTGGCAGATGGGCCGCGAGGAGGAGATCGCCTACGCGCGCGAGCACGAGATCCCGGTCAAGGGCGGCACATCGGTGGCGCCCTACTCGATCGACGACAACCTCTGGGGCCGCTCGTCGGAGGGCCGCTGGATCGAGGATCTCGGGCATGCGCCCGAGGACGACGTCTTCCAGCTCGTCACCCGGCCAGAGGAGGCGCCGGACGAGCCGCAGACGATCGAGATCACCTTCGAGGCCGGAGTCCCGGTCGCCGTCGACGGCGAGGCGCTCGGATTGGTCGAGCTGCTCGAACGGGTGGCCGAGGTCGGCGCCCGGCACGGGGTCGGGATCGTCGACCACATCGAGGATCGGATCGTCGGGCTCAAGGTCCGTGACATCTACGAGGCGCCCGCCGCCGCGATCCTGCTCACGGCCCACCAGGAGCTCGAGAAGCTGGTCTCGACGATCCACCAGAACCAGTTCAAGTCCGACCTCGACCGGCACTGGGCCTACCTCGTCTACGCGGGGCTCTGGTGGGAGCCGCTGCGCGGCGACCTCGACGCCTTCATGGACTCCGCCAACTCGCAGGTGACCGGCGTGATCGGCCTCAAGCTCTACAAAGGCAGCGTCCGGGTCGTCACCCGCAGCTCGCCCAACGCGGTCTACGACGCCGACCTCGCCTCCTTCGCCGAGTCGGGCGGCCTCTTCTCGCAGAGCTCATCGCCCGGCTTCATCGAGCTCTGGTCGCTGCAATCGCGGCTCGCCCACCAGATCCGCCGGCGCGGGGAGGACCGATAGCGATGTACGACCGCCTCGGCCGCGCCGCGATCCGGTTCTCGCTCTCCTACCTGGGGCGCCGCTACAAGCGCCAGGTCCGGATCGGGGTCGGCGTCGCCGTGGCCGCGGTCGTGGCGGCGGTCGCCGGCTACCTGGCGGCGACCCGCAACGTCCCCGAGGGCTGATTTCGGGGTTGCAGGTTCCGTTGCACCTTATGGTCAACTCATGAGGGTTCGCTAACAAGACGCTGTAGCCTGGCCTGCTTTGCCGGCCAAGCTGCTGACAGCCCTGGTTCTGATCTGCCTGCTCTCGGTGGCGGGCGCCCGCGCTGCCGACATCGGCTCGCTGGAATCGAAGCTCGCGAGCGCCAAGGACGAGGCCGGCTCGATCGCGGCCGAGCTGCGCGCCGCGCAGGACGAACTCGCCGCCGCCCGCCGGGAAGCGGCCCGAGCCGCCGCCCGTGAGGACGAGCTCAGCGGCCTGCTCGCCGAAGGCGAGGAGCGCTCGGCCGAGCTCGGCGAGGAGGTCGCGGAGTCCGAACGCCGCCTCGTCGAGGAGCGCGAACGTCTCGGGCGGGCCCGGACCGCCCTCGCCGGCCGCCTGGTCGCGATCTACGAGAGCGGCACCCCCGACACGGTCGGGATCATCCTCGGCTCGGCGTCGATCGAGGAGCTGAACACGAATGCCGCCTACCTCGAGCAGATCCAGGAGGCCGACACCGCGCTCGCCGCGAGGGTCGAGCAGGTACGCGAAGCGGTCGAGGCCGGCCTCGAGCGGGTCGCCGAGCTGAAGCGGCGGGCCGATGCCTACAACGCCCGTCTCGTCGCCGCCCGCTCGGAAATCTCGGCGGTTCGCGGCGACGCCGAAGCCGCCGCCGCGCGGCTGAACTCGATCTCGGCCGCCCGCTCGGCCACGCTCGCCGAGCTGAAAACGGACATCGAGGGTTGGATCGGCGACATCGAAGAGGCCGAAGCCGCGAGCCGCGCCGCCGCCGAAGAAGAGGTCGGTCGCTGGCTGGGCGGTCCCTACTCGATCCCGGCCTACATCGTGATGTGCGAGTCGGGGGGCGACTACGGCGCCCTCAACCCGTCGAGCGGCGCCGGTGGCGCCTACCAGATCATTCCCTCGACCTGGGCGCTGTACGGCGGCCAGGGCGCTCCCCAGGACGCCCCCAAAGCAGAACAGGATCGGATCGCGGCGGAAATCTGGGCCGACTCGGGCGGCAGCGCCTGGGTCTGCGCCGGCTGACCGCCCCGCTGTCGTGAAAGACACTCGGAGATAGCGGGAAAGGCTCGCGACACCGGTAGGTGGCATCTGCCTCGCTTGGCATGATCGCCTCCTTCCGTGAGCGCGCCGACCGCAGTCCACCTCCATGCCCACAGCGAGTACTCGCTGCTCGACGGCGCCTGCAAGATCGACGCGATGGCGGCGCGGGCGGCGGAGCTCGGGCAGCCCGCGCTCGGGCTCACCGACCACGGGGTGATGAACGGCGCCATCGACCTCTACAAGGCCTGCGCCAAGCACGGGATCAAGCCGATCGTCGGCCTCGAGGCCTACTTCGTCGACGACCGCGTGGCGGTCAAGGACCAGGTCCGATACGAGCGCAACCACCTGACCCTGCTGGCGGAAAACGACACCGGCTTCGCCAACCTGGTCAAGCTCACCTCCGCCGGCTTCCTCGAGGGGTTCTCGCGCGGCAAGGCGAACGTCGACATGGACCTGCTCGACAGCCATTCGGAGGGCGTGATCGTGCTCACCGGCTGCCTCCAGTCGCGTTTCTGCCGCCGCCTGGTCGAAGAGCGCGCCGACGATGCCCGCGCCCATGTCGACGACCTGATCCAGGCCTTCGGTCCCGACCAGGTCTACTTCGAGGTCCAGAAGAACGGGATCGCGGAGCAGGACAAGGCCAACGCGGGGATCGCCCGCTTCGCCCGTGAGCTCGGCCGGCCGCTGGTCGGGACGGCCGACGTCCACTACCTCACCCGCGACGACTTCGACAACCACGCGGCGCTGCTCTGCGTACAGACGAAGTCGACCCTCGAGGCGCCGAAGATGAGCTTCGACACCAACGAGTTCTACATAAAGAGCTCCGAGGAAATGGCCGAGTCCTTCGCCGAGTGGCCCGAGGCGGTGCCGACCTCGGTCGAGATCGCCGAGCGCTGCTCGTTGGACATCGAGCTGGGCTCGCTGCTGCTGCCGCAGTACCCGACCGAGGACGGCGAGGCGCCGGAGGCGATGCTGCGGCGGATCGCCGCCGACGGCCTGCGGGCGCGCTACGGCGACCCGGTCCCGGCCGAGGCGACCGAACGGCTCGAGTTCGAGCTCGGGGTGATCGAGGAGATGGGCTTTCCCTCCTACTTCCTGATCGTCTGGGACTTCGTCCGCTACGCCAAGGAAAACGGGGTCGCGGTCGGCCCCGGGCGCGGCTCCGCCGCCGGCTCGATCGTCTCCTACGCGCTCAAGATCACCGACCTCGACCCGCTCGCCGAGGGCCTGATCTTCGAGCGCTTCCTCAACCCCGGCCGCAAATCGATGCCCGACATCGACATCGACTTCTCGGTCCGCGGCCGCGAGCGGATGATCCGCTACGTCGCCGACAAATACGGCCGCGAATCGGTGGCCCAGATCATCACCTTCGGAAAGATGGCGCCGCGCGCGGCGACCCGCGACGCCGCCCGCGTCCTCGGCTTCGACTACGGCACCGGCGACCGGCTGGCAAAGCAGATCCCGGAGCCGATCATGGGCCGCAGCCCGTCTTTCGAGGAGTGCCTGAAGGCGGGCCAGGAACTGAAACGGACCTACGACGAGGAGCCGGACGCGAAACGGATCGTCGACGTCGCCCGCGGACTCGAGGGGATCATCCGCAACAACTCGATCCACGCCGCCGCGGTGGTGATCGCCGACCGTCCGCTTCAGGAGATCGTCCCGCTCCAGCTCGCCGAGGATCGCAGCGCCCCGGCCGGGGGCAACGGCAACGGGACCAAGGGGGAGCGCCAGTACAAGATCGTGACCCAGTACTCGATGGGGCCGATCGAGGAGATCGGGCTGCTGAAGATGGACTTCCTCGGGCTTCGCAACCTCGACGTGATCGAGGACGCGATCGAGATCATCGAGCGCTCGCGCGGCGAGCGGATCGACATGGAGGCGATCCCGCTCGACGACGACCGCACCTACGCGATGCTCGCCGGCGGCGACTCGACCGGCGTCTTCCAGTTCGAGTCCGAAGGGATGCGCGACGCCCTGCGCAAGGTCAAGCCGACCGAGTTCGCCGACCTCGTCGCCCTCGGCGCCCTCTACCGACCCGGCGCGATGGCCTACATCCCTGCCTACGCGAAGGGCAAGAAGGACCCGAGCTCGGTCACCTACCCGGACGAGCGCCTGCGGGCGATCACCCAGGAGACCCATGGCTGCGTCATCTACCAGGAGCAGCTGATGGAGATCGCCCGCTCGATGGCCGGGTTCTCCGGCGCCGAAGCGGACGACCTGCGCAAGGCGATCGGCAAGAAGAAGCGCGACCTGATGGCGACGATGAAGGACAAGTTCATGCAGGGCCTGGCGGAATCGGGGACCGCCCCGGGGGTGGCCAAGGACCTCTGGAAGCTGAACGAGGCGGCCGCCGACTACTCGTTCAACAAGTCACACGCCGCCTGCTACGGGCTGATCTCCTACCGCACCGCCTACCTGAAGGCGAACTACCCGGCCGAGTACATGGCGGCGGTGATCTCCTCGGTGATGAACACCAAAGACAAGGTGCCCTTCTTCGTCAACCGTTGCGAGGAGATGGGCATCGACGTGCTGCCGCCCGACGTCAACACCTCCGACCACGGCTTCGTCGTCTCCGGCAACAAGATCCGGTTCGGCCTCGACGCCGTCAAGAACGTGGGTCACGCGGCCGTCGAGGCGATCATCA
>Ga0190271_10000086_pt1 | contig 49402 bp, 36 predicted proteins | sample Popmic356T_FD_133747 | JGI IMG/M metagenome (GOLD analysis project Ga0190271, IMG submission 133747) | Populus adjacent soil microbial communities from riparian zone of Weber River, Utah, USA - 356 T | ecosystem: Environmental > Terrestrial > Soil > Riparian zone | place: USA: Utah | collected...
GAAAAATGGCATTCGTTCGATCAGGTTTAGTTTAGTCATTTTATGCTACTATGTCGGTTTTCTGTGCCACAGGCCTAAGTTCATAGCCCTGATCGAAGCGGCATCAGGCACGCATATCAGCTCAGTCTTCAGGATATGTACAGGAAAAATAAAAAATATTACAAGTCCTGACAAACGGTTGTCATGAGCAGCCGATACCTTCGTTGCACAATTAAAATAATTAGCAATGAATTTAATATCCACCCGCATTATTACGGCCCAGGTAGAAACTCTCATCAATTTTTACGAACAGGTAACAGGTTTAAAAGCCACCAGATACACGCCTGATTTTGCCGAGTTAAAAACCCCAGGCGCAACCCTGGCCATCGGGAGCATACGAACTTTACATTTTTTTGGTGGCGACAGTGTTGCCCAACCTGCACAAAACCGTAGCATGATTATCGAATTCAGGGTTGATGATGTGCAGCAGCATTTCGAACAATTAGCGGTTTCCTTAAAAAGCGCAATCGTACAGGAACCTACCATTATGCCCTGGGGCAATCAATCTTTATTATTAAGAGATCCTGATGGCAATCTGGTGAATCTTTTTACTCCGGTAACGCCCGAAGCTATAGAAAAGTTTAAGGGTAATTAAACTTATAATATAATCATTATAAGATAGTTAAATGTATTGATTTGTTTTTGTTGAGAAATTACCTGTCAAGCCATTTTTTAAATTCCGATACCTTGTTTTTACTGATCAAGATCACCTCATCGGGCTCTGGTGAGACCACAATTTTCAGTTGGTTTTTGCCATAAATATAAATGGTTTTGATAGCGTTAAGACTAATAATAAACTGCCTGTTTGCACGGTAAAAGGCATCTCCATCAAGCTGTTTCATTAACTCATCAAGGCTCAACGCAGTAGTGTAGCTTTTGCCATTGTGCGTAATGATATTAACAGCAGCACCATCGAAAAAGAAAAAGGCTATCTCAGTGATATCAAGGTGGATCAGTTCGTCTTTTAAATACGTTACCATCCTTTTACGGGCAGTTTCCTTGTCCGGGTTTAAAGAAACTGCCGCATTTTCCTGTTGCAGTTTGGCCAGTTGTTCATTTAAGCTACCCAAAGTATTCACTTTTTCATTCAGGGTACTGATCTCTAATGAAACCGATTTTTCATACCGGCCATAAATCTGCCTGATCAGCATTAAACAGCTGCCGATGATAATTACCGCAGTGGTTAAAAAACAAATGATAAACTGTGTGTAAAGGCCTGATAGTTCTGCCTGTAGTACTTCGATATTGGCATGTGCCGCCACGATCCAGTCGCTGCCCTTAACCGGATAAATATTTACGATCTCTGAACTCCTGTTTTTCGCTTCGGGGAAACTCCGTGTACCGCCCAGCCTTTTCTGTTGCGCAATGGCTTCATTAAAAGGTATTGATCCATTTCGGGATTGAAGCATAGAATTGCCCTCCGCTATTTTCTGGCCGATGAGCGCCGGATTGGGGTGACAAAGTTCGATACCGTTTTTATCATACATACAGATAAACTCGCCCTGGGTATCGGTATTTTCTATGCTTTGTTGGAGGTTGCGGATCACCTTTTGCTGCGCAAGTCCGCTTTGCAGCTGCTGTTCGAGCAAGCGTCCAATTTCCCTGCTTTCCCTCGCGCCCGATTCCAGTTTGCTGGCCCATAACTTTTCGGCAGCACTGTTATAAAGGTAACGGAAAGAAAAGTAACTGATCAGTGTTACCATAATACTTATGGTAAGAAAAAGTAGCAGGTGTAATCGTCCTTTTAACATAGGGTTGGTTAAAAATCGGCAGACTAATTTAGCTCGATTTTAGGGGTCAAGGTCTTAAAAAGATTGGACTATTCAAAGCGTTTTATTCGCCTTTAAGGCTAAAATTATCCCTTTCATAGGATTGTAATAGTATATTGGGTGCTTTGAAAGCTAATTTTGAGCAGATTAAAAAAATAATCCATGAAACTCAAATTCAAAATCGTACTCGGCATCCTCAGCCTGGTATTGCTGGCGCAGCTGATCAGGCCAGAGGAATTACATTCAGCAAAAGCACAGCAAGTTAAAAGGCTGGCTGGTGTACCGGAAGAAGTGGCAAAGGTATTGGAAACGTCCTGTTTCGATTGCCACTCCTCCCAAACCAGTTGGCGGTGGTTTGACCGGCTCACGCCTGTTAATTTTTTGGTGGCCTCGCATATCCGTGATGGCAGGAAAGCACTCGATTTTTCGCAGTGGGATTCGCTCGCTACCCCGCAACGTAATGCCATGTTGTATTTCGCCTTAAACGGGATGCTTTCAAAAGAAATGCCTTTAAGCAGTTATACAGCACTGCATCCTGCCGCAAAGTTAAATCAGAACGATATAGATTTGCTAAGGACTTATCTGTTAAATAATGCCGTAAGTAAACCCGCCAGTATAGAAAGCAATTCGAAGGGAGCAGCGCAACAATCTGTTACGGAAGTGAAAAGATCGCCAAACGGAATAACTTACCTGCCGAATTACCGCAACTGGAAAGCAATAAGCACTACCGAGCGTTTCGACAATGGCACCATCCGTATCATTTTTGGCAACCCGGTAGCGGTTAAAGCCATACATGAGGGTAAAACAAACCCATGGCCTGATGGAACCATTTTTGCCAAAACCGCATGGAAACAGGAGCAAGGCAAGGACGGAAGCGTTTATGCAGGCCAATTTATTCAGGTGGAGTTTATGGTTAAAGATGTTAAGCAGTATGCCGCTACAAAAGGTTGGGGCTGGGCACGTTGGAAAGGGGAAAACCTTTTGCCTTATGGTAAAACGGTAAAATTTGATTCAGAATGTATCAGTTGCCACAGGCCAGAACGTGATCACGATTATGTATTTACCACACCGTTTGATATTAAGGACTTAAATAAAAAATAAGATGAGATTAATATTCACCGCAGGGCTATTTGCCCTGATTATATTGTTGATGACGGGCTGTAAGCCAAATACAGTTGACCGGATCAATCATGGAGCTTCGATAGCAAATATTTCCAGACTTCCTGAAAATCCTTTGGAAATGATACCAATGGCCGTTAGCCTGCAGCCACAAAGAAAAACAATGTCGACACTTTATGGCAACGGCATTGCCGCAAAACGTTTAAAGGATGGTGCAGATTATGCGGGCGGTTCGGTACTTTACATGGTTACCTGGAAAGGAAAGGCAGATCCTGATTGGTTTGGCGCCCGTATTCCGGATCGCGTAATGGCCATAGAACGTATTTCGTTTGATCAGAACGGACAAAAGAGCTATACCTTTTTTAAAGGACCGGGCTGGAATTCTGGTTTAGACCTGAAAAAGGAGGAAAGGCTGGCCATCATTCTTTCCATACCAATTGCCAAATCGCCTTAATTATTAAGATTTTCATTGTTTATGCTACCTGATGATCAATCAATAAAATGATCGTGTCGTCTTTTTTGAAATGTTTCATGGTTCGTTTAGGTTTGAATGGTGAACAAATACATTACTTTTTGTCGAGGTAGTCTTGCGGGTATACGATTTGCCCATGTTTTTCCGCGATGGCCTGCAATTTTTTTACAGCATCTGGTGTCATGGGCGGCGGTGGAAGAAATTCACCGGCAGCTACCGGTTCACCTATTTCTTCAAAAAACGCCTCTAAACCGGCAGGCACAACTGTACAAAGCAGGTGCGCTAACCTATCACTTACGTTTTTAAAGTAGTGCACCACACCGCCTTCAGGTATGACCACAAATGAACCCTTTGTCGCGGTGTAAGATCCGGCTTCAGAATGAACTTCTACCTCGCCATCAACGATATAGAAAGATTCGTAAAAATTGGCATGAGAATGAGGTCCCGGTCCGCTTTGCGGAGGGATCAGCATGTCGATAGTAGCAAATGCACCATTGGTTTGCTTGCCCGAGACCAATACGCGATAGTTATCGCCTACGATCGATAATATTTCCCCACCTTCAGGATCAACGGTTATCGGCAAAGGATGTGAATTGTCCATAGTTATACTGTTTAAATATTCGTGATGTATCTATTTTCAAATTTAGCTAAAGCACAAAGCATAGCCTATAAAAAACAATAGTCGAAAAAGTCGCTATAGGCCGCATTTTTAAAAAAATAGTCCGATCAATCGCAAATCGATGCTTTTGATTTAGTATATTTAATGGAGTCTTTTCCACGCTACCAAAACGGCACTATTTATTTTATAATGGTAAAACCTGAAAGTTTTAAATCCGTAGAATTTGAATTTCAAGTCATAAAAAACTATCATTTTCTGACTGCTTTCGCCAAACATTTCGGTACGATTGTGGAAGGAGACAAAGTACATCTGCCACAATGGTTGGGAGCGGGGTACATCCAGCATATCAGCCTGGATGGCATGGCCCTGTTTATTCATAACTATAAATTAAACTATGATCTTGTACTCAGGCGACAGGCTATTGCAAACACCGAAAGTATAACGCTAAAATTTGACCGGTCTAAATTCTTATCAAAATACAGTCAGCAACAACACGATCCTTTCTTTCTTGAATTGACAGGATTTGAAGTAGAGATTGGAACGTGTAACTTTAATACTGAACTAAAGATGCCGGCAGACAAACAAATCAACTTTCTGATCATCGGCACTTCGCGTAGCTACCTGACTGGCTTACTCAATAGCGAAAGTCGCGCTACAATTTCAGATTTGGTTAAAACCCAGCCGTCATTTGTTATTTATGATGTCATTCTTCCCGAAATGGATCATATTATAAAGGAGATCATCAGGATCAATGGCGCTACGGAACTGCCGATGTTACTTTATAAGACAAGAGCACAGGAATTGATTTATCATCTTTTTAAAAACTTATATAAACGCCCGGTTATCGCCCCGGTAAATGTTAAACAGGAAGACGCTGAAAAGATCTATCTTGTCCGTTTGGCGATACTTAAGAATTTGAATAGTTGTCCGCTGCTCCCCGAACTTGCTAATCTGTCTGGTTTAGGTTTAACAAAATTGCAAAAGCTCTTCGTGCAGATCTTTGGACAAAGCATTCATCAATACTACCAGTCCATGAGAATGATCCAGGCAGCAAGCCTTCTTGGCAGCCTGTCTGTATCTGAAACTGCTTATAAACTGGGGTTTACTAACCTTAGCCATTTTACCAGGGTATTTGAACATCATCATCAACTAAAGCCTAAACAATTTAAAAGCCGTTTACTAAGCGAATCTGTTTCATAATTGTAGTTCTTGTGATCTGTTCAATGGGCTCATTTAATGGGCATGATGACATTGGGCAAGGAACTGGCCGAACATGCGCGTAAACAGATAGAACTGCTCTGATAGGTACATCAATATTTACCGACAGCGTAACCGCAGACAACAAGGGCAGGAGCAGAGAATTGGTGCACTCCACTACCAAAGTAGGGTAGAATCAATTCATTAAAATACATCATTCATGCACGCTACAATTTTAGAATTATTTGCTGAAAAATCCTTTTGCAAAAAACTGATTAACAAAATCATCAAATTGCTTTTTGTAACTCCTCCCTACGGGAACCGTAAATTGACCCAGGAGTATTTCGTTGTGATTCGCAGCAGTGACAGCATTTGGGTTGATCAGGAAAGAACGGTGGATCCTGACAAATCCATTATGTCGTAAAGTTGTTTCCAGATCAGAAATGGAGGTTTTCAAAACCGTCAGGTTATCATTGGCAAGAATAACCTTCACATCATTTCCACTGCTCTCAAAATAAAGAATTTCATTTATTTTTATCTTCCTGTTAAAACCCTCTGCCTTTAACACAATAAAATCTTCAGGAATCTTTTCCATATTTCTTAATATTCGGTGGACCGATCTAAAAAATCTTTCAAAAGTGATGGGCTTCAGTAAATAATCTACTGCTTCAAGTTCAAATCCGTCTATGGCATATTCGCGAAATGCGGTAGTAAATATTGTTGCGGGTCTTTTATGAAGGGATTTTAGAAATTCTATCCCGTTGAGGTCAGGCATCTGGATGTCAAGGAACATCAGGTCTACTTCGTGATTTTGTAACAGCTTATAGGCTTCGAGTGCATTTTTTCCCCTGGCAACAAGCTTCAGGTCCTCAATTTTAGAAATGTGATTTTCTAAAAGGTTAACGGCTAAAGGTTCATCGTCTACGATAATACAATTAATCATGATTTCCAGGGATTATTATTTCGATTGCAAACCAATTGCTTTTATCGGTTATTTTCATTGAATATTGATCAGAATAATAGGATTGTAACTGTTTCTCTATGTTTTTCAGTCCTATGCCTGTTTTTTCTCTATTACCGGAATCTTTTTTAAATGCTGAATTTTCAATTTTAAAAATAGAATGGTCGTGTCCGGTTACTACCGAAATACGAATATCGATATTTCCGCTTGTTTTTTCTGCCCCATGTTTGAAGGCGTTTTCAACCAGCGACAAATACAACAGGGGAGGAACGAAGTTAGGAAATTTAATATTTTCAAATTGGGTAATATGTAAACGTTCATCATATCGCAGCTTTTCCAGTTCAATGTAGGCATCAATTATGCTAAGTTCATCTGAGATCATCACCAGCCGCTGCTGTCCTTTATACAAAACATAGTCCAGGATGTCGGAAAGCCGGCTGATCGATTCTGAAGTATAGCTGGAATTTACTATAGATAAGGAGTAAATGTTGTTCAGTGTGTTGAAGAGGAAGTGGGGATTAAGCTGTGATTTCAAGGCTTTCAATTCGAGTTCAGCTTTCTCTTTTTGAAGTTGTACCGTATTTTGTTTCTCGCTGTTGTAACGTAAAATATACTTCACCGAAATAAATATGAATGCGCCTGATAAGAACGGAATAATATAACAGATCAGGAGGTACTCGATGTCCGTCACGATCTCTATGATACTATTCTTTGGATAATTGGCGAAAAAAGGCTCAGCTAAATGTACAATGAAGATGCGGTTTAATACCCCTAATACATAGGTAGCCGACAGAAGATAAACCGAAAACAGAATGTATTTTTTATGGTCGAAGTATTTCCGTATCAGAACGTAATATATAAAATTGGAACCGGCTATTTGAAATATGAGGTGGCAAAGGCCATAATAAAAAAACTCTCTAAATTCAGACTCTCCAGACTCACTGTAGTTCCTGGCGGTGCCAAATATGAATAACGCCAACCAAAATATAGTTTGATAGCCTATTTCTTTTTCTATTCTCGCGTTCAACAGCTTATTCACAATACCCCAAAAATAGAAATTAAGTAGTTCTTATCCGGAAACATATTTAAACTACAGGTATCGGGTGGCCAACACCATGTTCTGGTATTTAAATAACGATAGGAACAGTGTAAATGATAATTCCTGCATTCTGCATAACAGCCCGTAAAACAATTGAAAATAGAATGAATTTTACAGAAAAAAACAAATGGGTAAAGAAAGATTTAATGGACTGGACCACTTACGGGCCATCGCAATTGTACTCGTACTTCTGTATCACTATAGAATGTTTGAGCATCCGAAATGGGTGGAAACAATCGGCTGGGTCGGTTGGACCGGGGTTGATCTTTTTTTCGTATTAAGTGGTTTTTTAATTTCCAGCCAACTGTTCAGGGAGATCAGAGCGCACCAAAAAATTCAATTGGGGATATTTATGACTAAACGGTTTTTCCGGATTATCCCACCTTATGCATTTACTTTATTCCTGTACTTCAGTATATCCTTTTTCAGGGAAAGAGAAAATTTACCTCCATTGTGGAAGTTCATCTCATTTACTCAAAATTATGGCCTGGACGTTTTTAATTATGGTACTTTTTCTCACGCCTGGTCCCTATGCATTGAGGAGCAATTCTATCTGTTTTTGCCCTTATTGCTGTTATTTCTGCTAAGAGTAAAGGCAATTAGCCATATCCAATTGATCATCCCGTTATTGATCCTAATTTCCATTACTTTGCGCTATTTCTCCTGGACCGAATATGTTTTTCCAGATATCAATACCGCGGATTTTTGGAGAACATGGTACATGAAGATCTATTATCCGACTCATACCAGGCTTGATGGATTAGCAATTGGCGTATTGATTGGTTATCTGTTCAGTTTTTCTCAGAAGTTTAGGGCAGCGGTTGACCGTTACGGAAATCCATTGCTGCTCATCGGAATGCTGGCGGTAGGTTTTTCGCTGTGGTTTTGCAAAGACCAGGTCTCTGAAAATACCTCTTTTTTGGGTTTTACATTAGTAGCCATCAGCTATGGCATTCTGGTGCTGGGTTCAATTTCGAAATCATCTGTTTTAAGCAAGCGGAAATATCGTATCACTTCTCAACTGGCAGCACTTTCTTATTCCATTTATCTTTCACACAAGGGGATCATCCACATGGTACAGTGGTTACTTAAAAAAGGGGATATTTCTACATCAGGAAATGTTGCCCTTTTTATCTGTTTTACGGCATGTATCATCACCGGATTATTTTACCGTTTGGCCATCGAAAAACCATCTGATCAAGTTAAAAATCTAGTACTAAACAACAAAAAATAACTCCAATGAAAACAATTATGATCACTTTATTCATCATGTTATCCCATTTCGTAAATGCCCAGGATACAACCCGGGAAAAGGTCAGGATCGAAAAGGTCGTCCAGGATTTCAAACAAAGCATCATCTAAAAAGATGCTGTACTATTTAATCAGTTGTTCCACGAGAATCCTGTGGTCTGGATAGGTGTTGTTAAAGACAGAACCCAAAAGAAAATATTGGAGCTAAATCCGGCAGATACCACTAACGTTTTTAGAGATACTTACGAAAGTTTCTTTCAATACATCATGAAAAGCGGAAAGAAAGAAGAAAAATTTGGAAAAATCAACATCATCAATGACGATGTGATAGCAAGTGTAACCTTTGATTATTCGTTTTGGAATTAAAATAAAATGGCGAATTGGGGTAATGAATATTGGCAATTGATCAAGGTAAAAGGGCAATGGAAGATCGTAAGCGTCATTTATTCTTATGAGCTTACTGAATTTTATCCTAAGCGTTAATTTTGATCATTCCATTCCGGACAACCATAATTTTAGTATATTATGATAATCAAAAAGTGATGATAACCCAAATCAATCCATCTGATTAAAAATCCCCAAAAAGAATATTTCAATTCCACCTTCACGCCACATTTACCCCACGTTCAGGCCACCTTCCGGCCAGGTCAGCGTATGGCTTGCTTGCACACTACTTCTCCCTTGCTTCGGTTGAGTTGTAGTTCTGGTGTAGGTCAGGCAGGTTAAAAATTTGCGTCGTTTTAGATTGGTAGGTTAACAATAGCTCAATAACAGGTAAAGGGAAAGTTATCTCCGGGTATTGTTGGTGTATGGCTGTGTCGGAGAAACATCGGTAAAGCGCAATAAACCGGGTGTTCAGGGAAAATGGCTGCTCGTTCAGTTTTCCATGTTATGCCACATTTAGCTTCAAACTGAGGCCCGATTACGGAGTAAATTGGCCTTTTTGGTTATCTTAGCTGCTTTTTCAGACTGTGCCTTCAGAAAATATTTCTTCGAATTTAAGCGAAATTAAAACCTTTAAGAGGTTCTCAAAAGGCGGCATTTTAAGTGCTAAAGAAACTGTTAGCTATTAAACGCCAAACTCCTTGCGTACTCAACCGGACTCATCCCTACCATCTTTTTAAATACTTTGTAAAAAGCGCTTCTTGAAGAGAAACCGGCATTGTTAGCAAGTGTTGCAATGGTATAATATTGTAAATTACCTGGCATTGCAATCTGTGCTTTGATATGATTAATCCGATATGTATTCACGAAATCAATAAATTTCTGCTGAAACTGATTGTTTAACAGCGAAGACAGCTTGTGCGTAGAAAAATTAAGGTATTTTGACAAACTCTGCAAACTGATATCCTTATCCTTAAACAATTCACATTCGGCCATGCACCGTTCAATTGCAACACAAAACTCTGCTGTTTCTTTGTCTTTAACAATGTTTAATTCGTGTTGTTTTTTGATGTTAATCAGTGTTAAAGGCTTCATATCCAGTAAAGAAGCAACATATTCTAATGGCAACCGTTCCATATGTTCAGGCTTAGTTTGGGCAAAATATAAAAACCTCTCCTTTGCACTCCCAACCCGCACAATATGTGTGCGTTCCTGTGCATCCATATAATATTTCTCAACCATCACCCTGAATAAGTAATTAATATCAAACTGAGTTAGAAAAAGTCGCTGCAAAACGTCATTATGAATGGCTATTATCGAACAATCTTCAATCGCACTGATTTCTTCCTTTGAAACATTGGTACCGTGGAGACCTGAAATAGAACTTACAAATTCGTTCTCTATCGACATGTAAGTGACAATCTTTTTCCCGTTATACGTCGTTCGGCCCATTAAGGCCCCTTTCAAAATGAAATACATGTAGTGGCAGTAACTATTCTCTTCTACCAAAACCTCATCTTTTTTAACCTCAAATGACACTAAATGTTCAGTTATTTCCTGTTTCAGCACGTCGCTAATTGGAAATATCATGTTCATGAGCTGAAGAAGATAATCTAAATCGGCTTTACTTCCCTTTTTAGGAATGGGGTGAGGCATAATGAAAAATGAGCACGTGTAGCGCTTACAATGTTGGTTTAGTGTAAATCTCTTAAAATAATTTGAATTTACAATATCGAATGATGACCAAAAATTCTTTAAAATTAATAAATAACCCGAGGCAATGTTATTAAGTTAAGGTTTTAACCACAGATTTACACAGATAAACACGGATTTTTATATCTGTGTGTATCCTTTTTATCTGTGGTTAAATATTTTTATCATTGTGCCAATGGCTTAAATAATGGCGTTGAGCCCCGGGGTATTCTCTTCGAATAAAACTTTATTATAAAATGTTCAATAAAAGATTGGAGATTTTAGCCTATTTTTAACTAAAACCCGACATATTTTATCTCCATTCTTCGATATCTGTATTTTTTATTAATAGTGTTCAGCACATCCTCCAATTTTCATAATCCATCTTCCATCCCATACTTATCTCCCAAAAATGCGGCGAAAGAGATTCCGGTGCTCGTCAATATAAATAGCAATCCTGTAGTTTTCTTCAGAATCTATAGCCAGGTTTTCGATTTCCTCAACAATATAGGCATCGGGCTTTTTACCCACCTTGCGATTGCCGTTAGCTAAAAAAGTTGTTATGTTAAAGAGATGCAAGATGCCATCCTCTAAAAAGGTATTTGGACGGTCCTCTCTAATGATATCCGTGTCGCTGTCGAAATATCTTCGGTTCAGTGCCCTGATGGTGAAAACCGAGTCATGGTTGCGATCTTCTTTGTTGATTACATATTTATCATAATTTTCAATTGCCCTCTCTATCGTATCCTGTTTTAAAAATGGGAAAATAGGACCGAGCTGTAGGAAATGTTCGCCCTCTACATATTTCAGCATCTCGGTTGTTACCTTATCCGAGGTGAGCTCGAGTTCGATCTCTTGTGGTTCTTCTTTGTAAACGCTAATCACTCTCACTTTCCCAGAACGGCTTTGATAGGTTTTAATGGTGCCAGAGTCTGTATTCACAATGATCTTACCAATCTGTGGTATGGCTTCCAGCTTATCAATCATCAGTTTGTAAAGCGGGTTACCGCAAATGTATTGGAAATGCCTATCAGGAAAAAAATACCCGGCCTCTTGAGGAATAGAAATTAGCGCGGTAATAGAATAATTGCTCATTGGTTAATTATTTGTTTAAAGTCTGTAAGTCAATTAATTTTAGATATTAAGTTACCAAAAATCAGTCTGTGAAATCAAGAACTAAGCTGATTTTTCCCTCCAATAAGTGTACTTAATCAAAGGCGGAGCCATTAAAATATCTTCGGCATCATTTTCCAGGTGATTTACTTTTACTTCGGTATTGATCTTCCTCCCGCGTAATTTCAACGCATTTAGTATGGCAGATCTGGTTTTTACAACCTCGTCATTATTAATTGTTCTTTTCAGTAAGGCCATTGCATCTTCAGGTTGCTTAGATTCAGTGATAACTTTCGGTTGTGTAAACTCGATGTCACTTCCATATTTTTTGTAAAAGAATTCTAACTTAGAAAGCGCTATAGGCAGTGTATTTTTTGGTGCTACCGCCTGAGGGCGGATTTGGAAGCCTACCAATACATTTTCTATCATCGCATCTGCATCGAAACCAGTAGTTCTTTTTTCCCATAAAGATTTAGGTATATTACTCAGCACACCGGTAACCGCGAACTTGCGTGTTCCTTTAGGAACTTCATAATCCAGTTCGATAAGTACCGAATGCACTGATTCAAAATCCTTACTTTCCACATTCACCATTCCAACTCCAAACCCCTTTTCACTGTGTGTCACTGCTACATCATTCATGATCTCGAATTCGACCTCTATACCCTTACTATCCACTATTTTGATTTTGAACTCTTTTATTGGATAAACACTATGTGTTTCAAACACTGTGCGGTCTCTGGTAACAATCCAGCTCAGATCATTAATATTATCGGGTTTTAATTCTTGAATTAAGCCATCTGTTAACTTACTATTGCATTGGGTATCAGTGTATGTAAACCCGCTGGTGGTAGCAAATAATAATGGTTTTGTATTTGTTGTTGGTGGAGGTAAAAATGACTTTGTGAACTCGTCCCATGTAATTGCTGCTGGTTTTTTGCTATCGGCAGCACCAAATGAAACATCAAAGGAAATGATCCATAAGTGAATGCTTGCCACACCGGAGAAGTCTGGGCCCCATACTTTAAGATCGGCACCAATACAAACAGATATGGTTTCGGTTATCCTGGTGAACAACAGATTTATATCGAAGGTGTATTGTACACCAAACGAAACGTACATACGGGCGCTGTAATAGTAGGGCTTCCATGCGATCAGGAAATCTGCACCCATAATAAACCAGGCTTTCAGGTTTCCGCTTACATAGGTAGCCTCCAATAAACCTCCCGCCATCAGGCAAGTAGGCGTTATAGCGAAGTACATTGCACCTTTTATCAAAACTTCTTTACTCACCTGCCAGTTAAATCCCAGACGTGGCACTTTAGGGTAGTGGGCAGGCACCTTGAAATCGGGGTGATAGCCACCAAGGGTGATTACAAAATCGCCTTCGTATTTACTTGGAGCAGTCCAGATATAAAAAGCAAAACCTCCTGTAAGTACACATTTTTTTGACAGGATATAAGATTCTGGTGTTAGCTTAGCCTCTATCGAAATTACACCGGTATCAGGAAGAATTCTGGCATTAAGTGCAAGTTGGGCAAAGGCTAAAGGTGTTTCTATTTTCTTGCCAGGAACAGCAGGTGGCATAGAAACCTCAGAGGTACCCAGAATCCCGATTTCGAATGTTGTGCCGAACAGTACTGTCATCAGGGCAAATGAATTCACCATTTGGAATGATGTGAACTGCACACCAGCTGCCAGCCAGTTTTGACCGATGTCAATCGGCACAAGATCTTTCTCCATTAATACCTGAAGCGCTGCTTTAGGGTCATTGTCTTTGAACGGACTTTTTTTACTAAACGCCTTTACAAACGGAAACTCGGCCACATGATCAATCGTTGGAAGCTTTAAACTTCTGTTGTATCCAAAGCCTGCCGCTATGCCTGTAACAAAGAAGCACGGTGGGCCTCCCGGTGGCGGTGAGGTAAGCATCGCAAATACAAATAACGATGGCTCGCCTTTTATGGAGGCATAAGATCCCAATGCCGACATGCGGAAATTCTGCAAGGCAACAACAGCTGTACCGCTGTATTCTGTAACTTCGTTATTTTTTGTTTTCAGAAAACTTCCTGCAATTTCAACCGGACCATTTTTATAAGAAATGTTTACACCACTCAGATCAAATTCCGGATCAAATTTGCTGATAGAGTTGCTTACGCCCAAAGAAAGCATTTCGATTTTAAGCACCGAAAATACCAGGGCGGCATCAAGCAGCAAACTGATGCGTTTATCTTTGTAACCAATGCCAACGCGGTTAAAGTGTACCGGACCGATTTTTTTCTGAAGATTTTTCCATTTGATACCGTCATCCTCTTTGGTGTCGGTAGTCAACAGCAGTTGCTGTTCCTTTTTACCACCAGTATTAAATTTGTAATCGTAGGTATTATCTTTTCCCAAATCCAGTTGGAGTACCACGTAAGTCGCCTCTACTAAATCCTCGTCTGATTCTGGCAGCATTGGATAAATTTCCTCTTCATCAATATTGATCAATTCGTTAAATGCCGTAATCTCATCAACTGCGATGGTAGTTGAAATACCGATGAGCTTGATTCCATTTAACCCTACATCCTTGCCGGCTATTTTCGCCAGATCTGCACCAATTAATGGCAGCTTTTCGAGCTTTACATCGGCTCTCATGTTGATCCCAAATGCATAGACCCATTCTTCATCTATCTTTTTGGACACAAATGTAGCATGACCATAATTTTTGGATATTGCCGTGAAAACGAAGGCCTTTTGATCAAAATCGTACCGCAGGCTGGCTGCTTTTAAAGAAAGTTTTAGGCCATCTGGAATAGGAGGCAAGGCGCTCAGTCCGAAAACCGATACAATATCATCAAATTGAAGCAATTCGTCTTTCTCTTCTGTTTCATCTTCCACATCTTCGCCAATTACCTCAACTTCCACAAAGTCTTCGTCTTCTTCCTCCTCAATTATATTCCAACTCGCCGCCAGGCTATTTTCATCATCACCTTTGGCAAATTTCAACTTAAATAACGAGGAGTCTATGGTAACTTCTCCCGCTAAGGTACTTTGATAAGTTTTTTCTTCATGGGCCAGGTCAAACCCTAATTCCAGATAAAGCGTTTTTTCCTCACCAACAGGAATATTTCCCTTAATGCTAAAATCAAAATCTTTTGTTTTGGTGTTAAAACTGGTAGCGAGATCGTGAATGTTGATCTTTTTTAACCAGGCAGGCGGATTACCCGTTTTAAAGTTTGCGGCCAGATAGGTGAAAAAATTTTCCATCGAAATCTGTTGATCAGCACCAGTAGCACCGGTAAAAGTCCATCCTTTAGGCTCCTTACCACCTTCGTATTTAGCAGTTACCTTAATATCAATGTTATCTACCTTAAGCGCGCCTGCAAAATTTGCTTTTCGTTCTTTTCCTGCCGTTTTATAACTCAGGTCAAAAGTCAGGTCTTTTACGCTCAAAGCCGTACCCTGTTCGCCATTGATTTGCCAGGCGCCATTAAGCGCCGTATTAAAAGCATAACCCTTATCGTCCTTGTTAAAATCAAGTTTGTATATGGTTACAATATCCGGCACATCATCAGCCGGACCAACAAACTGTTTAATAAAGTTTTTGATACTTAGAATGGAATCCTTTTTAAGTGAGCCTTTTACTTTCAGGCCATTTTTGTCTTTGGCGGCACTAATCACTAAACTGGCCTTTTTTTCGAGGGTAACCTGTCCTTCAATTTTAAGGCTAACACCACGTTTTTCTTTGGTATGGGGGTAGTCGATACCAAACTGTAGCGAAAGTTCGCTGGCCATAAAAGGGTTGTCGTTCACCTTTGTAATTTCCCAGCCTTTCTTGCTTGCCAGTTTAAAAGCAATAACCGAAACCTTTTTTTCTTTGATATTGAAATCGATATAAAGCTTTGCCAGCTCTACATGATCACTTAACTCGAAGCCACTTGGTAGTTCAAGATCGCCGAATTTATCTGCCAGGGCATTAAATCCAAGACTGATCACCTTATCCAGCTTTGCATCGAAACGCACAACCGATGAAGTATCGGAGATCTTCGCAACAATTTCAATATTGACATCGCCTTTAATTGGGATAAAAGTAGAAAGCTCTACAAAAGGTACCACCTTTTTGGTTTTATCGGCATTTTCTAAAGTGTCGCTGGCTACCTTTACTGTTAACTTAAAAGTCCCCAGATCGCCCATTCCAACATTTACGATATCTGGACCGGTTAGCTCAATAGAAACGAGGTCTTTACCATTGTTTTTTAAAACAACTGGCCCGGTTAGCTTTTCTTTATCGATTCCTAAAATATCTTTAACCTGATCAGGAATTTTGCCAACATCTACCGTAGCATCAAACGTTAATCCTGCAGCTTTGGCGGGCGTATCGCCTTTGGCTGGTTTAGCATCCGACAAAAGATAGAATGCCGGTTTCGGATCTTCTTTAAATGGGATTTTTTCGGCAATGGTATCTTTAAACGCCGGAATTGATTCATGGAACTTCCAGTCTTTTTTCCCGGTTGTAGCGGTCAGATCCAGTGCTACGCCACCATCAATGAGATAAAATTCTGCAGTTACGGCCATATCTTTAAACGGCAAGGCTGTCCCTTTACCTTTTACCGTAATAGTTTCACCTGTTTCGGGTGCTAAAGCAGCCGATGACAAATCGAGATTCCCACCTGCGAGGTAGTTATCGCCTAAGTCTTTCAACCTCGGCAGGTCTTTTGTGGCCAACTTAAACGTTCCGTTGCTTAAGTTGTTTTTAATCAATTCTTTTAGCTCGTTAAAATTCATCGTCGCTTTTATTATGATAAAATATTTTTATACCGGGTGGTAAAAGTTGAAGACATTTACATTAATAGTTGTATTAGGTTTTATCACATCCGTGTTGCTCCACTTTGTTCGTTGTGAGTAGTTCTCTTTTCCAATAACAACATAGTAGTAGTTCGGTATTTGTATTACCGATATCGTTATCGGATTACCCGCCTGCTCGCCCAGAGGAATTGGTGCTGCGATATTGTCGTTTTTTACATTGATCACCGTAAGCGTTCTTGCCCGGTGGTTACCCACAAATAACAACAGGCCATCGGGAGATAATTTAATGCAGGATGGTGTATCAATGGATGAATAAACGGTTTCGACTTTTCGATTCTTTGTATTGATAGCGAACACTTTATTCTCTTTGATACAAGCTACATACAAAGTTTGCTCATCAGCACTTAAAGTCATGTCGAAAGGTTGAGCACCAATGTCTATTTGATATGGGATCAGATCTGATGGAATAACGGTGATAACATTGCTATTTTCATAAGCTATATAGGTCTTCTTTTCCTTGGTGTTTATATCTGGTTCAACCATTAACATCACCTTGCCGCTGAGTTGAGTTTTAGCAAACTGGATACCACCATCTCTGGTATATGTGCTGGTGAGTAAGCTGAGGTTATCATTATTAGGAACATACAATACCGATGAATTGCCGCTGTTAAAACCTATAAATGGGGCACCAGTTCCATAAATGGGTTGGTATGCTGTTTCAACTCTTAAATTTTTAGGATCATCCGAATTCAAATAAGTGGCGCGATAAGTTTCAGTTTGTTTAAAGCTCACATAAAGTTTTTTGCCATCGGGTGAAAGACGCATGGGAATTGGATGATCTGCAGCATCTGGAAAAGGAGTGAAGTCCCCTAGTCCTTGCTGATTTAAGATGTTTTTTACATAAATACCATGGCTACCAGCATCTCCAATATTGTAGTAGGCTAAGTGCTCGTTATCCGAAAGTAAAGCAAAGCTGTTGAAATTGGTTTTGGTCGTAACAAGACCAATATTTACAGTTAGGCAAATAGAATAAAGTTCATCTTGTCCATTGTGCAAGAATATATAATCTACATTTTTATATTTACATTGAACCACTCGCGGGCGATCACCTTTTTTATCGGTATTAAATGGCAGCGATATTACCTTTCTATTTTCATATTGGCATACTTTTAGCGTTTTAGTAACATTGGGAAGTTCATCGCCATAAGAACGCGCAACCAGTTTATATTCGAATGGGCCATCTAGCTCTACCTGTTTGCTGGTGCTGTTTTTTACATCAATTTCTTCATTGCCAATATAAAGTTTCAGCTGACTTGCATCACGAACGTTCCAAGAGAGATTGACTTTGGTTTTTACTCCCTTTACAATGATGGCTGGAGTGGCGATAAATGATTGGATTTCTGCTACACGTTGTTTTACATCAATGGCGATGCTTGTACTTGCTTTACTATTTCCTGGTCCATAAGCGGTGGCTTCAAATGTAGTAGTTGCAGCTGTAGGTGGTACCGGTAACAGTAGCGGTTCATGCTGGGTTAGCTCAATGAGGTGCTCTCCAGATTTCGGCGCCGTACTGAGCACAATGCGCTCATTATCCCTGCTTTTATAGGCGATTTCCAGTTTGCTCGCTAAGGATGTATCCCAAGACAGGCCTACATTTTCGCCTACTGTAATTGAAGCATTATTTCTATTAAAGTTAAGTATTGATGGGATTGCTATTTTTTTAATGAGCTGAAAACGGAAAACATGATCGGCGAATTTGCCAAAGTTGTTCACTTGCACGTACATCAGGCTAATTCCTTCAACAGCTTCCATATCTGTAACCAGTCTACGGATATTGAAGGAGAAGGAGGTAAACTCTCTGATGGTTTGGGGATCTGCAATCCATTTCCAGGAAGGCGAATCAGCATTGCGCCTTAGTTTCCAGCCTACCTGATTGGCATTGATTTCAATGTAATTTCCAAGATCTGTTGTTGTAATCTGATGGGGATAGGTACCAAACAAAAACATGATCGTAATGCTTGCTTCCTTAATTTCCCCGCCTGGTTTGAAAATTTCGATATCTGTATCGGTAGTGAACAGCAGTTTAAAGCCATTTTTAATCTGAGATACAGGGTCATAGGTGAGGTATACCGGTAATGTGGCACTCTCATATTGAGCATCTTTCAACAGCGAAACTTTAGCATGGGGCCGGTCTGTTTGGGTGTTTATTGGATATATCAAATCTGTATAGGAGACTCCTAAAGGTAGGGAGAGCTTTGAACTTTCGGGCGCTATAACCGTTAGGCCTTTGCCCAATGCAGGTTCAAGATCGGCATAACCTGGTACGGCTATTGTTTTGACGAAAAAATATCCCCCATCATATGTTTTGCAAAGGATCTTTTTGATCACAAAGCTGAAACTCTTTCCGGGAAGCAGTTCGATATCATTTTTACAAACAAATTTCCATACCGCCCATTTTTTATTGAGCAGCAAAGCAGGCTCCCAACCATTAATGTTGTCAAATTTAAAATCCTTAACGGGATCTATATCTCCATCTCTAAGGAAGGGCATACTGAACTCGAGGCTGGATGCATTCTCTCCACCCTTAAATGTAATAGCTGCCTGAGATCTGTTTATAAAACTAAAGGTAAGCTCATTAAAATCGATATCATCTGTTCGGTACAGATTGTTTTGACCATTTTTATTTAAAACCGTGAAATAATTTGCTGTAAACTTAGTTGCCATCTATTTTTTATTATTTGTTAACAATAACCATCCTTCTCTGATCTCCTGGGGTACATTACTTAAATTGGCCTGATCATCTGCAGGTTTAACCTGCTGTGCTGTCCAAACTTCAAGTTCTTTTTGTAACCAGCTCCACTCGCCACCACTCTGGGCAGGCACAGGCATCAGCGGATTTGGCATCAGTTCGCTACGCATTGCATAAAGTACAGGACTGGTTAAAAATGCCATATTGAGGTTTTCCAGTGCATCAGCATATTGCGATGGTGGAATATCGATGGCTTTAGCCGGAAGTACTCCGGTGGTAGCATGTACGCTACCACGGGGATCTAGCAGCAGGGTTACAATGGTTTCTTGCGTAGCATCCTTAAGGGCCAATTCGATATCATTGTTGGTACGCTTTACAACCATTCCGGATTTAGCTTCTCCAACAGAGATGGAACGATACACTTTGTAGGCATCCTGTGCTTTAAAGTAACCCAACAAGCCATCATTGGTTTGAGCAGTTTTACCTAAACGAACCGGGAATTTAACTGCTGTAAATCCGTTATCCACTCGATCTATCGAGCTTTCCGAAGCAAACTGATCTACTTCCTTTTGCAGGTCATCCCAACCGTTGCTATACGCAGGCGACCCTTTCAGTTCTATTCCCAGGCTAACCTGAGCTACCGCGATTGGAGAACTCATCAATACCGCATTGCTTCCGGATTGCTGATAACCGCCTGGCTTAATCGATCTGAATGACAAATCGTTCGCTTGCAAGAAGTCTTTCAGGTATTCGCCTTTGTTGTTGTTATATAAGGCAATGATCAGGTTCTTTATTTCTTCATTTACTTTTTTACCAGCTTCAGTAGCAAAGTATTTGGAAAGGTTAGCCTCAGCATCGCTACCAACAACCGGAGCCACCTGCCAGAGTACGCTTTTTCCGTCTTCAGAAAGGCTTAGCGACCCAATAGCGGTTCCTTCTGCCCTGTAAAACCATAGGCCAGGCTGAATATGGTTGGCCATGATCCATCCACAAACGGGAGTAGTACTTGGGTGTGAATTCGTTTCCAGATTTTCGTGATTAGCGGAAAGCCACCTGAACTGCAACCGGCTTGGCTGAGCAATTCTTGGAGCCAGGTAAATAAAACCTTGATTGTTACCCTGATTTGTTTTAAGGCTTTCGGCAATGATCAAATTCGACATTACATTAACCTTGGGTATTTCCAGCGTGTAACCAAATGCACCTACAATAGTTAACGATTCTATTTGCAAGTACCCTCCACGGATAGGATTATAATATTTTTCTGGTTTAGGGGCACTTTTGTTCAAACTGCCAACCACATTGCGAACATCAATATTGGTGAATTCCTGCAGATCATCTTCCACCAGGTCTGTAACCTCCAGCTGCATTACCTGATCGCGCATTACCAGGCCATTATTAAAGCCATTAAGCGATTGCGAAAGTATCGATCTTTGTTTCTTCAGTTTTTCCTGAAGATCACTAAGCGCTGTTGTTGTACCAGCTGGTTGTGAATCTATGTATTTTTGGAGTTGTTCATGAAGGTTCTCTTTAACATTTGGGGTAAGAAAAATAGCGTTTTGCATCGGCTGATATTTTTTTCCCAATGCATCGTTATGCCTGTTGTCGCCATTTTTCAGCGTAAAATTTTCAGTAATGAAATCTTCTCTATAAGCAATATCCTTTGCTGAGTCCGCTTTTTTGTCGGCCACCGGGAAATAATTCACTTTCCATGATAAGAGATACGGCAGCCATGGGTTTTTATCCCATTCAACAAAATAAACCGGAGAAGGTACCGCCCCACTAATTTTTAATTTGCTTTCCGGACCAATGCCAGCAGAAATGAGAATGTATTGTAAACGTTTGAGCTCATTTTCCGGAAGATTTTTGACCACTAAATTTAACGAATAGCCATCATCTTTCTTCAGGTAAAAACCGAACAGGTAATCATAATCTGCAACACTTACTATGCTTTTGATCTGATCCATGGCCGCTACCGAAAGCACCAATGGAAGCGTTGGAATTAAATACTTTTCACGTTCATTCCTGAGGATCAGTTGAATGTCTTTTTGCTCCATTGTTGATCCGGCAGCCTTACAGAGCAAGCTTGTTACCAAAGGGTTAAGCAAACAGCCTTCGGTAAAAAGTTCATAAAACTGGTTGGCGCAAGACAAGGGCATATTGTTTGGCAGCTGCGGTGCATCCTTTCCTTCAAAAACAAACTCATTGGCATTCCCAACCACATCTTTAGGTATTATAAGCTTGTTCACCAACTGTGATGACAGGCGGCAAACCATGGATTTATTGGCCATGAAACGTCCATCGCCTCCATATCTTTGGGGAGGAGTGATCTCATCGCCCTGGAATAAAACAACTGGTTCGGCTGGTTGCCAATACCGTAGTGCCGAATTCCTGATCAATTCATATTCCTTTGGAATGAGCTTCTTTATGGCCTCAATTTTTTCTTTAATCAGCTCTTTGTTATTGGCATCAGCTTTTGCATTCAGCTCCTCTATTTGCTTAGCAATAAAGCCCTGCACATTGCCTATTTCCAGGTTATCATGATCATGGTTATCTTCATCTTTACGCACCAGCTGTATAAATCTGTACCAATCCATAAAAATCTGGATCCTTGCCGATTCGATTTCATTCAAATTCCGATCGTAATCAAACTGGATTTTGTTCAGTTCGTTAAGCAAGGTGCCTAAACTTTTGTTCAGACTTTTTAAGCCTGTTTTATCTTTGTCACTATCAATTTTAGAGATTTCCCAAAATTCGCCACCTCCGGAAGCGTTATAACTGCTGGTGTGAAGATCAATATCCAGCAGTTCAGAACGGTCTACCTCGTTCAGCATCAAAAGGTCTTTAAGCTTGCCCAATTGCAGTGCATTCAATAACCATTCAACATCTTTTGGATTGGGCATATTACTCACCTTGCCCATGAGGGCGGCCAATGCCTCTGTTGCAGTATTGCCCACCGCAACCCTCATATTCTTGCTAAGCTCCCTAAAAGCAGGTTCTGTACCGTTCCATTTTACATTATTGATTGTACCTGTATAAAGTGTATGGGTAACATTAGGTAAAGTTTCAGCAACGCTGGATGGAAGGGACCATTTGCACCTGTTCAATAAGCCATCTAAAAAATTAAAGCCTGATGACGACAATGCATTAATCACACTCAGTTGTTCCCCGGCATCGAGACCTTTTTTTAGCACGTAAGCACCATCCTCAATATAAACCGAATAATAGGCGTTTAAAATTTCCTGGTCTTTTGCCGTCGCATCTTCCAACAGCCTTTTAAAATCAGCCTGGTTAAACTGAAGTGGCAATTGGTTGATGGGATCGTCTTCTTCGTTGTGGTACCAACCAATTACCTGGTACGATAACAGGATAGCACCAGGAAATTCTTTGAGGTCTGCCTGTTTATCAAAAAAACCGAAAGCACTTTTGCTGGTACTGTAAGATGCAGAAAATGTGGGCGAACCATAACCCAAAGCATTTAATCCGTTGGCGTATTCTTCATTTGTATTTGGTGTTATACCTTTCAGTTTTTGCTGGTGGTTTGTTCGCCAGGTTTCATATGATAAAACACGACCCAGGTAACGGTACAATGGTTTATTCCTACCGGGAGCGTCAGTGTTATAGGGTACAGCAGTTGCCGGCCGGCCTCCCTTGGCCTCGCTAGAGATATAGTTACTTTCTACCACCCAGGATCTGATTTTATTTACCGGGTTGGCCGGATTTGAAAGGTCAGAAGCTACTCTTGTTACCAACCAACGATCTGGTGTTTTTGGAAAGGTAACAGCACCCTCGCCATCCTGACGGGTTGCTCCCTTTGTTAGTCCATCGGGCAGGGCCCAGTGTAAATGCACACCAGGGTCCTTTGGTTCTAATTTTGTGCCGGACACTAATGATTCTGTTATAAATGGCCTTTTCTCACTTTTTGACAAAGGCAACGTACTAAAATCATAAGTTTCTGGCTGAAATTTCGCACCAACTGATTCGGCAACACACATGGCTTCGATATTCATCGGAACAACCAAACCCAGGCCGTCTGCAATTAAATTTGTTTTCATCTGGATTCCGTTTATTTAATTATGAAATTAACTGCTTCTGCGCCGGCAACCATTTCGAGCGCAAACTCTGCAGCCGTAAACGAATCTTTATAATCAACTCCTTTATTAAGCGCGTCCTTTATGCCAGCCGCCAACTTATTGATTCTTATAACCCCGGTATTTCCCGCACGCATGTACGATAACTTTTCATCCCTGGGGTTGAGCACAATTGGCTTAATAACCTTTTCGTCTATTTGAGTACCAGGTTCCTGACCAACTCCTTTATTGGCCAGGTTCCTGAATGATTTTTGAAGCGTCTCTGATTTCTCAAATCCAAAGTGAAGTACTTCCGGATGCTCATTGATCCTGATTCTGTTCACTATGCCTTCGTACATGCAAAGCAGCACATTTGGGCTTAGGTGATCCATGCGCAGCAATTGACAGGGCACATCATTAGCTCCGAAAGCGGCAACCTGCATGCCTTCCCAATCTTTTACCACACCAGAGCGCAATAAGAAACCGGTAATGGTTTCTGATGCTTTATTAGGTTCGGCATTTAATAAACCAGATTCTTTTTTATTTAAATGGATAGACAGATGCCCTAAAGCTTTACCACGTTCTGATTTTAATGATTTGCGTGCAAATAACTTAAGCTTAGGAAGATGAACTTCATCGTGTGTGTAGTCTGATGAAGCGGTACGGCCAATGCTCAGCGCTCCATCTGCCAAATAACTTAACCAGGTAGTGTCACAGTGAAAAAACCTGATCGATTCCATGGGCAGCATTTCCATATCGGGTACCAAATAGTTAAAAGGCACGCCATGCAGCAACTTGAGTCGCCCAAGCCAGTCAGATAGTTTCTGCTCGGTAGCATCAGTTGGCGACGAGGAAGCCTTCAACGGTTGGTTATGGTTTAATAAATTCCTTAATTTATCCGGATTACTTAGCGTATCCAGCATCTCTGCTCTATCAATTTTCATCCGAATAGTTATCTTGATTGTTCATAAATCCTGTTAAAATTGCACTTAAACCTGCGTTCATCATGTTCAACATATTGGTCTGTGCATGTAATGAAATCTCATGTGGTGTGCCACTGCGTAAAACTGTGAGCGGTTTCTTGTCATTCACGATCTCCTGCAGGGATTTAGTGAGCGCTTCATTTTCAAATTTGGCAATTGCCTCCCGGGTATTGCTCCATTTCCAGTTGTAAAGCGTTTCTGCAAAATTGCCGTTTTGCAAGGCCAATAGCTGGCCCAATTGCCAGGCGGCGGCATAAGAAACATCTAACATCCCGGTATCTGGATTGTATGCAGTTGCACTATCCGGACCATTTACCGGAAACGTAACCTCACCAGCCTTTATATCATAGGGCACAAAAGGTCCGCGGTACCAGGATACGGTTTGATCGCCACTACGGGTATGGTGATTTAATGGAGCAAACCCCATCTTAAAAGCATTGTTGATGGCATCCCCAGCCTTGCCAGGCTCATAGTTGGCCGCAAGCTGCAACAAGCTTCCGGTATATTTTTTTTCTTCCTGATTGAGATTGGTGAGATAGCCTAAGAAACTTTCCTTCCTGTCTATGGCATAGATATCCCATTGTTTGAGCAATACCAAACGTACATGCGTAATGTTAACCGCTATTTTAGATGATGGTGATTCTTCACTGGGCAGATAATCTTCCCATCCTTCCAGAGATACGAGGTAAGCTGTGGTTTTGCCTCCCGGAAGCGGCAACCTGTTACCAATAACTGTAGCAATTTCTGGCAATGTCTTTTCATTGGAAATTCCCTTTAAATGCTCAAGGTAGCGTAATGACTGAGTATTGCTGGGTTGAATCTGCCGTACATGTGCCAGCCAGGGCAGATCTTGCTTGGTTGGGGCAATTGTATTAAACAGTGCTACGGGAATATCTACCACTAAACATTTATCTGTTAACTTTTCTGCCGTTGGGTTAAGCTCAAAATAGGGGTGAAGATAATTATCCGGAAGCCTGTTCGATTCATTTGTGGCAGTTTTTCCTGAGGCAATCAGTCCGCTTAGATCAATCTGTGAAACTTTTACAGCCTGATCGGTATCAAATACACTGAGGATAGCCAGCCAGGGAGCCTGATCTGGCGTTTCTTTTAACAGTTTAGCCTTTAGCTTTTGCGTTACAATAGAGCGTTCCCATGGAATAGTAGATCTGTTGAGACAAACCTGGGGCAATACCTTATCATAATCGCCTTGTGCATTTTCTGGTGGAAAAACCGAGGTAATAGCCCCAATTGGCAAACTAAACCGTGGGCCATTTACGGCAAATTTGTGTATGTTCTCGTACTTTGTTTCTGGTACTACACCATCGGTACCCGAACTGTTTTCCTTTTTCTTACTCGAAACAGTTTGCTGTACGGTAATGGTACCAGTGCCCACATTTAAAGGTGAAAGCTGGTTTTGTTTGAAGACGATGCTTCCCGTAAGCGGGCTTTCGCCTTTTGAATGAATTTCCTTAACAAACATAAATGTAATTGAAATGGGTTAATTTTTTCGTAAAATTTTATTTGGTAGTAATTACACAACGAACACTTCAGCACCAATAAAAACGATAAGATATTTTTTAATTTGATGTTTTAAGTGTGAGAAAAATCGAATAGTTACTGTAGAATCAACCTGATACCCCGGAAGGTGTACAATCACCTTTTTCATGGTAGTGGTTAAGATATTGCAGCTTGAGCCTTTTGCATGGTTTGTAAAATTAGCGTGTAAATTTAGACTACTTTAGATTACCCAAATCTAATTAATTATACTAAAGAAACAGGCTGACCGGAGGCTGGAGTTGTCTCCAATTATAGTATAGGACAAAGTAGCGTCATACAGCTTGAACCATAAGCTTATTTAAACAACCATTTGTTATTTTGACCTTAAAGGCAACAGCGTTTATGCACAGAAGAATAGTTACAAATATCGCTAAATCAGCAAGAGCGCGTTATGCTCTTTTATGGAAAGCTGCTTCCGTGAGCTTTCGATAATGCGTGCCTTCCTAAATAATAAAGGCCCATAAGCTATTTAATTATGGTTCATAAATAAAAGAAGCCCATAACAAAATATGAACCCTACTATCAGCACTTTTGGCACAGAAAACTGAAAGTAGCGCAAAGTGATATCAAATCTGAATAGGAGATCAGCGACGCAGGTTTACTTATCCAGATTACTTTATTTGGTAAACAAAATGCAAATATCTTTGTTTCGCGTATATAAAATACGCTAACCTTTAATAAACCAACAAAATTAATGCCCATCCACCACAAAAAAATATCCGGTTCAATCATCCTTACCTTACTAACCGCATTGCTGATATCGGCCTGCGGTAACCATTCCAATAGTACAGGTAAACAACCACCAGCGAAAGACATTTCAGCCCCATGCCTTTCTTGCATAAAAGACATTTTAGCTATCCCTAATTTATACCACACTGTAAGTCTTGATGGTACCAGGCTAAATATTGACCTGCCTTATAATTATGAGCTGGAAAGTAAAGGTGGTACCTACGAATTTAAGTGGAAGTTATGCGACCTAAATATCGACAGTAATGACCCTGACTATTACTATGCGGGGTTCAAAGACATGCTACCATATAAGCATTTCCAGGGCTTTGATGGACGATTGCATATTGTAAAATCAAAAGACCCGAATGCTGTTACTACAGAGAAGTTCAAGTCAATGCAAAAGGATGGCGACGTCAAAATACTCTATTCAGACAGTAGCAGCGTTATCTATATTCAGAATGATATGTATTACACGCTATACTTTCAATACCTGGAAGCGCAACATGCCTTCGCCATCTACCTGAACGAAGAAAAGACCGTTACCTATGAAGCTTCACCAAAACAACTAACAGATCTCGCAGCCGTAAAACTGCGGATGGCTAAAAACTTATTTGTTAGCCACAAAAATCCGGAAGCATTTGATTGGGCGGCCTATAAAAAGACACTTTCTCTGCTGGAGTCTGGACTTTTTGATAGCATCAGTGACCAGCTATACGGCAATATTAATTTTCCCGACAAAGAAGAAATGTTCTCTACAACCCTTGAAGGGAATTACCAATTGGTTAGCATGATCAAGAGCCCTGCAACACTAAGCTCTTTACGTAGTAGCCTGGATAAAATCCCCCAAAACAGTTTTGTAACGACAAAGGCTACTTTTGATCAGAAGGCTGTTTCCTCTATAGCCTTTCTACGTGGTGATGACGACAAGATACGGGTGGCCTATAAAGACAGCCAGGCTTACATATTGGAATTCAAAGGTTACAATGGTTATATCAGTTACTTTGTCTGTTGTTTCACTTCTATACAGGCAAAGCCCGTGCTACTACTAACAGGGAACTATGCCAATACCCAGGAATTACCAAACCTTGCGGCAGCCCGCTTATACTTAAATTTCTTTAAGGAAGGTATCCGTAAGTAAGCTCTTATAAATTGGAAAACAGCCTAGGGAAAGGGGATAAGAAATTGATTAAAGTTCCTTTTATGTAAAATAATATTTTATAAACATGGAAGAAAAACAACCTTTTTGCATTGCCTTAGGGCAGGGGTTTATCATAACAATTTTAAACGATGAAATTGCAGCTTTACAGGATTATGCCATGGATGCAGGCGATGCATTTTGGTGTATTATGGGAACAGATGCCTGGCTGGAATTGCAAACAAAAGCTTCTAAGCCCGCAATTGTGCTTAGAAGCTACGATAAAGTTTATTTTACTTGCTTTATAAATAATGATATCGCTGACAAAATAGCTGGCTTGGAGGAGAGCGGTATTATTGTTCTTTCGTCAAATGAAACATTGACACCGGAACAACTATTGAAAGATTTCGATGAAAATTCAAGTCTCGATGATATTGGTTATTGGATTGAGAACAAGAACAAAAAGGAAGGAGTAATTATAGAAGGACTCCTAGTTTGTTATTATTCAAAAGAGACAAGAAAAAGGCTACATGGAGCCGATTATATTGACTGACCCAGCAATATCACAGATAACTATCCATTTTAAATATGCTTTAGCCGAAAAACCGCTTAGCCTGAAAGAGTGCTCACTTTATTTCAACCCTATAGCTACAATTATATCCAGCGTTGTAATTCCTGCCACTATACCATACCACCAAATATATAAAAGCCGGCCAGAATGAACATCGGAATGGCGGCAACCATATGGTACATTGGCTTGGTTTTCCTTATATGGATAAAGTATTCGTTGTAATTGACCGGCTTTGAGGGAATCAAGCCTGATATCAATTTCTCAAAAGAAGAGACGTTTGAGCCTCTGCAACAGTTTAAGCAATAGTTCCCGCTATTGGCCGAAAAACGGTTCATTTCCATACGTGCCGTATCAAAACCATTGAAATGTGGACTAAAAATCGATCTTGGCAAAGAGACACTTTCACCTGAGGAAACCTGATGTAGTTAATTTAAATATTTCAACAATATTGGAACAAGCAATTTTATTTCTTTTCTTAGTTCTTCAGTTCCCGTCTGAAACGAAACATGGTCAGCAACATCAAGTTGTTGTAATTCTCTACATATCTCAGCTAAATTTATGAGTCCTGCAGAGCTAGACATTCCATACAACTTGTGTGATAATGCAAGCATCATTTCGGAGTCTTCAAATTGAATATTCTGATCTAATTGATGGCTGGCCTTATTAAGCTGCTCAATTGTAATCCCAATAATTTTATTCAATTTTAATGGATCTTTACTAAAATAGGTAGCCAATTTCTCAACATTAAAATGAACCAGATCCTTATCGGCTACTTTTTCCTCTTTACTTAACTGTGGTTCCGTTAACTGAACTAACCATTTATCTAATATGACCTTTATATTCTCTTGTAAGACAGGCTTGGTGATAAAATCATTCATACCTGCAGCAACGCTTTTTTCACTTTCCCCCTTTACATTGGATGCAGTTAAAGCAATAATGGGCGTCCTCTTATCTTTTTCTATAGCCCTTATTTTTCTGGTACACTCATAGCCATTCATTTCCGGCATCTGTATATCCATAAAAATAAGATCAAACGGCATCTTTTGGAATTGTTCAACACCTTTTATCCCATTCTCAGCCTCTATGATTATACTTTGCGGGTAAAGTTTTTCCAGGTAAGAATGGGTAAGGAATCTATTCACCTCATTGTCTTCAACAATTAAAAATCTATAGTTCGGGTTTTGGTATGTAATTAATGGTGCTTCGATTTCGAGATTTTGCGAAGAAATTTCTGTGGATTTTAATCTGGATAAAGTAAGGAAAAGCGTATCCATTTTAATCGGTTTGAGTAACCGATTCTCAATTCCAAGTTCATTACAAGCCTTAATAATGGTACCATCATCTGATGAGCTGTGAAGAAGAATTATCGGAAGCTTTTCTTCATCCCTCATGAAATTATGCTTTATTTTAGTTGCAGTTTCTATTCCATCCATATATTGCATATGGTAGTCCATCAAAATAGCATCATAATTTTTGCCTTCTGCAAAAAGTTGCAAAGCTTCAAAACCATTTTTTGCATGATCGGAATGGATATTTTTTAACAAAAGCATATCAGTTAAGATATTTCTGTTGTTTTCGTTATCATCTACAATCAACACATTAGCAATACTTTCCATGCCTATCCATTCAATTGGATCGCCATGTTCGGATTGTAAATTTAAATCAAAGTAAAAGGTACTGCCTTCTCCGGGAGAGCTTTCCAGATGAAGGCGGCTATCCATCATTTTTAATAGTTTATTAGAAATAGTTAGTCCTAATCCTGTTCCACCATATTTTTTTGTAGTAGAGGAATCCTCTTGCGAAAATGCATTAAAAATTTTGGACTGTGTGGTTTTGGCGATTCCGATACCGGTATCGCGAACGCTGAACCGAAGTAAGTGATGGCTTTTACTTTCACTAAGGGCTTGTATCTTAAGTTCGATTTCTCCCTTGGCTGTAAATTTTGCTGCATTTCCCAACAGGTTAATTAATATCTGTTTTAAACGAAGGGCATCAGTCCATATAAATCTTGGAAGATTTGGCTGCACATTTAGCAGCATTTCTAATTTTTTAGTGTGAATTTGATAGTTCGTAATGTCACTGGCTTGCCCGGCAATATCGTAAAGATCAGACCTTTCAATATCGAGTTCAAATTTACCAGCTTCAATTTTTGAGAAATCCAGAATATCATTTATAATGCTTAAAAGTGCATTGGCTGATTGATTTACAATCTTCAGGTATTGCTGTTGGGTATGATTAAGCTGGGTCTTCAATACCAGATCGGTGAAGCCTATTACCCCATTTAGTGGGGTTCTAATTTCGTGGCTCATATTGGCAAGAAATTCAGACTTAGCCAGATTAGCCAAGTCTGCATGAAGTCTCGCTACGGTTAATTCTTCGCGATGCTTAACACTTGCTGAGATATTATGCGTGAAAATCATCATTCCTCCTATGGAATGATCTGCTCTATACCATGGCCTCATTTCCCACGAAATATGAAGGGGAGTATTGGTTTTCTCGTCAACATAAACATCTTCTTCTTTTTTAAAAACCTCTCCTTTCAATACCCTTTGATGAATAGCTTTACGCTCTTCAGATAAATTTGGGAATACATCATAATAGGATAAACCCCTTACATCTCCTTCAATCTGGGTATATTCTTTTAACCAGGTTTTGCTTGCAATCAGAAAATGCATATCTTCATCGATCATGGCTACAGATGCTGGTGCATTTTCTATGAAGGCAATGAGTAATGCTTTTTCTGTAGCAAGCTCTTTTTCTACCGTTTCTTTTTGAGTAATGTCTGTTGAGATACCCAAATAGCCAATAATGTTACCCTGACTATCTTTTATAGAATTAATTGATAATGAAACTCTTATCCTTTTTTTGTGTTTGGTGATAAAAGTAAAAGCTCTTTCTTTTTGAGGGTGATCTGCACATTGTTTATAAAAACCAAATCCCGAAACTTCGGATCCCAGCGCAGCACTGAAATCGGTACAAACTTCATCCACTTCTTTAGGATCGTGAAAGATGACTGGTGTTTGCTTTCCAATCATTTCTTCGGCAGTATAGCCCAATAATTGCGCTGATCCCTGATTAAACACCGTAATAGTTCCCTCTAAATCCGTTGCTATTATGCTCACGCCTGTAGCTGCAGAAAGCACATCATCCAATAATTTTTTAGCTGCTATCACTTCCATCTGTGCACGTTTCTGGGTATCAATATTTTGAAAGGTACCATAGAGACGAGTTGGCGAATTTTTTACGAACTGTACGCTCCCTTTGGTCCGTACCCAGATTTCCTTTCCATGAAAGTTAATGATTTGAAGTTCCAGATCCCAATCCTTACCTGTGTGCATGCCGTCGGCTATCGCTTGCAGAATTCTTTCCCTGCTTTCTCCAATTTTGTAAAACTCAATTGCATTTTCTTTAGTGGGGATAAACCCATCTGGTATGCCGTGGATTTCACGGGTGATTGTAGACCAGTAAAGTTGTTGATCGAGGAGGTTAAGTTCCCATCCACCTATTTTTGACAGGCTACTGGTTTCTTCTAACAAATTTTTAGTATGGATGAGATCTTTCTCTAATTTATTTTGATCGGTAATATCCACTGCATTGCCAACAATATAAGGCTCACCATTCGGATCTCGCTGTAACATATTCGAATATAACCATATCCGCTCTTCTCCAGATTTGCGTTTAACAACCATATAGCCTTTTGAAAAGCCATGAGCTAAAATATAGGCAAGGTATTCGCGTAAATCATCATGCTGCTCTACCGGGACGATGTCAAAAAAAGTTTTGTTTTGCAGTTCCGATCTGGAATACCCTAATGTTCGTGCACCGGCCGGATTAAGAGAAATTAATTTACCGTGAATATCATGTGTACACATCAAGCCTTGCGAACTTTCGAAAAATGCCATTAACTTTTGTTCGCTAACTTTTAATGCCTGGTTTTTCTCAATTTCAGCCGTAACATCCCTTCCAATCGCAAATGTATTCTTATCTGTTTTTTCGTTGGTAGCGGTCCATTCAATCATCCTATATCCGCCTGCTTTTATGGCTATCTGATGCGTATTATCCTCATATGCCTGTCCGTTTTTAATATTATGCCAGAATGCTTTTGCCTTATCCTGATCTTCTGCCGGAACAATATCAAAAATGGTTTTGAACTGGAGTTCTTCCTCACTCCAGCCTAAGCATTTATTAAAACATGGGTTGGCCATTTTAAAAGTCCAATCCTGACCCAAAACACAGATCAGGTCTTCAGAGTCATTAATCAAACGGCTGAAGTTTTTATACTCCTGTTTTTTTCTTCGTTCTACAATGGCCGAGATGGCTTCTTCTACAACAAGTGATAATTGTCTCTTTTGTAATGAAGTTATTTTTTTTGGTTGGGTACTGATGACACAAAATGAGCCTAACGTAAATCCATTTGGATCTATAAGTGGAAATCCGGCATAAAAACGGACTTTAATTCCCTCTAATACCATCGGATGTTTGCTCCAACGCTCGTCTTCCAGGGTATCTTCCACAATAAAAAGTTCATTTGATGTTAATGTACATTCACACATGGTAAATCCTCTCGGAACCTCCTCTACAGAAAGCCCTTTAGCTGATTTATACCAAACCCTGTCCTTATCGATAAAGGAAATTAGTGAGATTTCGCAACCAGCAATGAGTGAAGCAATTTCAGTAAGCCTATCAAAATCACGCTCTCTATTAGAGTCTATAATATCATAACTGTGGAGCGCGCGCAGGCGGGCTGATTCATTTTTTTGCATTTCAATTTATTTTGCACGGTGTAAACACCATAAACTGGCTCATTTAAGACTTTTCTGCATTTACAGGCAATCCCTAAAGCAGCCTGCAAATTTTAGTGTAATTCAATGTCTTTTAATATTATCTGGTATGAGATAAAGCGTGTTTAGTTAATGGACTTGTTTAATTTTAAATATGTTAGCTCTTTCTTGATAGGAAAAGTTTAACATATTATACACTTTCTTTTTGGAAAATAGCAGGAATTGTTCTTAATATCAGTTTAATGTCGTTGAAAAAACTTTGATTCTTTGCATAGGTGTTATCCAACATCAAACGTTCTTCTTCACTCATTTTTCCTTTGCCACGTTTCTCTACTTGCCATAAACCAGTTAATCCGGCCGGAGCTGCAAACCGCAATACGGATTTATCGGTTGTGAGTTTCTCCGCTTCATAAATGGGTAATGGCCTGTTGCCAACAATACTCATATCACCTTTTATCACATTCCAAAGTTGTGGTAATTCATCAATGCTCGTATTTCTAATGAAATTACCAACTTTTGTGATCCGTGGATCATTTGTGATTTTAAAAAAAGCAGATCCACTTTTATTTAAATTGAGGTAAACTTCATCTTTCTCACAAAACTTTGCCCCATCTGCATAAATGGGATATTGGCATTTACCTGTTTGTGCACAAGTATCACAAAGCACAGAATTTATTTGATTGAGCTGCTCCTTTTTCTGATCAATATTATATTGGTTAAGATGCATCAGGTCTTTTACTTTCTGATCGGCATTGATATACATTGACCTGAATTTATAAAATTTGAATACCTTAAATCCTGTTCCTGTTCGTAAAGAATAATAAATTACTGAGCCTTTTGATTCCAGCCGGATGAAAAGTGCCACCAATATGAACAGTGGAAAAAGAATGATGAGTGCCATGCCGGCAAAAAATATATCGAATATTCGCTTGGCTAAACCAATCTGATAGATTGATCTGGTTTGAATTGGAAGCTCTTTAATTAGTGAAGCCCAATTTTGAATAGAGAAAAGCACACGTTTTTCCAAATGACTTTTTTGCAATGGAAGCCTGAATACGTCTGAAATTCCTGCTGTGAGTGCCACAACCCTTAAATTTGGATTGAAATACCTTAAGACCAGAAAAAAAGGTGCCGGCGGTAGCTTTCTGTTTTTAAGCGTCTCCACCAACGAAAGGCCACCAGCTGATAATATTTCGCTATGGGAAATAATGGCAGCTATATTCAGTTTTTTGGCTTCCCATTCTTGTACAAGTACCATTCCGTTCTCATAATGAACCAGCTGCCTGCCTTCAAAGTCACAGCTCTCGATAAAAGAACGCAAAGAATCCTCAACAAAGCCTATTAAGGCAATGATTTGGAGATTAGGCTCTATTTTACCATGCTTTTCCATTAGATCACACTTTTTCCAGCTCTTCTTAATACCATTTTTATTCTTGCCTCTAACTCCGCCGGGTTAAAGGGTTTAACCACAAAATCATCGGCACCTGCATCAAGACATTTAATGCGTTTATCAGAGCTTTCCTCACCAGATAAGATCATAATAGGAAGAGACCGGAAAAAATCGCTTATTTTAAGTTGCTGTATTAATTCAAGCCCGTTCATGTTTGGGGTATTGAGATCTGAAATGATCAGGTCTGGAATGTTACCTCCCTGAAGAAAGGCCAATGCACTCAAGCCGTCAGGTCTTATATCTATACGGTAGTTTACATTAAGAATTTCTTCAAGTACAGCTTGCATGAATTCATCATCCTCTACAAGGAGAATGTGTATTGCGGGACTATTATTTTTACTCATTGGGAAAGACGTATTACAGGGGATTTTTTACTCATAAACACCAAACAGATTTAATTAAAAATAGTAGTAATTAATACTACATTGATAAAAAGCAGATATTAATTTTATTATTCTAATCACCTAAATATTTAAATATAAATAATTACATTTTAAATCTCAGATATCTGATTAAATGTTTATTTGTAATCAACAATAATAAGAAAAAAATAGTCATTGATCTTTGCGTTATTCTTTAAAGGAGTAATAATTTACAATGTTTTCATTCTGATGACGTACCCGGATCATGGCTTAGTTATTACTGCATTTGTTGCGATATATGGATGATAATTTCCAACAAAATTCCTTTAGTCGGTATTTTTGAAGAGACAAAAAAAATACAATCTTTTTAAGGTTTAAAATGCCTTTTTAATTGCAGAAATCTATAAATCAGTCAGTTTAGCAGTTCAGGATAGAAAAAAAGATGTTGAAACTAATGATTTTGTGATATAACTTGATTTAAATATCTGTTTAGCAGTTTAATTTAAACATGACACGGTCAATTAGTATGATATAATGAAAAGTATTATATAATTATGCCCTTTCAAATTCTGGTTTTAGAGGTATTTTTATAAATTTAGGCATATTATAATCCTCAGACTAATGAACACCAATTTTTTATCCTTCGGTATTGCCCAGTTGAACAGGCTTTTTCCTTACTTTATATTATTGGATACAAATATGAATATCATTCAAATGGGGGAGATATTAAAAAATATTTGTGGTGATTGTATTGGAGAAAATTTTTCCGATCATTTCAGGCATTCTGATGAGAAAGATATTTTTGATCCGCGAAATCTCGGCATTAGCACACAAATCAGTTCAAAGTTTGTGGCGGGTTCTTTTACCGGAAAGTGGGAGGAGCTGGAATTCAAAAAAACTTTTCTGTTTGCCGGAGAAAAGTTTTTGTTAGAAAATGACGAACAGCCTACGCCAAACCTTACTGCTAACACAGACGCGGAAAAAACATCAGATGTAAAGGAAATGTTTTTGGCAAACATGAGCCATGAAATCAGAACGCCAATGAATGCGATTATTAGTATGGCCAATCAGCTTTCAAAAACTACCCTTACTGATGAACAGGATTATTATATCCAGACCATCCAAACGGCATCAAAAAACCTTTTGGATATTATTAACGATATGCTAGATCTCTCAAAAATTGATGCCGGAACTCTAAATCTGCAACGTATTGGTTTCAATCTTGCTGCGATTTTTTCTGAGACAATGCAGCTAATAGGACATAAAGCCCAAAAAAAGGGATTAGAAATTAACTGTGTTCTTCCGGAAAGCCCAAATATTTCACCAGTGCTGATGGGCGATCCGCATAGAATAAAACAAGTGGTATTGAATTTGATGAGCAACGCCACTAAATTTACTGAAAAAGGGGCGGTATTCTTAACTGCTTTGGTTTTAAAAGATGAGGAAGATCACCAGGAAATTGAGATTTTAGTAAAGGATACCGGAATTGGAATGGATCCTGAATTTGTAAACCGCCTCTTCAATAACTTCAGCCAGGAACATGAATCTGTATCCCGTCAGTATGAGGGAGCAGGTTTAGGTATGAGTATCTCACATAAATTAGTCAGTCAAATGGGAGGTCATTTTAAGGTGGACAGTAAAAAAGGGGTGGGTTCAGCGATATCTTTTGTGATCAAACTCCAGAAAGGATCGGACGCTGACCTCCCGGATGCTGTAAGAACGACTTACAATGAGGTGTTGTTTGAAGGGAGAAAAATCCTCATTGTAGACGATAATGAAACGAACAGATTGGTTGCCAGTACCATATTATTAGGCTATGGCACGCAGGTATTAAATGCTGAAGACGGACAGATGGCTCTGGATATGGTTAAAGATGATGTATATGACATCATACTCATGGATATCCAGATGCCGGAACTTGATGGATATGAAACGACTAAGACGTTAAGATTACAGGGCTACACGGGTACAATCATAGCACTTACGGCTTCTGTCGTTCCTGGAGAAAGGGAGAAGTGTCTTGCTGCTGGCATGGATGACTATCTTACCAAGCCTATTGTAGAGGAACAGCTTATCAATGTGATCGATAGTTGGATGAAGAAGGAACCAGTTCGCCCTCCCGAGCTTGAATTTATAGGGCCATTATACAGTTTAGAAGGCTTGAGGTTAATAAGTAAAGGAAGAGAAGATTTCGTAACCAGAATGATCGAGATGTTCTGCGAACAGGTACCTGACGCATTAAATAACCTTAATACTTCTTTTCAGCAGAATGATCTTCCTCAGGTTTCAAAACAGGCACATAAATTAAAATCGACTATTGATCATCTGGAAATCAAATCGGTTCAACGTACCATCAGGAATATTGAGACGCTCAGCTATGAAGATGGGGGTAAGGAAGAACTGATTCCAATGATTGAAGAGGTGAACCGGATCCTTAATGAAGTGATCAGGGCACTTCAATTAGAAATCAAAGCGAGGAACGAATAACCAACTAATTGGCCTGATTTATCGACTGTTTAAAATATTTAGGATCCTTAACGTTTAAAGCTTCTATAGTATTTAGCTAAAAAATCAGAAATTCTTTTTCCGAGTATTAAGTTGGCTAATTTGCCCATTGGGCTATAATTGGAATGCTGCAGCCAGGAGGCCGCAAAATGATGGATGCTGTATGTATTTTCGGTGATATTTATTTTTAGTGTTTTCCAACTTTTAGGACTGAAATAATCACTTGGATAAATCGTACAATAGCCATCAATGGCTTGCAAAGTATTATCTATTTTGAGTGATTTATTTACTTTCATAAATGCCGTTATACTTTCCGTATTAGGATAGAGATCTAATTTGCCATTTGGCAAGTAAAAGCTTCTGTTATAATAATAAAAAAGTAAATCATCAATCCACTGGCTCCCCTTAATACTTCCCATAATGGCAGATGACAGTAATAAATTATCTTCAAATCCTGTAAATGCAACATGCTGCAGCATAGCATCATCCAATGGTTTAAGAAACGCTACATCAGTATCCAGGTAAATACCGCCCATCGTTTTAAGGGCATATAACCGGCAAACATCGGATACGAATGCAAACTTACGTTCATGGTATGCTTCACGGGCATATTGATATTGATTGACATCAAAATTTTCCTCATTCCAAACTACAATTTCATATTCCGGTAGATATTGATTCCAGGAGGCAATGCACTTTAATACCAGATCAGGCATTTCTCCTCTTCCAAACCAGCAGTAGTGTATAATTTTTGGTATCATCGTGTAACTCTCTTTTTAATCTTTTTGTAACCCTCGTATAATTCGCTATGTTCAAACTTGATAAATAAAGCGACTACCAGCAGTATTAAACCGATAATCAAACTATTGGTTAAAAAGGTAATCCAGGAATCAATTGTAAACAGATTTAGTCTTTTCCAGCAATAGGCAATTAATAAGAGTAATATAAAACCGGCAAGCCCTTTAATCATTTTGATGAAAAAGTACCACCGCTTTTCTTCCAGGCAGTAGGCTGCATATAATGGCGTAAAAGTGAGGTGACTAAATACACCGCTAATTAAGGCAGCAACAGGTATGGCATATACACCTAAAGTACTGTATAAGCATAACAAAATCACTAAAACATAATTTAAAACGGAGATAAAAATTCCCCATACAGATGCCATTTTTAATTTGTTGGTGATTACAAAAACATGATAAACCGTTTCAACGGTTCCATGAACGATAAATGGAACAAGCGTAATAATAGACAGAATATGTAGCCCCCTGGCATCTTGAGTAGGTAACCATAAATGAAAAAAATCTTCACCATAAATAAAAAACACTGCCAGCGGAACCAAAACCACGAGGAATATAGCTTTAAATGACTGATCTAAAGTGTGTTTCAGCTTTTGCATGTCATTTTGGGCATAAGCCTTAAACATTTCCGGCAAGAATATGGGCACAATGATTCCAAGCAGGATATAGATTGCATTGGGGATGAATTTAGTGAGGGATAAAAACCCCATACCAGATGCGCCAAAAAAATGATTGGCAATCAGTAAATCAAGTTGCGTGTTAATTACATTCGAGAGTGCCATAATGGAGTTCCATATTCCAGCACCAACTACCACAGATAAGGTACTTTTAGAAAAGAAAGACCAATCGATCACGATTTCTGGCAACAGTTTTTTGGTAAGCCTGTAGTTTGCAATGAGCGTATAAATTGATAGAATGGCTGTAACCAAACCCAGAAAATAAATCTTTGGTGTAAAAAAATAAAATAGCAAAATAATGGTAGCCAATTTTATGATATTAGATGCAATATTAATATAGGCCAACCTGTCAAATCTATTCAGCGCAAATGCCGTTACAGAAAAAACTGCTGATGAGACATTGATAATTAAACTGATAAACATGAAAATAAAAAGTAACCTTACATCGGCAAACAGGCGGGTAGGGATGTTGAGGATGTTACTGATGAAATAGCAGAATAACGCACTCACCAGAATGAAAAAGAAAGAAATTAATAAATTTCCAAACAGAATAGAATTGAAATAAGTATTTACTTCTTTAATTTCTTTTTTTTCTAAGCTTATGGTAATGTATCTACTGGACATTGAGTTCAGTGCAGTAGTAATAATACCTGCATACATGATAAAGTTATTGGTTAATGGAAAAAAACCATAAGCCTCTTTACCCAAATGCGCTACGATATATGGAGTTAAAAAGAAGGAAATGCCTATCCCGGAGAGAGCACTAAAAAGATTGGAAACCAGGTTAATTACAAAACGTCTTCTATCCATATAAACAGCCTGACTAAAGTAATGGTTTTTATTTAAATTTCACAAGTGCTTAAAAGGTCTGTAATAATTTTCTATTTTAGTCCTCACGCATCAGATTTTAAAACGATTCAACTTGGAACCACTCGTATCGATTATTGTACCCTGCCATAATTCTGCTAAGTTTATAACGGCAACCTTGAATTCAATCATTGCCCAGGATTATCAGTCATGGGAATTAATCATTATCGATGATCAATCAACAGATGATACCCGTGCAATCGTAGAAAAATTTTCCAGTAAGTATAACAATGTGCAATTCATTCCTTTGCCGAAAAATATGGGGGTTTCGAATTCGAGAAATATTGGAATGGCAAAAGCCATCGGTAAGTATATCGCGTTTCTGGATAGCGATGATATCTGGCTGGAAAATAAACTAAGCCGGCAGGTGGCTTATATGGAAGATAAAATGCTGGCCATGACTTTCTGTGCCTATAAACGGATTAATGAGGATGGAGCAATAATCTCGGGAGTAACTCCGGCGCCCTTTAGTGTTGGCTACGAACAATTGTTATCTCACAATATGATTATATTCTCAACCTCAATGATTTTAAAAGGTGTGATTGGCAATTTAGAATTTTCGAAAGCGGGGCATGAAGACTGGATTTTCTTTCTTCAATTATTTAAAAAATGTAAGCTGGGATATGGGATTAATGAACCGCTCGCTTTGTATAGAATCAGGAAGGGTTCAATCTCGTCCAATAAACTGAAAGCTGTTGTGAAAACCTGGAAAATTTTGAGAGAAAGTGAAAAATTAGGCCTGGTAAAGTCTATGTATCATTTCAGCAAATATGCCGTTTTAACCATTTTGAAAAGGCTAAGGTAGATTGAAATTATGCTTTTAGTTTAAATCCTAAAATTTTGCTCTCTTTACGATGGGTATAGTTCCATAAAAGACCCTTAATTACCCACTTTGCCAAATGCGCCTGATGGTTAAAAAAGAATTTGAACATAGCCTTTGGACAAGCAATGAAAGAATAATAGATGGAAAAGAAAATGGTATTCATCATACCTGTATTTTTTCTGATGAAGAGCATTCTGTTGCGGGTATGGAAATAGATTTTCATCGGACTTTCCAAACCTACACTGATTGATTCTTTATGGTATACATGGGTTTTACCAGTAAACCAAATTTGCTTACCAATTTTTTTAAATTTTTCACACCAATCCAGCTCTTCGTAATACAGAAAATAACTTTCGTCCATTAATCCTGCTACGAGCAAATCTGCTCTACGGCACATCACTGCAGCACCATGGCAATATCCAGTTTGATAACTCTTATCAGTATATTGCCCTTCATTGCGTTCTAACGCTCCGGTGGTCTCATTTCTTCCTGTGAGGTAATTTAAAGGTGTAAAACCTGCATACTGAATCACATCCTTTCGGTCGAAATATAAGAGTAATGGTGATAAGAGGCCAATGTTTTCATTTTTTTCAAATTCAGTACACAGGCTTTCGATACAACCAGCAGGTAATTCAGTATCATTATTTAATAAAAAGATATAATCGCCACTTGCTTCTTTAATGCCTAAATTATTCCCGCCGGCAAAACCTAAATTTTCCACGGACTGGATATATTTGATATTTCCAAAATGGGGAGAAAAAACCTGTTCCTGATTTTGTTCGGCTCCATTATCCACAATGATGACTTCAACATTTTTTCCGTCATAATATTTACTAATTGACTCAAGTAATGCGATCGTTACTGCTTCTTGATGAAAATTGACAGTGATTATGGAAGTAGTAGGCATTCGTGCTATAAATATTTATGTTTTTTGATTGGAAAAAATCGAAATGTTCTTGGAATTTGTAGAAATCGGGATTAACTCTTGCCCCCGATAACAATATTCGACACCTCATTTATTGCTTTGTAAATTTGAGCTACATTTTCTTCCCAGGTATGCGTGTGTGCAAAGTTAACCCGCTCAAGGGATATATTTTGGCTATTTTCTGCCAATGCCTTTTCTGTTAATGTCACATAATCTTCCTTTGTTTCTGCCAGATACACATGATTTTCAAAAATGCTCATTGCTTCAGTTTTTGTAGCTATAGTGGGTTTTCCCATCGCCAGATATTCATCAATTTTACGGGGATAGTTGCCAATGGTAAGTGGATTTATGATTTGCGGATTTAAACATACATCAAACCCATTGATGTATGCCGCTAAAGTTTCAGTTTTTTTGCTTCCTAAAAAGTATACGTTATCTAGCTGATGGAGTTCACTTTTTTTGAAATCATCATCCTCAGGCCCAACCAATACAATACTCCATTCTGGTCGTTCTTTTGCCAGGTGCAATAGAATTTTTTCATCAAGTCTGCTGGATAGGATGGCGCCTACATAACCCAATATTGGGCCCTTAATGGCTGCAAGATCTTCTGGTATATGAAGATGAACATCATTTTTAAACAGGCTGAAATCACAACCCTGTCCAACATAAAAAGAATTCGGATTGTATTTCCGGCAATAGTTAGCCAGGAAAACGGAATTGGCTACACAGAGCGTGCTTTTTTCAATGAGTTGAGGCTCCATATATTTTCCATGATATTGCCAGTAGGGGGTAGCAATAATGTAGTCTCTGGAATAATAAACACTGATGGCTGGATTTAAAAATTCTTTTAAATAAAAACTCCTGAAAATATCATTATCATTAAATAGTATGAAATTTTCAAAGTTCAGTTGCTTTGATGCAACATTAATATCTCTGGCAAATTTCCGATTGTTTAATTGATTTAGCCAGCGGAAGATGGGTTTGATTTTAATCCAGTTAATGGATTCGACTATTATTTTGGGGTAATAAACCCACAAATTCGGCGATACCTGTTCGAGACCATCTTCTTTACCAGCAATAACTCGCAATCTTTTCTTGACTGTTTCAGTATTTTTTTGCTGAAAACTTGTTCTTCTGTCCAAGGGTGCATTGATGTACAATACACGGTTATTTTTGCTAAACTCCAATGCCAGATCCTTGCAGTTACTGCCAATGGCGGTATCCCAGGGCTGTTGGCCAACTACAATAATGTCTCTGTTCTCTAAAATCGACATTTCCTACTTTTTTATGGTCTGTTTTGATGTTTTCACCCCTCTGATGAAACCTAGGATTCCGAACAGGATACCTACAATGGCGAGCAACTCTATTGGCATGATTTAGTTATTGTCTTTTACTATTTTATGATGATGTGGTGTTACCATAAAAGATTTTTTGGCTTTACCAATGCTGAATAATGCGATCACCATTCCAATCATCGCTCTTGGGATTTGCAAAATGGCCAAATAAAGTCTTTTATCTGTGTAGAATTTTCGAGGTATGGCAATGAGTAAAGTGAAGCAAATACTCAGGAACAATGTTGTCCAGAATTCCCTACCTGGTCCGATAGGGTTGAAATAGGATTGAATAGCCATCAAAAACAACAAGGCTAGCAACAAGATTCTCGGTACTAAAAAAGTTTGCAATGTTTTATTGAAGAACCCAATGTTTCCCTGAAATAACTTTATCAATCCTTCCAGCGCATATGTTTTCAGAAATTCTATTTGCGATGCAATCCACCTCGTTCGCTGATTGGTAAATACCTGTGCATTCTCTACTTTTTCATCATAAACAAATACGTCATTTAGATAAGCCACCTTGACTTTATCTTTCGCAATAATAAAATCCATTTTTTTATCCTCTCCAACAGTATCTCCGATTTCGCCCAATAATGTATGAAAATAGGGAAAATCAAACGCCATGCCCGATCCGATAAGTGTTGCTGATAAGCCCATAACTGCATGACCTTTGCGGTAAATCTGATTATTTACTTCTTCGTTACAGGAATCTAAGAAGGCAAAGCTGGTATCTACATCTTTCGCTGTCCGGTGTACCTGAATAACTTTGTTTCCCTGTTGAAAGGAGCTATTGATATAATGCAAACAATCCATCCCCATTACATTATCAACATCTAATACCATCGCTATATCGAAACTACTATCCTGGAGCTTTTCTATTGCAAAATAAAGTGCTTTACCTTTGGTACTTTTCTCAAAAAAAACTTCAATAACTTTTGCTCCTAGATTTTGTAAAATAATGTTGGTTTCTGGCTGTAAGCCGTCTGCAATCACCACCACTTCAAACAAACCATTATATTGATGTTTTAATGCAGATTTTACGCTTTCAATAATAACACTGTTTTCCCGATAGGTTGGGAAGAGTAAGGCGATCTTTTTATATTCACTGGCATGTTTTTGCGTTTTAGGTAAAGCAAATAAGCCCGCAATGGCGAAAAAAGCTAAGTACAAACAATTTAAAAGCAGGTAAATGCCTAAAATCCAGAATAATAAGTTCAGTATGTTAATTACGATCATTTCCATTATTCAGTTTGTTTTAGCTGCTTATCAAGCCATGGTGCAATATACACAAACGACCATGACATAAACATAATTACCGATGAAGGCATTCCATTCATTACTTCATTGCCATAACTACAAATGAAACATGCAACTGTTCCGGCAGTGAGTGCAATCATTTTGGCCTTTAATTTTGGGTCCTGAATCTTCCAGACAATGCCGCTGCATTTACCAATAATATAAGAGGTAAAGGCAAACCAAATGATAAGTCCAACAATTCCGTACATGGCCCATACTTTAACCCAGTAACTGTCTGGTTGTATATTGGCTATAGGTTTATCTGAATTATAGGTGGTTCCATTCATCCCACTCATTCCTAAACCGGCACCAAAAGGCAAATCTTTCAGCATTGATTTCAGTTTTTTCTGGTTATCCAGCCGCACTTTAAAAGAAGCATCTTCCGGATTCAATGCACTACGTAGTCGATTGACCTGAAATATATTATCCCCGATAGTTGTATATTTTAATATCGAGAAACTACTGGCACAAAACAAAATGCCTAAAAATAATACCTTGAAACTTTTACTTAAAAATAAAGCAGATGCCACGCCTGCTGCCAGGGCGAATAGTGCACCCCGGGTTCCTGAAATGGCCATTCCGTAAATAAATAGAAGCGTGGCTAAGGCAAAAATCACTTTTTTGCCGAAGCTGAAAGGCCCGGTAAGTAAGACCAATGAAATAACCGCCATAATCGCTTGTGAGGCACCGAACTGGCCAGCATCTGAATAAATTGAAAATACCCTGAGTTTACCCTTTATAATGTGTGTAACGTCATTGCCCATACTCATCCACTCGTGCTCTCTGGGGGTTAGCCCAAAATACAGTTGTTTTATGCCATATAAGCAGGCCAATGAAGAAAAGAATAGAATGAAGACAATAAAACGGTTTAAGTCTGCGCGGCTGTTAAACATTAAAAATACCAATGGTGCTATGAGTAACCAACTTAGCGCCACAAACCTAAGTTCATTGAACGCGCCTGCTAGGCTTCCACCATAGGGATTCAAGATTTGCAAAAAGCTGATACCAAACCAGATTAATGATAATAAAACATGGTCATTTTTTAAATTTTGCCAGTTGAATTTATCCATATTGATCAGGATGCTGCACCAGGTAAGCAGCAAAATCGCTTCTAATGCAAGCCCCACCGGAATCTGCAGGAAAGCTTTAACTAAAAATCCTAAGAAAAAGCAATAGGCAAAATAAGCCCAAAAGGCAAGTTTAGGATCTTTAAAAGCAGAAATTAAAAATGCACCCGTCACCGCAACGGCTACTGCGCACAAAGGCCCCAAAATTCCGAATTTGCTAATGGAGCCTGCAACAACTATAGAGAGACATGCAGAGACAATAAAAAAGATGACCTTTTTTTTATTATCGATGATATAGGTATTCAGTTTTTTAAGCATTTGACCTGCTTATTAAGCTTTGAAATCGCTAATGATCCATCCTGCAAACTTCTGGTCTTCATTTAGAGGCAAAAGCTTTTCAAGTTCCTGATCGTTAATTGAATCACCAGCCACAAATAAAGCGATGTAATGATCTGTAAAAAAGATCCATTCTTTGATGGCGGATAAACCATCAACAGGATCTAAATACACCAGAATTAAATCAAACTGTGCGCTAAACGCCTTAAAGATTTGATCAACACCTTCCTGATGTCCTTTTTCCAGAAGTGATTTGCCACCTAAATGATTGCTTAAGAAAGTGATAGACTGCTCCACTTTAATTGTTGAGCCTGCCAGAACATCTCCAATGGACTGATTAGTAGGGATTTTTAATTTTTCCAGTTCTACGGCTATTGCAGCATCACCAATCAGCAAGATTTTTTTGCCCAAAGTAGCAAAGGAGTAAGTTAAACTGGTAAGTGTGAAGACAGGAAATTTCGACGACTTTATACTCGTGATTCCTAAAACATTCTGGTTTCCCGTAGCAAGCAGGTGATCAATTTCAAAACGCAATGCCCGCATTTGATCTTTGAATAAAGAAATCTCTTGATCCGGATTTTCAGCTAGCCACACTTTAGTGATATCCCTGTTTTTAGGTTTAACGAAATTTAACTCACCAATCACTTTGCCTTTGGTGGCTGCCTTTAATTCTTTTGCATCATTAATAGAATGGTCCAGGTAGTGGATCATCAATAGCAGAAAGAAACAAATCGCGAAGCTGGCAATAACACTCAATGCCAGGTACAATGGCTTTTTAGAACTTTCCGGTATGGTTGGCACGCCTTCCTGTACCAGCTGTAACCGTAAACCAATATTTTTATCAAGACTGGTTTGATTGTATCTACTTAATATCTCAAGATATTCTTTGGTGGCTACATCGGCATTTCGTTCAAAGTTCTGTACTCCTGCATCAAATGGAACCATTCCCCTAAATTTTGCATTGAGTTTATCCAGCTCCCGGTCGATGTCTTTGATGCCTGCTGTTGTTTTTTCTAAATCTATGCCTATTGATATGCGTCGTTGAACCAGCGTTTGTTTAGCCACAAGCGGGTCGCTCACATAGCGGTCGTTTGATTTTAGTAATTTTGCGCTTAGTAAAAGTTGCAAAGAATCTACTTTCTTTTTATCTGTAGCTTTATAGCCTCCATCCAGGTAGATGTTCTCGGCAGCCTCGATTTTGTTTTTTAGATTGATAATATCCTGGTTGTCGACGATGGTCTCAGCCCCAAGATATTTGTCACTGTATCGGCCATCTAACTTGTCGTTTACGCTTTTTAATGCAGCCAGTGCAGCTTGCTTATCAATTAAAGCCTGGCTTTTTTTATTCTCATTATCTGTAATCTGCTGGTAAATGATCTGCGATTGCTTATCGAGGTTTAATACGCCATTTTTAATTTTGTAATCTTTCAACTGCAAAATCCGCTCGTTCATGATAGCTTCCTTTTTCTTCAGGAGGGAATCCAGTACCAGGATGGATGTATTTTTATTGCTGATCTGATCCAAACTGTAGTTATTGATAAAATCGCTTGATAGCGTATTCACTACAAAAACAGAAAGCAAAGTGTTCGGAGATAAAAATTCTACCGAAATAAAATCGCTGTTTTGCTCATGGGTAACACTCAGTTTTTTGTTAATACTTTCTGCATCATAACCCATAGACATCACCAGGTCGTAAAGCTTCAACTTGCCATTGTCTAGCGGTGTTAATGCTTCTCTTTTTATCAGCCTGCTCTCGAATAAATTTATAGCCTCTTGTCTTTGGGCAACATTTAGGTTTTTAACATCATCACTCAATGGTTTAAAAGGTGCCAGCGGATTTTTAAGATCATGTAAGATTAATCTATATGATAAAACACTCATGTTTTTTGGCATCTTCATTACATCGATAATGGTGGTAAACTGCTGGTTCAGTTTTATAATGATATCTGGGCCTGAATAACCTTGTAATTCTGTTGTAACCTGCCGGGATGGATCTAACAAGCCTGTAGAAATCTTTGCTTCGGATTTATATTCTTTTGGAAGATTTTTAATAAAGAAAAACGTGATGATTAGCGTTAAGGCAGGTACTGAAATGATCAGCCACCTGTATTTTCGCGTGAGGTTTAAAAATTCTTGAATATTCATAATTATTATTTCACGTTCTCTAATGGTACACCAATTAATGCTTCAAGGGATTCTTTGGCTTTTAGTAAATTCAGCTCTGCTAATAACCGCTCCGAATTGGCATAAGATGTTATGGTTTTTGCTTTGGTATAATCATCCAGACTGGACTCACCTTTCTCAAATTTATACCTTAGCCCATCACTGGCCGCTTTATTATCTGTATAAGTTTGCGCTTTAACTTTTAAATCTGCAGCTTCACGTAAATATTCATAATAGTTTTTTTTTACTTCGGAGGTTAATAATATGTCGTACTCCTGGGCTTGATAAACTTTTTCATTATGTTCCTCCTTTGCCTGCCGAACGAATGCAGGTGTCCTGAAAATTATCCCTACGTTAAAAAAAATACCGAGCTGCAGGCCATTTAAAGTATAGTTATTGGTTGTGTTTATTTTGGAAGCATTGGTTGGGCTATAGTTGTATGAAGCGGTAAATGCATCGAAATAGGTAGCTTTAGCCACGCCAATTTTAGCTTTTGCACTTAATTCACTCGCCTTGTACATTTTTCGTTTAGGATAATTTTCTTTGGCCAACTCAACGTACTTTTCCAAAAGCATATAATTAATATTTCCAATAAAGCTCTCCTGAGCATAAGTACTTAATGAGAATAAAAGGATAGTGAAAAATAGGATTTTTCTTTTCATTGGTTTGGTGTTTTACCTTTTTCTTTTTTGGACGTGAAAAAATATTATAAATAAACCTTCAAAGCTACGGAATTAGAATTTTCTTTTTAAAGAAACCAAGTGTTTTTTTTAGCTAGGTTGTAGATATTCTAATACTTTTGATGAAGTGTTCCGTCCTAAAATAGCGATACAAAAAAAATCGTTAAGAAAAAAACAAATTACGTAACGAAAGTCAGAAAGATTAAAGCTTAACCTTTAAATTCCATGTTGCAAAACATGTCGAGATAGATGGCCATGATTTTATTGATCAAACCTGGCAGGACATTAAGTTTACCGCTAAGCATACCCCCGTTATCCAATCTCTGCTACCGTTTCGGCGTTTTGTAAATTCCCGTTGGCATGGGCGGCTTTTTCCATCTTTTACCTTGCTATGAAACCGGTTTTGTTACCCCTGGCTTGAGCCCAGGTAGACCCACTAACAAAAAAACGTCAAACGAAGAAGTTCGGAGAGGGCTTTTTGTTTTTCTGATGCTGATTACCAATTGGTTTATTTAATAAATAGAGGTTTTGGTTTTATGTTTATCACTATTAGCGTATGTACGACCGCATAATTTGAGAAAAATAGCTAATGGCGAATTCGGAGGTTTGGTAGTTTGTTATTATGGTGATTAAATTAGATTGCACATAAATTAATGGTAGTTATGAAATTGAATTTGTTTTTAAAGTCTGTCTTTACCATTTATAATAACATCAATAGAAATGAAAATAGGAGAGAAGCAACCATCAATCTTTTAAAAACTATCTGCTTATATCTATAATGACAAATGAAATTTAGGCCAAACAATACAACAGTGCAGCATATCAGAAAAATCTGGATCAATAGACTTGGTTTAACGATGCAATAGTACAAATCTATTAAGGTATGCTTACCGTTAAAACCGATGTAGGTAAATTTTAAATAGGTATTAACAAAAGGTAAATCATCTTTTAATATTTTAAAGTAAACTGGTTTTTCATTGTAAATAATGGCTGGTTTTAACAAACTTAAGAGGCCATTTCCCTTGTTCTCAAAAGTGCATTTATA
>Ga0190271_10000087_pt1 | contig 49345 bp, 47 predicted proteins | sample Popmic356T_FD_133747 | JGI IMG/M metagenome (GOLD analysis project Ga0190271, IMG submission 133747) | Populus adjacent soil microbial communities from riparian zone of Weber River, Utah, USA - 356 T | ecosystem: Environmental > Terrestrial > Soil > Riparian zone | place: USA: Utah | collected...
CCCCTTCATCGGCGATGTCCGCGGCAAGGGCCTGTTGCTCGCCGCGGAATTCGTTTCCGACCGCGAGACCATGACGCCGTTGCCGAAAGCGTTGAACGCCCACCAGCGCATGGTGGATCTGGCTTACGAGCGCGGGCTGATCATCTATTCGCGGCGCACGCGCGGCGGCGTCGAGGGCGACCACTTCCTGGTCTGCCCGCCCATGATCGTGACGCCGGCCGAGATTGCCGAAATCGTTGGCATCCTGGGCGATACGCTGACGGCGCTGGCCGCCGAGCTGAAGCTGCCGGTGAATGAGTAACATGGACATAATCATCCGCACCGGCACTATCGATGATGCACAGGCGATTCACTCCGCCATTCTTGGCATCGGTGAAGCGATTGGCGAGGCGGACAAGGTCGCCAGCACGGTAGACGATATCCGTCGCCATGGCTTTGGCGGCAAGCCAGCTTTTGAGACATTGATCGCCGAAGTGGATGGACGCTTCGCGGGACTGAGCCTGTTCTTTCCGAGCTTCTCGACCTTTTACGGAAAGCCTGGCATCTATGTGCAGGATCTCTACGTGGCTCCTGAGTTTCGCGGGCGCGGGGTCGCGGAACAGCTGATGCGCGAAACGGCGCAGCTGACGCGCCAGCGCGGCGGAACCTATATTCGCCTGTCGGCCGATGCCATCAACCAAACCGCACAGAAATTTTACAAGCGTATCGGCATGCGCTGGGCCGAAGAGGAGTGCATTTTCGTTGCGCGCCACGCGGCATTCGATGCGCTTTGCGAACTCAATCGCGAGGGCTCTGAATGAAAGCCTTCTTCGCCAAGGAGCAAATGCGCCACGATCCGAAGGCGTTTCTGTCGAGCGGCGCGCCGCAGCCGAACCCGGAGCAGCCGGAACGAGCGGAGCGCCTGCTGGCCGGCGCGAAAGCTGCTGGCTGCACGATCCAGCGGCCGCGCGACTTCGGGCTGGGTCCGATCTCCGCCATCCACACGCCCGAATATATCGAGTTCCTGCAGCATATATTCGAGCGCTGGCAGCGCATCGAGGGGGCCTCTGCGGAAGTGATCCCCAACATCCATCCCCTCGCCCGCGATGGCGCATACCCGGCATCGGCAGTCGGCCAGGCCGGCTATCACATTGCCGACACGGCTTGCCCGATCTCGGCGGAGACATTCGACAGCGCCTGTTGGAGCGCGTGGAGCGCCGTCGCAGCGGCGGATGCGGTCATGGCGGGAGAGGCCAGCGCCTATGCGCTCTGCAGGCCGCCCGGCCATCACGCCTTTGCGGATGTCGCAGGCGGCTTCTGCTTCTTCAACAATTCGGCCATTGCGGCGCAACGGCTTCGCGGCCGGGCTTCACGGGTCGCGATCCTCGACGTCGACCTGCACCACGGCAACGGCACACAGGGCATATTCTATGCGCGGTCCGATGTGCTCACCGTATCGATCCATGCCGACCCGGTGCGCTTCTACCCGTTTTTCTGGGGTCATGCCGGCGAGCGCGGCGAAGGGGCCGGTCTCGGCTACAATTTGAACCTGCCGCTGGAGCGCAAATCGGGCGATGCGGCCTTCATCGATGCGCTGGAAGCGGCGAAAAAGCGCATAACTGCCTTCGCCCCGGAGGTGCTGGTGGTGGCGCTCGGCCTCGACGCCTTCGAAGGTGATCCCTTCGGCGGCCTGTCCGTGACGACACCCGGCTTTGCCCGCATCGGCGAAGCGATAGCGGCGCTGAAACTGCCGACGGTGATCGTGCAGGAAGGCGGCTATCTCTGCGATGCGCTGGGCGACAATCTGACGAGTTTTCTCAATGGGTTTGGGCAGGCGGGCTGATCGCGCTATCCATTCGCAACCTTGCGCGGCCGGCCGCCCTTGCGCCCATTCTCGCGCGCGGCTGCAGCCTTGGCCTGTGAGCGAACGCGCCCACCGGTCGCGCCCAGTTGTGCCGCCATCCACCGTTTCGAACCGAATACGCCCTGCAAAACGGCTGGAACATAGACATCCGCGTCGAGCCTTGGCCAATGCAGACCAAGCCCCGTAGGGCTCACTTCAATCTCCGCAAGATCCACCGCCGACGCTCCCGCAAGTCCTTCAGCTAGATCCGTCGGAAAGGCTATCTGCACGCCTGTATTGAGATTGACAAACACACGCCGCGATCGACGGTCGTAGCGCGCCGAGAGGGCATGCCCGGCCTTGCGCAGCGCGGCCATCCGCTTTTCCGCGTGTTCAAATTCCTTCTCAGTGATTTCCATGGATCGCCCTCCAATCTGCGCACAAGACGGCCAGAACTTCGGATAGTTCCTCCTTAAGTCGGTTCAGATCGGACCTCTTGAAACCGAAAGCCTCTCGCAGTTCCGGCGGCCCTTCCGGACAATTCAGAACGAAAACCGCCTCGCCGGCCGGCCCCTTTACATGAACATGCGCTGGTCGATGATCGTTTGGGTAGATGACCACCCTCACGTCAGCGAGACGAAGAACGGTCGGCATTCGCAGAGAATATCAAAACCCAAGCGCTTGGGAAAGAGGTGCGGAAAAAATTCTGGCAACGAGGCGGAGCGCGCCCCGCTGCCCTACAGCGCCCGCACCGCCACCTTTACCTCATCTTCCACCTTCAGAGGATTGCGCAGAGGCAGACCGAAGTCGGCGGACTCGATCTCGAACACATCGCCATCCTGCGTCTTGATTCCGTCGGCAAAGGACAGCGTGGCGGTTCCGAACATGTGGACATGGATATCGCCGGGCCGGCGGAACACCGGATATTTGAAGTGGTGGTGTTCGAGATTGGCGATGGAGTGGGACATGTTGGATTCGCCGGAGAGAAACGGCTTCTCCCACAGCGGCTTGCCGCCGCGCAGGATGCGCGACTTGCCGCGCAGGTCGGGCGGCAGATCGCCAACCAGGATTTCCGGTCCGAACGAGGCGTTGCGCAGTTTGGAATGGGCCAGCCAGAGATAGTTCACGCGCTCGGTGACATGGTCGGAGAACTCATTGGCGAGGGCAAAGCCAAGGCGGAAGGGCGTGCCGTCGTCGCCGATCACGTAGATGCCGGCAACCTCCGGTTCCTCCCCGCCATCCTCGGCAAAATGCGGCGAGGAGAGCGGAGCGCCGGGCGCCACGGTCATGAACCCGTTGCCCTTGTAGAACCACTCCGGTTGCGCGCCTACCGTGCCGGGCTCGGGCTTGCCGCCATCGATGCCCATGCGAAACATCTTCATGGAATCCGTCAGCGTCTCGTCACCGTCCGGTTTCTTGTGCATCGCGTCGCGCGTCGCCGCCGATCCGAGATGGGTAAGGCCGGTTCCCGTGAGATGCAGATGCGCCGGGTCCGGATGACTGATCGGCGCGGCGATGCGTCCTTCCTTATACGCGGCGTCGAGGTCGACGGCCCGGCCGAGCCCGATGGCATCGATCAGTTCGCCGAGGCGCTGGCCGTTGCGGGCCGCTTCCAGCGCAAGCGAATAGACGGTTCGCTCGCCATTCAAGACACGCGCCTTGCCGTTCGACCGCACGGCCACCAGCAGCGTATCGCCTTCTATAATTTGTGAGACGAGCACTGTTCATCCTCCTCGCTGCAATTCAAATGCGGGCAAAACTCTTCCGGCACGGCAACCCTGGCCGTGTCGCGCCCTCGTATGTCCGGTGCCGGCCGCCGCGCTCCTCCATGGAATTTCTCGCGGCAGCCGTTTGGGCCTTGCTCCGATCTCTTCTCCCGGAGCCTAGGCCTTCTTCTTGTTGTAGAGGTCGAAGGCCACAGCGCCCAGCAGCACCATGCCCTTGATGACCTGCTGCCAATCGATGTTGATGCCCATGATCGACATGCCGTTGTTCATCACGCCCATGATGAAGGCGCCGATCACGGCACCGGTCACCTGGCCGATGCCGCCCATTGCCGACGCGCCGCCGATGAACACCGCCGCGATGACGTCGAGCTCCATGCCTGCGCCCGCCTTCGGCGTCGCCATGTTGAGGCGCGCCGCGAAGATCAGCCCGGCCAGCGCCGCCAGCGCGCCCATGATCATGAAGATGTAGAAAGTCAGCCGCTCGGTGTGGATGCCGGACAGCGCCGCCGCCTTCACATTGCCGCCCATGGCGTAGATGCGCCGGCCAAAGGTCATGCGCTTGGTCACGAAGACGAACAGCGCAATCAGGATGCCCATGACGATCAGCACGTTGGGCAGGCCGCGATAGGAGGCCAGCATGTACATGAAGAACATGACGATCCCAGCCATGACGAGATTCTTGGCGACAAAGAAGCCATAGGGCTCGGCGTCGTAGCCATGGCTCTCGCGTTCCCTGCGGCTCTTCAGCGCGAAATAGAGCATCGCGGCGACGATGATCAGCCCGATGACGATCGTCGTGGCGTGCAGAACAATGCCTGTGCCGGGGGTAGGCCCGCCGGCAGCGTTCAGCGTCGGGGCAACCAGCGTCCAGGGCCCGATGAAGTCCGGGATGAACCCCGCCGACAGCATCTGGAATTCGGTGGAGAACGGGCCGACCGACCGCCCCGCCAGCATCCATAGCGCCAATCCCTTGAAGATCAGCATGCCCGCCAGCGTCACGATGAAGGACGGGATTTTCATATAGGCGACGAAATAGCCCTGGCAGCCGCCGATAATGGCGCCGACGCCGATGCACAGCAGCCCCGCGAGCAGCGGATTGATATGGTAGTCGACCATCAGCACGGCCGCGACCGCGCCGATGAAGCCGGCGACGGAGCCGACGGACAGGTCGATATGACCGGCCACGATGACCAGCAGCATACCGAGCGCCATGACGATGATGTAGGAGTTCTGCAGGATCAGATTGGTCAGGTTCACCGGGCGAAACAGCACGCCGCTGGTGGTGAACTGAAAGAACAGCATGATCGCAATCAGGGCGATGATCAGGCCGTATTCGCGCAGATTTTCCTTGATCGCGTCCTGTGTGCTGGCCTTTGCCGCGCTGACCGCCGGTGCTGCGGTTTCGGTGCTCATGACGCTGCCCTTTCCAATTTTTCTTCCATTACCTCGCCGCGCACGATGGCGCGCATGATCTTTTCCTGGCTGGCGTCGGAAGCCTTCATCTCGCCGACGATACGGCCTTCGTTGAGCACATAGATCCGGTCACAGATGCCCAGCAGTTCCGGCATCTCGGACGAAATGACCAGGATGCCCTTACCCTCGTCGGCCAGCTTGTTGATGATCGTGTAGATCTCGTATTTCGCGCCGACGTCGATGCCGCGCGTCGGCTCGTCCAGCACCAGCACGTCCGGGTTGGAAAAGAGCCACTTCGACAAGACAACCTTCTGCTGGTTGCCGCCGGAAAGGTTTCCGGTGATCTGGTAGACCGAGGATGAACGGATATTGGTCTTCTTGCGGTACTCGTTGGCGACCTTCAGCTCGCCCATGTCGTCGATGACGCCCGAATTGGAGACACCGGGCAGATTGGCGATCGTCACATTGTGCTTGATGTGGTCGATGAGGTTGAGGCCATAGACCTTGCGGTCCTCGGTCGCGTAGGCAAGACCGGCCTTGACCGCCTTGCCCACCGTCGAGGTGTCGGCCTTCTTTCCGTGCAGATAGACCTCGCCGGTAATGTTAGTGCCATAGGTCTTGCCGAACACGCTCATGGCCAGTTCGGTGCGCCCGGCGCCCATCAGGCCGGCGATGCCGACCACTTCGCCCTTCTTCACATGCAGGTTCACGTTCTTGATGATCTGCCGCTCGGGATGGAGCGGGTGATACACCGACCAGTTCTTCACCTCGAAAATCGTCTCGCCGACCTTCGGCGTCCGGTGCGGATAGCGGTTTTCCAGCGTGCGTCCCACCATCGTGGTGACGATGCGGTCTTCCGTGATGTCGGCCTTGTCCATCGTCTCGATCGACTGGCCATCGCGGATGACGGTGATCTGGTCGGCGATGCGTTTGATCTCGTTCAGCTTGTGCGAGATCATGATCGAGGTCATGCCCTGCGCCTTGAACTCGAGCAGCAGGTCGAGCAGCGACTGGCTGTCCTTTTCCGACAAGGAGGCGGTCGGCTCGTCCAGGATGAGCAGCTTGACGTCCTTGGCCAGGGCCTTGGCGATCTCGACGAGCTGCTGCTTGCCAGTGCCGATATTGGTGATGAGCGTATCCGGGTCCTCGCGCAGCCCCACCTTGCGCAGCAGTTCCGCCGACCGGCGGCGCACCCTGTTCCAGTCGATGACGCCGGCATTGGCCTGCTCGTTGCCGAGAAACATGTTTTCGCCGATCGACAGCATCGGCACCAGCGCCAGTTCCTGGTGGATGATGACGATGCCCAGTTTCTCGGAATCATGGATGCCGGTGAAGCGGCACTCCTTGCCCTCATAGTGGATGTCGCCGTCATAGGTGCCGATCGGGTAGACGCCCGAGAGCACCTTCATCAGCGTCGATTTGCCGGCGCCGTTTTCCCCGCAGATTGCGTGGATATCGCCACGGCGAACCTTGAGATTGACGTTCTCCAGCGCCTTGACGCCGGGAAATGTCTTGGTGATGCCGCGCATCTCCAGAATTATGTCGCTCATGGTCTCCTCGCTCGACGCTTCATGCTTCTCCACGCTTGCGGGGAGAAGATGCCGGCAGGCGAATGAGGGGCAGCGCGACGCTTCAAACGCTGGCTCCGCCCCTCATCCGTCACTTCGTGATACCCTCTACCGCTAACGGGAAAGGTAGAGGCCCTACCTTACTTCAGTTCGTCAGCCTTTATATAGCCGGAGTCGACGAGCACCGGCTGGTAGTTCGATTTGTCGACCGCAATCGGCGTCAACAGGATCGACGGAACGACCTTCACGCCATTGTTGTAGGTCTTTTCATCGAGACCATCCGGCTTTCCGCCCGACAGCACCTTGTCGACGAGTTCGGCGGTGACCTTGGCCAGTTCGCGCGTGTCCTTGTAGACGGTCGAATATTGCTCGCCGGCAATAATGCCCTTCACCGACGGTACTTCGGCATCCTGGCCGGAGATGATCGGCCATGGCAGATCGCCAGAGCCGTAGCCGACGCCGCGCAACGACGAAACCACGCCACGGGCGAGGTTGTCGTTCGGCGCCAGAACCGCATCGACGCGGGTGCCGTCCGAATAGAAGGCCGACAGGAGGTTATCCATGCGGGCTTGCGCGGTTGCGCCGTCCCATTTGGGCGTGCCGACCTTCTCGATCCCGGCTTGGCCCGACTTCAGGTTCAGCACCTTCTTGTCGATGAGCGGCTGCAGGACCGACAGCGCACCGTCGTAGAAGAAGAAGGCATTGTTGTCGTCGGGCGAGCCGCCGAAGAGCTCGATGTTCCAGGGCCCCTGCTTTTCCGGATAGCCGAGACCCTTCAGCAGGGATTCGGCCTGCAGCACGCCGACTTTGAAATTGTCGAACGTGGTGTAGTAGTCGACATTCGGGCTTTCGCGGATAAGGCGGTCGTAAGCAACAACCTTGACGCCCTTTTCGGCAGCCTGCTGGAGCACGGCGGAGAGCGTCGTACCGTCCAGCGCAGCAACCACCAGCGCCTTGGCGTCCTTGGTCACCATGTTTTCGATCTGGGCAAGCTGGTTCGGGATATCGTCGCCGGCATATTGCAGGTCGACCGTGTAGCCCTTGGCCTCCAGCGCGGCCTTCAGTTCATTGCCGTCGTTTATCCAGCGAAGGGTTGTCTTCTCCGGCATGGAGATGCCGACCAACCCTTTGTCCTGCGCGGCCACCGGCATGGCGAACGCCATGCTCAACGCGGTAGCTGCAAGAAATAGTCTCCTTGAAAGCATTTCCGTCTCCTGTAGGGCCGGCCTTCCGGCCGGTTCTGCGTGATTGATACGCCGGAGGGTTGTGTACCCTCCGGCGTGCAATCCTTACTTGATATCATCGGCTTTGATATAACCACTATCGACAAGCGACTTCTGGATATCGTCCTTGTAGACGACGACCGGCGTCAGCAGATAGGACGGCACGACCTTCACGCCATTGTTGTAGGTCTTCTCGTCATTCACCTCTGGCTTGCCGCCTGAAATGATGGCGTCGACCATGTCGCCGGTCACCTTGGCGAGTTCGCGGGTGTCCTTGAAGATGGTCGAATACTGCTCGCCGGAGATCATCGCCTTTACCGAAGGAACTTCGGCGTCCTGGCCGGAGATGACCGGCCACGGCTGCTCTGCGCTGCCGTAACCCACGCCGCGCAGCGACGAGATGATGCCGCGCGAGAGGCCGTCATACGGTGCCAGCACAGCGTCGACGCGGGTGCCGTCCGAGTAGGCGGCGGACAGGATGTTGTCCATGCGGGCCTGGGCGACCGCCGCATCCCAACGCAGCGTACCGACCTTCTCCATGCCCATCTGGCCGGACTTGACCACGAGGACACCCTTGTCGATCAGCGGCTGCAGGACCGACATCGCGCCGTCATAGAAGAAGAAGGCGTTGTTGTCGTCCGGAGAGCCGCCAAACAGCTCGATGTTGAACGGGCCGGTCTTTTCCGGGTAGCCGAGACCCTTCAGGATCGATTCGGCCTGCAGGACGCCGACCTTGAAGTTGTCGAAGGTGGTGTAATAGTCGACATTGGCGCTGTCGCGGATGAGCCGGTCATAGGCGATGACCTTGACGCCCTTGTCAGCCGCCTGCTGCAGCACGGCTGACAGCGTCGTGCCGTCGATCGATGCGATGACCAGAACCTTGGCGTCCTTGGTCACCATTTTCTCGATCTGCGCGAGCTGGTTGGGAATGTCGTCTTCGGCATATTGCAGGTCGACGGTGTAGCCCTTGCCTTCAAGCGCAGCCTTCAGCGAGTCGCCGTCGCTGATCCAGCGCAGCGAAGATTTGGTCGGCATGGCGATGCCTACCAAACCCTTGTCCTGTGCGAAGGCAGGCATGGAAAGCGCGGAGCAGGCGGCGAAGCCCGCCGCCGCGACGGCAAGAATGGTTCTTCTGGTAAAAGTCACAATAGTTCTCCCTGACGATTTGTGCGGAAACAGCCGTGCCTTCGATCGGCGATCGCCGGCGCAACTGAAGTGTTGATGTGTTTGGACAAAGCCCGGCGCCTTTGATCCTCCCGGCGGCGCATGGCACGCAACGGAAAGCTCCTCCCCCGTTGCTGGCGAAAGTTGCGCGGAGCGGAGCGTCTAAGTCAAATGCAAAGTTTTGCCTTAGCTATATCACTTCAGTTATAGCTAATCGATTTGATGCACCGGAGCAGTAATCGCATGGATCGGACGCGCAGCACGTCGAACGGCAGCTCGGCAGAGATCCCCCACAATGCGCTCGGCGGCTCATTCAAATTCAGTCACATGCGCATGATTGCGGCGCTGGAGCAGCATGGCAGCGTCAGCGCCGCAGCGGCCACGCTCAATATTTCCCAGCCCGCCGCGTCACGCATGGTCGCCGAGATGGAAGCCGCGGTGGGCGCGAAATTGCTGGAGCGCATGCCGCGCGGGGTCACGCTGACCGCCTACGGTCAGGCGCTGGCGCGCCGCGCCCGTACGATCCTGGCCGAGATTCGCGAAGCCGACCGTGAGATTCGCGACCTGCGCGATGGACGGGGCGGCACGGTCAATCTGGGCGCCGTCACCGCGCCCGCGGTGGATTTGGCGGTGCCCGCGATCCAGGAGATGCGGCAGCGTTTTCCCAGCCTTGTGGTCAATGTGCAGGTCGAGACGAGCAATGTGCTGGCTCGCGAACTTGTCGCCTCGCGGCACGACTTCATCATTGCGCGCATTCCGGAGGACCTCAACCCGCGCCTGTTTGAAAGCCGCGTTATCGGCATCGAGAAGGCGTGCCTCATCGTCCGGCGCGGCCACCCGTTGCTGAGCCGCGGCAAGGTCGGTCTTTCGGTGATGACAGATTTCGACTGGGTGATGCAGCCGGAGGGGTCGCTGCTGCGCCGCACGCTGGAGCAGCAGTTTCGGCGGCGCGACATTCCCCTGCCCGAACGCGTGCTCAACACCAGTTCGCTGCTTCTCACACTGGTGATGGTGACGCGCTCCGACGCCATCGCCGCTGTCTCCGTGGAGGTCGCCCGCTTCATCAGCGGCAAGCGGGGCCTTGGCGGTGCGATCGACGTTTTGCCGGTCGACTTCGACATCGAGGTGCAGCCCTTCAGCCTGATCACGACGCGCGGCCGTGTCCTGGCTCCAGCCGCGCAGACTCTCTACGACGCTATCCTGCAGCGGGCGCGCTGACGCCGCCCGGACGGCAAGCGCATGCGTGGAGCACCGCCCCTATGTCGGAAGCTATTGACCCATGCGGCCAAAACGTCCGACCATTGGCCGCATGGGTACAACGTCACGTCTGGAAGAAACCGGCGTAGCGGTGCGGCTTGGGGATTCTCCCATCGTCGGCACGGCCATCCACAACGGCACGACAGTCCGCGACGATCTGAAACCGGCCATGGCGCTCAGCGATCCGGACCGCCAGCGCGAGGAAGACCCCTTTACCGCCTGTTTCATCAGCAATTTTCCAAACCAGATTGTTGTCGACCATTCCCGCTTCGAGGTGGACCTCAACCGGGCGCGCGAGGCAGCGGTGTATCTGTCGCCGGCCCAGTCATGGGGCCTGAAGGTCTGGCGCACGCGCCCGAGCGCCGAACAGGTCGCGGCATCGCTGGTGCGCCACGACGCCTATTACGCGTTGCTGCGGCGGATCCTCGGTGACATCGAGGCGCGGCATGGCCCTTTCGTGGTCATCGACGTGCACAGCTACAATCACCGGCGGGACGGAGCCAACAGTGCTCCCACACCCGGCGAAGACGCGCCTGACATCAATATCGGCACCTTCTCGATGGATCGCCGGCGCTGGGCGCATGTCGTCGATCCCTTCCTGGAGGCGCTGCGGGCCTCGCGCTTCAAGGGTGCGCCCATGGACGTCCGCGAGAACATCGCATTCCAGGGCAAGGGCGAGCAGACCCGCTTCATCCACGAGGCCTTTCCGAAGACGGGCTGCGCGATTGCCGTGGAGTTCAAGAAGATTTTCATGGACGAGTGGTCCGGCGAACCCGACCGCGCGGCGATCGATGAGTTGAGGGCCGCGCTGACCGCCACTCTGCCCGTGCTCGAAAGCGCATTGCGGAACGCGCCATGAAAAGCCGCCGCGCCCCGGCAAACGCCAACCGTGCGCCTTCGCGGCCGCACGCGCCAGGACAGATTCCGGCGCCGGACGATGTGAAGGACATCCTGGCCGCGCTCGATGCGGGAAAGCCCATCCGCCGCGACATGCCCGGCCGCAGCCGTCTGCATATCGACCGTCCGCTGCCCTTCCTCTGCCTGCATGTGCTTGAGGGTGGAGACCAGATAGCCGCGCGTGACGCCGCCGCTGCCAACGCCTCCTATCTTCTGGCCAGCGACCGGCGTGCTGCCGGCGAGATCGTTGCTGCGCTGGCGCCGACCATGGAAAAACGGCTGGGCGCATTCCTCCTGCTTGAGTTTGGCGAGCTGGAGCAGGACAGCGTCAGCAAGGACTCGCCCTATCTGCCGCCCTTCGATATCGTGCTCACATCAGGGCCGAGCGACGCCGAGCAAGCCGCGCTGGAAGCCTTTGCCACAGCAGCCGAGAGCCGCGAAGCCAAATATCGCACGCCCCGCGTGGTGCGCCGCAAGACGGAAGCGGGCGGGACCGGCGACAGCATGCAGGGCGTGGCGGGAGCGCCCCACCTGACCGTGCGCTTTGCCCCGATCTACCGCGTGCCCGATTCCGATCGCACCTACCCCGAGCTTCAGGAAGGCGTCGTCGCAAACATGGTGGACGCAGGCTTGCAGGCTGTCGCCGCGTTCCTGCAAGCGAAGGCCCTCGAGACGCCGCAAACCCACCGTGCTTATGGCCGCCGGGTCTTTGTCGATGCCGTCAGCCGGACCGACCGCGCCTTGGACGATGTCGCCGCGGCTTTCGATTTCCTGCTGGTGGTGACGCCGATCAATGCCGACATGGCCTGGCGCGACTTCGCCGCCGGGGGCTTTGAGCGCGCGCCGCGCCTGCTCTACCGCCCGCTCACTTTTCGGGTCGACGACGAGAAAAGGAAGCTGTTCTCGATCTCTTTCGAACAGTTGGAGGATCCCGTTCTCTCGACCCTTTTCCGGGGCAAGCAGCAGGAACTAGACCTGCAATTGTCGATGATCGCCGCCCGCGAAACCAAGGCGTTCGTAGAACTCGGACGCGCCCTTTACGGCAAGGTCGAGCCGGACCTGCTGGTGCAGGCGCAGGCCATTCTCGCCGAGACCGCCGCCCGATCCGCCGTGACGCCGGAAAGCGACTTCCTCAACTGCCACGGCGTGCATGACGCGGCGGCGACGATGATCCGGGCCTATCGGACGACGAACCCGCTTTTCGACGCGCGGATCGAAATCCGCAACGATGTGCCGGCGGGCCTGATGGTCGTCGGCGACCGCCTGCTGATCGCGCGCGACACACGCGTGTCGCGGGCCAGGCTGCCGGCCTTGCTCAATCACGAAATCGGCGTTCACCTCCTGACCTATTTCAACGGATCGGCGCAGGGCTTGCGCATCTTCCGATCCGGCCTTGCAGGCTATGAGGGCATGCAGGAAGGCCTTGCTGTCCTGGCCGAATACCTGTCAGGCGGCCTCACGCTCGCGCGGCTGAGGCTGATTGCGGCGCGGGTAGTTGCCTGCGATGCAATGCTGGCGGGGGCAAGCTTTGTGGAGACCTTCCGTCTCCTGGTCCGCGATCACGCTTTCGCGGAAGCGGCCGCGTTCAATCTCGTGCTGCGGGTCTATCGCGGCGGCGGCCTGCCCAAGGACGCGATCTATCTGAAGGGACTGCTGAGTGTTCTGCGGCACCTGCGGGATGGCGGCAGCCTGACCCCGTTCTGGATGGGCAAGATTTCCGCCGCGGATTTCAGCGTCATGCAGGAGCTCAATGCGCGCGGCCTGCTCCGCCTTCCGGAAATTGAGCCGGCGTTTTTGAACTATCCGCAGGCGGCAGAACGGCTGGAAACCGCCCGGGGCGCGATCACCCCTCTCGCCATGATCTCGGATTAGGAGGACACGTGCGCATCGCATTCTTCGTCAACTCGATCGACAGTGAGACCCCGTCATTCACCACGACGGTTCTGGCCATGGCGGCGATGGCGCGCGGCCACGATGTCGTCTATGTCGAGCCCGGCGATTTCGTCCTGCGGCCCGACAACAGCTTGCTTGTCCGCTCGGTCGCAATGCCGTCCGCCACCTACAAGAAGGCGGAAACCTTCTATGCGGAGCTGCAGAAGGCCGCCGCCAATCCGAAAATCATCGATACGCGCAAGATCAACGCCGTTCTGTTGCGCAACGACCCGTCGCTCGACTGGGCCGACAGACCATGGGCCGCACATGCCGGGATGATGTTCGGCCGTCTCGCGGCAGAGCAGAACGTGCTCGTGCTCAATGACCCGAGCGGCCTCGCCATCGCGCAGAACAAGCTTTACCTGCAGGACTTTCCCGAAGCGGTGCGGCCGGCGACACTGATCTCGCGCGGCATCGAGGAAATCCGGGCGTTCATCGAAGGCCAGCCCAAGGGCGCGATCGTCAAGCCGCTGCAAGGGTCGGGCGGCAAGAACGTCTTCAAGATCGAATCGGCCAGCGATTCGAATCTCAACCAGATCTTCGAGGCGGCAAGCGGCGAAGGCTATCTTATCGCCCAGGCTTTCGTTCCCGAAGCAAAGGCCGGCGACGTGCGCCTGTTCCTGATGAATGGCGAGCCGCTGATGTGCGACGGTAAATATGCGGCGTTCCGCCGTGTTCCGGCCAAGGGCGACGTACGCTCCAATATTCACGCCGCCGGCACCGCCACCAAGGTCAAGGTCACCGAAGTCATGCGCTCCATCGCAGAACTGGTGAGGCCGAAGCTCATCCAGGACGGCATGTTCCTTGTCGGCCTCGACATCGTGGGCGACAAGCTTCTGGAGATCAATGTCTTCACGCCCGGTGGGCTGACGCGTCTGGCGCAGATGTACAAGGTTGACTTCGCCGACAGCGTCATCGCGTCGATCGAGCACAAGGTCGCCATGCGCAAGGCCTATCCGAACTCGATCTCAAACCGGCAATTGGCGACTATGTAAGGCAGCGCGACCCGGCGGCGGGCACCGAAGCCGCACTATGTCTCGTCGCTGTCGTCGTTGGTCCTGCGCCTCTCTTCCCGGCGTTCCTCTTTGGCTGCAGCGCGGTCTTCCTCGACCAACAGGCTCTCCAGAACGTCCAGCCGCTGCTGCCAGAACGTCACGTAGTGCCGGATCCATTCCATGCCGGCATGCAGCGGCCGCGCGTCGAGATGGCAGACATGCTTGCGCCCTTCGATGCTGCGCTGGACAAGCCCTGCCCTCTCCAGCACCTTGATGTGCTTCGAGGTTGCGTTCAGTGAAATCGCAAAGGGAGCGGCAAGCTCGCCGACCGTCAGCGGCGCACGCGCGAGCGTCGACAGCATCGCCCGGCGCGTCGGGTCGGCAAGCGCGTGGAACACGTCGTCCAGCGGATAGGTGGAATCATCAACCATGCAGTTGAATATATTTCGGCCGCTCGATATTGTCAACCTACTGGTTGAATAAACCGCCTTTAGCCGGGGTGGCCGAATTCGGCAAGTTCGGGATCGAGCGTAAAGAGTTCGTTCGCCCGGCCGACGCCACGCAAGGCAAAGCGTCCCACCGAGACCATGTTTCCCCGATCAACCTCGGGCAGCAGGGAGGCGAACTCCTCCGAGCACAGCATGGCGCGCCCTGCCGACTGGCACATCGCGGAGATGCGGCTGACCTCGTTTACCGCCTGCCCGACCACGGTGAAATCGAGCCGATCCGGGCTGCCTATATTGCCGTAGAACACATCGCCGACATGCAAGCCGAGGTGAATATCCGCCACCGGCAGGCCATAGGTCAGGCGGCGGTCGGCAAGGTCGGCCAGCCGCCCGCGCATGTCGCGTTCGGCCCGCATCGCCGCCTCGCACGCATGCGCCGCCTGGGCGCCGGCGAAGATGGCCAGCACACCATCGCCAACCAGCTTCAGCACGTCGCCGCCGGCCTGCTGCACGGCGCAGATGACGACCTCCGCATAATCATTGAGCAGCGGAATGAGATGATCCGTGCGGACGGTCTCCGAAAGCCGCGTGTAGCCGGTCATGTCCGAGAACCACAGCACGGCGTTGATTTTCTCCACCTCGCCGCGCCGGATGCTGCCGCGCAGGACCCGTCGCCCGGCATCCCTTCCGAGATAGGCTTCCACCAGGGTCTTGGCCAACCGGGCCTGGCTGGCCGATCGGATGGCGAGCCCGAGGAACGGAGTGAGCGTCTTCAGGTTCTCGATCTCTTCCTCCGTGAAGCCGCCGGGCCGCGCCGTCGACCAGCGCGCGTAGAAGGCGTCGACATCCTCGACTTTGATGGCCTGGCGCGTTCGATAGACGATCGCCAGATAGTCCGTCTGCCCGGCGTCGCGCAGCTCCTCCAGCGCCGGAAAACCGTGTATCTCACCTGCTTCAAGCCTGCAGCGCATGGTCGTCTCATGTCGCCTGAGCAGATGCAGGAAAGGGCTGCGACCCCACTGCTCGGCGCCCTCGCGGTCACGCGATGGCTCATACTCCTCCTGCCGGAAGTCCACCGCCGGGTCTTCGTCCCAATAGTAGGCCCGCGATTCATGCAAGGGGTGCAGCGTGTCGATCATCACCAGCGCCTTGCTGAGTTGCAGGCCGGAAGCCGCGCAGCGTTCGCAGAAAGTCTGCGCCAGCGACGCTTCGCTGCGCACCCCCAACAATCCCGCTTCGGCAAGCCATGCGGCGATGGATTCGACGTCGGAAGTCTTCATCGTGGAGTTCTAATGCATTCGGCTTGAAGTGCCCGTCAAGCGGCTAGAGGCTGTCGCCCATGGCAGGCGTGTTGTCGTGGATTGCGTTGGCGAGAGGCACCGTCAATGTCCATTGAACACGCCCCTGCTCGTGGCTGAGGGTGGACGATCCGCCCAAAGCCTGCGGTGTCACGCGCAGCAGGACAACGCTGCCGAAGCCGCGCCGCGTGCCCGGTTCCGCGGGTTCGGTGCGATGACGTGAATTCTCCAGCCAATGCAATGTAAGCTGATCGTTGTCGGCGTGCCACTCGACCAGCACGCGGCCGTCATCGGCCAGCGCACCGTATTTCGACGAATTGGTCGCCAGTTCGTGCAGCGCCATGCCGATATGCTGCACCGCATTGGGCTTCAGCATCAGCTCAGGCCCCGACAGCGTGATGCGGTCTTCATGCGCGAAGGGGGTGAGATGCTCGCGGATCAGTTCCGCCAGGCCGGCGCCCGACCATTCCGATGTCACCAGAAGGTCATGCGAGCGGGACAACGCCATGATGCGCTCGCGGATCTTCTCCTCGACGCTGCGCGGATCTTCCGATCGCTTCACGGTTTCCCGGATCATCGAGAGGATCACCGCGAACTGGTTCTTCACGCGATGGTTGACCTCGCGCAGCAGCAGCCTGATGCGCCGCTCGCTCTCCTTGCTGGCGCTGATGTCGCGTGCAATCTTCGACGCGCCGACAATGCGGCCGCGACGGTTCCTCACCGGTGAAACGGTCAGCGAGACGGCGACCAGCGACCCGTCCTTGCGCTGCCTGATCGTTTCATAGCTCTGCACCCGCTGGCCGTTGCGCACACGGCTGATGATCTCGGCTTCTTCCGCGTGAAGATGATCTGGAATGAGGATCAGTACCGACTTGCCGACCGCCTCGTCTTCCGAATAGCCGAAGAGGTCGGTGGCTGCGGGATTCCAGCTTGTGATGATGCTGTTCAGATCCTTGCTGATGATCGCATCGTGCGAGGACTCGATGATCGCGGCGAGCCGCGCCTGAGCATAAGGGTCAGGTCGGGGTCGGTTGCCTTCGCCGTTGGCCATCAGTTCAGAGTATCAGCGATAACTGAACGAACAAAGAGAAGATCGGCCCGCCTCAATGCAGCACCAGCACATCGCGCGAAGTGAATGTGATCGAAGCCGGCTCGCCCACCTGCGGCGGAGGCGTGGTCGACTTGTTGAACGTATCCATGGACACGATGGCCTTGCCCACCGCGACCTTGACGCGGATGACCGAGCCGAGGAAATTCACGTCGGCGATCTTCCCAGGCAATTTCTGGTCATGGCCCGGATACTCTCCAAGCGCGATGGCCTCCGGACGCAGCGCCAAAGTCACCGCATCGCCGGCCTTTGCGCCATTCAGGGAGCTTTTCACCGTGATCATGTCATCGGCCACTTTCACAGTCCCCTTGGCCGGGTCGGAGACGGTACCTTCCAGCACATTCAGCGTCCCGACAAAATTGGCGACGAACTTGGTCGACGGGCGATTGTAGATCTCGAAGGGCGTGCCCATCTGCTCGGCGACGCCCTGATACATCACCACGATGCGATCGGAGATCGACAGCGCCTCTTCCTGATCATGCGTGACGAAAACCGTGGTGATACCGAGCCGCTTCTGGATCGAGCGGATCTCATCGCGCAGCGACACGCGAACTTTGGCATCCAGCGCCGACAGCGGCTCATCGAGCAGCAGAAGTTTAGGGCTCGGCGCCAGCGCGCGGGCGAGCGCAATACGCTGCTGCTGGCCACCCGACAGCTGGTAGGGATAGCGGTCCCCCATCTGCGGCAGCTTGATGATGTTCAGCATCTCGGCGACGCGCTTGCCCTGGTCTGCCTTGGGCATGCCGGCGACCCGCAGGCCAAAGGCGATATTCTGCGCCACGGTGAGATTGGGGAACAGCGCATAGGCCTGGAACACCATGCCGATGTTGCGCTGGTTCGGCTTCAGCCGCGTCACGTCCTTGCCGGCGATGACAATCTTGCCGGCGGTCGGCTCCTCGAAACCGGCGACCATGCGCAGGACCGTCGTCTTGCCGCAGCCCGAGGGGCCGAGAAAGGAGACGAACTCGCCCGGCGCCACGTCCAGGTTGAAGTCCTGCACGACTGTGACCTCGCCGAAGGACTTCTTCACATGCTGGATCGAGAGGAAGGAGTCGGCCATGGGTTTCTCTCTGATCAATTGGGACGGTTGGCGGATTTCGGCGCATAGCGCGCCAGGAACTGGATCGCGGTCATGCAGCCCCAAGTCAGGAGGAAGGCTATGATCGCCAACGCTGCAGGTTCATATGCGCGGTTGGCGCCGAGGTTCTGCATGTAGGGACCGAAGGCCGGCCGATTGAGCAATGAGGCGATGGTAAACTCGCCCAGCACGATGGCAAAGGTCAGAAAGGCGCCCGAGAGCACAGCGATCAGAACATTCGGCAGGATGACGCGGCCGATGATCGTGGTCCAGCCGGCGCCCATGATCTGTGCGGCTTCGGTCAGCGTCTTCACATCGATCGTGCGCAGGCCCGTGTCGACCGCCCGGTACATATAGGGCAGTGCCAGAACCACATAACCTATGACCAGAAGGACGTTGGTGCCGGTGATCGTGCCAAGGAACGGCAGCCAGGAATTCGTGCCGTACATGCGGATATAGCCGAACACGATGACGATCGCCGGGATAACCAGCGGCAGAAGCGTGATGAATTCAATGACCGGCCGCAGTTGCGGCATGCGCAGGCGAACCCAATAGGCGGTCGGCACGACGATGAGGACGCCGAGTATGATGGTGCAAATCGCTGCGACGACGGAAAAGGTGAAGGTCTCCTGGAACTGCGAGCTGGAAAACACGACCCGATAGGCCTCGAAGGAAAGTCCTTCACGCTTCATCTTCAGCGAAAAGTGAAACGTCGCGATGAGCGGCACGATGAAATAGAGCATGCCGATGAAGAAGATGAGCCAGGCCCACCAGGCGCCGCCGCGTTTCATATCCGTGCACCTCTCTCCCCGCCCATGGGGGAGTCGCCGAGTGAAGCGAGGCGGAGGGGGTAGCGTTGTTCGTCCCACCCGGCCCTTCGGGCCAGCCTCTTCGACGGTACAGCGAGAAGCACCGAAGCGCCCGTCATTTCAGCCACCGCTCACTTCTGGTGCGGAACCAGATGTAGAAGATATTAGCGAGACCAGTGATGAAGATCATGCCGAATGCCAGCGCATAGCCAAGATTTGGATCGCCCAGCACGTCGCCGCGGATCTGCGCATACAGCTTGATCGGTACGATATTCAGCGACGACCCGGTGAAGGCGTAGGCGGTGGCGATTGCGCCAAAGGCATTTGCGAAGAGCAGGATCACCGTGCCCAGGAAACTCGGCCACAGCACGGGAATGACCACCATGCGCCAATATTGGAATGTGGTCGCTCCCAGCGTTGCCGCGGCCTCGCCCCACTCCTTCTTGATGCCGTCTAGCGCCGGCGTGATGATGACGATCATCAGCGGTACCTGGAAGTAGAGATATACGGCGATCAGGCCCCACGAAGAGAGCAGATTGAAGCCGGTCGCGTAGAGATTGAAACCGAACAGTTCGCGCAGGATGATCGTGACAAGTCCCAGTCGCCCCAGCGTCGCCAGGAAGGCGAAGGCCAGCGGTACGCCGGCGAAATTGGAGGCCACCCCCGAGAACGTCATGGTCGACGACCGCACCCACTCCGGCAGGCCGCCACGCACGATGGCCATGGCGATGGCGAGGCCCGCCAAAGCGCCAAGCACTGCCGACCAGAAGCTGATCTTCATCGAAATCCAATAGGATTGCCGGATGGAGGGATCTTCGAACAGCTTCGCCACATTCTGGAGCGTAAAGCTGCCATCCCGATCCTGAAACGCGCCGATGATCAGATACATCGTCGGCAGGAGCAGAAAGAGCACGGCAAAGATGAAGAACGGCGCGACGCCCAGCCATTGCGTCGGCAGACGCATAGGGCGCGCGGTGGCGGGCGGTGCGGAATTAGTAACTACAGCGTCGGTCATGCGCTCAAGGCGTCTCGGGGGTGAGATAAAGGTCGGGCGGCTCAAGGCCGCCCGACTTATAGGCTTTACTGAACGTTGGCGCCGACAACCTTATCCCAGTTGCCGGTGATCGCCGCCTTCATCTTGTCCTGATCCTCGAGGGTCGGGAACACAGCAGCTTCGTAAGAGGCAGCCGGCGGCATCTTGTCGAGCATCGCCTGCGGGATCTTGCCGTTCTTGGCGAGATCGTTGAAGCGGATCGGATGGCAATAGCCGGACAGCCAGCCGAGCTGGCCTTCGTCCGAGTAGAGATGCTCCATCCACAGCTTCGCGGCGTTCGGATGCGGCGCGAAGGCGCTGATCGCCTGCACGTAGACACCGGCGACGACACCGGTCTTCGGCACAACAACGTCGACCGGCGGGTTGCCGTTCAGCGTATCGCGGCCACCGAGGGCATTGTAGTCCCAGGTGACGAGGATCGGCGTCTGGCCCTGCGCCAGCGTGGCCGACTTGCCGATCACCGGCACGAAGTTGCCCTTGGCGTTCAGTTCCTTGAAGAACTCAAGGCCGGCCGTGCCGGCGGCTTCGCCTGCTGCTGCGCCCTTGGACAGGCCGGCTGCATAGACGCCGAGAATGGCCTGGTTCGAAGCGCGCGGATCGCCGGCGAGAGCGACCATGTTCTTGTACTCGTCCTTGAGCAGATCAGCCCAGTCCGCCGGTGCGTTCGGAACGAGATCCTTGTTCACCTGGAAAGACAGCACGCCGTAATAGTCGCCGTACCAGAAGCCTTCCGCGTCCTTGGCGGTTTCCGGGATCGAATCCCAGGTCGAGACCTTGTAGGGCTGGATCAGGCCGTCGGCCTTCGCCTGCGGTCCGAAGGAGAGGCCGACGTCGATGACGTCAGGCGCCTGCGGGCCCTTATTGTCCTTGTTGGCCTTGATCGCCTCGATCTCGTCGCCGGAGCCGGCATCGGGATTGAGTTCGTTGACCGTGATTTCGGGATACTTCTTCTTGAACGCGTCGATGACCGCGCCATAGCCGCACCAGTCATGCGGCAGGGCGATGGTGGTCAGCTGGCCCTCCGCCTTCGCGGCGGCGACAAGCTCGTCCAGGCTCTGCGCAGACGCGATGGCCGACGTGACCATCAAGGTCGCGGCCGAAAGGGAAAGGATTTTCCCCGTGATTTTCAACATGAGTGTTCTCCGTTTGAGTTGGCGTCGTAAGCCGCCTGCTTCTTGTCGTTATGCGTCGTGTGTGACAGTTCAATGAAGTGTCAGGCTGGCCTCCTCCCGCCCTGAAGATCTAACAACTTTTGCTTCGTGCCCGCAATCGCTGCACATTGTTTGCCCGGCTAATTATTTCGGCGGTCCCGCCGTTCTGTTCCCCCTCGCATCTGTGTGCGAGCCATCGAAGCCTTGCATTGATGCGACCTTCCGCTCACACCAACGCCGACATTTCATGGCCTAAAAGCGACATCCCCCTATGCGCTCGATCGAACCCGCCGTGGCTCCATCGTCAGCCTCAGGAATTTCCCGCCAGCGCATTCTCCAGCAATGCCAGCGCGCCCTTCTTGGTCAGCTTCACCGGGTTGCCGCCTGCCGTTGGGTCAACCACAGCCATGTCGGCGATCAGGCCCTTGCGCTTCTTATCCATGTCGAGGCCTTTGATGAGGCCGGGCAGCGCATGCGGAACCTTGAGTTCCTTGCGCAGCTTCAGAACCGCCTTGGCGAAGCCGTCAAAGCCGCCCTTGATGCCGCAATAGGCGGCGAGCCGCGCGATCCTGTCTTCGATGGCGTCGCGGTTGAATGCCAGCACATAGGGCATGAAGACGGCGTTGGTCATGCCGTGATGGGTGTCGTACAGCGCGCCGATCGGATGCGAGAGGGAATGGATCGCGCCAAGCCCCTTCTGGAAGGCGGTCGCGCCCATGGCCGCAGCCGACATCATATTGGCGCGGGCAGTGATGTCCTTGCCGTCGGCGTAGGCCTTCGGCAGGTTTTCGAAAACCAGGCGGACGCCTTCCACCGCAATGCCATCGGCCATCGGATGATAGCCCGGCGCGCAATAGGCTTCGAAACAGTGCGCTAGCGCGTCCATGCCTGTGCCGGCGGTGATGAAAGGCGGCATGCCGACCGACAATTCCGGGTCGGCGATGACAATGCCCGGCAGCATCTTCGGGTGGAAGATCACCTTCTTGGTATGGCTTGCCTCATGCGTGATCACGCCGGCGCGGCCGACTTCGGAACCGGTTCCGGCCGTCGTCGGCACCGCGACGATCGGGGCGATCTTCTTCGCGTCGGCGCGCGTCCACCAATCGCCGATATCCTCGAAATCCCAAACCGGCAGCGACTGCTCCGCCTGGAAAGCGATCAGCTTGCCGAGATCCAGCGCCGAGCCGCCGCCGAAGGCGATGACGCCGTCATGCTTGCCCTTCCTGAACACCTCGACACCGGCGGTCAGGTTGGATTCGACCGGGTTGGGCCTGACATCGGAGAAGACGCCGTATTTGATGCCGGCATCGTCAAGCAGCTTGAGCGTTTTCGGCACGATGGGCAGCTTCGCCAGGCCCGGATCGGTGACGAAGAGCGGCCGCTTGATGCCGGTGGCCGAGAGTGCATCGGCCAGTTCGGAAATGCGGCCCGCGCCGAAGCGCACGGTGGTGGGGTAGTTCCATTTGGAGACGAGTTTGGACATGGATTGCCTTGACGTTACTAGTAGTAGTGGGAGCTATGAGGAACTGGCTGAATGCAGCAAGAAGTTGGGCGCGCACAATCAAGCGCGACGTCGTTGCGCTGTGGATCGCGGCACGCGACCCCCGCACGCCGCCGCTGGCAAAGATCGCTGCGGCGGCTGTAGCCGCCTATGCGTTGTCTCCCATCGACCTGATACCCGACTTTGTACCGATACTCGGCTACCTTGACGACCTGGTGATCGTGCCGCTGGGAATTCTGCTGGTGCTGAAGCTGATCCCGGCAGCGTTGATGGGAGAGTTCCGCGCCAAGGCCGAACGGACGGAACAACCGCAAAGCCGGGCGGGCCTGACAGTCATCATTGCGATATGGGTCGCTTGCGCCGCCGCGTTTGGTTGGCTGGCGATGCGTTGGGTTTGGCAGGGTTGACACGCGAGCTCTAGACCACCTCGCGCAGATGATAGCTCTTCGGCCGGGTCAGATTGTCGAAGCCGATCTGCGAGAGCGCAGCGCCCTTGCCGGTGTCCTTGACGCCCGTCCACACCAGCGCCGGATCCAGATAGTCGCAGCGGTTCATGAACAGCGTGCCGGTCTCGACCCGGTCGCCGACCTTCACCGCATGCTCGATATCCCGCGTCCAGAGAGACGCCGTCAGCCCATAGGGGCTGTCATTCATCAGCGCGATCGCCTCTTCGTCGTTGCGCACCTTCATGATGCCGACGATCGGGCCGAAACTTTCTTCGCGCATCACGCTCATCTGGTGATCGACATTGGTCAGCACCTCCGCCGGCAGATAGGGCGAGCCATCCTTGTCGGCGGCGTCCCTGGTGTTCATGTGCGCGGTCGCGCCCTTGCGCAACGCTTCGGCCTTCTGCTCGCGGATGAAATCGGCGAAGCGTGCCTGCGCCATTGGCCCCATCGTAGTGTCCTGCTCCAGCGGATTGCCCAGCTTGTAGGCCTTCGTCTCCTCAATGAAGCCTTCGACGAAATCGTCATAGACCTTCTCGTGGACATAGACGCGTTCGATGCCGCAGCAGCACTGGCCGGAATTGAAGAACGCGCCCTCGACCAGATTGGGGATCGCGTGGTCCAGCTTCGCGTCGGCCAGCACATAGGCCGGGTCCTTGCCGCCGAGCTCGAGCCCCATGGTCATGAAGGTGCCGGCAGCAGCCTTCTCGATGGCGCGCCCGCCCGCCACCGAGCCGGTGAAATTGACGTGGTCGATCTTGCCGGAGCCGAGCAGCCTTTCCGTCTGCGCGTGGTTCAGAACGACGTTCTGGAACACGCCCTTCGGCAACCCGGCCTGCTCGAACGCCTTGGCGAACCGCTCGCCGACCAACAGCGTCTGCGCCGCATGTTTCAGGATCACAGTCGAGCCGGCAATCAGCGCGGGGACGATCGTGTTGACGGCGGTGAGATAGGGATAATTCCATGGCGCGACGACCATCACCACGCCAAGCGGATCCTTCTTCACATAGCGGCGGAAACCGTCCTTCGGGTTCGACGCCATGACAGGCTTCAGCGCCTGCTCGGCGATCTCGACCATATAGGTCGTGCGTTCCTTCACGCCGCCGAACTCGCCGCCATAGCGCACCGGCCGCCCCATCATATGGGCGAGTTCCGGCACGATCTCGTCGGTCACGCCAACCAGGTTTTCCAGCATCGACAGCACGTATTTGCAGCGCTCGGAAACAGGCAGCGCCGCCCATGCCGGCTGCGCCGCGCGCGCCTGCTCGACCGCCTTGCCGACCTGCGCATCGCTCGCCACCTGCCGCTCGACATAGATCGAGCCGTCGATGGGCGATTTCAGTTTGATGCTTTCCAAAATTTAGTCTCCGGTCGTTCTGGTCTTGTCTTGTCACGCGTCCTTGGAGGTCCGCCGGATCAAGAATCAGTTGCGTTTTTCGTCGCGATAGCCGCGCCCCTTGGGGCGAGAAATTCGCACGGATCGCCCCGGTTTCGGAGACGGCTCCGACACCAGCGGATCGAGATCACCCGTGGCGCTATCCAATTCCGCCACGCTGACATGCAGCCACCGCATCGACGAGCGGGCGCAGCGAATACGGTCCTCGCCTTTCGGTGCGATCCCTCCAGAAACGGCGTAGCGCAGGACCGTTCCGTGGGAAGGCGCGCCTCGAAGAATGCACAGCATCGTCAATACCTCTCAAAGCCGCGGTGCAGTTCCCAATCCGTAATACGGCGGTCGTATTCGAACTGCTCCCAGCGGGCGGTGTGCACATAATGCTCCACGACATCGACTCCCAACGCCTCCTTGAGCATCTTCGACTTGCCCAGCGTCTCTGTCGCCTCGCGCAAGGTCTTGGGGATCTCCGGCAGGCGGGAAGCCTGGTAGGCGTCGCCGACAAAGGGCTCCTGCAGCGAAAGCTTCTCATCGATGCCGGCAAGTCCGGCGGCGATCAGCGCCGCAAAGGCAAGATACGGGTTCAGATCCGCTCCGCCAATGCGGCATTCCATGCGGATCGCCTTGGTTCCCTCGCCGCAAAGGCGGAAGCCGGCGGTACGATTATCTTCCGACCACATGATCTTGGTCGGCGCGAAGGTGCCGGACTGGAACCGCTTGTAGGAATTGATATAGGGCGCCAGGAACCAGGTGAACTCCTTGGCATATTTGAGTTGGCCGGCGGACCATTGCTGACCGAGCTCCGACAGCGTCCACTTCGCCGATTTGTCGAAGAACAGCGGCGTCTTGCCGTCGGCGCTCCACAGCGAATTGTGGATATGGCTGGAATTGCCGGCGAGACCGTAATTGTATTTGGCCATGAAGGTGATCGCCTTGCCTTCCTGCTCGGCGATCTCCTTGGCGCCATTCTTCAGGATCACGTGCCGGTCGGCCATGTCGAGCGCCTCGGCATAGCGCACATTGATCTCTTCCTGGCCCGGACCCCATTCGCCCTTGGAGTTTTCAATCGGAATGCCGGCGGCGTGCATGTCGTTGCGCAGCCGGCGCATCACGCCCTCTTCCTTGGTTGTGATGCCGATCTGGTAGTCGCCGATATAGGGGGAGGCGGTGGCGAGGTTCTGCCAGTGCTTGCCCCGCGCCGAATCATAGCTCTCGTTGAGCAGATAGAATTCCAGCTCCGAGGCGAAGTAGCCGATATAGCCGCGCTCGGCCAGGCGAGCCACCTGCCGGCGCAGGATGGCGCGCGGCGAATGCGGAAGATCCTTGTGCGTGTGATGGTCCTGGATATCGCACAGAACGAGCGCGGTCTTTTCGAGCCACGGAATGCGCCGCAGCGTGGTGAGGTCGATCTTCAGAACGAAGTCGCCATAGCCCTTGCTCCAGCTCGCGGCCTTGTAGCCCGGCACCGGTTCCATATCGATGTCGAGCGCCAGCAGATAGTTGCAGCCATGCGTCTCGTCATGCGCCGACTCGGCGAAGAAGGAGGCAAGGAACCGCTTGCCGAAAAGCCGGCCCTGCATGTCGACGCCGCAGGCAAGCACGGTGTCGATCTCGCCGCCGGCAATCGCCTTCTTCAATTCGTCGAACGACAGGTTTCCGGCCATTCAGGATCACTCCACCAAGATTAGCTGAGAGGGCGCCCGCGGCCGCAACGGCCGCAGGCGCCCTGAGGATTATCGCCCGGTTTCACCCACGGCTTTTTCGGCTGCGGCAATTTCGGCCGCGCGGCGTTTCACCTCTTCACCGATGGGCGGACCGCGAAAGCGGCTGCGCTCAAAAACGAACCAGACGATGCCGGTCAATATCAAGAAGCCAACCGTGACATAGAGGGCCATGGCATTTGGCGGTTGGATACCGAGGATGAAGATTAACACCATGGCGACGATCGACAAGACCGCGAACAGCTTGAACGTGCCCTCGCCCAAGTCGAACGGACCCATCTTGTCCCACTTGGACGTTCCCCATGCCAACAGGCCCAAGGTGATAGGAATGGCGAAGGAGAAGAACAGGAAGATGACCGTACAGGAGACAACGATCGTATAGACCGGCGTATCGCCAATCTTGAACACTTCAAGCGATGTCAGCCAAACAAACAGCACCGCCAGGATCGAGCCCGTCCAGATTGCCGCCACCGGTGTACGGTAGGTCGGGCTGACCTTGGCCAAGGCCTTCGAGCCGGGCAGACCCTTGTCGCGCGAGAACGCAAAGATCATGCGCGAGACCGACGTGACCGTCGCCAGCCCGCACAGCCACTGGGCGACGAAGATTGCCAGGTAGAGCAGGTCTTTGAGAACCGGATTGACCTGCTGGTCCATGCCCCAGAAGAACACGTTCCAGCCCTGCTTCGCCGCCTTGGGCAGCATCAGCACGAAGGAGCACAGCATGATGTAGCCGAACAGGGCCGACCACAGCACCGAGCCGATCATGGCGCGCGGCACGGAATGCGCCGCCTTCAGCGTTTCCTCCGAAGTGTGCGCCGACGCATCGTACCCGGTGATCGTGTAGATTGGCAAAAGCAGGCCGAGCAAGAAAACCCATGTCGAGGAATTAACCGGCCAGACATTTGCGCCCGCCTCACCGGAATAGTTGGCGAAGGTGAACAGGCGGCCGATCTCATAGCTGTCGGCCGAAGCGAGACAGACGAGCGCCAGGAGAATGGAGGTTGCAAAGATCAGATATCCGGAGAAGTCGGTCAATTTGGCCGTCAATCCGATACCCATATGGTTCACCAGCGCCTGCAGCCCGGTGATGATCGCCAGGAAGATGATGCGAACGGTGGTGGAATCCTCCAGGCCGAAATAGGGCGTGCCGAATGCGCCCATGAAGAAATAGTAGGTGCCGACATTGATGGCGCCGAGCACCGTGACGAGACCCAGCAGGTTGAACCACGCGGTCAGCCAGCCGGTGAAGGTGTTTCCGAGGATGGATCCCCAGTGATAGAGGCCGCCGGCCGTGGGATATGCGGAGCTGATCTGCGCCATCGCAACGGCGAAGACCAGCGACACGAAGCAGCCAAGCGGCCAGCCGATGCCGATTGCGGCGCCGCCCGCGCCCGATGTCGCCTGGGCGAGCGAATTAATGCCGCCCGACAAGATGCATATGATGGAGAAGGACACCGCGAAATTCGAGAACTGGCTCATCCGCCGTTCCAGTTCCTGCGCATAGCCCATGCTGTGGAGGACTTTTACGTCCTCGCTTTTGTCACTCTCTGAATATCCTGACATCGTGTTCCCTTCGTTGTTAGGCGCTGGAGCGAGCCTTGCGTGACATTTCCGGTGGTTGTCGCTGAGCGCTGACTACCCGCAGACTCTGCAAGATGCCCGTCAGCCGTTCCGCCCATTTCCGCTGCCCGGCTTCGCCGGAGATTTCGTCGTTGCGGATTTCAATCATCGCGCAGGGAAGGCCGCGCGACCGCGCATGCTTTTCCAGCGTGAAATAGACACGGTCAGCGGGCGAGTATGGCTCGTTGACCCCGACGGTGATGCCTTCGACCAGACGCAGCGCCGCTATCATCGGAGCGGACAGGCGTTCTTCGAAGTCATGAATGATGCCGATCTGCCAGGGCCGCGCGACCCCATTGTAGACCGGTGTGAAAGAATGCACCGACACCAGCCAGGTTTCCTGGCCTCGCTCCAGGCGCTCTTGCACGACGGTGTCGATGGCCTCGTGGAAGGGCGTGTAGGCCAGCCCAATGCGGGCGGCGGCGGCGGCACCATCGATTGCCTGGTTGCCAGGGATCACTGTGCTTTCGCTCACCGTCCAGAACAGATCCGGCGCGTCCAGCGGCCGGTTGCAGTCGACGATCAGGCGCGAGATGCAGGACTGCACCAGCGTGGCGTCCAGCGCGTCGGCCAGCATGCTGGCGACCGGCAGCGCTCCCGGATCCCAGGCGATGTGCCGCGTCAGTTCGAAGGGGTCGAGCCCGAGCGTGCCATAGGCTGGCGGGACAAAATTGGAAGCGTGATCGCACAAAAGCACAAACGGGCTCGCGCCGTCCCGGTTATGCACCTTGACGGCTTCCACGGTCTCGGACCGTTCAGCACCCGCAACTCCCATGCGAGAAATGTCCCCGGCCGCGCTGTACGATAAATTCCGCTTTTGATCTCATTGCGCGCCGATGGATGATTTCATACGGTTGACGCTATTGTCAAATGGATCGTTGGGCGCTCCACAGGTGCGTGCTTCATGATCCGGGAGCCGGGGCTTATGATGGAAAGCGTCGCGGAAACCATTGCCGGCCGGTTGGGCGGAATGCCGGCCGGTGAACGGCGCGCGGCGCAGACGCTGATTTCGAACTATCCGGTGTTGGGGCTGAAAACGGTCGCGGAATTCGCCGCGCAGGCCGGCGTTTCCTCGCCGACGATCCTGCGCTTCGTCGCGCGGCTGGGCTTTGGCAACTATCCCGAGTTTCAAGCCGCTCTCCAGGACGAGTTGACCGCCCAGTTGCAGTCACCCCTGTCGCGGCAGGGAACGACAGCGTCGGGTGGGCACGCGGCCTTCGCCGAAGCCGCGATCGACAATATCCGCGAGACCTTCCGTCACTTGTCGGAGAGCCAACTTGACGAGATCGGGACGCATCTGGCGGACCCGCGGGCCCGCGTCTATCTCACCGGCGGCCGCTTCACGGATCCGTTGGCCCGCTACCTCACGGCGCATCTGCTGCTGCTGCGCACCGATGTCATCCACCTGGCAGATCAGGAAAATTCGTGGCGCGACCGGCTGGTCGATATGAGCAAGCGTGACATTCTGATCGTCTTCGACATCCGCCGCTATCAGGAGGGCGTGGTCGCCTTCGCCGAAAAGGCGCGAAAGCGCGGCGCCAACATCCTGCTGTTCACCGATCAATGGCTATCGCCCGTCGCACGCTTCGCCCGTTATGTCGTGGCCGGGCGCACGCCGGTGCCGTCGGCCTGGGATTCCTCGGCCGCGCTGTTCGTCGCCGTCGAGGCGATCCTCGCCATCACGACGCGGAAACTGGGCGGCGCGGGAGCGGCCCGGATGACCGCCATCGAAGAGCTGCGATGACCTTGTTGTGATCGCGATTCATGCCAGCATTACGGATATTTAAGGTGTGCCGGCGCTCTAGAATTGTCATAAAGATCGCATAGGGATGCCGGAGGCGGGCACGGAGCGGGCATTGGCGTTGATGGCGAGCGCGGTGGCTGTGCACCGATCCCGGCCCTGAGCCAACCTGGAGTTTCGATGGCAGCCTGGAAGCAGTGTGTTGTGGCCTTGTTTATCCTGGCGGCGGCGGTCGTCGGGTGGGCCTTTTTCTTTCCCGGCGCGCCCGAGGTACTCGCCCGTTGGGGCATCAACTGGGCGCAGGCCGCGCAATCCGAGCAGGAACAGGCAGGCACCTCCGCAAATGGCGGCCGCCGCAACGGCGGCGGAAGCAATGGCGGCGGCAGCGGGCAAACCCTCGTGGTCACCGCCCCGGCCACAACGGCGACGATCAACGACCGTCTGCAAGCGATCGGCACCGGCCGGGCGAAGGCGTCGGTCACGGTCAACCCTTACGCCACCGGCCGGCTGACCGAGATCAAGGCAAAGTCCGGCAGCAAGGTGGCCAAGGGGGACGAAATCGCCCGCCTCGACTCCGACACCGAAGAAATTGCCGTCGACCGAGCCAAGGTGGCGCTGGACGATGCACAGTCCAAATATGACCGCGCCAAGTCGCTGCGCGCCTCCAACACCACGTCGGCAGTTGCCCTGGCGGACGCCGACGTCGCGCTAAGCAATGCAAAGCTCGCCCTGCGCGACGCGGAACTCGCCCTGCAGCGCCGCGCCATCGCCGCACCCATAGACGGGATCATCGGCATCGTCCCGGTCGAGGTCGGCAACTATGTTTCTTCCGAGACGGCCATCGCCACCATCGACGACCGATCCACGATCCTGGTCGACTTCTGGGTTCCGGAGCGCTTCGCCGACACGGTCAAGGTCGGCGCCGAGGTTTCCGCCACGCCGATTTCCAGCCCGAAGACGGTGATCGACGGCGCCATCGTGGCGGTGGACAATCGCCTCGACGAGAAGAGCCGCACGCTCTGGGTCCAAGCTTCGATCGCCAATGCCGACGATTCGCTGCGCGCCGGCATGTCGTTCGAGGTGGTGATGAAATTCCCGGGACAGACCTATCCGGCGGTCAGTCCGCTCGCCATCCAGTGGGGGGCCGACGGCGCCTTCATCTGGAGCGTGGCCGATGGCAAGGCCAAGCGCGTGCCGGTCCGTATCATCCAGCGCAACACCGAAAACGTGCTGGTCGAGGCGGCCATCGCCTCCGGCGATCAGGTCGTGACCGAAGGCGTGCAGAGCGTGCGTGAAGGCGGCGAAGTGCGCGTCGCCGGAGCCGAGCCGCGCGATGGCGGGTCATGAGGCCGGCCCGATGACGGAACTCGCCAACAAGGCCAGCGAAACCGGCTTCACCGCCCTCTTCATCCGCCGGCCTGTGCTGGCTTTCGTGCTCAACACGCTGATTGCCGTGGCCGGCCTCGCCGCCTTCTACGGCGTCGAAATCCGCGAACTGCCTGATGTCGACCGTGCGACGGTCACGGTGACGACAGCCTTCGAAGGGGCCGCCGCCGAGACCATCGACCGCGAATTGACCGGTGTGGTGGAGGGCGCGGTCGCGCGCGTCTCCGGCGTCAAGTCGATCTCGTCCACCTCCTCCTTCGGCAACAGCCGCGTCACCATCGAGTTCAACGATGGCGTCGATTTGAACGTCGCCGCCTCCGATGTGCGCGACGCCGTCGGCCGCGTCGCCAACCAGTTGCCCGACGAGGCGGATCCGCCGCGCATCGTCAAGGCCGACGCGAATTCGGATGCGGTGATGCGCATCGCGGTGACCTCCAGCAACATGTCCGTCGAGGACATGACGCTGATCGTCGAGGACCAGATCGAGGACGAGCTGGCCGCCGTGCCGGGCGTCGCCGATGTGCAGGTCTATGGCGATCGCGACAAGATCTTCCGCATCGACGTCAATCAGGCAAAGCTCGCCAGCCTCGGCTTCACGGTCGCCGATCTGCGCAACGCCCTGGCGACCGTCGCCTTCGATTCCCCCTCCGGCTCCCTGACCACCAGCAATCAGGCGCTGATCGTTCGCACCACGGCGGACGTGACCACGCCGGAAGCGTTCGAGAACCTGGTGATCGGCGGCAACACCTATGTGCGCGATATCGCCTCGGTCACGCTCGGCGCCGACATCGGACAGACTAGCCTGCGCTCGGACGGCAAGACCGGCATCGGCATCGGCATCATCCGCGCGGCGGAATCCAACACGCTCGACATTTCGAGCGGCATTCAGGCAGCCGTTGCCAACATCCAGAAGAGCTTGCCTGAGGGCATGTCGATCAAGATCACCAGCGACGACGCGGTGTTCGTGCGCGGCGCGGTGCATGAGGTTGAGATCGCGCTGGCGCTTTCCGTGTCGATCGTGCTGATCGTCATCTTCCTCTTCCTGCTCGACTGGCGCGCGACGCTGATCCCCGCTCTGTCGATGCCGGTCGCGATGATCGGCACCATCGCGGCAATTTATCTCGCCGGTTTTTCCGTCAACATCCTGACGCTGCTCGCCCTCGTGCTGGCGACCGGCCTCGTCGTCGAAGACGCCATCGTGGTGCTGGAGAACATCGTGCGCCGGCGCAATGAAGGCATTGGCCCGCGCGCCGCCGCAGTGCTCGGCACCAACGAGGTGTTTTTCGCGGTCATCGCCACCACCGCGACGCTGGTCGCGGTTTTCGTGCCGATCTCCTTCCTGCCCGGCCAGACCGGCGGCCTGTTCCGGGAATTCGGCTTCGTGCTGGCGATTTCGGTGCTGCTGTCCTGCGTGGTGGCGCTGACCCTCTGCCCGATGCTTGCCTCGCGCATGCTGTCCAACGCATCGCTGCACCACGAGAGCAACGGTATCGGAGCAAAGATCGGCGGCTGGCTTTCCCGGCTCTATGCGCGCTGCCTGCGCGCCTGCCTCAACGCTCCGCTCCTCGTCGTCCTCGTCGCCGTTCTGTTTGCCGGCGCGGCGTTTTCGCTGTTCGGCTCGATCCGCCAGGAACTGACGCCGACGGAGGACCGCTCGGCGGTGCTTCTGCGCATCAATGCGCCGCAGGGCGTCAGCCTCGATTACACGACCTCCCAGATGCGCCGTATCGAGGAACTTATCCAGCCGCTGCGCGATTCCGGCGAGATCACCAGCACCTTCGAGAATGCCGGGCAGAACGGCGCCTACAATGCCGGCTTCATGGTGATGACGCTGGCGCCATGGGACCAGCGCAGCCGCTCTCAGCAGGAGATCGCGGCCGAAATCGCCCAGCTGACGAAACAGGTGCCAAGCCTGCGCATTTTCCCCATGCAGCCCAACAGCCTGGGAATTCGCGGCGCCGGCAACGGCTTGCAGTTCGCGTTGATCGGCAATGACCGCACCCAGCTCAGCGCGGCGGCGCAGAAAGTCATCGACCAGCTGCAGCAGGACCCTCGCTTTCAGCAGCCGCGCCTCTCGGTTGACGCCTCGCAGCCGCAGCTCGCAGTCGAGCTCGATCGTGCCCGCGCCTCGGACCTCGGCATCGAGATCGGCGGGCTGGCCAACACGCAACAGGCGATGCTCGACGGCAACAAGATCGGCGACGTCTATATCGGCGACCGCAGCTATGCCGTGAAGCTGGTCTCCACCACCAACCCGATCAACGATCCGACCGACCTCGAGAACGTGTTCCTCAAGACGGCGGACGGACGCTATGTGCCGATGTCGACCATCGCCACGCTGCGCGAGCGCGCCGTTGCGCCATCGCTCACCCGCGAGCAGCAGCAGCCCTCCGTCGCCATCACCACAAGCCTTCGCCCCGACTTCGCCCTGGGCGATGCGCTCGCCGTGGCGCAGGGCATCGTCCAGCCCCTGCTCCCCCCCGGCGCGCGCATGATCCCGCTCGCCGAAGCCGCCACTCTTGGTGAGACGAACAGCGGCATGGTCACCATTTTCGGCTTTGCGCTGGTCATCATCCTGCTTGTTCTCGCGGCGCAGTTCGAAAGCTTCGTCAGCGCCATCATCATCATGGCGACGGTGCCTCTCGGTCTTGCCTGCGCGCTGTTCGCGCTCATCCTCACGGGGACCAGCCTCAACGCCTACAGTCAGATCGGTCTCGTGTTGCTGGTCGGCGTGATGGCCAAGAATGGCATCCTGATTGTCGAATTCGCCAACCAGCTGCGCGACCGCGGCATGGGCCTACGGCAGGCTGTCGAGGAAGCCGCAACCATCCGGCTGCGCCCCGTGGTCATGACGATGATCTGCACCGTGCTGGGTGGCCTGCCGCTGGTGATGGCGTCGGGCGCCGGCGCCGAAGCGCGCATCGCGCTGGGCTGGGTCATCGTCGGCGGATTGGGCCTCGCCGCCGCATCGACCCTGTTCCTCACCCCTGTCGCCTACCTCCTGCTCGGCCGCTGGGTGACCCCGAAGGTGCATGAAGAGGCAAGGCTGAAGCGGGAACTGGAAGAAGCCGCCTATGCGGGCATGGAACCGGCGGAGTAGCCGCAACTCGCCGCATGAAGGTGATTCAGTCAGCTGGGTGTTTGTTCAGTACCCCTCGTCCGAGCGAAGCGAGTCGCATGTGGGTATAGTCAAACGGGTTTGATTAAACGCGACACGCTTCAGGCTGCATTCGAAATCTATTTCGCCAACGTTGAAGGAACTCACGTCTCATTTTACGATTCGTGCGTTCAACAGCTCCAATGAGCCCAAACCAAGCTGGCGCGCCGGATTTGCTGGAACCAGCTTCACCTCAATCTCCGTTGCCGGTCGATTGACGCCAGCTGCCACAGTGGGCGCGGGCACCACGAAGGTCTGCACCTCGCCGGTCCTTGCTGGATAAAGGGAAAAGGATCCCAGGCTCTGACGAGGTCTGGCCCCCTCTTCTCTTATGCGTAAAGATGATATACATTGAGTATCCTTCAACGGAAGGTGCACTCATGCAGGTTCAGATTTCCAAATGGGGCAACTCGCTGGGTCTCCGCTTGCCCCGGGCCCTTGCCCAGCAGGTGGGCATTGACGAGGGTAAAAGAGTAAGCATCGCGGCGGATGGAAACCGGCTTATCCTCGAGGCGGTACCGTCTGCCTATCGTCTCGAGGATTTGCTGGCCAATGTGACTCCCGAGGCGATGAGAGCCGCATATGATTGGGGCGCCGACGCGGGACGCGAGTCGGTGGATGAGTGATCCCTATTTGCCTGACGAAGGCCATCTCATCTGGACCGATTTCGATCCGCGAACCGGTCGAGAGCAAGCGGGTAGGCGCCCAGCGCTGGTCCTCTCTCCGCTGGCCTTCAGCGAAGCTTCCGGTTTTGCAATCGTCTGCCCGATCACCAGTGCGATCCGAAATTTCGGAACCAGTGTGATCCTGCCTGACGGACTTGCGGTTGGCGGTGAAGTCCTGACGAGCCACGTCCGAAGTATCGACCTCCTCGCCAGGCCGATCCGCTTTGCAGGCGGTGTTGCGCCGCCGACGACCCTGGTCGATGTTCGCGAGAAACTCGCCGTCTTGTGCGGAATGTAAGATTTCCCGAACTACCCCTGCGGCTTGATGAACACCTTGCCGTTCGGCTTGGCCAGTTCCACCGGAACACGCGTCATCGCCTCGGCCAGTGGCACCACGGCGGTGACGTCGGTGTGCCAGCGCCCGTCGGCGAAGCGCCTTTGTGCATCCATCACCGCCGCCTCGCGGCGCTCCTTCGACTGCCTCATCCATTCCACCAGCCAGAACCCCTCGATCTTCTTGGCGGCAAAGATCAGTTGGCCCGGCTCGGGGATAACGGTCTGGGCCATGTCCAGTCGGCCGTAGACAATCCAGCGTGCGCCGCGCGGCATGGCGAGGAACAATTGCGAGGCCACGGGGCCGGTCTGCGCATCGAGAAATATGCGTGGCTTCTCGGCCTGCATGACCTCCTTCAGCCGATCGCCGAAATCGGCTGACGTGTGGTTCAACACATGCGCCGCGCCGGCCTCCAGCAGCGCCGGGACCTGGTCGTCGCGCCGCACCGTGACGATCGGCCGATAGCCCTCTTCGCGCGCCAGCCCGATGATCAGCTTGGACAATTGGCTGGCGCCGGCGGTCATGACAAAAGCCTTCTCGCCCTCCTCCTTGACGATGCCGAACATGGCGATCGCGGTCAGTGGATTGACGATCATCGCCGCCGCGTCCTCGTCGCGGACCTCATCGATCAGCGGGATGCACGCAGCTGCGTCGGCCACCGCATACTCCGCCCATGAGCCCCAATTGCTGAGCCCGGTGGCGAAAGCGATGCGCTTGCCGGCAAACCATTTCGCCAGCGGGTCGTCGCCGGCCGCCACGACCGTGCCTACGCCCTCGAAGCCGGCCGGCTGGCCTTTGACGCGCGGCTGGCCGTATTGGCCTTTCACGAACATCACATCGGACGGGTTGATCGAAGCGAGCGACACCTTGATCAGCACTTGCCGGCCGGTGGGCGTCGGCACGCCGATGCGCGCAGGCGTGACATAGGGCTCCATGGCGTCCAGCACGCTGCTGGTCGGCTTGCGCTCGTAGCCGTCGCCGACCAGCAGCAAGGCATTCATTTCGGAAGGGAGGGTCATGACGTTTCCGTTCAGGGTTGGAGGATAAGCTTGCCCGAGACGCCGCGTGTGTGCACGCGTTGCAGGACGTCAGCGGCTTCGGCAAGCGGAAACACGCCCTCGATCAAAGGCTTGATGGCTCCGGAGAAATACCAGTCGACAAGCTGATCGAGATTTTCGGAATGCAGCTTCGGTTCGCGCTCGACGAAGCCGCCCATGAAGACGCCGACCACCGAGAAGCCTTTCACCAACGCTAGATTGACCGGGAATTTAGGGATCTCGCCGGAGGCGAAGCCGATGACGAGCAGCCGGCCCCGCCAGGCCATGGAGCGCGCCAGCGCATCGAACATGTCCCCGCCAACCGGATCGAAGCCGACATCCACGCCCTTGCCGCCGGTCAGTTCCTTCAGCCGATCCTTCAGCCCGTCGTAGCCGATGACGATATCCGCGCCGGCCTCGCGGCAGATCGCCTGCTTGGCCTCGGAGGACGCGACGGCAACCACCCTGGCGCCCAGCGCCTTGCCGATCTGCACGGCGGAAAGGCCCGTCAGGCCGGAAGCGCCAAGCACGCACAGCGTCTCGCCGGATTTGAGCTCGGCGCGTTGCCTCAGTGCATGGAGCGCGGTGCCATAACCGCCAAACAGCGCACAGGCTTCCGCCGCTGGCATGCCATCCGGAAGTTTCATCATCAGTCGCTCCGGCGCGCCGACTTTTTCGGCGTAGCCGCCATGCGTCAGCATGGCGAGCGCCCGGTCACCGACCTTCAGCCGCTTCACCTCCGGACCGACAGCCACCACCCGGCCTGCCGCCTCCATGCCCGGCACGAAGGGCAGCGGCGGCTTCGCCTGATAGAGGCCTTGCACCAGCAGGCCATCGGGGAAATTGACCCCTATCGCTTCGGACTGGATGACCACCGTGTCGCCGGTGGCTTGAGGTTCCGGCCAGTCGGCGTAGTCGAGCTGATCGATCGGCGCGAAGTCGCGAGCGATGACGGCTTTCATGAGCTTACTCCCAACAACTCCGCAGCGACACGACGCCCCCTCCACAATGCTGCGCATGGTCCCCCTCCCCCGCTCCGCAGGGGAGGAGCCCACGTCACCGCTGCAAATCCTCCCCTGCGAAGAAGGGGAGGAGCCAACGTCGCCGCTGCAGATCCTCCCCTGCGGAGCGGGGGAGGGGGACCGCCGAAGGCGGTGGAGGGGGCATGCGCCATCACACCTTCTCCTGCGTGTATTTCCGCAGCTCGTCGCGCGCCACCTGCCTGCGATGCACGGCGTCTGGGCCGTCCGCCAGCCGCAGGGTACGCAGATGCGTCCAGGACCGCGCCAGCGGCGTATCCTGCGAAATGCCCTGCCCGCCGAACATCTGCACCGCCTCGTCTGTCACCTTGAGCGCGACGCGCGGCGCCACCACCTTGATCTGGCTGATGAACGGAGCCGCCGCTTTCGGGTCGCCCTGATCCATCATCCAGGCCGCCTTCAGGCAGAGCAGCCGCGCCATTTCGATCTCCATGCGCGCCTCGGCAATGATGTCGTAATTCGCGCCAAGCTGGGCGAGCGGCTTGCCGAATGCCTGCCGGCGCATCGAGCGGCGGCACATCAGCTCCAGCGCCTTCTCCGCCTGGCCGATCGCCCGCATGCAATGGTGGATACGGCCAGGCCCAAGTCGCCCCTGCGCGATCTCAAATCCCCTGCCCTCGCCAAGCAGAAGGTTCGAAGCCGGCACGCGGACATCCTCGAATTTCAGGTGCAGATGCCCGTGCGGAGCGTCGTCGTCGCCATAGACCTCCATGGCGCGCAGCTTGGTGACACCCTTGGCCGCAGCCGGCACCAGGATCATCGAATGCTGCCTGTGCTTGGGCTCGGTGTCGGAGGTCTTGACCATCACGATGTAGATTGCGCAGCGCGGATCGCCCGCCCCGGAAGCGAACCATTTCTCGCCGTTCAGCACATAGTCGTCGCCGTCGCGCTCGCAGCGCATCGAGATGTTGGTGGCATCCGACGAGGCAACGTCCGGTTCTGTCATCAGATAGGCGGAGCGGATCTTGCCCTCAAGCAGAGGCTCCAGCCACTGCTTCTTGTGCTCCGCCGTGGCGTAGCGTTCGAGCACTTCCATATTGCCCGTGTCGGGCGCCGAGCAGTTGAACGTCTCGGCGCCGAGATGCGCCTTGCCCATCTCCTCGGCCAGATAGGCGTATTCGACCGTGGTCAGGCCGTAGCCGGACTTCGACCCGGTCAGCCAGAAATTCCACAAGCCGCGCTCGCGCGCCTTGGCCTTCAGCCCTTCACGAATTTCGGTCTGGCGCTGCGTATAGGTCCAGCGGTCGCCGCTCCTGCCCACCTCCGCCAGATATTCGGCGTCCAGCGGCTCGATCTCCTCGCGCACCATGCGCGCGACCTGCTCGTGGATCGGCTTCAGCCGCTCAGTCATGCCAAGGTTCATGTCGGTCATCGGTCAGGGCCTCCCTTTGCGCCCAGACCGCCCATCGCGAAGGCGACGACCTGCCGGACGAGTTTCTCGATATCGGCTTCCGTTTCCCCGCTGCGGGGCGAGTACCAGAAGATCGGCGAATTGAGCGCGACGAACATCAGCGAGACGGACAGGCCGAGATTGTCGACAGCCAGCGCGCCGGCATCGCGCGCCTGCGCAAGCGCTTCGCGGAATATCTTCTCATAGGCGTCGCGATAGTCGTTGAGCCGCTCCAATTCGCTGCGCAGCTCGGGCGTTGTCGCCCCGCGCAGCAGCAATTGCACCCCCTGCCACACCACGCGCTGGAAGGGCCGGGAGCGGATGATCTGGCGGCAATGCGCAGCCGCCATCCGTTCCAGCCGGTCGAGCGGATCGGCGATGTCTCGAAACGGCTCGATCGCCGCGTAGTCCATCTCCATGCCGGCGCGAAATATCCCGGCAAAGAGGTCGGCTTTCGAGGCGAAGTGGTGGTAGACGCGCCCCTTCGTCGCCCCCAAACGGCGGGCCACGTCATCGATCGACGTCTCGGTATAGCCGCGATCCATGAAGCACACCGCCGCAGCCGCCAGGATCTCGGCGCGGGAGCCCTCCATGGCCGGCTCATCGGCATCCGCAGCCGACCGCGGTCGGGACTCTGTTTGCGCTTGCATCGCTTAAAGAAACATACTACCGAGTATGTTGTCAATTGCCGGCACGCATCAATCCGACAAGGAAAGAGCCATGAGCTATATGGAAGACCTCTTCTCCGTGCGGGGCAAGACAGCGTTGGTCACCGGCGGCGCCACCGGCATCGGCCGCATGATCGCAACCGGTTTGATCAGCGCAGGGGCCAATGTGCTGATCGCCTCGCGAAAGGTGTCCGACTGCGAGCGCGTTGCCGCGGAGCTGAACGAGATCGGCGGCGGACGGGCCGAGGGGTTCGGCGCCGATGTCGCCACCGAGGAAGGCATCGCAGCACTCGCTGCCGACGTCGCAAAGCGCACCGACCGGCTGCATATCCTGGTGAACAATGCGGGCGCGAGCTGGGGCGCGCCGCTCGGCGCCGTGCCATACAAGGCGTGGGCGAAGGTCCTCGACGTCAATCTGACCGCGGTCTTTCACCTGACCCAGCAATTGCTGCCCTTGCTGGAGAAAGCCGCCAGCGCCGACGATCCCGCCCGAGTGATCAATCTCGGTTCGGTGATGGGCACGCTGGCAATCACCGGCGTCTACTCCTACTCGGCCTCGAAGGCCGCCGTTCATCAGGTGACACGCATGCTGGCGCTCGAACTCGCGCCCCGGCACGTCACCGTCAATGCGTTTGCCCCCGGTCCCTTCCAAAGCCGCATGATGGATTTCGCCGTCGGCTCGGACGAGAAGGCAAAGAGCGTCGGCGACAAGGTTCCGCTGGGCCGTATCGGCGTGCCGGATGACATTGCCGGCGCGACCCTCTATCTGTGCAGCCGCGCCGGACGCCATGTCACGGGCGCGATCCTGCCTCTGGATGGCGGCCAATCGATACAGCACGGCGTCACCCTGTTCGAATGAAAGCAGTTCCGTCAGATGACCCAATCCCGTCCCGCTCCCGTATCGCTGGAATACGTCAAGGCAAGCATCGGCCAGGAGGTCGGCGTTTCGCCCTGGCGCGCGGTTACGCAGGAGATGATCGATACATTCGCCGATGCGACCGACGATCACCAGTTTCTCCACTGTGACCCTGAACGGGCCGCGAAGGAAACGCCGTTTGGCGGCACCATCGCGCACGGTTTCCTGACGCTTTCGCTGCTGTCGGCGATGACCTTCGAAACCATCCCGGGGATCGAAGGCTCCACCATGGGGGTGAACAATGGCTTCGACACGCTGCGCTTTGTCGCGCCGGTGAAAACAGGCGCGCGTATCCGCACGCGCTTCGTGCTCGCCAACGTCAAGGCGCGCCCGTCCGGCTGGATCGAGACCGCGCATGACATCACGGTGGAGATCGAGGATTCCCCCAAGCCCGCGCTCACCGCGCGCTGGCTCACGCTGTCCTTCGTGCCGCCCAGAGAGAGTCGCGCATGAGCGACATCAATGTTTTAGACGAAGCCGCCCTCGGACCTTACCTGGAGCGATCGGTTCCCGGCTTCAAACACCTGACCGGGCTGAAGAAATTCGGCGCGGGCCAGTCGAACCCTACCTATCTCGTCGCGGCGGAAAGCGGCAGCTACGTTCTGCGCGCCAAGCCTCCGGGACAATTACTGAAATCCGCCCACCAGGTCGACCGTGAGTTCCGCGTCATGGACGCGCTCAAGGACACGCCAGTGCCAGTGCCTGACATGCTGCACCTGTCGCAGGACGGAGCGCCCATCGGCAGGATGTTCTATCTGATGGAGCATGTCGACGGCCGCATTTTCTGGGATCCGGCGCTGCCTGAAATCCGCTCCAACGCCGAACGGGCGGCGATCTACGATGCGATGAACGCCACGCTCGCCGCGCTGCATGCGGTCGACTACCAGGCCGTCGGGCTCGGCGATTTCGGCAAGCCGGGCAGTTATTTCGAGCGTCAGCTCGGCCGCTGGACCAGCCAGTACCGCGCGTCGGAAACGGAGACGGTGCCGAGCATGGACGCGCTGATTGCGTGGCTGGAAAAGCACCTCCCGCCCGACGATGGCGTCGTCTCGCTTGTGCATGGCGACTACCGCCTGGACAATATGATCTTCGCGCCCGACAAGCCCGAGGTGGTTGCCATTCTGGATTGGGAGCTTTCGACCCTCGGCCACCCCTACGCCGACATCGCCTACCAGTGCATGCAATGGCGCCTGCCGCATGAAACCGCCTTTCGCGGCTTGGGCGGCATCGACCGCGTGGCGATTGGATTGCCGACAGAGGAAGCCTATGTGGCCGACTATTGCCGCCGGGCCGGCATAGCCGGCATCGACAATTGGCCGTTTTTCCTCGCCTTCTCCTTCTTCCGGCTCGCCGCCATCTGCCAGGGTGTCTACAAGCGCGCCCTGGACGGCAACGCGTCCAATCCCGACAAGGCAAAGACCTATCGCCAGGCGGTGCAGTTGCTGTCCCACCTGGCGGGCGAGACGATCAAGGACGCATGAATGGCACGATTTGACGGAATGACGGTGCTCATCACCGGAGCAACCGGCGGCTTTGGCCGGCGCGCGGCCGAGCGTTTCGCAGCCGACGGAGCAAGGCTGGTCCTGTCCGACATCGATGCGGACGCGCTGACCGCCTTCGCGGCCACCCTTGACGCCCAAACCGAGACGCTGGCCGGCGACATTGCCGAGGAATCGCTGTCGCAGGAACTGGTCCGGCTGGCGATCTCGCGCTTCAACCGGCTGGATGTCGCCCTGAACAACGCCGGCATCGTGCACAGCTTCGTTCGGCTCGCAAACCTGCCCACAGACGAGGCGCGTCGTGTCATAGACGTCGACCTGATGGGCGTATTCTTTGCCATGAAGTATCAATTGCCGGCCATGGAGCGGCAGTTCCGCGAGACGAAGCGGCGCGGCGCGATCGTCAACATCGCTTCAGCCGCCGGCCTGAACGGCGCACCGAAAATGTCGATGTACTCCGCCGCCAAGCATGGGGTCATCGGTCTCACCAAGACGGCGGCGGTGGAATATGCCAGCAAGGGCATTCGCGTGAACGCGGTCTGCCCCTCCTATGCACGCACGGCCATGGCGGAGACATTTCTCAAGGTCACCACGGCGCCGGAGGATGTCGCCTATGCCGAACTGACCCGTGGCGTGCCCATGAAGCGGCTGGCGGAAGTCGATGAGGTGGTGGAGGCGATCTTGTTTGCGGCCGATCCCGGCAATTCGTTCATGACGGGCCATTCCCTGGCGATCGATGGTGGCATTTCCGCGATTTGACCCATCGGGATTTTCAGCCCATTGAGGGGTGCCGCCGGATTCGTTCCGGCTAGTTCAAAGCTGAATGCCGAAAAGTCGCGACCTCTCGGATAAACATTCAGCGGCAAAATCAAAGAGATAGAGCGAAGCCCCGATTCACTTCAAGGGTATTTCGCTCCCGGACTCGCAGGAGTGCTCCGTGGCGGAAATGACGATTATCGTGGAGTTCGAGACGCTGGAAGGCGCAGAGCCGGAATTCATCAGGCTCATCTCGGATCACGCGCAGCGTACCTTGCATGAAGAACCCGGATGCCTGCGCTTCGATGTGCTGAAGCCTCTCGGCGAGGATGGCCAGCCCTTGCCCAACAGGGTGATGGTGAACGAACTTTACGCGGATCAATCGGCGGTGACCTCCCACAATGCCAATCCGCGCATGGGTCCGTTGCGCCAGTCGACGGGGCCATTGCTGAAATCGCGCCGGCTCATCCTGGCGAAATCGCTAAGCGATCGCGCTCCCGATCACGGCAAACTGCCCTCGGAACTGAACGCCGCAAACGACGATTGAGGCCCTCTGGGGTTATGGTGCCTCGAAGCAAACGACGGAAGCGATCTAATTTCTCTTCCCCGGTTTCTTCGGGGGCTGGCCGGGTGTCACGGTCGATGTCACCGATACCGGGTCGCTGGCCGGAAAGCTGTCCTTAAGGCCGCGCTTCAACTGCTCCTCCTCGCTGTCCGGCTCGGCCCGCTGCGCGCGCTTTTCCTTTTGCAGCGAGCGAACGGCGGGCGACTCCAGCGCTTTGCGCAGTTCCTGGGCTTTCGGTATGTCTCGCGTCTGCGTCATCGCCAGTCCTCCAGCGTGTTTTGAGAGCACACGCACGAGCTGCCACGAACGTGCTCGGGCTGCTGCCAATAACGGACTGATACCGGCTAGGTTCCCAACGGCCCGGAGTTCACGGCAACTGGCCGATGACAGCGTCAGCGCTTGTTCTTGCGAGGTTTGCCGGCGATGGCGCTTGAGGTGACGGACACCGGATCGCTGGCCGGGAATGAGTCTTCGAGACCTTCTTCCAGTTCCTCCTCGAGCACATCCTTCTTCGACGCGGCTTTGCGCTGCTTTGCTTCCTCACGCTCGAGCGACTTCACCGCGGGAGACGTTTTGTCGGTCTTTGTAAACCTGATCATGGGTGCTCTCCGTCGACGTCACGCATCAGGCTTAGGCTGCATCGGCCTGCCGTTCAAGCCGCCGCATCATGCGCCGCGTCGGCGAGGAAGCCGAAGACATAGTCGGAGAACGAACGCCAGCACTCCACGCGGAACGCGTCTTCGGCGGTCCGCAGCAGAACGATTTCGGCCTTGCCCAAAATCGTGCGCGAGCAGGCGCCGACCGGAAAGGCGTAGAGCGACAGATCCTGCGGACAGCCAGAACTCAACGCGGCTTCGCACGCCGCGCCAGAAACCAGGATCGCCACGTTGCGGTGCGAAACATCGACGGCCGAATGGAGCGCCTTGACCTTGGCGCAATCGGCCAGACTATCGCCGCCAGCCTCATCGATCACCAGCCATTCGTCAGGCCCAAGCCAGAGCGCCGTGCGGCCATCATCGGAAGTCGAAGTCTTGGGATTGGCCGGCAGGTTGAGCCCCAGCGCTTTCGACAGGGCGGAAAGGGACGCCGCCGGCGCGCGCAACGAGACGCGCTGGGCTGGCGGAAGCAGAGCGGCGCGGACGCCGCTTCCCGAAGCTTCGCTTCCGGCGAGCGCAGAACGGCGCTCGATCGAAGGCGAAGGCGAAGCCGCCGGCTTGCGCCTGGCCGCCGCCCTTGGCGCGGACGGCGCCGCTGCTGTCGCCGCAGTCTCGCTGCCGCTCTTGCCGGTGAAATCCGCCGCGCGCGAGATGATGACGGCCTTGGCGATTTCCTGCTTCTTCATCACGTCGCGCATGAGTGCGTCCGTCGCGGAGACGGTCGGCGTGGCTTTCGGCTTCGAAGTCTTAGCCATTGAGCCGCTCTCCCTTCTCGTCGAGGAATACCATGCCGGTGACCTCCGCCTCGATGGTCCTCCCGGGCATCGGCACGTAGATCGTCTTGCCGACGCGGTCCCGGCCGCCTTCGATCAGCGCGAAGGCGATCGAGTGGCCGCAATTCTCAGACCAATAGCTCGACGTGACATGCCCGGTCATCTTCATCGGAACGGGCTGCTTGGGGTCGTCGACGACCTGCGCGCCTTCTTCCAGCACGACCTTCGGATCCTTGGTCCTCAGGCCGACCAATTGCTTGCGGCCCCTGGCCATCAGGTCGGGGCGCTTCATGCCCCTGATGCCGACGAAGTCGGTCTTCTTCTTGCCGACCGCCCAGTCGAGACCCGCATCGTTGCAGGTGACCGTTCCGTCCGTATCCTGGCCGACGATGATGTAGCCCTTCTCGGCGCGCAGGACATGCATCGCCTCGGTGCCATAGGCGCATGCGCCGTGCTTTTCACCCTCTGCCCAGAGCGCTTCCCAAACGGCCTGGCCATAGTCCGCGGGCACATTGACTTCGAAGCCACGCTCGCCGGTGAACGACATCCGGAACAGCCGCGTCGGCACGCCGCAGATCCTGCCCTCGCGCACCGACATATGCGGCATCGCCGCGTCCGAAAGGTCGATGTCTTCGACCAGCGGTGCAATGATTTCGCGGGACTTCGGCCCTTGCACGGCGATGACCGCAAATTGTTCGGTGATCGAGGTCAGCCAGACATCGAGATGCGGAAACTCCGTCTGCAGATAGTCTTCCATGTGGTTCATGACGCGCGGCGCACCGCCTGTCGTCGTCGTCACATGGAAACGGTCCGGCGCCAGCCGTCCGACGACGCCGTCGTCATAGATGAAGCCATCCTCGCGCAGCATGATGCCATAGCGGCACCGGCCGGCTTCGAGCTTCTCCCACGGGTTGGTGTAGAGCAGTTCCATGAACCTGGCCGCATCGGGGCCGACCACCTCGATCTTGCCGAGCGTCGAAGCATCGAACAGACCAGCCGCCTGCCGCACGGTGACGCATTCGCGGTCGACGGCGGCGTGCATATCCTCGCCGGCGCGCGGGAAATACCAGGCGCGCTTCCACTGGCCGACATCCTCGAAGGCCGCCCCTTGCGCCTCGGCCCAGGGGTGGATCGGCGTCTTGCGTGTCGGATCGAAGAGCGGCCCGCGCGCATGATTGACGATCGCGCCGAAGGTGACCGGCGTGTAGGGCGCACGGAAGGTGGTGAGCCCGACTTCGGGAATAGCCTTGTCCAGCGTCTCGGCGGCGATGGCCAGACCGTGCATGTTGGATGTCTTGCCCTGATCGGTGGCCATACCGTTGGTGGTGAAGCGCTTCACATGCTCGATCGAGCGCATGCCCTCATGCACTGCCTGGCGGATGTCCTTGGCCGTCACATCGTTCTGGAAATCGACAAAGGCCTTCACGGTGGTTCCGTCGCCGGCGCCGGGACCCGCGCCCAGCATGCCGCCGGCCCAGCTTTCGCCGGCCGTGACGGCGAATTTCGCACTGCTGCCGCTCTTGCCGCCGGCAGCCTTTCCGGCTTCGGCGCCAGCCTGCGTCGCCTCGTTGACCGTCTGCTCCAGGCTGTCCGCGCCATTGCATGCGCCAACCGAAATGCAATCCTGCGCGTAGATGCCGGGCAGGAAGCGCTTCGTCGCCTCATCGAACGCCACCTTGCCGCGCGATTGCGAGAACAGGTGCACGGACGGAGTCCAGCCAGCCGACATCAGCAGCGCATCGACCGGAATCGTGCGCTCGGCGCCGCCATTCTTGGCCTGCACGGTCATCGACCGGATGCGCAGGCGGCCATCGGTGCGCACCACCGCCCTGCCAGGGAGGACCTCGATGCCGAGATTGCGGGCGGCATCCACCGCCGGCCCGGCTGGATTATCGCGGAGGTCGACAATGGCGGCGACAGCCACGCCGGCTGTCTTGAGGTCGATCGCCGCCCAATAGGCGCTGTCGTTCGAAGTGTAGACGCCGATATTCTTGCCGACGGCGACGCCGTAATGGTTGAGATAGGTGCGCGCGGCCGACGCAAGCATCACGCCGGGGCGGTCGTTGCCCGAAAACACCATATGCCGCTCGATCGCGCCGGTGGCGAGGATCACACGCTTGGCCCTGACCTGCCACAGCCGCTCGCGCGGCAATTGCCTGCCCGGATTGGCCAGATGATCCGACACACGCTCGACAAGGCCGACCATGTTTTGTGCGTAATAGCCGAAGGCGGTGGTGCGCGTGAGGATGCGCACATTCTTCATGGCGTGCAGTTGGCTGGAGGCGAGCTTCTGCCACTCCCAGCTGTCCATGTAGGAGATCGTCGCGCCCTTCTCGTAGCGCAGCGCGCCGCCAAGCTCGGCCTGCTCGTCGCACAGGATCACGCGCGCGCCGGTTTCGGCGGCGGTGATGGCCGCCGCAAGCCCCGCCGCGCCGCCGCCGACGACCAGCACTTCGCAATGTGCGTAGCGCGACGAATAATGATCCGGGTCCGGCTGGTCCGGCGCGACACCCAGGCCGGCGGCAGCACGGATGCGCGGCTCGTAGAACTCCTTCCAGGCCGCTTTCGGCCACATGAAGGTCTTGTAGTAGAAGCCGGCCGAAAACATTGGCGAGGCGACATCGTTAATGGCGCCGACATCGAAAGCCAGCGACGGCCAGCGGTTCTGCGAGTGTGCGGCCAGCCCGTCATAGAGCTCCTGCACGGTGGCGCGCACATTCGGCGTCTTGCGCGCCGCATCGCGCTCGATGGAGACCAGCGCATTCGGCTCTTCAGCCCCCGCCGAGAGGAACCCGCGCGGGCGGTGATATTTGAACGAGCGGCCGACCAGATGAACGCCATTGGCCAGCAGCGCCGACGCCAGCGTATCGCCCTCCAGCCCCGCATAGCTCTGGCCATCGAAGGAAAAGCGCGCAGACTTCGCCGGCGTCAGGCGGCCTGTATTGGGGATGCGGAAATTGCTGTCTGTCATGCTGCCACCGCATCGATCCTAGCAAACCGGTGAAAAACCAGCATCACGCTTTCCCCTGCTTCGTCGCTTTCGCCGGTTTCTTCACGTTCAACTGCGCCGGCTCGCGATTGGCCCAGGCAGCCGGACCGGAGTTGCTCCCCGACACATCCGGCTTCGGCTCGCCCGCCTTGTAGGTCACCACGAATTTGTCGGTCACCGTATCGCGCGCGGCGTTGAAGAACCGCGCGCAGCCATGCACGTGCCGCCAGCGCTCGAAGATCAAGCCCTTCGGGTTGGAGCGGATGAAGAAGAACTTCTCGAAATCCTCGTCGGAGATCGATGCGAGATCGGTCGCGCGCGCAATATGCGCCTCGCCGGCATGGCGGAACTCCAGTTCCGGGCGCTCTTCCTCGCAATAGGGGCAGCGGATCAACAGCATGGCAGGTCCCCTAATGCGCCACGGCAGCGGCGGCGGCCTCGTCGATCAACCGGCCGGTGCGGAAGCGCTCCAGCGTAAAGGGCGCGTTGATCGGATGCGGTTCGTCGCGCGCTATGGTGTGGGCGAAGACGTGGCCGGAGCCGGGCGTCGCCTTGAAGCCGCCGGTGCCCCAGCCGCAGTTGACGTAAAGCCCGTTGACCGGCGTCTTGGCCAGGACCGGCGAGCGGTCGGGCGTCACATCGACGATACCGCCCCAGGAGCGCAGCATCTTCATGCGCGAGAAGATCGGGAACATCTCGCAGATGGCGTCGAGCGTGTGATTGAGGATGTGCAGGCCGCCGGTCTGCGAATAGGAGGTGTACTGGTCCGTGCCGGCGCCGATGACCAGTTCGCCCTTGTCCGACTGCGAGATATAGGCGTGCACGGTGTTCGACATGACAACGCAGGGAAACACCGGCTTGACAGGTTCAGATACCAGCGCCTGCAGCGGATAGCTCTCCAGCGGCATGCGCACGCCGGCCATGCTCATGATGACCGAGGAATGGCCCGCAGCTACGACCCCCACCTTCTTTGCGCCGATGAAACCCTTGGTCGTCTCGACGCCCAGCACATGGCCCTCCGGCGCGCGGCGGATGCCGGTGACCTCGCAATTCTGGATGATGTCGACGCCACGGTCATTGGCGCCCCGCGCATAGCCCCAGGCGACGGCATCATGCCGCGCCGTGCCGCCGCGCCGCTGCAGCGTCGCGCCGACCACCGGATAGCGCGCGCCGCGCGAAATGTTCAGGGGCGGGCAGAATTCCTTGGCCTGCTCGGGCGTCAGCCACTCATTGTCGATTCCGTTCAGCCGGTTGGCATGGACATGCCGCTTCAGCACCTGCACGTCGTGCACGTTGTGCGCCAACATCATCACGCCACGCGGCGAGTACATGACGTTGTAGTTCAGCTCCTGGCTCAGCCCATCCCACAGCTTGACGGCGTGGTCGTAAATCCCCGCGCTTTCGTCGTAGAGATAGTTGGAACGGATGATGGTGGTGTTGCGGCCGGTGTTGCCGCCGCCCAGCCAGCCCTTCTCCACCACCGCGACATTGGTGATGCCATGCTCCTTGGCGAGGTAATAGGCGGTGGCGAGACCATGACCGCCCGCGCCGACGATGATGACGTCATAGGACGATTTCGGCTCGGGCGAGCGCCACTGCGCCTCCCAGCCCTTGTGGCCGCGCAGCGCCTCGCGGGCGATGGCAAATACCGAATATTTCCGCATTCTTGAGCCGGACCTCATGGGATCGCGCCGCGCGCGGTTCGCACGCACGGACGATGTACCACTACAAAAAAGCCGATGTCACCTTTGCGCTGTTTGCGACCCTGATTGCCGCTTTGCGGTGCAACGTTTGGTCTGTGGGTATCAATACCCCGACGGTCGCGCTTCCCCTCCGGGCAGGCTAGAAGAGCGCTCGCGGAAAGGTGCGGAATGAAAGTCGACATCGACATGGGAGCGGCGCAGGCGGGCAAGCCGGCCGTGCTCGACCTTGAGGAACTCCTGGCGACCCGATTGCTCGTCCAGAGCAATTTTAGCTGCTTTCGCTGGGGCTATTCTGTCTACGTCAGTCCACAGAAATATATAACAGTTCCAATCAGTTCAGGCATTGATCGATAAATCTGTCCATGCTTGTCTACGCCCGTCCGCTAATGTATATTGGGTCCGATATTGGGACCAACGGGACAGCATGGCACGGACAAGGGCGGAGGC
>Ga0190271_10000088_pt1 | contig 48824 bp, 37 predicted proteins | sample Popmic356T_FD_133747 | JGI IMG/M metagenome (GOLD analysis project Ga0190271, IMG submission 133747) | Populus adjacent soil microbial communities from riparian zone of Weber River, Utah, USA - 356 T | ecosystem: Environmental > Terrestrial > Soil > Riparian zone | place: USA: Utah | collected...
ACGTGCTCGACGTGCTCGACGTGCTCGACGTGCTCGACGTGCTCGACGTGCTCGACGTGCTCGACGTGCTCGACGTGCTCGACGTCGAGCACGGCCCCCGCGTGCTCGACGTCGAGCACGGCCCCCGCGTGCTCGACGTGCCCCGGCCCTACTACTGGCGCGACGTGCTCGACGTGCCCCGGCCCTACTACTGCCGCGGGTGCTCGACGTGCTCGACGTGCCCCGGCCCCTACTACTGGCGCGACGTGCTCGACGTGCCCCTACTACTGGCGCGGGCCGTTCGTTGCGCGACGTCGAGCTACGGCCCCGGCCCCTAACTACTGGCGCGACGTTGTCAGAACGTAGTCAGTCGACGTAGTCTTCTGGCATGACTGCTACCACTACTGCCACGACTGCTCTCTACGTAGAGAACGGCATGAATGTCGTACTGCCCGACGGATCGCGACGGTTCATCGCATCGGCCCACTATTCCGGCCCGATTGACGGTTCCGGAATCATCACGTTCTGTTGGGTGGATGGCACGTCCACGGTCCTCCCCGCGGATACGGCCGTGCACCTCATCGGTGACGTGCCCGACTGACACGCCGCGGCCACTACGGCCCCGGCCCCTACCGCTCGACGGTAGGGGCCGGGGCCGTCGTCGTTTATCTGCAGTCGCGACGTTGTCACGTCGTAGTCAGTCGTAGTAGTCTTCTGCCCATGGCAATCACACCTAGCAACATTCACCCGGACGACGTCGCGGCGATCGCCGCGACGATCGATCCGGACATCCTGGCCGCGGCGATCGCCGCGACGGCGGAACGGCGGAACGTCGAGCGCGTCGAGCATGACGTCGCGGCCGCGGCAGTCACGGCCGAATTGACGTCCCTGTCCGAGCGCCTCGCGTCGCTCCGGGCCGGGGCCGTCGCGGCCGGTATCACGGTCGCCGACCCGGTGGCGATCGTCCACGCGGCCGTGGACCGGGTCGGCCCCGCGGCCCCGGAGCACGTCGCGGCGATCATCGCTCCGGCCCCGGCCCCCGCGGCCCCGGCCCCGGTGGCCGCGGGATCGGAGCGCACGCGTCGCAACCCCGTTCGTTCGCTCCCCGCGGCGTATGACGGTTCCTACTGGGCCGTGAAGCTCACGGGCCGAATCGACGGCGGCCCGATCGCGACCCATCGGGGCCGTGTCCGCGCCAACATCGCCGCGGATGGCACGGCGACGTTCACGGCGACCACTGGCAATCGGGGCACGTACGACACGCCCACCCGCGCCGCGCAGTCCGCGTGTGGCGATCCGACAACTGACGCCCCGAGCGTCGCGGGCCGGGGCCGATCGGCCGCGACCGTGAACGGTTGGCGCGGGTGCATCCTGGTTCGCAACGCGGGGGCCGCGGCCGATGACGTCGCGAACGGCCCGCGGATGATGGCAGTCGCCGTCGAGCGCGCGGACGACTGACACCCGCGGCCACTACGGCCCCGGCCCCTACGTCGAGCACGTAGGGGCCGGGGCCGTTCCGCGTGTACGGCCCCGGCCCCGGAGCAGACTGCTCCGGGGCCGTTCCGCGTGCCAGCACGTCGAGCACGTGCCCCTAGGACGGCCCTACGTGCCCCTACGTCGAGCACGCGGCCAGTACGTCGAGCACGTAGGGCCGTGCTACGTGCTCGACGTCGAGCACGCGGCTACGTGCTCGACGTGCTGGCACGCCGCGACGTGCTCGACGTCGAGCACGCGGCTACGTGCTCGCGCTCGACGTGCTCGACGTGCTGGCGCGCCAGCACGTCGCGACGTGCTCGACGTGCTCGACGTCGAGCACGCGGCTACGTGCTCCGGGGCCGGGGCCGTGCCCTACGTGCTCGACGTGCTGGCACGTGCCCTACGTGCCCCTAGGACGGCCCCCGCGGCCACTAGGGGCACGTAGGGCCGTGCTCCGGGGCCGTGCTGGGCACGTGCTCGACGTGCTCGACGTGCTGGCACGTGCCCTACGTGCCAGCACGTGCCGAAAGTTTCCGCTCCGGGCCGTTCGTTGCGCGACGTCGAGCACGGCCCCGGAGCGCGATTCGCACGTGCTGGCACGTGCTCCGGGCCGTGCCGCGGGTCGCGGCGATGTCGTAGCCTCGCGCGGCGCGCGGGGTTTTATGGGCCGTGCCAGCACGTACGTCGAGCACGTCGAGCACGTACGTCGAGCACGTCGCGCGGGGCCGTGCTCGACGTCGCGCAACGTGCCACGCGGGGCACGTCGAGCACGTGCCGCGGGGGACGCGTCGAGCACGTCGCGCGTGGCATCATCGGGCACGTCATCGGGCCGTCATCGGGCCGTGCTCCGGGGCACGCGGCGCGGGGCAGAAGCGTGCCGATAATTGGCATTATCGGCACGTTTTCGGGCCGAATTGCGCGGAATTGCGCGGGTTTGACGTCATCCATGGCATGGATTGACGTCGCTTTCTGGCACGCGTTTGGCATGAATTGACGTCGCGACCTTGCAAGCGATTCACGCGAATCTTGCAAGCCGGTGGGCGCGGATTGTCCGAATTGGGGGCAAGTGGAAAAGCTCTCTTGCGGCCATCGCTGGAGACCTCAAATACCCTCCGTACTCCGAGATCACTGGGGTACACCCCTCCAACCCTCCGTACTCCCCGGCAACTGGGGTTGAGCATCACAGAGTTTGTCAATGACCTCACCAATGAGTACAGCTACTCCCCCTCGACTGGAATACTCGACACCATTGACAAAACAGCTAACAAGGAGTACCCACTAGGTAAAACCCCAGCTAAACACCCACAAAACACACTCTCTCTATACTCTCTGTTCAGTGGGCTGCCAGTCACCCCACCTCTACCCTCTTTCTGAATTTCGGCCTCCGACGTCGTCTTTTTCGACACCAATATTGCCCAAAACGCTCTGACCAGGGGTTTTGTCATTTCCGTCTGGGTGTACGTAGTGGTGACTGGCAGCCCACTGAGCAAGGAGTAGCGAGAGACCCTCCTGGCCGTGGATGGCACAGTTCACACGGAGTAGCGAGTGAGCCCCAATTCGGGCCATTTGCAAGATTTCCACCCCGTGGCCGCCATGCACCGCTCGGGGACCGTGTTGGAGGAGGTCAACGACGGGCAACGTCGAAGCGGGCGTCTGCAACCAGAATTGGTGTACTCTGTGGTCGAATGACTGCACATTCGAGACGCAACAACGACTCCCATCCGGGAACGTGGCTGGGTCTCAGTGACGTCGTCGACCGACCACCACACTGGCAATTAGGAGCACCAATAATGGTCAAACCACCCACTTCAACCCCTCTGCAAGGGTCCATCCAAGGCTTCCAAGCAAGCCCCGGAAGATGTCCTCACTGCGTCTCCGTCCTGGCCGAACTTGAGCGTTGTAAGCCCCTCACCGAGAGGCCGTCCGAATGGGGCGCGCGCCCCCGTTGGGGAGCCGGTCCAGGGGTCTCCGGACCGCTGTTCTCGGATTCCGTTGCTGGATGCGATTGTCAGTGCCACTGGCCGTGGCGCTTCCTCACCGGGATCAAGTCATGAGCGGGTCCATCTGGCTGACGAATCCGCACTTCCCGAACCGGGCCGCGCCCGATGTACCAAACGTGGTGACCGGGAACGTCACACCGCTTCGTCCCGAGACGTCTCTGCCGGTGAAGAAGGTGCAGTTGTCGATCCGGCTCGACAGTTCGGCGCTTGAGAACCTGGATGAGCTTGAGGCCCGTCTGGAGAATTATCGGCAGCGTCAGAAGGTGACGAAGATCCTGTGGAAGGCGAAGTTCGTCAGGCGCTTGAGCCTGGACGCCGCCACCCACGCCTACATCCGCGCCGAAGCGGCAACCAACGGGATGACCATCAACAGCTTCGTCACCAAGCTCCTGACCGACGCGCGTCTTGAGGTGTCGAACGAGCCCAAATCTTCGCCGCCGCCAGACGACGACCCGGACGACGACTCAGACGAGTTGACAAACGTCTCTGACACTCAGTAGAGTGGCGTCATCTCCTGTGCTTGGAGTCAAAAGGGCGGTGGGCTCGGTGTAGGGCCGGACCCACTGGAACGCGAACGGCCGGGAGGGCTCCACCCCCTCCCGGCCGTTCCGTCTTCCGCCACCTGTTCGACACGGAGTACCCAGTTGACGGGGAGTACTGGACCGAGTAGGGTTCGGGTTCCCTGACGACACCGCCTCCCTGGCGGTCGAGCAAGCACACCGACGCACCACACAGGAGAAGAACTTGACGGCTCAATCAGAGACCGCGCCCACGTCGCGCACTTCCCACCAGGAGATGGTGCGCGAAGGCGCTTCGCTACTCGGGCAGTTGTTCATCAGCCGCCGCGACGCCAAGGCGATCTACCGCCCCGACCACAAGAACGTCTGGCACTGGACGTCGGTCCCCGAGAAGTACACCATGGGTGACTTCGCGGAGCACCTGACCGGCCAGCATTGCCTCGGGACGTACCTGCTCGCCCCGGACAGCACGGTCAGCTTCCTGGCGTTCGATCTTGATCTTGCGAAGCACTCCAAGTACTGGAAGTGCTACGACATCGAGCAGATCCTCGCTCTCGAAGAACAGCAGTACGGGTTCGATCTGGACGTCGCGGAGGGCGATCTAGAGTCGTCGCTCCATGTCCCCACCGCCGAACCTCACCGCTGGGCGCGCATCGTGCTCTTGGAGACAGTGCGCCTCATCGAGCGGGCGGTGAAGAAGCAGTGGGGGATGAACTCGCTGACCGTCATCACGGGTGGCGGCGCACACGTCCTCGTTCCGTTCGCCGAGCCGCAACTCGCGGCCGACGCGCGCAACGCTGGCATCGGACTGTTGAAGGAGATCGGGGCGCGCAAGCGCAACGACATGTTCTTCGATTTTGGTGGCCTGAACGAGTTGACCATCGAGGTCTTCCCGAAGCAGGACACGTTGGATGGAAAGAGTCTGGGCAACTTGATCCGGCTGCCGTTCGGGTGGCATCACGAAGCGGGCATCCGTACTTATTCGATCGATCCAGAAGCCGCAACGACACCGCTGTGGGACTTCAAGAAGGTCTCCAGTCTGGGGGCACTGCGAGTACTGGCCCAGAGCCTTGGAAAGAAGTGAAGTGGCCGATGCCCAAGAATTGCAAGAGGTCGAGCAATGGCTGACCACCCTCTACGGGAACCAGGAGACACCGGACAAGGTGTCTCACCGGGGGAGAGTGATCGACCCCGACGGGGAGATCAACGCCTTCCAGCGACTCGGGCTCAAGAACATGGCCGCGACGCGACTAGAGGAATTGAAGGCTCAGGGTCCTACTGAAGCGAGCCACGGAGTCGCCCCGCTTCCAGCGGTCGCCCCCGAACTCGCCCACGACATCCCCGAACCGATCGAGGGCTTCGATGACCGGCCCGACGTGGTGGGGATGGTCAAGGCGGCATGCCGGATCATCACGGCGGTCGCCAACTGGGGGAAGCCGCAGCCCAACCTGAAGATCGGCAACCGCACTGAGGGCATCCACGTCCGCTGCCCCTTCCCGAATCACCCCGACAACAACCCGTCGGCCTGGATCAACACCGCCAAGGACACATGGTTCTGCGGCGCCTGCCAGGAGGGCGGCGACCAGATCGTCTTCTACGCCGCCGCCAAGCACGGGATGACGCAGAGCGATCTGCGGGACTCCGAGACGTTCCGGTCGGTGATCCAGGAGATGGCCGCGGAACTGGGACTCGACACCGAGCCTCCGCAGCCAGTGCCAGTGGACCCGCCGGAACCGGAACCCGACGAGGATCCCGACGCTGTCCAGGTGGCGCCAGAACCAGAGATCCCGGCGGCGCCGGACAACGAGCCGCCGTCCGGCCCGCCGAGCCCCGCACTGGCTGCCATCGACCCTGACGATTTTGACCCACGAGACGAAGACCCCCTTGACTACGAGGGCGTGCTGCCGTCCTACGACTGGCGAGATCTGGGGCTTCGCCCTGAGACCTTCCTCGCCCAGTGGATGAAGCACAACCTTCAGGACATGTACACCGTTCCCCCGGAATACTTCATCATGTTGGGGTTCCAGGCTCTCGGACTGGCGTGCGGGCACCACCTCCAACCCGTCACCAACAGGGGGATCACCAACGGTGCCTTCATGATGTTGTTGATCGGCCCGACCGGCTGCGGGAAGTCACTAGCCAAGCAGCGGATGACCAAGATGTTCGAGTCCTCCGTTGGCTCCAGATGGGACCCAGCCGACGGGACTGGAATCAGGGTGTTCAACACGCCTGGATCGGCCGAGGCATTCCTGCGGCTGATGCGTCACGATATCGAAGATCCGAGTGATCCTCTCAAGAAGATCGAGACTCCGGTGACCGCCCTCCTGGAGGAAGACGAGTTCGCTGTCCTGGCCTCCAAGAACAAGCGTCCGGGGAACGAGCACAACAAGCAGCGATTCATGAAGTTCGTGGACTTCGCCAAACAGGAGACGGGGCCGGAGATTGTCGATCGTGACTTCTCGATCTCCAACGGGTCTCATGTCGTCCACGACGCTTTCTTCAGTGCTGTCATGTTGACCCAGACGGAGACGATCCGCACGCAGTTCGAAGAGAAGGACATGGTGTCCGGCTTCATGAACCGGATCATTCCAGTGTTCGGTCAGAGCCCGGCGAAGGAGGACCCGACCATCGACTGGAACAAGGGTGTGCCGGGTTACGCCAAGATCTGGGATGCGACCTGGCGATGGATCCGCGGCAATCCGGTGGGAACCCACGTGCCCTGGGAGCCGGACGTTGGTCTCTACTTGAAGAATCACGAATACTGGAGGCGTCTCGGCGATCTGGAACAGATGGAAGGGATGGCGCTTCTCTCCAGGATGAAGCACCAATCATGTCGCCTGGCCTTCCTGCTGGCGGTCAACGAGGGCGCCCTGGTGGTCGAGCGTCGACACTTCGAGATCGTGCTCCGATTCATGCGGGACTACGTTGAGAAGTGCTTCGCTCGATTCCGACAGGCCGCCAAGGCTACCGAGTCGAAGGATTTGAAGACCAGGATCCTGGAGTATCTTCACAAGTTCTACGACAGGACCGGCGAGTGGCCGTCGCGCTGGGAACTGGGAAGGAACCGGTTCTGGCGAGACGCAACCGACTGGGCGCGAATGTCCTCCCTCGACAACTTGTTCTCCGACCATCAGGTGTCCGAACTGACTTTGAAAGCGGGTACCAAGACGTCCAAGATTCTTGTTGCAACAGACCAAGAGGGCTACTGGAGACAGTACGCTTCTCACCACGGGAAGATCTTCCCAAAGGAATCGTTCTATGCCAGTGCTAGATAAGAGCGTCACGAATGACGTCAGAAGGCTTCTCTGCGGGATCATCAATTACTTCGATCGATCTGGCGAGTGGCCGACCGGCGGGTCCGTGAACCAGATGTCCTCCTACAAGAAGATGACCAGCAACAAGGCGGAAGTGGTCAAGCACCTCTTGGATCGGGGGTTCCTGGAGTTCGACTACGGCTCCACCAGCAACAACCGGACGTGTCGGTTCTACGTGGCGACCGACAAGGGTCGGGAGTTCGTGTCGCCGCCGGAACCGCTCCCTCACGTTCCGGGCGCGTACCCGACGCCATTCCCCGACGACGAGATCGAATCCATCGTCTACGGGTTCCACTACTCGTTCTTCCAGCGACGCGGCAGATGGCCGAACGGCGAGGAACGGGCGTGGGCGTTTTCGAAGCCCAGGCACCGGACGTCACCCGAGCGTCGCCAGCGGGCGTATGAAGCACTCGTTGCCGACGGCACGTTCGTCCATGTGTACTTCTGGAACCGATCGGGGCAGTCCGACTCGTACATCTTGCCTGAATACTCGCCAGAGTACGCCGACAAGCACGAGTGGCTCTTCTACGCACCCCTGGATGCCGATGCCTAGCTTGACGAGGCCGGACAGCGTCTCCGTTTGGGGTCCCAAGCGTGAGATGTGGGTGTTCAACCCCGGTCCGCGACTGGACATCTGCCTCGAAGAGGGCATCTACGACTTCGTCTTTCACCAGAAGACGTATCAGTTCAAGCCCAACATGGCGATCTCGCCGCAGAAGCACCTGGAGCAACTGGGCCGCAACTTCCCGTGGCGGGTGATCCTGATCGACTACCACGAGGACATCGCCCTGATGTTCACGAACGAGAAGGGCTGGAGCGCACCGGCTGGTGTGTTCCCGATGTGGTCGGCGCACAACAGCACTGCCAAGTTGAACAAGATCCTGGACCGCTACCCGAAGCCCGGCACCGTGGTCGGCCAGTTCACCGGCACCTCCGAGCCGTTCCGGGTGGTGGAGGGCCAGGAGCAGCGGGTCGTCATTTGCAACTTCCCCGGCGCCTCGATCCAGTGGGAGAACGTCTTCCGCGATCTCGTTGAGGCCAAGCGGGAGCACCCGGAGATCATCTTCCACTCCAACGGCCAGAAGACACTGGCCCGCACACTCGGTGTCGGCATCGACAGCTTCGATCACCCGGTGACGATCGCCTGGAGGGACGACCAGCCCGACCTGCTGCTGGCGAACGGCAAGACGCTCTCGTACGGCGCCTACAAGACGTCGCGGGACCATGAGACGTGGGCGCGCCTCATCGGGATGCGCGCCCGCGAGATCTTCGAGCAGCCGGACCGCACGCGCAAGTCCAGGCGCATGTACACCTTCAACCTGCGGTCGATGAAGTGGGCATTCGCCAACTACGAGCAGGTCTGGTCGATGCGGATCGCTGACGAGTCCGAGGTCGACGTGAACGATCCGGATTCGTCCTGGATCCCGCTCGACCTGAAGTACCGCCCGCGGACCAACATGATGACGGACAAGTGGTTGTGCGATCTATGCTCGATCTCGCACCGATGCCCGTACAGCAAGCCAGGAGCAATCTGCGTCGTGGAAGACACCGAAGCCGCCACGCTGGCGAAGAACTTCAAGAGTCGCAACGCCCAGTCGATTCTCGACGGACTCGGCATCCTGCTGGGCGCTCAGACCGAGCGCACTCACGATGCGCTGAAGGCCGAGAAGGCTCGCAACCAGAACAACCCGGACGAGCAGCGATTCTCCCCCGAGGTGACCCGGATGCTGGCCCACACGTTCGACCAGGGCGTTACGCTGGCTCGCCTCGTGGATCCGTTCCTGGGTGTCGCCGCTGGCCGCGGCGGCAACCAGCGGGTGCGGGCGGTCGCTGCCGGTTCTGCCGAACTGGGCAACGCCACGCCGCAGGAGTTGGCAGCCGGGATGATGAAGGAACTTGAGCGCGCCGGTCACGACATCTCGCAGTTGTCGCCCGACGAGGCCAGAGACTTCCTTGCTCGCATTGTCCCGGCAGATACGATGCCGCAGCATGTCGATGAAGACGCCCCGCCAGTGGAGCCTGGCGGAGGAAGTTTTGTGGCTCCACCGGCACCAGGATTTCGAGCAGCGCCCAGCTTCAATACCTGAGTTCCTGGGGCCGAAGTACCTCGATCTCGAACACACCATCCGAGAAGCGGTCTACGACGTCCTGATCGACATCTTCGGTGAGGACGTCAACGCCGACCGCATCGCTCTCGTGCAGGAGGCGATCTTCACCGGGGCGATCGGAATCGGCAAGACGACGCTGGCGTCGATCGTCATTCCGTACATGGCGCACTGGGCGCTGTGCCTCCGGGACCCCCAGAACTTCTACGGGTTGATGTCCGGCACGCGGATCGCCTTCATGCTGATGAGCACGTCTCGGCTCCAGGCCAGGAACGTCGTCTACTCCGACATCAAGGCCCGCATCGACTACTCGCCGTGGTTCCAGGACAACTACCAGTACGACCCGAAGATCACTTCGCTGTTCAAGTTCCCGAAGGACATCTGGATCATCCCCGGCGACTCGTCCGAGAAGACCTTCGAGGGGTTCAACATCCTGGGCGGGATCGTGGACGAGATCGACTCGCACAAGTCGACGAAGGACAAGAGTTACGTCGAGATCGGCTACGACACGATCCGCGGTCGCGTCTCCAGCCGCTTCGGTGACCGTGGGTTCATCCTCCTGATCGGCCAGATGAAGTCCGCGACCGGGTTCGCCGCCAAGATGTACCGGCGCTACTCCGGCGAGCCGAACTCCTACGCCGCCCGGATGTCGATCTGGGACAGCTTCGGGTGGGACAAGTTCAAGGATGCTGACGGCAATCGCGAGAGCTTCTGGTTCGACTGCGATCGCATGCAGATCACTACGAAGATCCTGGCCGAACTCCAGGGCTTCCCCAGCCACATCATCGAGATCCCGAACGTCTACTACAACGACTTCGCCTACTCGCCGTTCAAGTCGCTACGTGACCTCGCTGGTCGCCCGGCGGCGGTGGGCAGCCCCCTGTTCAACGATCCCAGCAAGATCCAGGAGGCTCGTAGGAACTGGCTGTGGCGGTTCAATGTCGCCGAAGGCCCAGTGGACTTCAAGAACCAGATCGCTCCGTGGTTCAAGGGCCGCAACTCGGTGAAGCGGGTAGTCCACGTCGACATCGCCTACTCGGCCGAGGGCGACGCTCTCGGTCTCGCCATGGGCCACGTTCCCGAGGTCGTGGACATCGACGGCGAACTCAAGCCGTTCATCTGCATCGACATGATGATGCGCTTCAAGGCCGCCCCCGGCACGGAGATCTTCCTGGGCGACATCCGGCGCATCATCTACGACCTCAAGGAGCGACGCGGGTTCAACATCGTCAAGCTGACGACCGATGGCTTCCAATCGACGGACTTCAGGCAACAAGTGGAACGCAAGCGAATCCACACCGACGTCCTCTCGACCGACAAGTCCACGCTCCCGTACTTCGATCTCTACGACGCGATGAGCGAGGATCGCATCGCCATCCCTCCCTACGAGGTGGCGTTGAGTTGGGACCAGCCGGAGCTTGTCGACATCCTGTTCCGTGAGATCTCCCAGTTGGTCGAGGGTGAAAACAAGATCGACCACCCACAGGACGGATCGAAGGATCTCGCCGACGCCGTAGCTTGCGTCTGTTCGGTCCTGATGGGGTCCAGGCAGTACAAGCGATCGGCCGTCGGCGCCGCCTACCAGGATCGTGTCTCCAATGCTGAAGCTGAGATCCGGGTACCTGATAGAACTACGCCTACGGCTCAACTGTTGGGCCACCACGCCGTAGTACGCCAAGGTCCGATGACCGCCATGCCAAGAGCCCCCATGCCGCCCAGAGGGGTCGGACCCTCACCGTGGAGAATGCCGCGATGACGACCAACGGAACACGGGACATGGCGCGGCAGACCGCTCAGTTCTTCCGCAAGGCCGATCCGCCTGCCCTCGGCCCCTCCTTCGAGGGTGCCAAGCCGGACTGGTTCCTCGGACCGATGAGCGGCGCCCAGTCGCCGGTCCTCATGTTCGACCTGTCCCGCCTGACGTGGCTGGACTACTCCGAGATGCGCTGGCACCCGCAGGTCAACGCCTCGCTGTCCCTGATGACCTTCATGCTCCATCAGATGGACTGGCACATCGAGAGCGAAGACAAGAAGGCTGCGGAGGTGGTCGAAGAGAACCTTCGGCTGATCTGGACCCAGCTTGTGCGTGGCCTCTCGACCGCCTACTGGGCGGGCTACGCGCCGCTGGTGCTGGAGTGGGAGAACACCAACGACGACAGGATCTTCATCTCCAAGGTGAAGGATCTGCATCCCGGCGAGTCTACTGTCAACTGGAAGGAAGTGCCGTCGAGCTACCGGCCGCCGCCGGAGTACGCCTCCAAGATCACCCCCAAGGTGCGGGTCTACGACGGCATCTCGAAGCTGGGACTTGATTACCCGATTCCGCCGGAGCACACCTTGTGGTATCCGGTTCTTCGGGAACACGGCGACATGACCGGCCGCAAGCTGCTGAAGTCGGCGTTCGCTCCCTGGTTCTTCTCGCACCTCATCCACCTCTACTCGAATCGCTACTTCGAGCGGTTCGGGGAGCCGGTGCCGATCGCGCGATACCCCAGCGGCGAAGAGTTCACCGTCCCCGGCGTGGACGGAGCCGATGACAAGCGGATGACGTCGAAGCAGATTGCTGCGGACGCCGTCCTCGCCCTGCGTTCCGGTTCTTCCGTGATCCTGCCCAGCGACCGCGACGACTCGGCGTCGGGTGCTCGGGAGTACGAGTACGACATCGAGTACTTGGAATCGCAGATGCGTGGCGCCGACTTCGAGCGGTACCTCTCTCGCCTGGACGAAGAGATCTCGCTCTCCATCTTCACGCCGCTGCTGTTGCTGCGCTCGGGTGAGCGCGGATCGCTGAACCTCGGCGTTCAGCACACCAAGACGTGGCTGTGGTCGCTCAACGCTCTCGGCAACGACATCAAGGAGTACATCGACCCGTACGTCTGCGAGCGCATCAAGGCGTTCAACTTCTCTCCGAACACGCCGCCGTGCAGGTGGGTGCCTCGGGCGATGGGGAAGGACAACGATGAGACGATCCGTGCCATGGTCACGGCGCTCATCACGCAAGGCCACGCCAAGCCCAACATCGAAGAGCTTGGCGTGGCCTTGGGCATGACGCTGGAGCAGATCACTGCTCTTACAGTCGACCAGAAGGCACAAGTGAAGGCCACCAATGACGCAGCCACAGATCAACGGGACCGATCGGGGCGTCCGGATCGAGGAAGCCTCGCGGCTGACGGACCTTCGAACACCGTCGGGGGTTCGACCCCGCGAACAGTTCGTTGACGAGAATCTTGAGGCGCCGCAACGTCTTGTTTGCACCTGTTCACGCAAGCCGCTGCTGGCTCGCGTCGGCATCCTCCAGGGCGCTCCGTTCCTAGAGATCAAGGCATCCAAGAGCGGTAAGCCTCTGGTGGATGTTGTGGTCACCGAGGGAACGGTGGTCATCAGGTGTCGCGAATGCTTCCGATTTCACCGCATCAAGGTCAACTCGGTGTTCCGAGACGAGCACTCAATGATGGACCTCCGATAGGGGTGCAAGGCTAGAGTGCGCCTGATGATGCCGGGACTGAAAGGACTTCTCACTGATGCCTGGTGAAGCGACTACGATCGGCGCGGGGATCGCGCTCGATGCCCTCAACGGACGGGCGACGCAGACTGCTCGGTCTACGTGGATTGCACTCCTGACCTCCGCCGCGACGGACGCCACGACGATGGCGACGATGGCGGAGATGACCACGACGGGGTACGCCCGCCAGCCGGTGACGTGGAGCGCCCCGACCGGCGATCCGGCGATCTCCAAGAATACGGGGGTCCTCACCTTCGGACCCTTCACTGCCGATCCCCCTTCGATCGGGTTCCTCGGGCTCGTCACGGCAGCCACCGGGACGGCTGGGTCCTTGCTCTATCGCTGGACGGCGGACGTGGCTCGGGACGGCATCTCGGGAGACTCCATCGTGATCGCCATCGATGCGCTCACGATGAGTCTTGACTAGTTAAGGGGAACCGATGCCCGGCAAGATCTCCGATCTGGCACTGCTCGACGGCGTCACCGCCGCTACGACCGACCTTCTGGAGACGCTCGACGTCTCCGACACGTCGATGGCGGAGACCGGTACGAACAAGCGGATGACCTTGGCTGAGATGGTCGTCTTCTTGGTCGCCAACGGCGTTGCGTCGTCGTCAACGCTGTCGAACTTCTACACCCCGCCGACTTCGTCGCTGGGGACCAGGATCGCGCTGCACGAGGGCACCACCAACGGCACCAACAAGGTCAGCCTGGCCTGCACCTCCACGATCGGTTCTGACTACACGGTCACCCTTCCGGCGACGGCCGACACCCTGGTGGGCAAGGCGACGACCGACACGCTGACCAACAAGACGTTCGACACCGCTGGCACCGGCAACGCCTTCTCGATTGCTGGCACCGCCGTGACTGCCAACACCGGGACCGGTGCCGTAGCGCGCGCTACCTCGCCGACGTTCATCACCCCGGTGTTGGGCACTCCCTCGTCGGGGACGCTGACAAGCTGCACCGGGCTGCCGACGGGCGGGGTCACGATGGCGGCCACAGCGCGCATCATCGGGCGCCAGACGGCCGGTGCGGGCGTCGCCGAAGAACTGACGGCGGCAAACGTCAAGACGATGCTGGCGATCGCCAACACGGACGTGTCCGGTCTTGGTACTGCGGCCACGATGGCCGGACCGACCGGCGCCATCGTCGGGACCACCGATACCCAAACCTTGACGAACAAGACTCTGACCTCACCCGTCTTCACTGCTTCCGTCACGATGCCGGTTGCCCTGACCGGCGTGCTGCGGGCTGACGCGGGTGTTGTGACTGTCGACGCCGACGTCACCGACATCGTGGCGGCGGCAACGGAGGCGGCGGCGGGCAAGGCGAAGCTCGCCACGACCGCTGAGGTGAACACCGGCACGGACAACACGACGATCATCACCCCCGCCAAGTTGAAGGCTGTGGCCGACCTGAAGGCTCCGCTCGCCAGCCCCACCTTCACTGGGACCGTGACGTTGCCTGTCGCTCTGACGGGCGTGCTGCGGGCTGACACGGGTGCCGTGAGCGTCGATTCTGACGTCACTGACATCGTGACAGCGGCGACGACTACGGCGGCAGGCAAGACGAGGCTGGCGACCACGGCGGAAGCGACTGCTGAGACGCTCACAACGGTGGCGGTCACCCCGGCTGGGCTCGTTGACCGGGCACGCAGTGTGCTGGGCACCGCCCTCGGGTTGTGGACCGGCACCCAAGTGGCATACGACGCCATCGGGTCCAAGGACGCCAACACCCTCTACTTCATCGTCTAGACCATGCCATCGGTCCGCCTCGGCACCAACTCCACCACCAACATCAAGTTGGGGGTGACGCAACTTCAGAAGGTGTACGGCGGCACGTCCTTGATTTGGTCGGGGCCAACGTCGGCCCCGTCCTACATCACGCCGACGTTGTTCACGGGGACCACGGGAACCGCCTGGCCCGCCCCCTGGACGACCGCTGGGGGCACGCGCACCATCCAGTCGAACTGGGGTCGCCTGGCCCCTGGGGCGGCTGGCTACGCCTACTCTCGGGCGCACACGACCGGGCTGGACATCGCCAATGTTCGGCTGACCGGCGAGTTCCGCATCAACACCTTGTCCGAGCAGTACCCGGTGCTCCATGTGCGCCATAACGGCGCCTGGAACGCTGGCGTAGCCGACAAGTCGATTGCGCTCTACCTTGATATCGCCGGGAACTCTGTCGACATCCAGATGTTCGACGCCGGGGCTTACGTTGCTTCGGTCGGTGCTCCCGCCTCCATCACCTGGGCGACGAACACCCGCTACCGGTTCACGCTCGAAGTGATCGAGGGTTCGGGAGTCACGTATTGTCGGACCAAGGTGTGGGCGGCGGTTCCGTGGGCCTCAGAGCCAGAGACGTGGTCGATCAACGGGTCGACCACGAACAGCGTGCGCGCGACCTCCGGTGGCGCGGCCCTGGTGATCGTCAGCGGAGATAGCGACGCTTCGTCGTACTTCGAGTTCGACGACTTGCTGATTCAAGACCTGGGCAATACCCGGCTTCAGGTGCTCGCCATCGGCGACTCGATCACGGCCGGTCCGTACAACCATCCCGACTACCCGGCTGTCGCCACCTGGCGCAAGTACGTCTACGAAGCCAAGAACGTCACCGCCTTCCCGGTGTCGTTCGTGGGGCAGAACTGGTCGTGTGGTGTCGCTGACGGGTCAGGGAACCTTGGCGGCTACGCCGGAATGGGAACGTGGGACGTCGACCACCACGCTCGCAACTCGTGGACCGTCACCCAGGCGGGGGCCACCGCTCCGGCGGACGTCACCAACTACCAGCCCGATGTCGCCATCTTGTACATCGGGCTCAACGATCTCGGTGACGCCCCGGCGGACGTGTCTGGCCGGATCGGCACACTCATCGACAACTTGCGTGCCGCCAAGTCGAACCTCCGGTTCGTGCTCTGCCAGCTTGCCCCGGCCAGCGCATACGGGTCGGCGGTCACCACGCTCAACGGCCTGCTCGCCACGCTGGCATCGACAAAGACGACGGCTCTGTCGCCGATCGTGCTGGCCGATTGCAACACCGGGTTCAACGCCGGTTGGGTGTACGACGGACTTCACTTCAATGACGCCGGGGACCAGTTCGTCGCAGGCAAGATCATCGCAGCTTTGTCGGAGTTCGACTCGTACGTGCCACCCGATCTGGTTGTCCCTGGCGTCCCCACCGGACTCGGTGCTGTTGCTGGTAACGGACAGGTCACCTTGACGTGGACCGCTCCTGTGGTCGTTGGCACCGGCCTCACCAACTATTCGGTGCAGTGGCGCACTACCGCCGGACCAGGATCGTGGAACACGTTCACTCACGGCTCCACGGCGACCACCTCGACCGTTACCGGACTCACCAACGCCACCAGCTACGACTTCCAGGTGGCGGCGATCAACGCCACCGGCACAGGTGCTTACACGTCTCCGGTGACGGCGACCCCGATTGCCATCACGGTGCCTGGTGCGCCGACGCTCAACACGGCGACGGCGGGCAACCTTCAGGTCGCTCTCGCCTGGACGGCAGGAAGCACGGGCGGCTCAGCCATCACTGACTACGTCATTGAGAAGTCCGCCGACGGCACTTCGGGTTGGACCGTCGTCACTGAGTCCGTCTCGACCACACCGAGCTACACCGTCACCGGCCTGACCAACGGCACCATCCAGTACTTCAGAGTGTCCGCCGTCAACACCATCGGCACCGGTACTGCATCGAACGTGATGAGTGCTACTCCGCTCACGGTGCCTGGTGCGCCGACCGGTCTTGGCGCTACCGCTGGGGTCGCCACGGCCGCTCTCACCTGGACGGCCCCAGCCAGCAACGGTGGCGCAGCGATCACCGACTACACGGTGCAGTGGCGCACCACCGCTGGCCCCGGAGCGTGGAACACGTTCTCGCACGCCGCCTCTACGGCCACGGCAATCACGGTCACCGGGCTCACCAATGGCACCGGTTACGACTTCCAAGTCGCCGCCGTCAACCTCGCTGGCGCGGGCTCGTACTCCACTACGGCTTCGGCGACGCCGAACGTGACGTACCCCGTCGTCGCGGCGCAGAACAGCGAGTTCGGCACGTCGATGGGCACTCAGGTCATCAGCATGCCGACCGGCATCGCGGCCGGGAACTTGCTGATCGCCATCGCCGCCAGCGATCTGAACGGTTCAGCGGGTACGCACGCACCTTCGACCGGTTGGACCGAGATCCGCACGCAGTTGCAGGGTACCAACGTGGTGCGTCTCTCTGCCTTCGGGCGCATCGCCGACGGCACCGCCACCGACAACCTGACGATCACCGGCCCGTCGCAGGACTACTTGGCCTGGACCGGGCGCATCGCCATACACACCGTGACGGCGATCTCCGAGATTGTTGTGGCCGACGCGACTGCGGCTACCGGCAACGGCGACCCCCCGAACCTCAACCCCGCCGTAGCGCGGGCCTGGCTGTGGCTTGCCGCCGAGGCCGTCGACTTGACGAACTCCAGCGTGATCACGTCCGTGCCGTCCGGCTACACCGAGGTGTACCGCAACGTGTCGGCGTCTTCTACGACATCCGTGGCGTTGGGCGTCGGCAGCAAGACTGGTGATACCACTTCTGAGAATCCCGGCACGTTCACCAACAACCCCACGACACGCCCGTGGGTCGCCTTCACGATCGGCATCCCGAACCTGGCGTTGGTGCCCAGCGCCCCGACGCTCTCCACGGCAACACCGGGCACCGGCCAGGTCGCCCTGGTTTGGACGGCGCCGACGGCCCTCAACGGCAGTGCGATCAGTGACTACGTGGTCGAGTACCGCTTGAGCCCCGCCGGTACGTGGACGCCGTTCTCGCACGCCGCTTCGACGGCGCTGGGGATCACTGTCACCGGCCTCACTAGCGGCACGGCTTACGACTTCAGGGTGTCGGCCGTGAACAGCGCCGGAGCCGGTGCGGTGTCGAACTCGCTGACGGCGACCCCGGTGGCGTTGACCGCCCCGAGTGCCCCGACCTTGGTCAGTGCGACGCCGGGCAACACCACCGCTGCGTTGACGTGGACCGCACCGTCGAGCAACGGCGGAAGCGCAATCACCGGCTACTTGGTCGAGAAATCACCGAACGGCACGTCGAGTTGGACTACGGCTGCCACTCTCGGCGTGGTGCTCACTTACACCGTCACCGGGTTGACGAACGGCACCATTCAACATTTCCGAGTCTCCGCGATCAACTCCATCGGGACCGGCACCGCTTCCAACGTGCTGTCGACAACCCCGGCGGCCGGTGGGGCTCTCTACACTGATGACTTCAACCGGGCCAACGGCGCCCTCACGTCGCCGTGGGTGGGGATGGAAGGTACGCACTCCATCAGCGGGAACAAGGTGGGCGGCGGAACTCTTGACCCGACCATCTCCTATTACAACCAGACGTTCTCGGCCGACCAGTGGGTCGAGTTCGACGTGATTGCATTTGACTCGTCGGCGATCGTCACTCCCTGCATCCGCGTCAACAGCGCCACTGGTGACTTCTACTACCTGTGGCGCTCTTTTGGCGGTTCTGACTACATCTCCATTGCCAAGCGGGCCGGAGGCTCCTACAGCACCTTCTCCTTGACGTCGGTCCTTGCCCCCTCCATCCCGAACTTCAAGTGCCGGATGGAAGCAGAAGGCACGACCCTGCGGATCTACATCGACGGGGCGTTGATACACACCGTCACCGATTCGTCGATCGCTACCGGTCGACCGGGGATGCTCGGGTTTGCCACCGTGACAGGCGGACTCGACAACTTCCGTTGCGGCGACCTGCCCTACACGTCAGGCTGAGGGGGATGTAGGTGAGCAGATATCTTGAATCTGGGATAGATCGACTCCAGGAAGACTCGACGCCTCGCTTCCTGGAATCCGCGGTTGCGACCCTTCATCAGTTGTCCGCTTCTGGATCGGGCCAGTTCGAAGGCGATGTCACGCTGCCTGGCTCCGTGACGCTCGCTGCCGCTGGTCTCGGGCAGTTCGATGGCGAAGCGGCGGTGATCGCCGATCTGGTGGTGACCGCTTCTGGTCTCGGGCAGTTCGATGGTCAAGAGGCGCTGGCTGTCGATCACGCGTTGACCGGTTCGGGGTCGAACCAGTTCGGAGGGGATGCTGGGCTGCCGGGTTCTTCTTCGTTGGCTGCTTCTGGTATCGGGCAGTTCGACGGTGAAGCGACGATCGTCGCCGTTGTCCAGGCCGCGGCTTCCGGCGTCGGGCAGTTCGACGGGTCGGTCGCCCTTGGCATCATTCAACAACACGCGATGTCGGCTTCCGGCGTCGGGCAGTTCGACGGGTCGGCCGACCTTGGCCTCACCCAACGACACGCGATGTCGGCGCAGGGCGTTGGGCTCTTCGGCGGCGGTGCTGTCTTCTTCAGAGTCCAGGTTGTCGACCTGGACGTCACTGTGGGCGAGCTTCGCTCCGTCGAACAGTTCGAAGTGGGGGAGATGCTGGCGACCCCGCCGTTCGGCGTGGCGGGCTTCACTACGCCGACCCTCGTGGGTGAGCTTCGCTCCATCGAACAGTTCGAAGTTGATGACATGGTGGCGAACCCGCCGGTCGGCGTCGAGGGCTTTGCTACGCCGATCCTCGTCGGGGACTTCAGCGATCCACCGATGGTTGTACACGAGCTTCGTGCCGAGACGGCTGTTATTGTGGCCGCCGTCGCATGAGTGAGAGGAAGTCCCATGGCTGATTCGGACATCTGGATCACGGCGACCGAGTACCGCCGGAACGCCCTGACGATCAACAGTGGCACGATCGCCGACATCTCGGCTGTGGGTGTCGCTCTGCGTGACAACCCGAACGACGTGCCTGATCCAAGCGGCACGGGCCTTGGCGAGTTCACTTCGGTCGTCCTGGATGAGGATGGTCCGGATGTGGTGACGTTGTTCGGGCCGCGAGGCGGCGACATCGTGCCCGCCGCCGTCGGTGACTATCAGGTCTTCGTCCTGATCAGGACGGCCGACGAAGACATCATTCGTCGGCCATCGGTGCTGACCGTGATGGGGACTCCTTGATGCGTGCCATCTACCAGGACGGGTGGATCAGGGTCCCGTACTCTGGCCCCGAGCTTGGCGTCATCGAGATCGGCTTGGGCGAGGATTTCCCGGCCTGGAAGCCCGCCTTCCTTCAGACGGTCGGGACGGACCGGTTCGCTCAGGTGCGGCCACCCGATTCTGCTCTCACTGAGCAGCCGCGGGTCTGGTTGCGGATCAACGGAGCGTCGACCCTGATCGGTCGTCTTGTCAACCAGGATGCCGATGCTCGACCCCGACGTCGGCGCTGATCAATCCTGGCGTTTGCCCTTCTCGCTGACTAGATTCTCATCCCGATGACCACTGCCACCTTGGAGACGTACAGCTTGACGAGCGTGCTTGACGCTCCGACGGCGAGCGACGGCACGGACCTGATTGTCCGAGGTCTCAAGGTCTTCAAGTGCGGAGCGTTCAAGAACAGCCGCGGCCAGCGGAACGAGTGGACGGCGGAACGCCTCCAACGGGCCGTTGACAACTTCAACACCTTGCGTCGGACGCGAGTCTTCCCGGACGTCCCAGTCCGGATCGATCACACGTCCTCGATGCGGGACGTCGTCGGCTACTTCCACGAGTTGCACTTCGACGGCCAGTTCCTCCTGGCGGACATCATGTTCACGAAGCGTTCCGCTTATGAAGAGTACGGAGCGGGGCACCTTCGCAACGTGTCGCTCGAAATCGGGCAATACGAGACAAACGACGAAGTGTTGTACGATGATGTTGTCCAGGGACTTGCGTTCGTGGACATTCCCGCCGTGGAAGGACTCCACCAGCGAGCTTCAGGAGATGATGACATGGCCGTGAAGGCAGCAACCGAGACGCCCGTTGAGCCGGATCCCGTTGAGCCGGATCCCGTTGAGCCCGATCCCGTCGAGCCCGATCCCGTCGAGGCGAAGGTCGACGCCCACCAGCGTCCGGCCGTGCAGACCTTCCGGGTGAACGGAGCCGAGATCTCCGATCCGGTTGCTGCTCAGGCGCACATCGATGCTCTGGAGAAGTTCCGCAGCGACATGCGCTCCACGATCCGGGATTCCTTCGTGGACGACCTCGTGACGCAGGGCAAGATCCTTGGCCCCCAGGCTGAGCAGTTCAAGAATCACGCTCAGTCGCTCAGCGACACGCAGTTCGAAGCGTTCCGCACGATGTACGACGGGATGCCCGCTCACAACCTGCTCGCGAAGCACGACACGACGACCGACCCGGCCGTCTTCCACGCTCAGGACACGGCGGACGAACTGGCGATCGCCAAGGAAGTCATCCAGCAGTTCCGACGTGCGAACCGCCCGCAGGAGTTCATCGAGAAGACCCCGCAGTGGGCTCTCGTCCAGGCCGCTCTCAACGGCACCAAGTAAGGAGCGTCTGACATGGCCCACTTCGCCAAGACCGATACGACCCGCACGCCGTTCGGGAAGAACCAATACCTCCGCTCGACGCAGGACGTCAAGTACGAGAGCTACACGTTCGGCAAGAACATGGTTCCCAGCGTCACGATCGACGGCGACGTCCAGAAGGTGGTGCAGCCGGGAACGGTCATCGCCAAGGCGACGGCAGCCGCGGGCAACGACCTGAACAAGGTCGGTGTCTACCAGGCGACGACGCCGACCGATGGTCGCCAGACGGTCGGCAACATCGTCGGCATCCTGGACACCTTCCTCCCTTGGGAGCTTCTGGAGCGCGATGCTGACGTCTCCGTGGCGTACGAAGGGGCCGTCGTCCAGGCATGGTGCTTCGAGTACAACGCTGCCGGTGCGCCGATCGCCCTGACCGGTGGCCTGGTGACAACCATGCTGGGTGCCCCCAATCTTAACCTGCTCTTCAAGTGAGGTAACTGAGTCATGGCATATCCAACCCAGGATCGCCTCATCCGCAAGGAGGTCGCCCTGGCGACCATCCGAGCGATCGAGCCGCCGCAAGGCCACATCGGTCTGACCATCGCTCCCTGGCGCGAGGTCGCATCTGACGATGTGATCTTCGACTATGCCAAGCCGACCGTGACTGGTCTGGCCCCGGCTCGCGCAGAGGATGCCGAGTCGGAACTGGCACAGAAGGACACGCTCTTCGGCGGGACCGGTCGGGCAGCCTTGCTCGACTGGGCGCAGAAGGACCACTACACCGCCAGCGACGTTGCTCGCTACCGGGAGCAGGCTCTCATCGACGCCCGCCTGGGTGGAGTGAATGGCCTTCGTCTCCCGCTGACGGTCGGTTCGGCACTCGAAGACATGCGGCGCAAGTTCGCCACCGACGATGTTGCTCGTCGCCGTCGCATCGACAACCGGATCGAGTGGCTGATCATGACGGCCCTGTCGACCGCTGGCATCTCCTACAGCGGCTCGAACATCAAGTTCGTCGTTGACTACGTTCGTCCGCCCGCTCAGCACGATCAGGCTCCGGCGGGCGGCGTGTGGACGGGCGCCACGTCCGATCCGATCGGTGACGTCAAGTACGTCGTCGAGTACATGGACGTCATGCACGGGATCAAGATCTCTCGGGCGATCTGTTCGCAGAAGATCATCAATGCGATGATCAACAGCGACAAGTTCATCGCCCGGACTGGTCTCGTCGTCGGCGGCACCCCGTCCAGCCCGATCGACCTGGACTACGTGCTCCCCGGCTGGGACAACGAGGCGGCTCGCCGCGTCGTGGAGACCGCGACCGGCGTCAAGTTCACCGCCTACGACTCGGTGTACCGGACCCGGCCCATCGGTGGCACCACGACCACCAACAACCGGTTCTTCCCGCAGAACAAGATCCTGTTCCTGCCGGACGAGACGCAGATCACCGATCTGGAAGACGGCGACGGTCTCGGCTTTGGCAAGACGCTGACCAGCCCCCACCCCGAGGGCAACTGGCAGGCGGGCTTCTACGAGTGGGAGCGCGAGACTGAGGATCCGTGGGGCACGGATCGAGGCACGGGCGTCAAGGCCTTCCCCGTCTTCCCCTACATGAACTACACCTTCACCATGGTGCCGATCGCTTAAGGAGTTCTGATGGCTGAGAACGAACCGGCTCACCAGCCGCAGCACAAGGCTGCGCCCAAGGCGGCAGCGAAGGCGGCGGAGCCCGAAGAGCCGAAGTCCAAGGAAGAGTTGCAGGACGAGGGCTTCGTCGGCGTCGACCCGATCTACGCCAACGTGGCTGACGCTGAGCCGTGGGGAGAGCCCACGTCCGGTACCGGCGACCTCAAGGACGAAGAGAAGGAAGCCGCCGAGGCCGAAATCGAGATCATCGAGCGGGTCAAGGAGAACGAGCTTGGATGCGTCGTCGAGGTGGACGAGCCTCAGCCGTTCGAAGATTGGGTGAGCGAGTCCGCTCTGACTGAGCGCAAGAGCACCAAGCTCGGCGTCGACAATGAGCGAGCCGAGGCTGACCGCGCCAAGACCGAAGAGGCCAAGAACAAGGATGGGAAGATCCCGCCCCGTTCGACCTCCACGCATCAGCCGGGCGTCAACGTCGTCACCTGACGAGTCAACGAACTAGAGCGGCCCCGCGCCCCGGTAGCGGGGCCGGGGCCGCTCTGTCTTGTGGAGGAAGACGATGCCGACAACCTCAGCACTGCAAGCGGTACCGGTCCCGACGACTGCTGACGCGCCGACGATCCCGGCGAACATGCTCACCCATGTCCAGTACATGGAGAAGCGGTTGGTCATGCGCTTCACGGACACGACGCAGCGCGACGCCACGATCCCCGCGGGTAGCCGCGAGAACGGCATGGTCGCCTATCTGACGACGGCCAAGATCTTCACGTACTACGACGGGACGCAGTGGCTCAACATGATCGCCGCGCTCACGTCCCCGGTGGTCGCCGCCGTGGACGCGGTGAACTCCGGCGGTCAGATGACGCTCAAGGGTGCGGGGTCGAACAAGTCTTGGGGGGTCAAGAGTCAGGCGGGTGATCTGATCTTCCGCTATGACTTCGAAGGCACGCCAGCGACGATCCTCGCCATGAGTCAGACAGCGATGACGCTCACCACGGGGATCAACTTCGTGAAGGACGGTGTCGTTCAGCCCACCATCCGTTCGGGGACCGCGGCTCCCAACAACGCCACCGGGGTCGACGGCGATTTGTACATAAGATACTGACTAAGTCATGACTCTCTACAGGCGCACCGCTGGTGTCTACACAGCCTTGAACTTCAGTGCCGTCTTGCGGCGCGAGGCCGGAGTGTACGTAGTTGCCAAGGAAGCCTTGGTTCGTGGCAGCGGTGCCTACGCGAACTCGTGGCGTGCAGACGGACCCCCTCCCGCGCCGATCAGCTTGACGTCCGTCGCTGCCAACGGTGGCACCGTGACGGTCGGCTGGGCCTACGCGGCGAACGTCGAGGCTGACTACAACCGGGTGGAGGTTCAGGCGCCAGGCGACACGGCCCGCAATGCCACGAACTATGCCGGGTTGTCGCAGGTGCGGACCGGCTACGCACACGGCGTCTCGGTGCCCCTGGAGGCTCGCACGGTTGACAACGGGGGCCAGGTGAGTGCCTGGACGGCCGTGCCGACGGTCTCCGCTATCAGTGCCCTTCCGGGTGCAGCCAGCATCTCTAACTTCGCCTGGGAGCGGACCAACCAACGCTTCATTATCCAGTGGACGGATCCGGGCAACCCTTACGGCGACATCTCGGCCGTGCGGGTCTACTATCGCAACTCTGGCGAAGGCACCTGGACCTTGCACAGTGAGTACGGGACCGCGGGTGGACTCCGTACCGTCTACATGGCTGGTCGCGGCTGGGACGTCCTCGCCCAGGCTTTCGTCCGCGTGATCAACAACGCCGGATACGCCGACAGCGCGGTGGTGACCGCGTGGACGCCGCCGCAGCCAGGGACCGAGAAGATCATCAACTGTGTTCTTGGGGATTCGTGGGGCTTCACTGCTGGCGCGTACCGCGAAGACGGAACCGTCCGCATGGGGATGTTCTCAACGACGCCGTGGGGCAATCACTACGGCATGTACTTCTACGGGACCAATGGGCTTTGGAACTTGGGTCACGGGTGGCCCGCGTTCTCGGGCGAGATCTTCATGGTCCGCAGTGGGGTGGAGGGCTTCACCGGCACGGTGTTCTTCTACCCACACGGCTACAACACCAAGCCCGCCACCACCCCTGGCGGCAACGGCCTCACCTGGGCGTCCACGAGCCAGTTCGGTGGCGCCGACGCATCCGGGTGGGAGTCGATCCCTGTTGATGTGCTGTCATCGATCGCCGACGGCGGAACCCGCGGCATCGGGATCTACACGCCGGAGCTTCTCCAGAGCTACTACAAGGTATTCAAGGGACCGGCCCTCAACGGGCTCGCCGGACAGATCAAGCTAAGGTACTGACCATGGCGTACTGCGTTCCCGGTGACCTCCCGCTCGGACAGCTTTCGACCCGCCTTCCTCCGGAAGTCTCGATCAGCAGCTACATCGAGTCCGCTGCTGATCACATCGATGCTCGTCTCGGGTTCAGGTACGTCACCCCCTTCGACGTCGAGGGTGTTGATTCGCTGCCCCCGCATCAGGTCAAGCTGCTCAAGGGGATCAACGCCAAGCGAGCGGCGGGTCAGATCATCCTGGCTGCCACGATGGCGTCAGAAGACAGCGCCCTGCATCAGTACGGTCTCTGGCTGATCCAGGAGTCCGACATCGAGCTTCAGGCGATCATGAACGGGGACGTCATGCTGTCGGCCCCGCTGGTCGACAGCGACGGCTACCCACTCGATCCGACGACCGACCCGGACGACGCCGACGCCTACGCTCGCGTTCCGACCGCTTACAACATCGACATGTACTCGCCCAACGCTGCCTTCGAGGCGAACATCATGCAGGGCCAAGACGTGATCTGGTCACCGCGCGACGGCACGCGGTCCTATCCGCACGACGTGCCTTATCCAAGGGGGCGGTGATGGCGCGCTCGCCGCGCTCCGCGGGGAAGATCAACACGCAGGGGATGAACCTGCCTGCCTTCATGCCCGCATGGAGGGGGGGCAGCCCGATCATCGTGACCCCGATCGTGGACGCCAAGGGTCCAATGAAGATGGTCGCCACCCTGGAGGATCGACTCAGCCAGACCCGGCTGATGTGGTTCCTGGAGAAGATCGTCAGCCCCTACATGGGTGACGTGATCGTTGATCGCTTCGCATGGGGTGGCGACAAGACGGTTGGCGGACCGTGGCCCCCTCTGGCGGCTTACACCGAGCGGCTGAAGCGTTCGTTGGGTGCTCCGGGCGACGCACCCAACGAACGCTCAGGCGACATGCTCTACCACTTGACTTACAATCACGCCGTCGAACCGTGGTCGCTGGGGGCGCAACTCCGCATCCCGGACCATTCCGACGCAGCCATGGAGAAGAAGATTCGCACGGCCCAAGAGGGCGAATCGGCAGCGGCCAATCCGTTCGGCGGCGCCACTCCACCGCGGCCTGTCCTCGCCGTGGGTGAGCAGGACGAGGTCGCGATCAACGAGATGTTCGACGCCTACCTCTGGACGAGTCTGACCTGATGTTCCCGCTTCAGTTCATCGATGCCATCGCTGACGCGTTGGATGCCCTGATGGTCGGGTACACCGTTCAGACGGAACCGCTTGATTCGACATCTTCGGACAAGTCGATCGCTGTGTTCCCGATGTCCTGGACTCCTGAAGTGGAGACGATGTTGATCGGCCAGCGGGAGCCAGCGATCAACCACTACCAGATCAGAGTTCAGAACCTTACGATCCATGGTGACGTCCACGACGGGTACACCCAGTTCACCAACGACCAGCGCAAGATCCGGGCAATACTGTACCGCGACGCCACCCTCAGTGTAGCTTTAGCGGCGATGCAGGAAGTATATCTTGGCTCGACTGAGCGATTCAAGCGAATGCACGTTGCTCGCCAGATGACGCTGCCTGCCCGTCAGCGGCTCGCCATGTACTTCTTGTGCGAGACGGACGTCCAGGTCGACACCGAGACCACACTTCTGTAAGGGAGATCGAGATGCAAGACCAGGACATCGCAGAGGCCAAGGAGCGGGTCAACGCTCTGCGTGATCAGATCACGTCCGCCAAGTCCGAGGCCGCGGTTCTGGCCTTCGAGACGTCCAAGAACGTCCGACTCAAGGCTCTGACCGACGAAGAGCGGCACCTGGAACAGCAACTCGAAGAGATCCGGGCAACGGTGGCCGCTGGGGCGCCTGACGCACCGGCTGCTGTTGAGCTTCAGAGCATCCCCGTCGAGGAAGTCGTTGAGGGTGAGTCCTACGTCGAGACGGTCGACGCCCAAGGCAACCTCGTGCGGATGCGGGCCGAAGATGTCGGAACCATGGAGACGGATGCTCCGCCGCCGGACGTCCCTGACGACGCCACGATGACCAGCCGCGAGCCGCGGTCCTGAGAAGGAGAATTGACCAATGGGATTCGTTGCACAGGCTGGTCACTTCGGCCTCAAGACTCAGACGGCCAAGGGCGCCTACCTCAGCCCTGGCGCCGTCGCGCCGAACCAGGGCGTCTTCGTCTACTTCCGTTCCGGTGCCCTTGGTGGCAACCGTGAACTCCTGATCCCGGATCCCGAGATCGGCGGCGCCCGCGACATTCCGGACGCGCAGCTTGGTCCCATCTCCTACTCGGGCGAGATCGACATGTACTGCCGCATGGAATCCTTGGCGTTCTTCCTCCGGGCGGCGCTCGGGACGAACGCTGTCAGTGGCACGGCGGCGACCGGGTTCACCCACACCCTGACCCCGGCTGACACCATCCCGTGGATCAGCGTCGAAGAGAAGATCGCCAACGGGTTCGAAACCTTCAAGTACACTGACGCCAAGGTGAACACCTTCCACATGGAGGCCGACGCCAACGGGTACCTGATGGCAACGGCAGGCATGATCGCCCTCAAGCAGGAAGTGACGACGGCAACGGCTATCGGCACTCAGCGCCGGGACTCCAGCCCGCTCATCGTCGGCTCCAACGTCTGCGTTCGCTGGAACGGCGTCGACCTCCCGGCGAAGTCGTTCTCGCTCGACATCAACAACAACCTGGAAGACGACGACTACCGACTGTGCTCGCTGACGCTCGGTGACGCCGTCGAGAAGCGGCGTGAGATCACGATGGGCGTGACGATCCGACCCAACGACGCCACCCTCTGGAAGACGGCGATGTGGGGCGGCCCGACCGCCGTTGCTCCGCTCGGGCAGTCGTACAAGGACGATGTGGTGATCTCCATCACCTCGTACGAGGATGTCCCCGGCGCTACGGCTGGCATCAAGTACGCCTCCACGATCACGATCCCCTACGCGATCATTGCTCCCTTCTCGATCGATCCTTCCGGCGACGACGTGCTGGAGCACGACATCGAGATCCGTGCGGTCAAGCCGGTCACGGCGACCCCGATCATCACGGCTACGGTGCTCAACTCGTACACGACGTTGCCCTGATCATGGGCTGGATCGGAATCCTTGTTCTGATTCTCGTGATCTTGGCGATTATCTTCTTCGCCAAGCGCGTCTAATCTCACAACCCAACACCCCAAAGACCCAGGAGGTCTTCCCATGAGTGACACGGACACCGTCATCGAGACCGAGGAAGAGTACGACGCCCGGATGGCGCGTCGGGATCAGGCGATGCGTGACGCTGGCGTCGCCGCCAACGAGACCGTGCAGGTCGACTACTTCGGCTTCGAAGAGACAGAGAACGTCTTCCTTCCGGACGGCAAGTCGTACGTGACGATCCAGGCTCTCAACGAGGGCGGGCGGCGGCGCTACCTGAACCGAGTCAACCGCGAAGTCAAGATCGCCAAGCAGACCGGCGACGCGATCATGCAGTTGGCGAACGGCGACGAGCGCCGGATTCTTCTGGCCGAGGCGATCGTCGCGTGGAACCTTGTCCGCAAGAACAAGACCGATGGCTCGCTCCAGCCCCTCGTGTTCAACGAGGGCAAGCTGAACGAGTTCCTGACCACGGGCAACCCGAAGGTCATCGACGTCATCGACAAGGCTGTCAGGGCACAGAACCCGTGGCTGATGGCCGACGTCACCCTGGACGACCTGCTCCAGCAGCGCGAGGAACTGGATGAGCAGATCGAGAAGAAGCGGGCAGAGGAAGAGGGAAAAGAGTCCTAGAGACTCAAGCCAACGCCTTCTTCTCAGAGAAGCCCATTGAGGGCCAACTGCACGAGTCCCTGAGGCTCTACACAATCTGCAAGATGTTGAAGTGGACGCACCTCCCCGCTGATGGGGGGCTCTACCACCAACACCCGAAGTTCTTGGATGATCTGGTCACCATTGCCCAGATAGAAGTCAAGATCGAACGGGCCAGGCAGAAGAAGCAAGAAGCCGAGATGAAGCGCAAGAGCGGTTCATCGGGTGGACGACGAGCAGGACGCCGCAGGTAGTGGACAGGTGGTGATGACTTATGGACAGCAATCTAAGTATTACCATCAGGGTCAACGGGAGGCAGGCGCAGCAGCAGTTGCGGGCTGTCGCCAAGGAACTCCAGGACGTCCAGAAGATGGTCGGCAAGAAGCCGTCCCTCTCACCGGCTTCCAGCCCGTGGTCGCCCGCCATCGCCAAGAAGCAGGCGACCCAGGCGGCGAACGCAGCGAAGCAGGCCGCCGCCGCCCAGGCCAGAGTTACCAAGCAGGCGGCAACACAGTCGCACAAGATGATGGTGACGTCTCAGCGGGCTCAGGCTCGCGCCACCAAGCAGGCGGCAACGCAGGCGCACCGCATCATGGTGCAGGCGCAGAGACAGCAGCAGCAGGTTCTACAACGAGCGTGGATCCAGCAGCAGCAGAAGTACCGGAACCATTTGGCGAAGATGGCCGCACAGCAGAGGGCCAATGGCGCCACCATGCTGCGGCAACAGAAGGCAAATGCCAAGTCTCAGGCGAAGGCTGGAGTGGGAGGTCTGTCTCCACTTGGCTTCGCTGAAAACTTGTCCAAATCCAAGCTAGTCAACGCGGGCAAGAACATCAACTGGGTCGGTCGCCAGTTGACCTACAACTTCACGCTCCCCCTGGCTGCCGCCGGGACGGCGTTGTTCAAGTTCAACCAGGACGTGACGCGGTCGATGACCGGTCTGTCGAAGGTGTATGGCGACATCACCGAGGATCAGACCGTACTGAAGCAGGAGATCGACGCTCTCGCTACGAGCTTCGATCTCTTGAGCACGCGGTTCGGCGTCCACAAGGTTGAGGTCATCGACATCGCCGCGCAGTGGGCGGCGGCAGGTGCGGCTGGAGTGGGCCTGGCGAACGCTACGCGGGCGACCTTGGAGACCATGATCCTGGGCGACATGGATGCAGCGGCGGCCACCGAGGGACTGATCGCCATCCAGGCGCAGTGGCGATTCTCTACCGAGAAGAACGCTGAGGGCACCAGCGAACTCACGACTCAGCTTGCGTACCTGAACGCGATCGAGAACGCCACCGGCATCTCCACGGCGGGCTTGATCGACGTCATCCAGCGTGCCGGTGGTACGGCCCGGACGTCCGGGGCGAGCCTTCGCGAGTTGGGCGCCATGGCGGCTGCTCTCGTCCCGGCGACTGGCGATGCCGCCCAGGCGGGCACTGCGCTGCGATCGATCATTTCCAGCCTCATGAGTCCCACGGCCGCAGCGCAGGAGGCTCTGGGTTTGATGGGCATCACGGTGACTGATCCGGAGTGGATGGGCGCACCAGTGACAAAGAAGCTGGAGACGTTGGCCGGTACATTCGTCGGTCTGTCCGACGCCCAGCAGGCTGTCGTCAGCCAGTTCATCTCAACCAAGTGGCAGGTCTCGCGCTTCGATGTGTTGATGCGGGACGTCGCGTCCGGTACTGGCTACTACGCCAAGGCGCTTGACGTTACGAGCGATGCCACCAAGGCCTTGGATATTCGGAACCGTGAGCTTAAGGCGGTTCTGGAGTCGAGCCCCAAGCAGTGGGACATCATGGTCAACGCCGCGCGCAACGCGATGGCGGATGCCTTCCTGCCGATGATGCCAGCGATCATGTCGATCGTTCAACTCATCATGCAACTTGCTGTGGCGTTCCAGAACCTCGACCCGGAGATTCAGAAGTTCATCCTGATTGGCCTGGCGATGATCGCTGTGCTTGGGCCGATCATGTCGCTGCTCGGCTCGACCATGCAGTTGCTTGGAACCTTCGGTTCCGCCTTCAAGGGCGCCGGGAAGGCCATCGGGTGGTTCACCAGCAAGGCTCTCTGGCCTCTCATGAAGATCCTCGGCACCCTCACCGGCAAGTTCGCCTTGACGTTCGTGAAGGTGATGGTCATCCTGGTCAGGACTCTTGGCCTTCTGTCGATGGCTCTCGTTCGCACGGCGGCGACGGCGATGGTCAGCTTCCTGGCGGCCATCGGCCCGATCGGGTGGGCGATCATCGGCGCCATTGCTCTGATCGCAGCGACGGTCGTGCTCATCCTCAACACGGATCTCGAAGACAGGGTTTGGGAGATCATCAAGTCGATCGCTAGGGCGTTCTGGGCGCTGCCCCAGGCGATCGGCAACGCCCTGATGGCCGTCCTGCGAACCATCGGTCAGGTGATGACGGGGATCGTGGAGGCTCTCAGCTACCTGAACCCCTTCGCTCGTCACTCGCCCTCCCTGGTCGACAACGTGAAGAACGGCGTCTCGACCATTCTGGATCAATACAGTCGCCTCCGCGCCGTCCCCCTGATGATTCGCTCGGCCGCCGCCGCCTTGGAAGCCTTCTCGACGTCGACATCTCCAACCGGTCAGTCTGCTCGGGAGATCGAGCTTCGCAAGAAGGCGAACATTGAGGGGGCGTCGCCCGCCCAGACTTCCACCGCCAACTCCGTGGTCGATAACATTCTTGCGCTGGAGCGCCAGCTTCCGAACCTGGAAGCTGAGATCCGCGCCCAGGAGGCAGTGGTCGAGCAGTGGACTGCGGCGCTGAAGGCTGCCGATCTCCAGATTGAGCAGATGGAGAAGAGCCTCAAGACTCTCGAAGACCAGTACGAGGCCATCGGTGATCAGATCGCCGCCGCTAACAATCGGATCTCCGAGTTGGCAGACACTCCCATCGAGGGGATGGGTGCGCTGGAGGATCAGATCTTCGCCAACCAGCACGCTCAGAACTTGCTCAACATGGAGCTTCTGGAGTTCGAGCGGCAGGGCGTCTCGATCGACAGCATCAGGGACAAGTACGCCGCGATGGCGGGTGAGATCGAGACGCTGCGGGGCACCCAGGAGGATCTGCGGAACGCCGGGGCGGGTTCCGACGTCCTCGGTTGGTACGACCAGCAGATCGCCGCCATCGAGGGCCAGCGCCAAGAGATGGGCGAGGTCGAGCAGACGATCCGCGACATCGAAGCCCAACTGGACGCCTTGGATCTGGAGCAGCGGTTCCTCGACTTGACGAGGGCGATCAACTTCGATCCCTTGCAGCGACAGATCGATCAGATCACCAATCAGGTCACTGAGATGCCGTTCGATGAGATCGTCCGGCAGATCCTTGAGCAGCAAGCGATCGTTGCTGAACTCACGCCTGAGTACGAAGCTCTCGGCGACCAGATTGAGCGAGAGAAGGAGGCCATCGAGGCGGCGAATGGTGCTCGCGATCTGATCGCCGAGAAGCTTGACGTGGAGAAGGAGAAGCTCGACGCCCTCAACGACGCCTACTCCGATATCAAGAATCTCATCCAGGACATGGAGTCGGCACTCGGCGGCTTTGGTGACGCCATGAAGACTGTCGCCGACGAGGCGTCACGGATCGAGGAACTGTTCAGCGCGGCCGAGGGCTTGGACTTCGAAGACCAGGGGGGCAATGCTCCGCTCGGTCGCGAGGGCGGTCTGGCCGACATCGAGAAGTTCAATGAGGACTTGCAGGCCGAGATCGACGAGATGCTCCGGGGCATGGGCGACATGGATCTTCTCGGGACCATTCAGGATCAACTCGATGACCTCAAGAATCTTGACTTCCTGGGGCCGATCAAGGAGGCGTGGAAGAAGGTCGAGACCTGGCTCACCGGGATCGGCCAGTGGATCAAGGATCACCTGTGGATGGTTCTCACGGCCGCCTTCTACTTCGTCGGTGGTTCTATCGTTTTCTTCTACTACGGGGTCTACAAGGTTCTTACGGAGTTCGTGCCGGTCATTGCTGGCTGGATCAACGACCACATCATCCAGCCGATCTGGCAGGCGATCCAGGACGGTTGGGATGTCGTCGTCGGAGTCTGGAACTGGGTCTTCGAGAACATGCTCCAGCCGGTCATCGATTTCGGAGTGAGGGTCTACAACCTCTTGGCCCCGCCGATCATCACTGCCTGGAACATGATCGTTGCTGCCTTCCAGTGGGCGTGGGGGATCATCGAGCCGATCTTCAGTTGGATCTGGGAGCAGATCAACAACTATGTCGTCCCGATCTTCGAACTGTTCTGGGTCAGCGCCCAGATCGCATTCAAGCTCGCAGTCCTCGCTCTCCAGTGGCTGTGGGGTCACTTCGACGAGATCTTCGCTCTAATCTGGGGCGTCATCACCAACGTCGTGATCCCGGTGTTCGAGTGGCTGTGGCAGCGGGCTGGCGAGGTCTTCGGTCTGTTGGGCACGGTCATCGAGTCGATCTGGCGGACGGTCATCGAGCCGGTCTTCAATACGGTCAGGACAATTATCGAGACCGTGGTGGTTCCTGCCTTCGAGTGGATGTGGACTCAGATCGATCGCATCTGGGGTGGGATCGCTGCCGCGATGCAGTTGGTCTGGGACACCGCGTTCGCTCCGATCTGGGAGGCATTCAAGATCGCGTTCGAGACGGTGATCCAGCCAGCCTTCGAGTTCCTGCGGGACAGCATCATCAGGCCCATCATGAATGGGATCTACCAGTCCATCGCTTGGGTCTGGAATGCCGTGGCCGGAGTCATCGAGGGTGGCGTCAACTTCTTCATCGAAGCCTTCAACAAGATCGCCGGGGCGGTCAACAGGGTGGCCGCCTTCCTGAGCATCGACTACGAAGTGTCGCCAATGCCCCCGGTCACGCTGCCTCGCATCGGTCTCACTGCTCCGGCTCAGCCAGGTGGTGCCGGGGGCGGCGGTGGCGCCCAGTACATGGCCGCTGGTGGCATCCCGCCGACCAACCGCTACGGCGGCGCCTACAACGCTCCACGGGCGATCGTCGGCGAGGGCTCCAAGATCTACCCCGAGTACGTGATCCCGACCGATCCGCAGTACCGCAGCCGGGCGTTGAGCTACTGGCAGCAGGCCGGGACTCGCCTGATGCGAGAGGGCGGCACGGTGCCGGAGACCCTGTATGAGGGCGTCACTAACTGGTCCCCCCCGGCTCCGCCCCCAGGCAGTGTCGGCTCCGGCGGCGGCGGCGGAAGCTCCGGGTCGTGGGGTGGTGGCGGAGGCTGGATGGACAGCATCATGAAGAAGCTCTCCGCTGCCGGGGAATGGATCGCCAAGGGTGCGATCAAGGCACTATGGGTGCCGGGCAAGTTGATTGCCCAGACGGCGGTCGATGCGATCCCGAACAAGTTCTTCAAGGATGCTGGCAGTGGAATGCTTCGAGCCGTGGACAACTGGGTGAATGGCCGCGATCAGGAATGGGACGCCTTGGCGCCCAATTACCCGTCGGGACCAACGTCCGCGATTCCCGGCGCTACTGGCCCCACCGGCTCGGGCGCCACGGCGGCGGGGATCCCGATCACCCACGGTCCTGGATCTTGGAAAGCCTTCACGACGTTGCTCCAGGGCATGGGAATCCCCTACACCAACCTCGGTACCTACGCTTCACGTCCTACGGCTGGCGGCAATCCGTCGATGCACAACTACGACCGGGCCATCGACCTCGGCGGCTCACAGATGCAACTCCAGAGGATCGACCACGCTCTCTACGACGCCTTCGCTCCGTACATGCACGAGTTGATCTGGAAGGGTCCGGACGCGCGCAACGTCTACCGGGGCAAGGACCACGTCTTCACGCCCGCTATCGCCAATGCTCACACCACCCACATCCACGCCTCGATGGCAACCGGTGGTCGCTTCCACATCCCGAACATCCCCGGTGGCGTCAACCTCAACGTCTCTGAGGGGCGCTCCGGCGAGCAGGTGCAGATCCTCCCGGTGGACGACAATGCGATGGGCGGGACGGCCATCATCATCAACGGCAACCTGGAGTTCCCGAACGTCAAGAACGGCACTGACGCCAAGGACTTCATCGACAACCTGAAGGCACTGGCGAACTGATGACCGCTATTCCCTCCAACGTGCAGCCGCCGCACCAGGGCTTGGTTCTCACCGACTACCCGGAGCTTCAGGCGTACGTGGAGTACGCGGCTGGGGTGCAGGAGACGGGCATCGCTGTCACCTGGAACCTTGCAACCGACGCTGCGTTCACGACCAACCTTCAGTCAGTGACGACCGCCATCCGTTACGCGTCGGGCCAGGTCGCCAAGCAGCCGGTGGCAACCCGGCTCAACGCCAACGTCTGGTACATCCGGGCCAGGTCGACGGACGGTGCCGGGAACGTGTCGGGCTGGACCGGCACCAACATCTTCGAAGTCGATCACCGGCCATTCGTCAGCGACATGAGTCCCTCGCATGGGTCCATGGTGTCCTACGGGGACGGCAACCTGAAGTTCACCTGGGCCTTCTCGGACATGGATGTGTCCGATGTGCAGACGGCGTATCAGGTTCGGGCGTATCACGCGGGCAACGACGCGCTCCTGTTCGATACCGGCAAGGTGGTCTCGACCATCGAGCAGCGCACGCAGGCAATCGCTCCTGCCAACAGCACCGGGTACTTCTATTGGCAAGTGCGGGTCTGGGACTTCTACGACATCGACTCCCCGTGGAGCGATCAGACCTTGTTCCAGATGGGCATCCATCCGACCGCTCTCGTCCTGTCGCCCGACAACAACGGTGTCGTCAACAACCCGGCGCCGACGATTCAGTGGGCCTTCTCCACAAGCAATGCTCCGCAGGCCACCTACGCCTCTGTCGCTGCCGACTTCGCCACCTACGCCCTGCTGGCATCAGGTAACGCCAGCTACACCGAGGTGCTTGCAGACTCACTCGACCAGTCGGGGCAGACCCACTACCGCATCACGGTCACGGAGTTGCCTGGCAACATCACCACTTACGACGTTGGCGACACCTCGTTCGGTGGACCCTACGCATCGATCGGTGGACCCCACGACTCGATCGGTGGACCCTTTCTCTTCGACTCCGGGTGGCTGGCTGGCACCGCAAGCACGTATCAGATCCCGGCCATCGTCCACCTGGGCTCGATGTACGAGGTGGTCGTCAACGTCAGGGACACGAGTACCTTCGAGGGTTCCAGCGGACCGATCAGGTTCACTGCGGCGTGGCCCGCCCCCAGCGAACCTCTGGACGTCATCGCTGACGTCTCCGTGGTGGACGACCCAGCGATCGGTGCCGTGCAGTTGACGTGGAACGCTGCCCTGACCGACCCCACCTTCAAGGAGTGGAGAACTTACCGACGGCTTGCTGGCACCTCCAACTGGGAGCAGACGGGGACGAGTACGGTCAAGGCGGGCCGGGGCGAGGTGTTGGACTACTTGTTCATGTCCGGCTACACCTACGAGTATGGGGTCAGTCAGGTGGCCTTCCGATACTTCAACGAGTTGTCGGAGAGTCCCATCAAGATCGTGACGGTCACGCCACAGAGCACCAAGTATTGGCTGATCCACGGCACCGACCCGACCTTCAACCTGACACTCAGTACGGTCGTCTCCGACTCGTTCACCGAAGAGTACGAAGAGTTCGAAGACCTGATCATCGGTCGCGGTCGCCGCCAGGAGATCGGCACCCGCTGGGGCTACAGCGGCTCCTTGACGTGCCACCTGCGCGACATGGATTCACGCGGTTCGTCGCTTGAACTCCAAGAGATCCTTGCCTTCAAGGCTGGGAGGGTGAACGCCTTCCTGCGAGTCCCGTTCGGCCACATCTGGGAGGTCAGCATCGGGAACATCGCCTTCAGCCGGATGGCTGGCGTCGGGAGGCGCGAGTTCGGTGAGGTGACGATTCCGTACGTAGAGGTCTTCAGTTCCACCACCGTTGTCAGGGCTGACAAGTAATGCCGAATCGCGGAACCTTCGACGCTGCTGCCCACAGTCAGTACCGTTGGCACACGTACCCCAAGGGGAACGGAATGCGGCGGCTCGACGGCTCCGACGTGGCCTGGTGGTCGGACGCCGGAGCGTTGCTCGGCATCGAACTGCCCAACCTGTCTGCTGGCAAGAACTCGCACCAGGGCGTCACGCTCGGCACCCCGGCGTTCTTCGATGCTGACTCTGCCGGGGAGCGTTGCGCCGTCCTGCTCGACGGGGTCAACGATTCGATCTCGATCGGCGCCGCCCCCTACACCGAGGGGTACTTCGACTTCCGCGCCTCCGACACCCACCTGATCAGCATCCCCCATCACGCCAACTACAACCTGGCGGGAGACCTGACCCTGATGGTCCGGCTGGCGGCTGGATCCTGGACGCCGGGATCCACGCAGACGCTCTTCTCGCGGTGGCTCCCTGGCGCCAACAAGGTCGTCCTGTTCCGGCTCAACGGCCAGGGGCGCTTGGTCTATGACTGGAGCAGTGACGGCGCCATCGAGTTCCAGGTGACGTCGTCGTCGCAAGTGGTACCGGCTGCATCCGGCGACCTGTGGGTGGGCGTGACCCACGATGTGAACGACGGAATCGGTGGCAACGTCGTCCGGTTCTTCACGTCAACGCAAGCGTCTGAGCCGACGTCGATGACGCTGCTCTCGGCGCACACCAACCCATCGGTAACCACTTCGTTCTTTGCCAGCCCCGGCACACCGATCCGGCTCGGCTCCCGCGACTCCAACCAGGACCGCCTGTACGGCCGGGTCAAGACCGCCATCCTGCGCGGCTCGATCAACGGAGCCAACATCGGCTTGACCAGCGAGGTCTTCCGGATCGATGCCGACGTCATCGTGGACGAGGCAGCGACGACTCTCCCGGTGGCGGTCCCGGCCGGACAGACAGCCACGGTGACCGGTTCGATCCTCAAGCGACCGATCGGCGGGGCCGCTAGCTTCGGGCCGGAAGAGTCGGGCACCGTGATGCTCTGCGGGCTTTTCGAGGCGACGCAGCCCTCCGGTGCTCGGTTCTTTGACTCGCAGCCAGCCAGCCTGATGGGTGGTCAGGCGATCCACGCCACGGCAACCAGCGGCGCGGCCATCACCGGCCGCGTGGCGCTCGCTGGGGTGGGCACGGAGACCACGGTGGCCGAGACGGCCATCACGAACGGTCCGGACTGCGTGTGCCTGCGGACCGACCGGCAGGCCAGCCTGCTCAAGATCTGGACGAACAGCGGCGGCGAGACGACGGTGGCGCTCAACCCCTTGCAGGGTTCCAGCCAGCGCTTTACTGACATCCGGATCGGCAGTTCAAACGAGAACACCCAGTACGCCAACTTCGACTTCTACTCCGGGGCGATCTTCCGGACGGCGATCTCGGACGCTGACCGCACGCTGATCAAGACGATGTTCATGAACGCCAGCGACACCTACGACAACGGTGATCTCTGGACGGTCACCACGCCGGGGATCTTCGACGGCACGTTCTATATGCCCGGCGATCAAGTCTTGGCGACCGGTACATCCGGCATGGACTTCGCCGAGGTGGACTGGGCGCGGATCCCGGCGCCCACCGTCGTGGCTGGAGAAGAGGTGGTCCCGGAGGTCCCTGGCTACGTCGACTTCCCCGGCACGGCCACCAACTACCTCCGCATCCCGCTCTCAACGATCTCTGCCGACCCATCCTTCGATCTCCGCATCGAGGCGGAGCGTCCGACGAATCCGGCTACGGGCGAGCACCGCATTGTGGACGTTCCCTTCTACATGGGCTTCTCTCCCACCACGATTCGGGTTGGAGCGTTCGCGGCTGCGGACGCCACAACCGTGTCCACGGCTGCGCCCCCCACCTACGCAACGTTGGAAGCGGCTGGCTTCCCGCAGGTCGGTCAGTGGGTCCACATGCGGCTGGCGTTCGACGCGGCCACCGATGTCCTCACCATGTACTGGCGCAAGCCGGACCTGGACATCACCAGTGACACCGGGTGGGCGCAGGCGGCGACCGTCACGGCGGCAGGCAAGCAGCTTCGGGTGTCGGACGCCACCTGGAACCTCACCGGAACGACCGCCGCCACGACCATGAAGGGCAAGATTCGCCGTTGGCGGCTGCTGATCAACGGCTCCATGTGGCGAGACGTCAATGCCGCCGTGGACTTCGTTGACGGGTCGGTGGCGAGCTTCACGTCATCGTCCGGCCAGACGGTCACCGTGTTCCGGACCAGCCAGCCCTCCACCAGCCTCGTGCCGACCGTCCCTGAGCACATCAAGTCGCAGCCGTTGACCCCGACGCCGACGTACTTCGGCATCGTGGAGAAGAACGGGCCGCCCTCCGACATCGAGGCTTCGTTCTTCGAAGACTCGGTCATCTACCCGTACCGGCGCCTGGATATCCACAACTTTGACAACAGCCTGTGGTTTGAGAACGCTCCCTTGATCAGCGGCATGGTCAACATCGACTACGGCCGCGACGAGCGCCGTTCCGGGGACTGTGAGATCTGGCTGCCGGACACCGTGATCGGGCCGGGCGGCCTGTGGTACGACAAGGTGTTCAAGTTCTACCGCGGCATCACCTTCGGCCCCTACCATCGGGATCCGAACTACGCGGGCGCCAGCCTGGTCTGGCAGATCGGATCCTTCGTAGCAGACAAGATCTCGGAGTCCTCTGAGAGTGCCAACTTCAAGGTGACGTTCAGGGACCTGACGAAGCGGATGATGCTGTCCAAGACGACCGAGGCGGTGACGTTCCCCGAGGGCACCGAGGTGGCCGTCGTGATCCGCGCCCTGGCTGCCAACAGCGGGATCATCGACATGCTGGTGCCAGCCACCGGCAAGGAGATCGGAAAGGACTTCACCTTTGAGCAGGGATCGAGCCGGTGGGAGATAGCCAAGAAGATCGCTAACGACTTCGGCTACGAGTTGTTCTTCGATCACCGTGGCTGGCTGGTCATGCGGAAGTTCATCGACCCGCTCACGTCGCCTATCTACTTGAACCTCGTCGCCCGCAGGGGAGGTCTCGGCGCGGATGGTCACAAGAGCAACGTCGGCAGCTACGACCGGTCCGCGAGCGATGAGCGGATCTACAACCACATCGTGGTGATCGGGGAGGGCACGGACCGGACCATCGTCTACCGGGCCGAGGCGGAGAACACCATCCCCAACTCGCCTACATCGATCTCCCGCATCGGGCGGCGCACGATGACCTACACGTCCAGCTTCATCACGTCGATAGAGCAGGCGCAGGAGACCGCCAACGCCCTGCTCGGCATCAACGCCTTGGAGCAGTTCTCGATCAGCGTCGGCACCATCGTCTATCCCTGGATCGAAGTGGGCACCACGATCCGCTTCGATGACGACAATCCCGATGACGAGTTCCCGTCGCGCTACTTGCTGCTCTCCGCTGGCATCCCGCTCGGCCTGGAGGCCATGAGCCTGAGCGGGTCGCGGGTCACGATCATCGGGACGGCGCCAACATCATGATCGAGACCATCCGTCGCCTGGCGCTGCCGATCGCGATCACGAGCCTTGCTGTGAACATCGTGATCACCGTCGTCTCCGTCTTCCTGTGGTGGCTGGCGATCGTCAACGACTGGCTGGACTCGGTGGTGTTCGTCTCCAACGTCTCGATGCTGGCGTTGGTGTTCGCCGGACTCTCCGGCGTGGCTGCCGGGGTGGCGGGGATCCTTGCCCTGGTGCCAACTGATGACATCATTGACGCCGTGACGGGAGACGAGTCGTGACGACTTCTTGGGATACGCAAGACGCTGCGATCGGAATGCGCGACGTCATCGCCGCCATCGCCGACAAGCGCATCAACACTCTTCGTCCCGAGAGCAGCTACGCCGTCGTCCAGACGATCAACCGGGAGAACCGCTCGGCCACCGTCCTCTACATGGGAGACACCGAAGCGGTCTCCGTGAACCTGGGTTCGATCGAACCGGCCACGGTCGGTCAGACGGTCCGCATCGGCGGGATGCTCGGTCACCGCTACATCGAAGACGTGCTTGGCAACGCCATCATGTCGGGCAACGACTCCCGCTACGCCGAGACCGGCCACACCCACGCTGGTGGCGGGGCCATCTCCCTCGCCATCAATGACCTGTCGGACGTCGATACGGCGACCAACCCGCCGACGGGAAGCTCGGTACTGGGCTTCAACAACGTCAACGGTCAGTGGCGCCCGGTCTCGATCGATCTCGGCACGGCCTACCTGCCGTTGACCGGCGGCACCGTCACCGGAGCCACGACCTTCAGTTCGACGCTGGCTGTCGGCACGACGCTGACGGTCGGCGGCGCCGTCACCGGCAACAGCTTCAGCGGTGTCGGTACCAACCTCACCAGTCTCAACGCCACCCAACTCCTGTCGGGAACCATCCCAGTCGGTCGCTTCCCGGCCACCATCGGTTCCAACACCACCGGCACCGCAGCCGCCTGGACGACCGGGCGTCTGCTGACGGTCGGCGGCGACATGACCGGCTCCGTCACTCTCAAGGGTGATGGCGACGTGACGCTCAATGTCGCCTTGCAGCCGAACTCCATCGACCTTGGCAACGACACGACGGGCAACTACGTCGCCCACATCATCGGCACGGCCAACCAGATCATCTCGAACACCGTGGTCGCTACTGAAGGCGCGACCCACACGCTGAGTCTTCCGCAGAGCATCGGGATCAACTCGTCCCCGGTCTTCATGCGGGTCACCCTCGGGCAGACAACCGGCACCTCGCCGTTGGCGGTTACGTCCACGACGATGGTCAGCAACCTGACCGCCAACCACCTGGGGTTGGTCGGCCAGGATGCTGCGTTCTTCCGGAACGCAGGCAATCTCAACGCGGGCACTGTCCCCGGCACTCTTCTGTCGGGCGCCTACACCGGCATCACGGGCGTCGGGACGTTGACCACCCTGAGCGTCACTGGCGTGGCGACGCTGGGGGCCAACTCCACCATCGCCGGTCAGACCGTCTGGCACGCCGGGAACGACGGTGCTGGGTCTGGCTTGGATGCCGGTCTTCTCGGCGGTGTGCTTCCTGCCGGGTACGCCTCCACCAACGTCGTTGAGTCCTTGATGGGCGACCTGTTGGCGGTCGGCCTCTACGACGCCGCCTCTTACAGCGGCCAGAAGTTCAACTTGCTGTTCGACCGGACGGCCAGTCAGAGCATGACGGGGTTCACGTCGCCTACCGGCGACCACATCATCGACTACCGGGTGGCGCTCGACATGCCGGTCATCCCGCAGGCCGACGTGACGACGAGCAACCACCGTCGCTGGATCTTCCACAACGCCAACAACAGTGTGTACTTGCAGGTGCAGCGCACCGGGGACGACGACTACCTCGACCGCGCCATCAGCGCGGTCTCGACACCCACGACGGCGACGCTGGCGCTCCCGTCTTCCTTCACGGTCCGCATGCGCGTCCGCAAGACGATCCTGAACAGCGTCACGGAGCGAGTGATCATTCGCCACGGCACTGCTGCTGGCCTCGCCGGGTTCCAGATCGCGATGCAGGACGGCAAGCTCATCCTGAAGGTGACGGGTGTCAGCGGAACGCCGACCGCCACCCTGGATGTCCTCACGGCGCTTGAGTTGGACGCCGTCTCCGGGACTGCCAACGACACGGACTTCTACGTTGCGGTCGTTATCAACCTGGCGGGAACCACCGTCACGGCTCGCGGCTGGGGTTCGCCCGACGGCGACAACTGGGCGGTTGCCGCAGCGGTGAAGTCGATTGCCTTTGCTCCCACTTCGCTGTACCAGAGCGCGGTCCTGTGGGTGGGCGGCGAATCCGCTGGTACCGCTTGGGATGGTCGGATCTACTGGGTCGACATCGTGGCCGACGACGACCCCAACGGGTCGGTCGCTGCACTGCGAGTCAAGTTCGATGCCTCTGATCATGTCTTCGGTGGCGCGGCCACCTTCACTGATCCGCGCAACTACGAGTGGACGGCGTCGTCGGCCACCGCCTTCGTGAACTCCACCTATGAGGTTCGCTCTCAGGTGCAGACGTCCACCGGTACGTGGGGGGCCAACAGCGCCAGTATCGGGTACTTCAACAACGTCGGCCGCCTCTTCCACCTGAAGCTGGGTTGGCTCCCGGCGTCGGATTCCGTCACGGTCGCCTGGCGCTATGGCGATGATGTCACCCTGGACGCGGCGACCCCAGCGTTCACCACCGTGACTCAGGCGGCGACCACTGGCTCCACGCTCACCATCATCGGCGCCGTCACCTTCGGCCAGGGACTCGATGTGGCGGTCAACACGAGCTTCGGTGGCCTCATGCACCAGGCTCGCTTCCTCAAGAACGGCGTGGCTCTCCTGGATGTCAGGAGCACGAACTTGACGGCGGTCGGCCAGACATCGTTCACCCCCACGATCGGTCCGACGATGACGCTCAGTTCCAACACGATGTCGATCACGACGATGCCAAGGCCACTGTGGGCGGAAGGCCCGAACGTCTACCGCCACAACATGTACTGGATCGTCGCCTCGCCGGGCGAACTTGGCTTCATCGACAGCGACTACTCCGGCCGCTACGACGTCAGCACCGACGAAGCGGTGATGATGGCGAACGGCGACTGGGTGATCGCCGTGGATCCGGTGTTCGGATCGCCGGGTCACGAAGAGGGCGCCAACCTGACCCTCGATCAGGTGACCTTCCAGTACATCCCGTTCTCCACCGAGTCGTACGTCCAGGCCGAGATCCAGCTTCACACGAGTGACAAACTGGATCCGCACTCTGCTGCCGGGTACCTCAAGGTCGTCGCTGCCAACTCGCTCTACGCGCCGATCATCCACACCCACGCCGCGGAGATCTCCAGCTTCATCGACCTCCACACCCAGGAGAGCAATCCGCATCCGATCTATCTGACTCAGGCTGAGGCTGATGGCTTGTACCTCGGCCCCGAAGACGTGCAGCCCTACGAACCGCAAGGCGCTGTTCTGGCTCACGAGCAGAAGCCCGACCCGCACCCGGTGTACGTCACCCACGCCGAAGGCAACGCCGCCTTCGCTGTGGTCACGCACGCTCACGCAGAGTTCGCGCAGGCGGGGCACACGCACCCGACCGATTACGAAGTGCTCGCGACGGACGGCGCCCAGAGTGCCCGCGTCTTCATCGGTGATGACGCTCCGGTGAACCCCCGCATCGGGGACCTGTGGGTGCAGACCTTCGATATCTCCCTCCAGGCGCCGCCCGCTCCGACGGGCCTGGTCGTCAGCGCGACCACTCCGACGACGATCACGCTCACTTGGACTACGTTCGATTCTTCTGTGGCCCAGAACAGCGTGCAGGTCGAACGTTCGGCGGACGGCGTAACCGGTTGGGCGCAAGTCTTCTCCGACTCGATCGCCCCCTACGCCACGACCTTCACCGACACGGGCAGGGCCGAGCGCACCACGTACTTCTACAGGGTGCGGGCGGTCAACGCGACCAGCGTCGGCGCGTGGGGTTCCATCTCGGCGGCTACGACCAATGCCCCTCCCACTGCTCCGGGCGGACTTGGCACGACGAACGTGTCCGCTACTGGCATCCGGTTGACCTGGGCGGCTGTCACTCCACCAGCCAACGACCCGCTGCATGCCACGCTCCCGTATGAAGTGTTCCGCAATGGGGTCAGCCAGGGGGGCACGGCGGCCCTGTTCTGGGACCACACCGGACTCACGGAGAACACCACCTACACCCTGGGTGTCCGCTCCCGCGACAGCACGGACCTGTACTCCACCACCACCGTAGTGACGCCGACCACGTCGAATGGTCTTCCGCCAGCCCCCACCGGGCTGACGAGTCCGAGCAAGACCCACAACTCGATCAACACGTCCTGGACCGCCGTGTCCGGCATCACGGACTTCAACCGCTATCAGGTCTTCCGGGGTGGCGCCTTCATCGCCGACGTCTACACGACCAGCTACAACCACACCGGCCTCACCCCTTCGACCAGCTACTCCCTGGGTGTCCGCTCCGTGGACAACGCCGGGGCGGTGTCCACGACCACGACGCTTACTCCCAACGTGACCACCAGCGTCAACCCGGACACCACGGGACCGGCAGCCCTGACGATCGACTCCTTCCAGCCCGAAGGCGACTACGGCCACATGTACGTCAGGTGGACTCAGGCGGAGGCCACGGCAGATACCAAGGCGTACGTGAACGTCAACGGTGCCGGATGGGTTACGAAGTACACCGGGGCTCTCCCGGCGACGTCGGGCCATTGGGTCGATCTCGGAACTTACGGTGCGGGCAACTCGATCCAGACGGTCGTCCACCAGTGGGATGCGGCCGGGAACGTCACCTGGGGCGATGTCAAGACGTACAACTTGGTGCCGAGTCCCACTCTCTTCACTCCGCACGCCGGAAGCTCCTGGCGACCGACGAACGGCGGCGCGTGGAACCCGATCGGCAACGGTCGGCTGTACGTCGGATACTTCGACACTCCCAGTTGGAACTCCGTTGGATTCTTGTTCTACGGCACGGCCTTCTCCGACTGGTGGCAGACGGGCCGAACGATCACGCTGTCAAGGATCCATCTCGCCCGCTACGGATGCGGCAACGCGGTGCAGGATGCCGTCGATATGTACGTACACAGCATCGTGACCAAGCCCGCCGACGGCAACAACGTTGGTACGCCGTCTTACACCTGGATCGGCGGCCCTCCCATCGGCACCATCAACCACTACGAGAAGAAGTGGATGAACTTCCCGATCGCCAACGCTCTGCAACTGATGGCCGGGACCTACCGCGGGGTCGCCTTCGCCAACGGCGGCAAGCCTTACTACTGCCTCCACCCCGCCGGGACGGAAGAGAACGGCAACATCGAGATCTACCACTATGGTTGAGTGTTAGAAATAATGCTAGGTTCTCTCGGTATGACTCGACCAGCGGTAGAAGACTTTGAGCGGTTGGCTGCCATCGAGACTGATGAGTGTGTGGTGTGGGAGGGTGCTCGCTGGAAGAACGGCTACGGCATGGTGAAGAACTACAACACCGGGAAGCTTGGACGCGTTCATGTCATGGCTCTTGAACTACGCGTGCCGCGTCCATTCTTCGGTGCGTGGGCGTTGCACGGTGAATGCCACAACCGAGCCTGCATGAACTACCGCCACCTCTACTGGGGGGATGCCAAGCGGAACCAGAACGACCGGAAGCGGGACGGCACAGCTTCGGTCAACCGAGGCGAGGCGAACGGAAGAGCAACCTTGACGGAGGCGGAGGTGGCCGAGATCCGAGCGGCGGCGGCGACGGGTGAGTTGCAGAAATCGATCGCCAAGCGATTCGGTCGGTCACAGGGGAACATCTCCATGATCCACACGCGCAAGATCTGGAAGTAAGACATGGCATCAAGAATCAGCAGATTCGCAGCGAACTCGACTTGGGTCGAAGTCATCGACGGGGACGACCTGTTGGCGGCCGACGTCGCCCTGGACGGCCGCCTGGACACCCTGGAAGCTGCCGACATCGCCCTCGACGGTCGCCTTGACACCCTGGAGGCGGCCGACATCGCCCTGGATGGCCGCCTGGATGTCTTGGAAGCCGTCCCCACTTGGACGGCGGTGACACTTATCAACAACTGGATCAACTACGGCTCCGGCGGCTACAGCGATCTCAAGTACTGCAAGATCAGATACGTCGTCTACCTCCAGGGGACGATTAGAGGTAACGGCTCGCCCGCCGCCACTAACCCCCATTTCGCGACGTTGCCGGTCGGAATCAGACCTCTCACAAGTATTCAGATTCCGATCCGGGTCGACACCGAGCCAGCCACCTACATCGACATCAGCTCCGGTACCGGGGCGATCTCGATGCAGGGTCACACGGCGAACGCCACCTTTGGTGCGGCGTCCATCGCTGTGAGCTTCCTCGTCTTGTGACTTCAAGTTAGGATCGATCGCGATGACCAACCAGATGCCCCACCAGGGACCCCATGATCACGACCACGGCCACGACCACCCGCAGATGCCGCCCCTGACCGTCCAAGCTCAGGACGTGATGGCGGAGGCGGTCCATGCTGGCGCCGAGCAGTGGCTCGCCCGCGAGTTCGTCGGCGGGCTCGTCGCCCTGGCCGACGCCCACGGGGTGAACCCCGCCGACTTCCTGGCCGAGAAGTGCATGCTGCTGTCGCTTCGGGTCGCCCTGGCCGAGAGCGAGGTGGAGGTGCTCCGCACCCGGATCACCGTTCTCGACAGCAAGCTGGCCGAGTGCGGCTGCGACGACACAAGTACTTCTGTTCAGCCGGACGAAATATTCACGGGCATTCCTCAAGATGTGCCGAGTACCAATAATGGTGACGGAACGACCTGATGGGTCCCTTCGTAACCATTTCTGGTGCTGCCGTTGATGCGACGTTGGTGATCGACGCATTGGTCGCCAAGGTCGGAGAACTGGCCCTGGAGAACGCTGCGCTACGGGCGCAGGTGGCCTCCTGGAGCGCCATCGCGCATGCCCAGGTGGTCGATGGCGTCCCGGAACCCGATCGAGTCCCAGAGAGCCCTACAGGGGTGTCTCCGGAGATGTCCACGCTGCCCTGACAGCCACGCATGAGTGGCTGTGTGCCGCTCAGAGCCGCGTGGCCGACAACCCAGTCCCAGGAGGGCTCGAATCCTCCTAGGGGCACACAGAGAACCTTGCGAGCACCCAGAGAGGGGCCACAATGAGCACCGGAGAGGACGAGATCGGCGACATCGACGCCGACGACGTGTTCGATCCCGACGACGGGGACATCAACTGGGACAAGGTCGAGACCGTGCAGCAGCAGGTCGACGAGATCAACGCGATCGAGGACCCGGACGAACAACTGGTCGCCGCCGCCGAGTGGGCCAGCAATCTCGAAGGGGATGATTCCGTTGGGGAGTAAGTGGATCCACGACCTGCCGCAGGCGCTCGCTGGCCTGCCTGACGTCACGTACTACCCCGGCTGGCAGACGCGTTCGCGCGCTTCTGGTGGCTTCGACAACCTCTACGGCATCGTCTGCCACCACACGGCGACGCGCGAGACGCTCTCGTTCGAGGCGTACTGCCGGATGGCGTGGGCGACGCACCCGGAGCGCCCGGTCGCCAACATCAACCTTGGTCGCGGCGGGGAGATCTGCGTCGGTGTCGCCGGGGCCAGCAACCACGCTGGCAGGGGCGGTCCCCGCAGGATGAGCAAGGGCACCGTCCCGCTCGACCAGGGCAACCGCTACCTGATCGGCATCGAAGCGCTCAACACTGGGATCGGTGAGCCCTGGCCGGACGTCCAGCAGAACCGTTACGTCGCCTTGGTGCGGGCGCTCTGTTCCTTCTACGGGTTCAACACCGGCACCGACGTGATCTCCCACCATGAGTGGACCCCGGCCCGCAAGATCGACACAGCGGGTCCGTCGCGCTTCGGAAGCATCAACCGCTCCGGCACGTGGGACATGAACCTGTTCCGCGCCGAGGTGGCGAATGCTCCCGTCACGCCCCCGGTTGAGCCGCCACCTGTCGTTGAGCCGCCGCCCGTGGTCGTGCCGCCCAAGCCAGCAGTCGGGTGGCCTGCCAGTCTCACGAGCACACTGCCAGCGATCAAGAAAGGCTCGACCGACTTCTGGATGGTCAAGCGGATGCAGCACTTGCTCGCGGCGCACGGCTATCTGAACGAGGCGAACACCGCCAACTACGACGGCGTGTGGGGGAACGGCACCGACGAAGCCAAGCGCCGCTTCGACAACGACCACGGCCTCACGCCCAGCCCCCCGACCGACTGCGGCAAGGGATCCTGGGCGGCGCTGTGCGGGGCGATGCCCGTCCTCAAGAAGGGCAACTCGGGCTTCAACGTCAAGATCATGCAGCACTTGCTCGCAGCCTGCGGCTTCATGAACGAGGGCAACGTGGCGAACTACGACGGAGTGTGGGGCAACGGTACCGAGACAGCGAAG
>Ga0190271_10000089_pt1 | contig 48759 bp, 52 predicted proteins | sample Popmic356T_FD_133747 | JGI IMG/M metagenome (GOLD analysis project Ga0190271, IMG submission 133747) | Populus adjacent soil microbial communities from riparian zone of Weber River, Utah, USA - 356 T | ecosystem: Environmental > Terrestrial > Soil > Riparian zone | place: USA: Utah | collected...
GATCCCGGTCAGTTCACGTTCGAAGTCGCCGAACGTGATCTTCCCGTCACGGATATCGGCCGTGAGGTGGGTGACCTTGCTCGTGGGGCTGATCAGGCGCTTCGCGATCCGGTCGAAGTCAACGGCGGCCGTGTTGCCGAAGATCAGGGGCCGCGCGGCCTCGGCCATCAGCGGACTCATGGCGACCTCGCCCGCGCCGGACGCCCACACGTCGGCCTCGCGCAGCCAGCGCATCGCGATCTCGCCCGAGTCGAGGGTCGAGTAGCGGACCTCCAGCCGGTGCCACAGGAGCGGGTTGATGGCGTCGAACCGACGCTTCATGTCCTTGCCAAGGAACTCGCGGTACATCCGGCGCTGGGCCTGCACCTTGGCCCTCGCTGGCATCGAACCCCGGCCGACCCGCTGGAACTTGCCCCTGATCCCCTCGGCCCAGACCTCGTTCGCGACCCCACCGGCCTGCTGGAACGCGGCCTGATTGCCCCACAGGTAGGACATCGACCGCTCCATGAAGTCGAACTTCGCGTACTCGTTCGACGCCATGTAGCGGTTCATCATCCGCTGGGCTTCCTCATCGAGTTCAGACGGCTCGACCCCGATGCGGATGCCCCGCATCATCGCGAACGCGTACGGCTCGACGGCCTCCTGCGCTTGGAAGAAGAACGCCCAGCGGCCGAACTTGAGGTTGGGGTACAGGCGCTCCGTGATCTCACCGAGTGCGTTGTGACCCGTCCGGGTCGCCAGCGAGGACTTGATCTTGCCGGTCAACTTCTGGGTTGCCCCGACCGTCAGCGTCCCGCCTTCGAACGACAGCAGGACGGCGTCCTGAAGGTCGCGTGGCGTGATGGTCCCCTCGGCCAGCGCCTTCCCGATACCCTCGACCTTCTCGGCGGCCACCTTGATCTCGGCCATGCCCATGCCGCGAGGGGTGGTGCCCATCTCCGACGCCGTCCGCATGACCGACCCGAACAGGTCTTCGGCCTGCTTGACCGTCACGACGTGGGTGAACTTGCGGGACGGGTCCTCGACCAGCCGTGACACGAAGGACTTCTTGGCTTCGAAGAAGATGCGCTCGGTCGAGATGTCGCGCAACATCTTGTCGCGCAGCGATCCGAGTGTCCCGACGCCGGGGATACGGAGGCCGCCGATGCCCGTCGCCGGGTTGTACGGCTGGGCCACGTCATCGGCGGCATCGAGCCACGGCTTGGTGCTGATCAGCCGCCCGCCCTCGTTGTACTTCATCCGCCACTCGGCCCGGCCCACCGACTCGGGCCGCAGGCCCAGCGTGGAGTCGGTCCCCGACAGCGTCCGGCCCACCCGTCGGATCACGCCCGGCAGTTCGTCCAGTTGGGCCTGCGTGAGTTCGATGACGAGGTCGTCCATGTGGTCATCGAGGTAGTTCTTCACGCTGTCCATCAGGACACGGTCTTCGTACCCCTCGACCACGAACATGCGAGCGAGGTCGTCGTACTGGCGGATCGCCCGCTTGACCTCATCGATGTCGCCCGCCTCGATGGCCGACAGCAGGGCCTCGGCCCGTGCCCGCGTGAGTTCATCGGCCCCGATGTACGTGACCCGATTGATGTGGGCGATCCTGACGGCGTCGTTCTGGACCGTCGGCAGGGCGATGGCCTTGCGGATCGCCTCCTTCACCTGCGACACCCGACGCCCGTAGTGCTGGGCGTGGATCATCGCGAGCATGTCCTCGTCGGCCGTGGCGATGAAGGCACGGACGGCGTCGTCGGCGATCTTGTTGTCGTAGATGACGTGCATGTGCTTCACGGCCTGCTCGCGAGCCGACTCCAGCACCTGCTCGCGGGTCTGCTTGCCGACCGGCACGAAGTCCTTCTTGCGGCGGCGGATGTACGCCTCGACCCAGTGCCCGAACGACTGGCCGAAGCCGCGTGCCAGCCGGTCCTCGATGACCTGCGTCGGCCGGACGGCTTCGGCCCCGTCCATCGGGACGAGGTTGGTCCGCAGCACGTCGTCGGCCAGCATCTCGCCCGCCGTGCCCCGGCCCATGTTGCCGATGAAGATGCCGAACGACTGGTTGAAGTTGGCGTCCATGCCGTGGGCCTTGGCGAAGTCCTGCATCCCGATGTAGTTGTCGATGCCGAACGCGTTCGCGCCCCCGCGCGTGGCCTCCGACGAGAGGTGCGCGTTCATGAGCGGGCTGTTGTTGCGGATGCCGATCTCGGCGAAGTTGAAGTTGACGGCCTTGACGACCTGATAGACCCCGGTCAGCCGCTGGCCCTGATCCAGTTGCATCGCCAACTGCTGGCGCTTGGGCAGTTGGCTGATCGTGATCGCCGCCTGCTCCGGGTCGATACCCTGCTTCACGGCCTCCAAGAACAACTCGTTGGTGACCGTGTCGGACTTCATCATCCGGTCCAACTTGCCCGGACTCATGCGGCTCGACAGGTCCCGGTACAGGTTGCCCGTGATCTGATCGGCGATCTCGGTACCGTGCTTCTCGGCGAGTGACCGGAAGAACGCCCCGCCAGCCGTCCGGGCAGCCGTAGCCCCGGAGCGGGCGATGATGCCCGTCCCGAAGTCGGCCAGCAGCAGGGGATCGGTGAAGATCGAGAAGCCAAGGTTGAGCAGCGCCCCGCCGATGTTCCCCTCGGCGTTCGCGATGGGCTGGCCCGCCATGACCAGTTCGTCAAGCAGTTGCTCGTCGCTGATCTTGCCGCTCTTGGCGTTCTGCCAGACCTGCTGCAACTCGGGCGACACGGCGCTCTGGGGCAGGTTCTTGAAGTCCTGTGCTCGGCTGGTCATGCCGATCAGGCCACGCTGGGTCATGTTGCCCAGCAGCATCAGGCCACCCATCAACTGGCCGACTGTCTCGCCAAGGTTGGTCGGGGCGTAGTCGAGGTCGCGCATCAGCGCCCAGTCGTCGCCACCGTTGGCCTCGCGCTCGGCCCGCTTCTTCTCGCGGACAGCGCGGGCCTCCTCGCCCATGTCGCCCAGCAGCGAGAGCATCGAGAGCGGGTTGTTGCGGAGTTCGGCCGTCATCCGCTCGTACGCGGCAGGGTCGTTCTGCTGGATGTAGGTCATCGTCGCGAGCGGGTTCTGGACGGGGATCGATGCGATGGCCCCAAGGGCCGTGGCAACCGGGGACACGACCGTGCCCAGCGGCCCGCCCGCGAACCGGCCGATGCGTGACCCGATCATCGCCCCGGCGTTCGGGTCACCAAGGATGCCGCCGATGGTCCGGCCAACGCTGATCCCGACCCCGGCCCCGATCCCGGCCCCGATCTGGGCCGCGCCCTCGCCCGCCTCTGCCGCCGACCGGGCGAACATCGAGGGGTTGAGGTTGACCTTGCCAAGGTTGGCGTACAGGCTCTCGGGCGTGTCCTCGGGATAGAACTGGTTCTGGGGCGACGGAGACATGAACGTGTTGTTCACCAGCCCGTTGCCGTACTCCTGCGGACGGACCCAGCGGGCCGTCCGGTCGAGGGAGTCCATCAGAGTGCGATGTTCCCGCGCTTACCCGCCGACCCGCCCTGCGTGAGGCTCGTAGGCTTCGACACGCCCGTGTAGCCCGTGGTGGCCTGCGGGGTCACGAACGGCTCCTGCTTGATGGTCGTCGGGGTCGGGGACGGAACGGCCGACGGGACGGCGGGCGGGGGCGCGTTGACGACCTGCGTCGGGGTGGTGACGGTCCGGGTGCGGACCGGACCCAGCGCGGCGTTGATACGCGGCGACATCGAGCGGAACATCGACTGCCCGAAGAACGTGCTGTCGAAGACCGGGACCTCGCCCGTCCGCTCGGGGATCGTGGTCGGTCCCGCTCCCGCGACCCCGCCGCGCGTGAGGTAGGCCGCGATGGACTGGGCATGCTGGGTGCTGATCTGCGGGCTGGTGAGCAACTTCTGGAGCGTCCAGTTGGACCCGCCGGGGATGCCCGACAGGCTGGGCAGGCCGGTCTGGGGATCGATGTCGTTGGCCGTCAGGCTGGACGGGTAGTAGACATCGCCGCTCTTCCTCGCATCGATCTGCCACGACTCCACGTCCCTGACCAGCCCGGCGCGCAGCGGGGCATCGTCAATCGCCCGGCGCTCCATGTTGGCGGCACGCTCGGCCTCGGCCCGCGACTGCATCGCGTTGAGCACGCGCTCGCGGTCAGTCTCAGGACCGTAGAACCGGATCGTCTGCTTGTTGTTGACCGACAGCCTGATCTCGTTGCCCAGAGCGGCTTGGAAGCCCTGCTCGCCACCGGCTGCGCGGGCGTTCTGCATCGTCTTGGTCGGGTGGGCCGTGTAGTACTCGGCCTCCTGCTGGATGTAGTCCTCGTCGGGCATGTTGCTGATCCGGCGGGCGTCCACGTCGGAGGCCCGCATCCGGGCCTGAAGGATCGACGCCTGTGACCCGATGACGAACGTGCTGCCATCGGCCCCCGTCTTGCCGGTCATCAGCCCGGCACGGTCGATCCAGTCATCCGGGTTGGGCTTGGCGTTGCCCGTGAGGCCCGTGATCCTGATCGCCCCCGTGGCCTCATCGATGTCGGTCTTCGACGTGGCCGTGACCGGAATGGGCGACACGTGGCTCCATCGGAGTTCGCCGTCCACGTAGATGCCGTACAGGGTGGTCGGTGCCGTCCCGCCGCCCGTGTCGAAGGCGACCGTGTAGCCCTGAGTCTCGTCCCGGTTGAGTTGGACCTTCTCCCCGACGCCCTCACGGGTGTTGGGGTCCATGCCCTTGTACGCCTCGATGGTGATCGGGGCACCGATGTACGCCTGCCGGACGCCCGTCGTGCTGCTGGGCATGATGAACACGTCCCTGCCCGACAGGCGCGGATCGCCCAGCGGGACCACGGCCCAGCCCTCGGGCTTGTTGCCCGCCTTGCCCTTCTTGTCGCCCCCGATCCCCATCAGGACGGCCTTGCCCGACCGCAGGTCTTCGTCCTGCTGGAGGACGATGCTTGCCTGTTCGCCGACCTTGGCGGCCATGGTGGCCTGACCACCGGGCAGGTTGCCGTACGGGTCGTCCCAGATGGACGAGTCGCGGGGCTTGCCGTCGAGTGCCGCGATGGTGCCCTCGACCTGCCCCATGAGGTCCACGGCGAACTGGTTGTGGGGCTTGCCCGACAGCGGATCGAACCCCGACGGGAGTTCGTCCTCGACCATCCGCTTGCCCTCAGTCGCGAACCAGTCCCGGTTCTCACGGATCGCGGCAGCGACCTCGGAGGGCTGGGCCGTCGGATCGGCGAGGATGTTGTTCAGTTCGCGGCCACGCCGGTCGGCGATCTCCTGAAACGCAGCCGTCCCGATAGACACCGACGCGGCGTCGGCCATCCCCTGCTCGCGGCCCAGCCGGGTCACGTCGGCGTCGTGGTTGCCCGACTTGACGGCGCGGGTCTTCTCGATCCCCAGCCCGGTCTGCTTGCGCCGGATCAGGCGGTCGATGTCGGCCTCGGTGAAGTTGCCCGAGAAGTTCGGGTCGTCCATGGCCTTGATCAGGTCGGCCTTGCCCTGCGCCATCGACGGGTCGTTGTTGAGCCGGAACAGGAAGTTGTTCAGGAGCGCCGGGTCGTTGAACGCCGCCCAGCCGCCGTTGTTCGACGTGTCAATGTCCGAACGCTTCACGTGCTGGTTCATGACCATGTATTCCATGATCGAGGACTCAAACTGGTCCCACGGCTTCTCGTACTTCTCCCACGTCGCGTTCTGGTTCTTCTGGTAACGGGCCTCGCGGGCGGCGTAGTCAGACGAGGCCGACCCGCGCGCAGCGGCATCGCGGAACTCGGCTGCCTTGGTCATCAGCATCCGGTAGTTGGCCGAGTTCTGCGGCATCTTCCGCGCCCACTTCTCGTAGAACGCGGCCATCTCGCCTTCGCTGATGTCCTTCTGCTTGTAGTCGAGGTACGCCTTCGTTTCGGCGATGTTGAACTGGAAGGCGTGCAACTGGTTGTTGTAGTAGTCCCACATCGGGTCGTCCTTGGACACCCCGTCGCGGCGCTCCGTCCAGTACTTGAGCATCTGGTCGTCGGTGACCTTCTTGCCTTCGAACAGGCCGCCGCCCTTCCACGCCTCCTCGATGTTCGTGTCACGGACGCGCTGGTACTCCTGCGCGAGTGACACGATGGTGGCGGTCAGGGACGGCGCGCTGCGCGGAAGTCGCCCGAACCGCGCCCGGCGGGCCACCGGCTACGCCTCTTCTTCGGGCGGCGGGCCGCCGCCCAGTTCCTGCTGGAACAGCAGGCGGTTCGTGGCCTCGCCCTCCTTGACCATCGTCTGGGCCATGACCTCGCCACCGCCCTCGGGCATGACCGGACCGGCCCCCGGAGGAGCACCCTCGACGTTGCCGGGCAGGGCCTCGTTGGCCGGGATCGGCTGCTCACCCGAACCGGGCTGCCCAGCAGCCGCGCCCATCGCACCACGCATGTCGTTCATCGCCTGTTCCTGCGTCGGCGGCCCACCGGCCCCCGGAGGACCACCGGCCCCCATGCCCTGCACGGCCTGCTGGGCGTTCTGGTAGCCCATGGCCTGCAACTGGGTGGCGACGGCGGCGATGACCTGCACGGCGGCCGGGTTGAGGGCCACGTCGGTCTGCTCGGTGCGGATGATGTTCTGCTCGGCCTCGGGATCGTCCACCCCGGTGCGGTCCATGCCACGGATGGCCGACCACAACTTGCCGTCCACGAGGGTCCGGGCGATCTGGGCCGTTTCCATGTCGTCGCGCGGGGTGAGCGAGGGGCTGACCACGTCGAGCCGACCGCCCCCGGCGAGGATCGGCTCCAGATCGGGAGCCTTGTTGCCCCACACCGTCCGGGCCAGCGCCCAGATGTCCTTGCGCCAGCGGTAGAACAGGTCACGCTTCATCGAGATGCGAGTCTCGTAGTTCGCGACCAGTGCGTTGATGGCCTTGCTCGATGACATCACGGACGCGGGCGCAAGGCCACGCAACAGGTCGTTCAGGCCACTGACATCGACCATCTCCTTGTCGATGCGGGTCATGAACTGCTCCAACTGGAACTCGGGCATCCACGGGGTGATGCCCTCGACCCGGTTGCCTGCTCCCGGTGCGATCACCTGATTGGGCTTCGGCCGCAGCCCGACCGGGACCTGATCGGGCGACTCGGGACCGACCAACTGCCAGTACTGGGCGTTCACGATGTTGTGCATCAACTGCGACCCGCTGGTCAGCCGCTCGTCCTTCTCGCGGATCAACTGCTCGATGTCGAACAGTTCGGGGCGACCGTTGGGCACGCCGGGGATGTACGAGTTGAACAACGGCACGTACGGGATCACGCCCTCGTACTCGTTGAACTTCATGTTCTGGGCGACCTTGTTGCCCACGATGATCGCGTTCCACGTGTCGTGGGTGATCGGCTTCAACTTGCCGTTCGCGGGCGGGCGACGGGCCTTGGGCTGGCGGTACCAGTAGTCCGTGACCTCGATGGACCCGCCCATCCACATGGCCCGCCGCGCCATCGTCCACGACCCGAAGGACGTGATCGGCATCAGGTACGGGTAGGACTGACCGCTGCTGTCCTTGCGCTCGACGGCACACAGGCCGTACTGGGCGAAGATCGCCTCGGGGGTCATCAGGTACGAGTAGGCCGCCCAGTCGAGCGAGCGGTAGTCGCTCTGGCCCCAGCCCAGCCACAGGTTCCGGGGCTGGTCGATGATGTCCACGCGGGGGAAGCCCAGATCGCGGTCCCACCAGACCTTGGCAGCCGTCCGGCCGTAGAGGCCCTTCACGACACACGCCTTGTGGCTGATCAGGTTCAGCCCGATCTCTTCGCGCCACGCCCCGTACAGCCGCTCGCACATCGCCGCCATCTGGCGGGCGGGCGGGCTGTCCACGACCGGCACGATGTTCTCGATGGGCGGCACGGCTTGGAGGGCAGCCGGGATGTCCACGTAGATCGGCGGCGTGTTGATCGACAGGTGGGCCTTGCCGGGCAACTGGGCGCTGGAGTGGTACCACCAGTGACTGGCCCCGCCCTTGGCGAGGATCGCCTCGTCGGGCGGGTAGTACAGGGAGTCCCAGCGGTCGCATGCCGACACGAACGTCTGCTGATCAGACCACAACTGGGACCGGCGCTGCTGGAGGTCTTGGAGGAGGTCGAGTTCCCCCTCGGCGTACTGCCCGCCCGAGAAGTCGGCCTGCGAGAACTCGATGGCCTTGTTCAGGTCGAGGACGGCAAGCGCCACGAGTACCCCTCAGTGGGTCTGGGCTGCCTTCAGGCGGGCCAGCAGTTCCGCGCTGAACTGTACACCGGGCTGATCCGGCTGAAAGTAGTCGAACGGGACGGCCGGGGCGGCGGCCCCCGGATTGAGCCGGGCCACGTCCACGGCGACAGCGAGGCACATGACCGCGTCCTGCTCGATCTTGCGGTCGTCCAGTTTGTAGCCCAGCAACTGGCGACGGACGCCCAGCCACTTGCCGGACTTGGGCAACCTCAGTCGCCCCTCCTCGATCACCTTCTTCAACTGGTTCAGAAGCATCAACTTCTTCTGGCGCGTGCCGCCGAACTCGACCATCCGTACGGGGATGGGGAGTAAGTCGCGGAACATCTTGCCGCCGAAGCCCGTGGCGTCGATCCCGGTCGCACATGTGACCCGATGGACCGGGTCGCTGTACGCGTTGTGGCCGTGCATCGCCAGCCCGGCGACCGACATCCCGGTCTGCCGACCGGACAGGCGATCCACCCACACCCCGTCCCAGCGGTAGCCCGCCGTGATGTCGAGGACCATGCCCCACGTCGAGTCGAACGTCAGGGCGGGATCGATCCCCTGCACGTAACGATGGCCGCGCTTGGCAGGCTCGGTCGTCGGCATCTCGTCCACGAACACGGCCTCGACCGACTGTGACCCGAAGAACGCCTCGCGTGACTCGATGGCGAAGCCGTCGATGTTCTGGGGGATCAGGTAGGGCGGCATGGCCGCCACGATCCGGTCGAACATCTTGGCGTCGATCCCGAACCCGATGTTCTCGCGGGTGCTGATCCGCAGGCTGTACGAGTCGATCTTCTTGTCCGGGTTGTCGGGGTTGCCTTCCTGCCACTTGTCGGCGTACGCGGTCAGGCCCTCGGTCATCGTGCCGATCAGGAAGAGTTGTCCACCGGTACTCAACCGTCGGTTGTGGAGAACTTCATCGATCACGAAGTCGAAGTTGGGTTCGAAGGCGCACTCATCGAAGGACTCGCCGTCCATGTCCTTGCCGAGTGACCCGATGGCCCGCTCGCCGGTTGTACGGAAATGGATAGTTCCGCCGCCCAGCAGGGGGTGGAGCCGGATCATCAGGTACTCGCCCCGGTACTTCTTCGACCAGTCGGCGACGGACGGCCCCAGCGTTTCGGTCAGAGGGCAGCCCGCCTCCTGCGCCTCGTGCGTACCCGAGAGCAACTTGGTGATCTCGTAGAAGACCAGTTCGGCGACCTCGCTGTGGACGCCGAAGTGGAACCACTCGTAGGTGAGCACCAGCCACCGCTCGACCGACCGGATGTCGAGCGGGTTGGGCGGTCGCTTGCCCATCTTGAACATGGTCGAGTGGAGGACCACGACGGCGAGGCCCAGCGTCTTCCCGGCCCGGTTGCCCGCCGCGACGGCCGTCGTCAGGTAGCGCGGCTGCCAGCGCGACTCGTCGCGGACGATGTACGCCCGGAACAGCCGCGACTGGCCGGGGTGTGGCTTGAAGCCAAGGAACCGCTCGCAGAAGAAGTCCACGTCCCAGCGGGCGCGCAGCATGTCCGACGCGAAGTTGGTCTGGGCGAACGCCCCGAATGTCTCGGGACCCTTGGCCGTGGCCGCTGCGCCCAGCACGGCCTTGGCCCTGCGCGACCGGCCCGTCGTCGGGTTCTTCGCGTCCTTGTCCCGTGACTCCAGCCGACCTCGTGTCGTCGCGAGGTCGGGCATCAGGTCACCGGCTCGTAGACCCCTTCGGGGGCGAGTCCGTCGCCGATCTCCCTGATCTCGACGGCCCGTGACTCGATGACGGTCGTGGGGGTCATCATGATCGCGCCGGACAGCAGCCGGGCCATGTTGAGCGTCAGGTCACGGTCGGCAGCCTTCTCGGCCCGGCGGTCGAGGAGCGCCTGCGCCTGCAAGCCGTGGGTGGCCGTGACCCGAAGGTCGCCGTCTGCGAGCAGGGCGGTGGCCTTGCGCTGGACGAGCGTCGCGAAGTCGAGTTGGGCGGCCGTGACCGCATCGCGCCCGATGTCCGATACGGCCTGCATGGTGGCCTCATCGAACTCGGGCCGCTGGCCGCCCAGACAGGCCCGCACGTGACGGCTGATCGTTTCGTGCTTGATCGGCCGCCCGGCCGCGCGCATCTCGACCTCGATCTGGGTGTACGACATGCCCGACGCGAGCAGGGTGTGGACCTGCGCCTTGTTCTCGGGCTTGCAGACGGGACAGCGGTTGCTGGGCGTAAGCACGCGCACATCCTACGACAACGCCCGGCACGGTCGGCGTAAACGGTGTAAAGTGGCGTAACGCGGCGTTGCACCAAGCACGCCTCAGCAAGGAGAGCACGGCAGATGCCGCTCATCACCGTCAGCGCGGGAACGCCCGCCATCCCCGCCGGGACCTACCCGGCCACCCTCGTCGGCATCCGCCCCAAGCGGATGGCGACCCAGTACTCCGTGCCGCCCGGCGCGGAGCAGGACTTCCTTGAGTGGACGTGGCTGGTCGAGGGTCCCGACCGCGACGTGGAGATCACGTCGCTCACCAGCCTCGCGACCTCGCCCAAGTCCCGCATCTTCGAATACCTCCTCGCGCTGGTCGGCAAGGACGCCGCCAGCATCGGGGCCGGGTTCGATGAGGGCGACCTCGTCGGCAAGGCGGTCATGGTGCAGACCATCGAGACTCCCGAAGGGTTCGCCAAGATCGACAAGATCGTGGCCGCCCCCAAGGGCCGCACCGCCCCGGCTGGCGAGAAGGTCAAGGCCCCGACCCCGGCCGTCAGCGAGGACGACCTCCCCTTCTAGTTACATCCTGTAAACTGACCCCACCAGCCCCGCTGGTGGGGTCTTTCTGTTTCAGGAGCACGCATGACCGCACACGTCCAGACCGTCGTCACCTACAGCCTCACGGAGGCGGCCAAGCGGGTGGGTGTCAGCCGCCAGACGCTGTGGAAGGACATCCGGGCCGGGAAACTGCCCGTCCACAAGTCCGGCAACGCCGTCCACATCTACGCCGCCGACCTGCTGGACTACGTCCTGTCCTACCGGGGCGGTTCGGGGATCAGCGGGGCGTAACATCGGGGGTCCGGCCCTGCTGACGCCGGATCGGGGACCTTCACGGCCTCTTAAACGCCAGAAACCCCCGTTTCCGGGGGTTTCAGGACAACTCTCAGCAAAGAGTGGAGGGATCATGCCCGAACAGGGCGAATATCGCAACAGCGACCGCCTCGTTGAGGCGTTGCGTCACGTCGAGATGGGCTTCGGAGCCTTCTCCGTGTGGTCAACCACCCCCGAAGGGGTCTGTCGCTGCCCGAAGGGACGCGAATGCACCTCGGCGGGCAAGCATCCCATCCCCCGCGACGGCTTCAACGCCATGAGCCGTGACCCGAAGGTCGTCACGACGATGCTCTCGGCCGGTTCGAACCCCAACTACGGCCTCGTGTGGCCCGATGGCGATGACATTGTCGTCGTCCTCGACGTTGACGGGGCCGACTGGCAGGCCCGGATTGCCGAACTGAAGGCGAAGTACGGCCCCCTTCCGGCCACCAAGACCACGAAGACCCCGTCCGGGGGTTTGCACCTGTTCTACCGCTGGCCGAAGGGCATTCCGATCCCCGACACGAACCACCTCCACGGGTTTGTCATCCGTTTCCCGATGAAGGGCTACGTGGTGGGACCGCTCAGCGCAATCAACGGCAAGGTGTACACGACGGCGGGACCGGACGAGATTGCCGTCCTGCCGCCGACATGGGCCGCGACGACGCCGACGCCCGCCACCCGGCCCATGATCGTGGTCGAGGAGGGCAAGCCCGCGTACGAGATGCCCATCCACGTCCCGACCGGGACCCGCCACGACGAGATCGCCCGTCTGGTGGCCTCGCTGTGGAACAAGCGGGTCGAGCGGGCGGTCATCGAGGCCGGGGTCCGCGCGCTCGCGGAGCGGTTCGATGACCCGATGGAGCCGCAGCGCCTGAAGGACGAGATCGACCACGCGTGGGACACGGCCCAGAAGAAGTGGGTCGATCCCGCCGCTGGCGAGAACCGGACGGAAACAGGATCGGAAGTGCCCGCATCGGGTGGCCGAACCACCGTCGAGGTCGGGCTGCTCGATGCCGACGCCCCGGTCGTGCCCATCGCGATGCACGCCGACGCGATGACGGGCAGCGTCCAGTTGGCGACCCTGCTCGCCCACTTCGAACCCCGGACCGACGCGGGCAAGGAAGGACTGCTCGTCACGTCACTCGTGTACCTCGGTGCCCTGATGGGCCACACGCCGTCGTGCTTCTACGGGTCCCGCGAGCAGCACACCTCGTTCTTCGCGATGCTGGTCGGCTCGACGGGCCGCTCGCGCAAGGGCACGACCGTCGATCTCGTCCGCAGCGCCCTCGCCCAATGCACCGAAGCCACCCGTGGCCTCAAGCAGAGTCCCAACTCGGGAGAGGGCCTGATCGCTCTCGCCGAGAAGGCCAAGGGCGAGCCGATCCTCGTGGAGGAGGAGGAGTTCGACCGCTTCATCAAGGCCAAGGGCCGCGACGGCTCGACGCTGTCATCGATCCTGCGTCAGGCGTTCGATGACGTGCCGCTCTCGTCGGCCACGGTCAGCCGGGTCCTGCGCGCCCCGGTCCACCACATCGCGATGCTGGGCAACGTGACCCGCGAGGAGATCGTCGGGGGCATGGCGCAGGTGGACCTCAAGAACGGGTTCGCCAACCGCATCCTGTGGACGGGAGTGTTCCCCCGCGACACGCAGGTCAGCGTCCACGACAACGTGCTCTCGACCCACCTGCGCGACGAGTTGCGTGACGTGATCGCGTGGTCGCGCGGGCTGACCAAGCCGCTCATCGGTGGGGTGACCCACCAGATCGATGACCGCGCCCGCGATGCCCTGCTCGCGGCCTCGGCCCGCTACAACGATGGGGTCGGGATGGCCCCCTTCCTGTGCCGCCGCCTCGACACCATCGCGGCACGCATCGCGCTGGTCTACGCCTGCCTCGACTTCTCCCGCGTCATCACCATCGACCACGTCCTGTCGGCCCTCGCCGTGACGGACTACGCCAAGGCGTCCGCGTCGTGGGTGTTCCCCGAGACAACGGGTGACGCCCATGCCGACCTGCTCCTGCGCCACCTGCGCGTGGCGGGGTTCCTCGGGGCGCGCGAGATCGAGGCGCTGATCGGGAAGCGTGCCGTGGACCGCCAGCACGCCGCCGATGCGCTGATGCTCATGGGCTATGCCCGGATCGCGGAGCGACCCCGCTCTGACGGCAAGCCGGGACGACCGTCCCGTGGACTGGAGATCATCCCGTGATGCAGCACCATCGCCTCTACTCCGTGATCACGAAGCATGACTGGCTGACCAACGAGCCTATCGAGGCGATGGTCGTCGCGACAGCCCGACTCGACTCGACGCTGGACGAGATCAGGTCACGGGTGCCCCGTTCGACGGGCTATCTGGCCGTCGTCAGCGGCCTCACGTTGTCGGAGGCCGGTCGCATCGAGAGGGGACCTATGTCCCAAACGCCCAGAGGCCGTTTTGAGCACGAAAACCGACCTATGTCCCCTAAGTCCTCGCGCGCGAGTGCAGCGCACCCCCATCGGGGGTCGTAACACTGTTTACACACGAGCGTGGGGAACAGGGACATAGGTAGGACATAGGTAGTAGATAGGTATAGGTTAGATGGGTACTAGTAAGGACACAGACCCCTTTAGGGCTGATGCCGCCCTTGTCTATCGGGCGTTGCGGGACTCCGGGCCTGCCAGTGCGGCCGTCCTCGCAGAGCGGGCCTTCCCGACGGAGTTCGGGCCTGACGACCCCGTCTACAGGTCGCTGCTCAAGCGAGGACTTCGTCGTGTCTACGACTCGCTGGTCTGGATGCGGCATCAGGGGGTCGTGATCACGGCCGTCCCGTCGCCCGATGACCACTCGGTGTTCCATCTGGGGCGGGTCGAGGGTGCGGTATCGCCTCTTCGCAGCGTGCCCGTGCCTCGTGTTGCACGTGAACGACCGAGCGAGCCTGTGACAGTCGAGGTGTCACGCGATCAGGGCACGCTGAGTGATGCGATGGACATCTGGCACGGGGGTTCTTAGGGGATTTCGGTTCCGAACTGAAAACTCAGGGTCGGGTCCATCAGGTCACATTGAGCGTGGCGAAAAGTCCATCCGGTCACCAACCTCAGTGACTTTACTCTTCCTCATACTGTTTGTGACCTGATCAGAGGAGGCTGCATCCCCGCGCACGGGGGAAACTCCGACGACGACGGGGGGGAGGGGGTACCGACCCGAAACGCAAGCGCCCCCCGGCCCGGCGATATGCTTGGCAAGGGCAAGAGATGTATGTGGGAGATACATCTATCTACACAATGAATGTACTCATGTGTATTGATGAAAGCGCACATGTTCAGCACGACTGCCCTCCATGCGGGCACGGCGCAGCCCCCCTCGTGTGCGCCGCTAGGCTGACATGCAGGCCGCCGGTCCCCCCGATCAGGGCACCGATACGCCCGAGGCGGTGGACCCACGGTCCCCTCACCCCCACGAGGGCCATCCGGTCACTGTAACGTGGTTGCAATGTTCCTTTCAGAACACCTTGCACTCCCACGCTCAACCTCGTTTGCATCACCTCACCGCCATCGGTACACTCGCGGAGGCTCGTGAGAACGACGGGCCGGGGCCACTGCCAACCCTCCAGCACGGCAGAGCAAGCGAGGACCGAACCGCACACACGACCCGATCCAGACACCGGATCGGGAACCGATCCCCGGCGGCGGGGACAGGAACGGGAACGACGATCACGATTGCGTAGGGACGAGCGGCACCAACCGCCGCTCAGACCTCACGGGCGGGTCGCCACTGAACGGTCAGGGAGCCGACGGCCAGTACCAGCAGCGCACGGCGGGTGCGATCTGGGAACACGGGGCAGGCGTAGGACGGGCAGGGGCACACCACGGCGCACGAGGACGACGACCGCATGACGGGCCACAAGCCCCGACATCACGCAGGACCGAACAGGAACCGCGCCAGCCACCCGAACGGGGGCGGTGCGACGGCCGACACGACGGGACCCTGCGTGCGCCCGATCCCATGAGATCACCGACCAGCCCGTGACCTGATCACGGCCTGATCGGTGCGCTCAGCATCGAACCTCAGCAAGGAGACTCACCGTGACCACCCCGAAGATCAAGGTCCCCGCGTACACCGGCCTCATCGACCGCCTCTGCGACGAGATGGACGACCTGCGCTAGGAGTACATGGAACTCAAGTTCGAACTCGACTACACGCTGGGCACCGTCGAGCGTGCCATCGTCCGGGCCGCGATCCGCGACAACCTCGCCGCCAAGGCTGACCTTGAGGCCCGCATGGAGGCCCTTGGCAACGCCGTCGGCGCGTACTGATCCAGCAACCCTCAGCACCAGCCTCAGCAAGGAGCACCCGACCCATGATCAAGTACACCGCCATCCGCGACGAGCGTGGCACGACCTACGTTGCCCCGCTGCCGCACCCGGTCCTGACCGGGTACTACGAGACTGCCCCGGCCACCCACGTGATGGTCTGGTACAACCGCGACACCCGTGACTGGGTCGTGTCCTACTCCAGCACCGCGTTCGGGCAGCAGGTCGGCTCGTCGGAGTACGTCGGGTCGCGCTCGTGGGCCGATGACGAGGCGCAAGACCTCGTGAACGCCGCCGCCGCGTGCAAGCCGAACACGCACCTGCCCTACTGATCCGACCACCCCTCAGCCCGTGACCTGATCACGGGCTGCATGGTGCGCCGCATCCTCAGCCTCAGCACCAGCATCCTCAGCAAGGAGCACGCTCAATGAGCACCCCCACCGTCGCCGCGTCCCTCGATTGGGACTACGCGCTCAGCATGCCCAGCACCCGTGTCGCCGCACGGGTCGAAACCAAGGTCTGGACCGACGGCGTGGTCCTCGCCACCGTGTTCGGGGACGACGAGCGCGATGCGTTCAGCGCCAGCACGTGGCGCGGCGTGATCCGCCGCAACCCCAAGTGGGCCGTCGGCCCGGCGTGGTCGCTCCTCGATGACGACGGGCGGCTGATCGTCAACGGCCGGACCCGCAGGGACCTCCTCGCGACGGCCGGGGCGTTCGCGATCAACGGGTGGGCCGCCCCGATCCGGGTGCGGATCGCCGCGTCGGAGCGGGCCGCACGCGCCGCTCAGCCCCGATGACCGGCCAGTGCCCGCACCGGTTCCTCTCGATCCGGTGCAACCGGCCGCACGGCCATCAGGACGCGCATGCCATCGGGACACCCCGCGAGGTGAACCGGTTCTTCCCCCGCTTCCCCGGAGTCAACGACACGGCCTGCCCGGCAGGCTGCACGAGAGAGGGACACGCCCGATGAACACGTTCTGCCGCTACTGCGGGAACAGCCGAAGCGACCACGCTCAGTCGTGGTCGCGCTGCTACGGGTTCGAAGCCCAGCCCAAGCCGACCTGCCGCGTGTGCGGCGGGCGGTTCGATCCGGCCAAGTCCGGTCGCGAGGATTGCTGCTACCGGCACCGCCTCGACTCCTGATCGACCCACCGTGCGTGCCCTGATCGACTGATCAGGTCACGCTCGCGGTGCGCCGTTCGCACCTCAAGAAGCCACCTCAGCAAGGAGTACTCTCACCTCATGCCGAACGTGATCGGGCTGTTGCCCGCCACCGACCTCATCGCCGCCCACCCCAACGGGGCGACGAAGATCACCTACGGGCCGCACGCGTACGTCGTGATCGACGCGGCCGGGTCGGCGACCCTGTTCGCCCAGAGCGACGACCGCAAGGTCGCCGCGTACGACGGCACGAAGCCGTCAGCCGCGCTCAGCAGGATCGACTCCGACACGGTCACGGCCGTGAACGCGTTCCTGAAGCCGTTCGGCAAGGTCCGCGTCTACTGGCGCGCCAAGCCGGGCGAGGTCCCCTACCGTTGGCACCCGCTCAACGGCACGGCCGTGTCGGCAACCCCCCGCCCGCCCCGCAAGGCGAGCACGGCAGCCCCCAAGCCGCGCCGCAAGGCGACCCCCAAGCCCGTGGCGGCAGCCCCCTCAGCCCCGGTGGCTGAGGCTCCCGCCCCGGTCGCCGCTCCCGTCGCGACCGTCGTGACGGCCCATCCGGCCACCGCGCCGGTCATCGAGACTGCCACGACGTGGGCGGATCGCTTCAGCAAGCGGCCCACGGCCAAGACGGTCACCAAGACCTACAGCATCGTCGCGGACGTGCTGATCCCGACCGAAGACCTCGACACGCTCGACTCCGCGTACCGCCAGCGGCTCGCGGGGCAGGACGCCCACGTCCTGATCACCGGCCCTCGTGGCACGGCGAAGACGCGGGTGGCGCAGTCGTGGGGCTACGTGAACGACCTTGAGGTCGTGATCGTGGCGGGCCAGTCGATCCAGATCGCCGACGACTGGTTCGGTGGCGTGAAGCCGACCGGTGGCGGCGGGTTCGACTGGGTCTGGTCGGACGCGGCGCTCCTGATCATGACCGGGCGGCCGTGCCTGATCGTGATCGATGAACTCAACCGCCCGGACAGTGCCAAGGCGCTGAACGGGATCATGGACCTGCTCGACTTCCGGGCAACGGCCAAGCCGCTCAACGCACCGCACGCGATCCGGCTGGTGCCCGGCCAGATGGTCATCGCGACCCTGAACGAGGGCATCGAGTACACCGCGACCGTCGAGATCGACGCGGCCGTCCGCGACCGGTTCAGCCGGGGTGGCGGGATCACGATGCGCTACACGAGCGAGGCCATCGAGTCACGCATCGTGCGGGGTCAGGTCCCCGGCATCGACGCGACTGAGCACGGCCCGGACGTGTCGAAGAAGTTGGCCCGGATCGGCGCGCACCAGCGGGCCACGGTCAACGGCAAGGACGGCGACATCGCGTACCCGTCCGGCACCACGCTCTCGACCCGTGCGCTGGTCGGGATCGCCGACAAGATCGTGACCGGGGGCCTCAAGCCCACGGCCGCCATCTGGTCGGTCGCCAAGGCTACGTTCCAGCCCGAAGACATGCAGTCGATCAAGAACCTGATCGAGTCGCAGTTCGGACCGGACGCGGCCCCCATCGACGACCTCGCCGACGACGACGACATCGAGTTGATGCTCGACGCGCACGGCGTCTAGGTCACCACCTCAGCAAGGAGTCCCATGGACACGTTCAGCATCATCCGCAAGGCGGTCGCCGATCAGGCGGCCGACCTGAGCAAGGTCGGGGTGGACCCCCGGACCGCCCACGTCGGGCGGATCACGGCCGCCGTCCAGTCGGTGGTCGATGTCCTCACGCCGCCGCAGGGCGGCCGGTACATCGTCGGCTTCGCCGACATCAGCACGGCGGCGACCTCGCTTGGCGAGCACCGCATCATCGTGTCGAGCAAGCCGCTCAAGGACTCGACCCTCAACATGGTCGAGCAGGCCGTGGTCATCGCCACGTTCGCCGCCCACGAGATCGGCCACACGATCATCACGGCACCGCGCAAGGAGATGATCGAGGCACACAACCCCAAGAGCGGGTTCCATGCGGTCACCAACCTCGCCGACGACATCATCCTTGAGCCTTGGATGGTGGACCGGTTCCCGATCCTCGCCGACGCGTTTGAGTTCACGGGCCTCTGGGTCCTGCGCTCGACGGCCCCGTCACTGCCCAAGGTCGTGAAGATGACCAAGGCGATGACCACGGCCGAACGGTTCAACGCGATCCTCAGCGCCACCCGCTACGACGACACGACCGACATCGTGTGGGACGGCGCGGCGGCTGAGGCTGAGCGCGACTGGGGTCGTGACTGGAAGCGCCGCCTGATCGAGGCACGCGTTCGCGATCACGCCACGTTCCTCGCCCTCTGCGACGAGATGTGGGAGCGGATCAGGACCGAAGCCGACGAGGACGAGCCGGTCGAGCAGCCCCCGATCATCGACTGCCCCATCGGGCCGTCGAACGAGAAGCCCCCGGAGGGTGGCGAGGAACCGCCCGTCGATGGTCCCAAGCCGCCCGTCAACGACGGTGGCGAGGAGCCGCCGACCGATGGCCCCGACGAGGGTGGCGACGAGCCGCCGGTCGATGGACCCACCCAGCCGACCGACAAGCCGGGCGAGGGCGGCGAGCAGCCGTCCGACAAGCCCGCCGATCCGAACGACCAGCCCCGTGACTGGGACGACGACAAGCCGGGCGACGAGCCGGGCGAGGAGCCGACCGACGAGCCGGGCAAGGAGCAGGGCGAGGACGGCAAGGAGCAGGGCGAGCAGCCCAGCACCGACACCGACGGCCCCAGCGAGGACAAGCCCGACCCCGACCGCGACGGCCCGGAGAACCCGGACGGCGAGGGCGGTGGCGGGAACAGCGAAGCGACCAGCCGGGACGAGGACTCGCTCGACCCCGACGAGATCGACAAGAGCACCCACGATCAGGCTGAGCGCCACGAGTGGGACGCGGACGACACCGAAGCGGCCGTCCGCACCTACGCCTCGACCACGGTGACCTCGTTCGGTCGCCACGGCTCGATCAGCACCCGCTGGGACTGATCGGGCCACCACCCCCCTCAGCAAGGAGATGTGACCCGATGAACAACAGGCCGACCTACAAGCCCGAAGACCTCGACGCCCAGCACGCGTGGTTCAACCCGGCCAAGCGATCCGACCGGGGTCGCGAGGTTCCCATCACGTTCGACGCTCCGACGTTCGTGTCAGCCGGGGCCGTCGCGACCATCCGGCGGGCGTTCCAACTCGCCCGCACCGGCCGCGACGGCTGGCAGTCCCACAAGTACGAGGGGCGGTTCGACAACCGCGCCGCCGCTCGTGCCACCCGTCAGGAACTGGACGTGTTCAAGCACCGGACGGGTGAGAGCGCGCCGCGAGTCAAGGTGGCGATCCTGATCGACGCCAGCGGCTCGATGGCAAAGGACGACGCGAAGATCGAGAACCCGCTCGACCGGACGATGAAGATGATCACGTCACGCCGCCTCGCGGCTGCCGCGTTCGGTGCCACCATCGCCAAGGCGCTGGGCGCGGTGCCGACCGTCGATCTGGACGTGTACCAGCACTCAGCCAACCGTGGCTCGATGGTGATCAAGTGGCGCTGGTCGCGAGGGACCCCGATCCGGGTGTTCAACCGTGCCAGTGATCGCGGGATCGGCCGGTCGGGCAACGCCGACGGGCATGCGCTCGTTGCCATCGCCGACCGGATGCTCAGGTCCATGAAGCGCAATGAGCGTGGCGTGATCATGGTCGTGAGCGACGGGCTGCCGTCGGTCCCCGGCGACGGGGGCCTGTACGGGAGCGCCGCCGGTCAGGCCCTGATCGACGCGGTCGCCCACTGCCGCAAGCATGGGATCACGGTCGTCGGTGTCGCCATCGACGGCTCCGACCAGACGGTCTACTACGGTGCCGACACGATCCCGTTCACGGGTGACTGGATGGCACTGGGCAAGCACCTCGCACGGCTGGTCGGCAAGGCGCTCGCCACGCCGGTCGTCACCAAGCGCCGCTGAACCCCATCGCCTCTGGCCGGGAGATTGCTCCCGGCCAGCACGATGCGACTCAGCATCACCACTCAGCAAGGAGATCGACATGGTCTACGTCGTCAACATCAGCAACGTCCTCGATGAGGACACGGGCACGGTCGGCGTCATTCACGTCACCGTCAACAGCAAGGACGAGGGCGAAGCACTCATCGCGGAGATCGTCCGCGAGGAAGAGTGCGATCCGGCAAACTTTGCTCTCGTGGTCGCAGCCGACGACTGGGAGTGCGTCGGTCACGGCGACGGTCCCCTCTGCACCGCAGCCCCCCGGCTCAACTGATGAGCGGACGGGACGCGCTCGCTCGCAAGTCCAAGGCGTCGAGCATGGTCAAGGCGTACTTCGAACTCCTCAAGGAGGACGAGTGCAAGTGCGGGTACTTCGAAAGCGCCCGCCGCCATCACGACCCGGCCGACCGGGACTTCCACCCCATCGACGTAGCCCCGAAGGCACCCCGCCCGACCGGCACCGTCGTCTACTAGCCCCCACCTCAGCAAGGAGTCCATCGTGACACTCATCGCCCTGTTCATCGTCGCCCTGCTCAACGCCGGGATCATCCCGGCCATCGGGTTCGAAGACGAGCCAATCGTCGCCGTCATGGGCGAGGTTGCCGTCGGTGCCCTGATCGAGCAGCAGCCCGCCTGCGATGGCGGCACCACCCTCTGGGACTTCAACCGCGACAACTCCGACGGCCTCGCGGTCATCGGGCTGGCCGGTGAGGCGTGCGAGTTCGCCGCCGAGTTCTACCGTTCGCCAGAGACTGGCCTCTGGCAGTTCGCCGTCAACGGTTCCTGAACCCCACCGCCTTCGGCCGTGACCTGATGGTCGCGGCCGACACGGTGCGACTCAGCACCTCAGCCTCAGCAAGGAGAGATCATCGTGAGCAAGACCAAGACAGACGACCGGATGTACACCTCGACCCCGTGCGACAAGTGCGCCGGGCCGACCCTCCAGATCGGGCAGGGCAGCATCTGGTGCCCGTCAGAGGACTGCACGCCGGGCGGCCACTTCGTCGTCCGCGTGGCGTTCGCCCGGCCGCCCAAGCGGGACGCCGACGGCAACTGGGAGCGCACCGCCCTCCCGCAGCGCACTCCCCGCCAGCCCGTGGCCCGCATCGCCAGCCAGCCCACGGCCAAGCCGGTCGTGATCAAGCCCGCGAACGACGGGTTCGACACCGGCCTCGACGGCTTCATCGAGAAGCCGCGATGACGCTCATCGTGCTGGCCGTCGCCACGGTGGCGGCCTACCTTGCCGGGGGTGACGGCGACCAGCCGTTCAACTCCAAGCGGGCGTTCGTCGCCGGGCTGGCGGTGTTCCTGATCCTGAGCCTCGTGCTCACCGGGAACCCGCTCACCATCCTCGATCAGGTCACGGCACCGGACGGTGGCGTGATCACGGAGTACCCGTACTGATGGGACGAGCACCCCGCCACCTCAACCAGCCGGAAGCGCCGTGCCCCTGCGGCGCTCCCGCCTACCGCGCCTCCACCTACACCGGCCGCCGTCAGGTGCGCCGCTGCTCGCAGTGTGACCGGATGACGGCCCGCTGCGTGTGCCCGAAAGGACCCGACCACCGTGACTGAACCCCAGTTCATCCTCGACCTGCGTGCCTGCGAGCACGTCCTGTCGGTGACGTACATGCCCACCAGCAAGCGCGTCATCGTGACCTTCCCCCGCGAGCGCGGCGGGCGGTCTTCCATGACGGTCCCGGCAGCCAAGGCGCTGCTGACCCGCCTCCAGTCCCGTGTCTGACCGGCCCCGCCTCTACGTCGGCCAGCGCGTCAGCGTCGAGTCGGCCACCTTCGGGACACGCAGCGGGATCATCCGCTCGTTTCGGTTCGGCGAGGACGGTGACGACCTCGTCGTCGTGGACCTCGATCCCAGCGCCGGTCGCCAGCCGACCGGTGCCACGATGGGCTGGGTGTTCGATGAGCGCCAGATCAGCCCGCTCAATCCCCTCACCCAGAAAGGGTGAGGGACGCGTACACTGCAACCTCAACCTCAGCGAAGAAGGGAAACCTCAGTGAAGATCACCCGCGTTCGGAGTGGCCCCAAGCCCACCCCGTTCCACCCCCTCATGCAGGCCCATCTGGAGATGGACCGCCCGTTCGTGGTCGCCACCGACCGCGCCATCTGGGGCACGTTCAGCGAGTTCCAGCAGGCGACCGAGTACGCCGACCGCATCTCGTGGGTCGAGCCGTACGGCTCGCGGATCATGGTCCTGATGAACGGCCAGCGCCTGTACGGCACGGTCGGTCAGGGTTCGGTCCTCAAGCCCTCGATCAGCCGCCCGGCTTGACCGGCCATGGTCGGCGACGACCTCGATGAGTTCACCGCGTACACGCTCTGGCTCGTGTGCTCCGAAGGTCCGTACCTGTCGAGTGTCCTGATGGACATCGACATGGTGGACCGGGGCCGGACGAGGGGCAGCGTACGCGGCCTCATCGAGGATGCCCTCTGGGTCCTCAACGAGGCGGGCTACGTCCGGTTCCGCGAGGGGCACCGGGCCGACCCGCTCACCTCGATCAAGGCCACCGAGATCGGGTACTCCAAGGCTGGGTTCGCCATCGCCGTGCGCGAGGTCGGACCCAGCCACTCGTACGGCGGGCACCATCCCGACCATCCCGGTGACGCCACGGACTGGCGCAACCACGGCCATTCGGCTGTAGGTGTCGGTCCTATCGAGCGAATGCCCATCCGCGAGCACCTAGCCGCGTACTGGGACCACGCAGACATCCACTTCGACGCCCTCTGGGAGGTCGAGGACATGAAGAAGGAGCGCAAACAGTGAGCGCCTACGAGGAAGAGATGCCACGCGGCGAGATCGCAGCGTGGGAAGCCGACGCACAACTGGGCCTCGACGGTAGCGCCGTCCCGGCCAAGAGCATTCACATCCCGGCAGCCGACCCCGATGAGGCCACGCTCGACGCAATCGTCGCGTTGTGGCACGAAGCCGACGCCCTGCACGACGAGGCCGAAGAACTCAAGGACGAGGCTCGCGGCAAGGAGATGCTGAGCGAGGACAAACTGGACGACGCCCAAGACCTGATCGACAACATCGTCTATGCCCACCCCGAATGGAAGGGTGCGCTGGAGGACGGCAAGGACCCGCGTGCCACGTCGTGGGACGAATGATCCCGGTCGTCGTGATCGCCGGTCTGGCTGCCGTACTGGCGGCGGGCGGGGGGCCGCCCGTTTCTCTGGGGGGAGAGAGCCAAGGGACCGCCCGTTCCCGCACCGTCGCCATGCCCTTGAGACAGTCACGCTTCAAGGGCGTGGCCTCATGGTACGCGACCGGTCCCCAAGGACCCGGTCACGCCGCTGCCGACAAGCGCCTCCAGCGTTGGCTGGGCAAGGGCTGGCGGGGCGAGGCCGTCAACGTCTGCAACCTCAGCCAGTCGGTCTGCGTTCGGGTGATCGTTGACGACACCTGCGGCTGCCCCGGCCGACGCCTGATCGACCTGCACCCGGAGGACTTCGCGATCCTCGATGCGGTCACGGCTGGGCTGACCGACGTGGTCGTGACCCGATGACCGACGACTTCGAAGGCCGGATCATCACCAACCCAGACCCGATGAGCCAAGCGGCAGCCGAGTCGATGAAGCCGTTCGTCGCCAGCCAGCGCCGTCGTATCTGGCTGCTCATCGGGTCACACCCTAGCGGGCTGGCCTGCTGGGAGGTCGAACAGATCACCGGGATGCTGCACCAGTCGGTGTCGGCATCGATCAACTGGCTCTGGAAGTACGACTGGCTGGTTCGCGACGGCGAGAACCGCACCCCGTCGAACCGCCGGGCCTACATCTACAAGGCCCAGAGAGGAAGAACCCCATGACCCAGACCCAGCGCCCACTGCACGAAACCCACACCTGCGAGGACTGCGGCGCGATCATCACCGTGCCGTACGCCAAGCCCCATGAGGCGGGCGAGCGTCATGACTACGACCTGCGTTGCAAGGTGTGCGGCCAAGCCGGGGTCATCCGTGTGTCCGTCGATCCCGACCGCGACATCGAGGTGAGCGTCACGGTCAACGACCAGAACACGGTGCTGTTCGGCAACGAGATCGAACTCATGGCCCCGTGGATGGACAAGGGCGAGGTCAGGCGGTGGGCCACCCGGCTCGCCGCCATCTCGGCGTGGCCGCAGCCCCCGACCTTCGACACCGACCTCATGCAGTCGGCGTTCAGCGAACACGAGATCACCCACCACGGTGTCGATCCCGATGCGCTGATCCCGATCCCGCAGGACTGCCTCGATGACGTGAAGGCTCGCTACGCCAGCCTCGCACTCGTGGCGCAGCCGTGAGTCCGCTCCCCCTCCCCGACCGGCTGTTCGTCTGGGTTCCCGGCCACCCCGTCCCGCAAGGCTCGATGAAGGGCTACGTACGGATGGGCAAGGCCGGGGTCCCGGTCGCGGCCGTCACCAACAGCAACCCGCTGCTCGTGGCGTGGCGGATGAAGGTCACCGGCCACGCCATCGCAGCACGCGAGAAGCGCGACGATGCACTGCTGTTCCCCATCACCGGTCCCATCGGGGCACGCATCGACTTCGTGATGTCACGGCCCCAGTTCCACTTCGGGACGGGCAAGAACCGTGACGTGCTGAAGCCATCGGCCCCCGCCTACCCCAACCAAGCCCCCGACATTGACAAGTTGTTGCGTGCCGTCTTCGACGCACTCACCGACGCTCAGGTGTGGCGCGATGACGGTCAGGTCGTCTTCGTCCAGACCACCAAGTCCTACGTCAGCCCCGGCCGACCCGAAGGCGTCGGCATCACGATTGGAGTCATGAAGTGAACGTCCACGCCCAGAGCACAGAGTCCAAGCAGGCCCGCCGGGCGCGCAGGCTGCGCGACCCCGACATCCTTCAGGACCCGCAGGGGACAGGCGAGAAGCGCCAGTACATCAAGATCACGCCCGAGATGGAGGGCGAAGTACTCGCCGTCCGGCACCGGCTGGGGATCGGCGCGACGTTCGGCGACATCGCCGAAGAGGTCAACCTTCCGTCGCGGACAGTCCGCTACATCCTCACCCAGATGCCGCACCTCAAGCGGCAGCAGTCGGGCGATGAGGTCACGGCAGCATCGCTGAAGGACCGCATCTACGACGTGATCTCAACGGTCCTCGTCATCCGCGACGTACCCGAACTCCGTGCCCTGCTGGGCATGGGCGACCCTGAACACGATGTCGTCCATGTCCTGCACTCGCTCCACTCGCAGGGTCGCATCGACTTTGACGAGCGGGGGAACGGTCAGGGCACGGCCACCTACGTCAACATCCGCATGCCGAAGCGTGGCCCCAAGCCCAAGCCGGTCGAGGCGAACAATGACGACGGCATCCCGAGCGGGTTCCCACGGGTCCCGGCCGGGGAGCCAGCACCGGAGCCGGTGGCCCAAGTCACCGCCCCGGTGGAGGCTCAACCCACGCCGGTCGAGGAAGGATATCCGCTCCTCGTCGCGCTCGTTGCACGTGAAGCGCAGCGACGTGAGGCCGACGAGAAGGGCCTGACCTACCTCGCGGCTGCCGAAACCCTCAAGGACGTGGACCCCGAGATGTACCGCGAGTTGATCGCACGGGCTGAGGGTGACGCGACCCCCTTCCCCTCGCCGCTGGAGCGCGAGTACCTGCGCTACGCCCAGACCGTGCCCCTCCCCCAGCCCATCCCGAAGGAGAGCAAGTGACCCGAAGAGCACCCGCCGCCGAGAAGATCAATGCCCTCGTCGGTGTCTTCATCGCCCTCAAGGGCGAGTTGCATACCAGAGCGGAGGTCGATGACCCCCGCGTTCAGGTGGCCCTGATCCATGCGGCCACGTCCATCGCCATCGCCACCGAGACACGGGACATCGGCATCCTCGCCCCCGGTCACGGCATCCGTGACTACACCCGTGTCGATCCGGGCGATCACTTCGCCCACCCCGACGCCGACCTCGTCGCCGAGATCGACGCCGAGTTCCGGTGAGTCCCGTCAACGAGGAGGAGCCGGTCCCCCAGCCCACGCTGGCGGATCGGTTCGCCATCCGGTCACGGACCCTGATGGGGGCGAGTGACCGGATGCCCATCAGGGTCCTCATCCTCTTCACACTCACCGCCATGTGCGTCACACTGGCACCCATCCCTGCTAACCTCATCGGCGTGGCGGCCCTCAGCCTCCTCGCCCTCGACACCGCCGTCCATCGGCGATAGGAGAACCATGTCCGAGATCACCCTCCTCGACCCACAGGAGACAAGCACCCTGCTCGCTGCCACCAACGCGAGCAAGGAAGCCAGCATGCTGACCAAGATCACGACCGGGCTGATGTCCGTGCTCGACTCCGACGCCAGCGTGTTCGTCGTCGGCCTGACCGAAGGCCACATCAACAGCCTCCGCACCCGCATGTACCGGCGGAACGTCCGCGTCACCGTCCGCAAGACGGAGCGCAACGGCGAGATGGGCCACGTCCTGATCGCGACCACGATCTGATGCCGACCAAGACCAAGCCGCTCATCGTGGTGAAGAGCGGACCCCGCAACGCACGCACCGATCCCGAGTCGGGGCTGCGGTTCTACATGTGGCGCGGCGAGGAGTACCCGTCCGTCACGTCGATCCGCAACCTCGCCGGGATGCCCCACAACCTCGCCCAGTGGCGCACCACTCAGGTCATCGAGAAGGCGATCAACGAGTTCCCGGCGTTCACCCGCCAGATCAACGACGGCACCGATGCCAAGGCCATCGCCACGTGGCTGCGGGCCGGGGCCAACAAGAAGCGCGACGAGGCGGCCGATCTGGGCATCCGTGTCCACGACGCCGCGTCCAAGAACATCGCCATCGACACGGCCGACGCGGATGTCGCGCCGTTCCTCGTCCAGTACCGGCGCTGGATGGCCCACACCGGGATCGAGGTGCTGCTCGCGGAGCGGCAGGTCTGGAACGAGAGCATCGGCTACGCCGGTACGTTCGACCTGATCGGCCGCTTCAAGCGGACGGGCAAGGTCGTGATGATCGACCTCAAGACGGGGTCCGGCACCTACCCGGAGCACGCCCTCCAGTTGGAGGCGTACGCGAACGGTGAGTTCATCGGCGAGGACGACGTGGTCGATCAGGCCGCGACCTCGCTGCTGGAGTCGGTCGAGTTGCGGGCCGTGCTCCACCTGCGGAAGGACGGCTGGACGATGAAGTTCATCCCGGCCAGCGACCGTACGTGGATCGCGTTCCGTGGCCTGCTCGTGTTCGCCCAGTGGCAGTTCGCCAACCCCGTCCTCGATGGCCTGATCGACCGGACCATCGAGTCACCGCGCGCCCCGTGACCCTGCCCAACCGCATCCGCCTCAAGGCTGCGGCGGCGATCCTTGGTGTCCATCCCGAAACGCTGCGCGAGTGGGCACACGACGGGATGGTCACCTACTGGGCCGTCGGCAAGGGCCGGTACATGGAGTTCGACCGGCGGGACATCGAGGCACTGGACATGTCGTTCCGGCGTGACCGGAAGGAAGCGCCAGTGCGCTGATGGCCGGTCGCTACGTCTGTGCCCAGTGCGGCGCGCCGGGAGCCGTCGATCCCGGCTTCACCCAGATGGACGCCCGCTACGCAACAGGTCGTTGCACGGGCGTCCACGAGGGCAAGCAGTTCCTCGTTCGCGAGGACGTGAACAACACCCAGAAGCGCAAGACGAAGAAGCCCCGGTCCTGATGGACCGGGGCTTTCTTCGTTGTTGCCTCCCCCTGCCGGGGGAACAGGGGGACTAGGAAGCGATCCGCGTGCCCTTGCCCCGCGAGGCGGGCGGCTTGGGCTTGCGCGGCTGCGGGGTGCCGGGGGTGTACGACACCCGCTGGATCACGTCACCGCTCTTGGTGGTCTTCTTCGGCCCGTAGGTGACCTTCGGCTTCGCAGCCTGAGCCGCCTTGTACTGGGCCTGCGGCACCGCGCCTCGCCCGGTCGTCGCCTGCGGGGTCTGGAAGCCGGGGTTGTATCCGGCCGACGCCTTGATCCCCGGAGCCGTGTTGCCACGAGGGGCGGGCGGCGTGGCCTTCATCTTGACCGCACGGCTGACGGTCCGGCGCGGTGTCACCATGGGACCTACCCCTCCTTGGGCTTGAGCACGCTCGACTGCGGGAGGGTGTCCTCGCCGGGCACGGCATCGCGCACCTTGGCACCCGGCTCGCGGCCGACGGCATAGTACTCCTCGGGCGTGAGTTGATCGCCCGTGAACTTGTGGGACTCCTCGTACGCCTCGCGCGCCTCGGTCTGGGCCTTGGTCACGTCCTCGCCCTTGGCGGGCTTGGCGGCCTTCGGCTCGTCGTTGGTGGTGGTGATGGTCTTCTCGCCAGCAGCCATGGGTGTCTCCTACGTGGCCGTGATGGAGGGAGTGGTGAACCCCGACACGAGGTTCCCGGCCGCGTCACGCAGCCGACCCGTGTCGTCGGGTCCCGGCGTGTACCGCACGATCACGGCCTGACCGGCAGTCACCGCCGACGCGAGCGTGAGCGTGAGCACCGTGCCCGCGCATACGGCGTTGGTGACACCGCGTGCCACGCCCGCGACGGTCACGTAGAACTGGGACTTGAGCGGCGCAGCGGGGAGGACCGCCTCGCCGAACGTGAGTGCGACCGACGACGCAGCCGCCGTGCGAGCGCCGCTCTGGGCCGGGGCGCTGGCGTTCTTCCAGCCGAACCACAGCCTTCGGATCACGAACGAGGCCATCAGGTCACTTCCCCTTCACCTTCTTCGCGGGCTTGGGCTTGGGCTGTTCAGCCTTCGCCTCCTTGTCCCATCGCTTCGCGATCTCGGGATGCTTGGCGTGCATGAACTTCCGCTGCTTGTCCGACGCGTAGGGCATCAGGTCACGGCTCCTTGGGACCACCGGGGTCATCATGACCCCGCCGGACCCGCCACGCAATGCTCGTCAGCACCACGATGGCCCCGGCCAGCACCGTCCCACGCTCCGCGATCCCCAAGGCTCCAGCCGTGAGGATCGCGCCGACCATGACGAGGCAGATGGCGATGAGCGCGTAGAGCGCAGCGTTGGCCGGGTCGAGTTTCATCAGCGCCCCGGCCACTTCTCTCCGTGCATGAGGGCTTGCTCCCACTCGTCATCGCGGGCCATGACCGCAGCCGTGACCTGATCGTCGCAGTTGACGGGCGGCGGGGTCGTGGGCGGAACGGGGATCGGCGTGGTCGCGATGTTCGTGACCTTGGACTTGTTCACGTACACCATCGTGTTGCGCCCGACCCCGTCGCTGTAGCCCTGCGCCGTCTTGATCTCGATGGCGAGGGCTTCGCCCCGGTAGCCGTAAATCTGGGCGCGGGTGCCCGCATCGGGGATCGTGCCCCGCTTGTCCGTCAACTTCCAGTCGTTGTAGAAGGGCGTGTTCCCGGCCACGTCACCGCGCTTGCGGGACTCGGACTCGGCCGCGTACACGATGAAGTCACCGCCCATGGACACCAGCCTCGCAGTCGTGGTGGAGTGGTTGCCGTTCGGCCAGAGCGCGTTCCTGACTTGCGGCCACGGTGCCCACGCTCCTCGGGCACCTTGGTCCCACAGCGGATCGAAGAACCCGACGAGGTCGTCGGCCTCCTTCCACCCGAACAGGCAGACGGCATGCCCGAAGTCGTTGGTCTGGACCTTGAGCCAGCCCGGCAGGTCGGCGTACTGGCAACCCGCCGTGACCGCATGGCCGGTGCGAAGACGCTCGGGGATGTCGGCGATGGCGACGGACTTGAGCGTGACCCCAAGGGCCTTGAGGGCACCGGCCCGAAGTTCGCTGGCGCTGTTGCCGTGGTTGTGCGGCCGACCACCCGCCGCGCGGATCGCGTGGGCCTCGTTCTTCATGAGCGTCGAGAGTCCGGTCCGTGCGGTCAGCGCGGCCATGTGGGCCGAACAGTACCCGCAGCAGACCATCGGACTCTCTGACCGCTCGCTCACCACGGTGAGGTCGGGGAGGAGTCCGACCACCTTGCCGTAGCGGTAGTCGGGAAGGGCCATCAGGTCACGGGAGCGGGTCGGCCGCCTCCGTTTCCTTCTCGTACTCGTCGGGCACCGGCTCCTCGACCTCTTCCTCGTCCTCGACGGTCTTCGGCTCCTCTTCCTCGGCGTTCTCGGGTTCCTGCTCCTCGGCAGGGACTTCCTCGGTCGTCATCGAACAACCTCCTTCAGGCCACGGATGACCGTGGCTCCAAACCAGATGATGACAGCCCACATGCCTGCGGATACGAACATCCAGAACGTGATCCAGATGACTCGTTCACGCGGGCTTGGACTCACGCGATCCGCCAGATGATCAACCCGATACCGATGGAGATGACGGCCCAGTCGGTCAGGTTCCGACCCTGATGCGTGGCCTCATCGACGGCCGCAAGGACCACCCCGACGATGAGCAGGACGAGGATGATGACGGACAGCATGGCTTCCTCCTACGACAGGACTGGCAGGTAGTGTTCGGTCACGATGATGACGCCCGGTCCCCCGGCACCACCAGCCTTGGCAGCCTGACTGGCCGTGGAGGATGAGCCACCGCCGCCGCCACCGTAGTTCCCGCCCGCGTCCCCGACGGCGATGTTGCCCCACTTGCCGCCACCGCCCAGCACGCTCGCGCCGCCCGTGCCAGACGAATAGCGGATCGCGTTGTTGACGCCACCACCGCCACCGCCCTGCCCATCGGCGCTGACCTCGGCCACGCCGTTGGTCCCACCACCGCTCCCCGGCGTGGACAGGGACGATCCCGACGAGAGTTTCGTCCCGACGGCACCGCCGTTCCCACCGAAGGCTTGCAGTACCGTGGCCCCGTTGGAGAACGCCGACGTTGACCCACCGTTGCCACCAGCCCCGGCCACGCCCGTCCCGCCAGCCCCGACGATGACGCTACAGGAGGAGGCGAGGGACGCCGCCGTGAACAGGTGGCGACAGTAGCCGCCACCACCACCACCGGCACCCGACCCAGTCTCAGCCGCGACCGTAGCGGGAACCCCGCCGCCCGCTCCACCTCCACCCACCACCTCGACCACGATGTGCGACAGACCGGCGGGCTTCGACCACGTCCCGCCCGCCGTGCCGTACACGCGTACGACCGGCACGGGCTGGCTGATCGTGGGCAGGCCACCACCGGCATGGCTGTGCAGCGTGGTCGGCGTGCCGTCGGTCAGGTCCGTCCAGTTGGCGTCGGCCTCGCGCACGTAGCCCGTGTGCGGGTCAGCCGCCGCTTCGTGAGCGGACAGGTCGGGGATCGCAGGCTGACCCGTCAGGGATGAGTACGCGATCTGCCCTGCTTGCAGGCCCGTGGTCGCATGGGTGTGGTCGGCGCTCTCCAGCCTGTACCCGGTGTGCGGATCAGCCGCCGCCACGTGGCCTGCGAGATCGGGGATCGCAGGCGTACCGGTGATCGCCGAGTACGCGATGGTCCCACCCTGCAAGCCCGTGGTGGCATGGCTGTGATCCGCCGACTCCAGTCGGTAGCCCGTGTGCGGATCAGCAGCAGCAGCGTGGGCCGTGACCGGATCGGCAGGCATCGCGTGCTTGTGGTCGTTCTTCGACCACGTCGTGGCCGCGCCACCGGCAGCAGCATCACCGAACGCCTGCGTCGAGGGCGTCGAGCCAGCAGCCGGGATGGCGGGCGGGCCTGTCAGCGAGGAGTACGCGATCTGCCCACCCTGCAACCCGGTGGTCGCATGGGTGTGGTCGGCAGACTCCAGCCGGTACCCGGCGTGCGGATCGGCCAGCCCCGCATGCGCCACGACGGCTGCGGTCGGGGCATCACCCAGCGCGACGGTCGCGGAGGTCGTGCCGGTCGGCAGTTGGGCGAGCGGGACCTTGGTGGTGGCATCGAGGCTCGCGTAGCCCGACGCCGCACCCTTCTCGGACTCCTTCTGGTAGCCGGTGTGCGGATCGGCAGCAGCAGCGTGGGCGGCGGTCGTCCCGGCTGGCTCCGCACCGATGGCCGCGTTGACGTTGACCGCGTCGATGTAGTTGAGGGCACCGCCCAGATAGGTGGCGAAGTCCCCGTCGGTCGCGCCCGGCGGAACACCGGCAGCCGGGCCGGGGATGCCCTGTGGCCCGATGGGTCCCTGCGGTCCGGGGTCGCCCTGCGGACCGGCCGGACCGGTCGATCCGGTGGCCCCGGTCGGACCCGTCGGACCCGGCACGGTGCTGTCGGCACCAGCCGGACCCGTGTTGCCGGTGTCGCCCTTGATCCCTTGGATGCCCTGCGGTCCCTGCGACCCCGTGGCACCCGTCGTTCCGGTGTCTCCCTTGACCCCCTGCGGCCCCTGTGGCCCCGTAGGGCCGGGGACGGTGCTGTCCGCACCGGCAGGGCCGGTCGGTCCTGTCGCGCCCGTAGCGCCCGTCGTACCGGCGGGTCCCGTGTCACCCGTGTCGCCTTTGACGCCCTGCGGACCCTGAGAACCGGTGGCCCCGGTCGGCCCCGTGTTGCCGGTGTCACCCTTGATGCCTTGCGGACCCTGCGATCCGGTGGCACCAGCCGGTCCCTGCGGGCCGGGGACCGTCGAGTCGGCCCCGGCAGGACCCGTCGGGCCAGCCGGTCCCGTGGCACCGGTCGCACCGGCAGGACCCGGCACCGTCGAGGCGGCTCCGGTCGGACCGGCCGGTCCTTGCGGACCTTCGGGACCGGGCGGCCCCTGCGGACCGGGGGCACCGCCGCCGAACGGTGCGCCGTTGACCCAGATGACGCCAAACTCGGGCGAGGTCAGTTCGGTGTCGCCGCCAAGGACGAGGCCCTGATCCCCGCCCTCGACCACGTCACGAGCGCCACCGTCCGTGCCCCGATAACGGAGGACGCCGCCCTTGGAGCCGTCGATCTGGACCCCGCCCGCATCCACGATGGACGCACCAAGGGCACCCGGCGACCAAGCCGTCGCGACCGACGACTCCTCCAACTTGACGGCATCGAACCACGCCTTCGATCCGGCCACGCCCCCGGCCTTGAGCGCCACCCAGACGACGATGTCCGCTTCCCCGACCTGATAGATCGGGGAGCGGTAGCGGTTCACGTCGTACTGGACGTTGTAGAAGAGGGTGTCCTCCTCCAACTCCTTGGTGACGATGTCCTCGCCAGCCGAGTTCTTGACCGGCAGCCCGTCCTCGCCCACCAACTGGAGTTGGGCACCCGAGTCGCCCTGTGACTTCATCAGCCCGGTGAGGATGTAGGTGCGGCCACCGCGCAGCCGGACGGGCATCGAGTACAGGAGGAACGGACCCGATCCGGTCACGTTGCAGCGCGCCGACCGCGATCCGTACACGTACTCGCTGGTGTCGGCCGCCCACGGTGGTGCCATGGGGGTCTGGGCCACGAGCGGGGTCGCGTCCGGCAGCGAGGCGAGGTTCATCCCCCACTTGTCGAGTTTCGGGGACGCCCCGGTACCCGACTGGATCGTGACCTTGTCGAGCGTCGGCCCTGCGCTGGCGCTGGGCAGGAACCACGCCCGCCAGAACAGGTAGCGGGCGAGCGGCACGCTGCCGATCTCATCGACCCACGCCGTCGGTGCGGCAGCAGCCGTCGCGTTCGACCCGTACTGCATCTTGAGGGTCGTGTCGGCGGGCTGGGTGGCCGGAAGGATGCTCGCCGACAGCCACTCGTCGGGTGCCGTGGTCAGGTCCCGGCGATGGGTGGTCAGGCCGTAGCGGGGAGTGAATGCCTGCGTGTCGCTGACGTTGACCCCGGTCCCGCCGATGGTGTCACGGACCTCGACCGCGACCGTGACCGGAACGCCGTCGGTCAGGTTCAGCGAGGACAGCACGTGCGTGGTGGCCGTGCCCGCCAGCCAGCCCGAGTCGTACACGGGCGAGGCACACGACACCCGGTACTCGGCCTGCACGATGGCCGTCGCCGTCCACGACACCGACAGGCGCGGGGCACCGTTGTCGAACACCATCCGCCGGGTGCTGCCCAGCACGACCGATGCGACCACGCCGACCGTGAACAGCCGCGAGGTGGAGTACAGGCTGTTGCCCTGCGCGTTGCTGGTGCGGACCTTCCACGAGTAGGTGAAGCCAGCGGGCAGCGGGGTGGGCTGGACGAGGGAGTTGCCCGCTCCCGTGACGTGGTAGGTCCCGACGTGGGTCGGCCCGGGGTTCTCCCACACGTCCACGTCGGCCCCGGTCTGGGCACCGTCCGTGGCGTCATGGGTCCACGAGTAGGTCGGGGTGGTGGACTGGTTGATGGCACCGGCAGCCGGGGCGACCAGCGCAGGGGCATCGGGGACCGTCTTCTCCTCGTAGACGATCTCCAGATACGGCTCGTAACCCGCCTTCTCGCCGGACCAGATTTCCGTGTAGTCGCTGGCCGTGATCTGATCGAACACCCAGACGAGGCGCGAGGCGCTAGCGTCCCAGTACGACCGCAGGGCGGCCGTGACGACGACGACCTTCTTGGCGTTGGCCGTGGACCCCGACGCGAACGACGCCTGATCGGTCGAGGTCGGGATGATGTCGTCCCACTGGCTGGTGTTGGCCGACGAGAACCCGCTGTTGCAGTTCTGGGTGCCCGATGCCGCCAGCCACGGAGCGCCCGCCGCCATCCGGCGCACGTAGATGTCGCTGCTGGCTGGCCCGACGTGGGCGTGGTCGCTGATCCAGAACACCAACTTGCCGCTGGTGATCGACTTCCAGTCCTGCCAGCCGACGGGCGGGGTGAACCGCACGGCGCTGCGGTAGCGGGTGCCCGACCACGTCCCGACCGGGAGGTGCGGTCCCAGCCCGGCGGCGTACGCCGGGGACTGCATCGCAGCGAGGTCGCCGCCGACGGGGACGTTGATCGTGGGCATCAGGTCACGCTCGTCATCGACAGCACGCTCGTGCCGACGGTGATGTTGATGTCGGTGCCCTGACGGGACCCGGCAGCGTTCCAGTCGAGGTTCGTGTCCCACCCGCTGTTCTTGAGGGTCACGAGTTCGAAGTCGCCCATCTCAAAGGACGAGTTCTGGATCAGGTTGTGCCCGCCGCGCATCGAGCCGAATGTGATCGAGGCAGCGTCGATCCCCTGCGGGGTCAGCCGCACCGACTCCCACGCGATGGACTCACCCGTGACCGGGTCCTTCTGCGTCCAGTCGTTCCAGATCGAGAGGCCCGCGTTGGTGATGACCAACTTGTAGTCCGAGTTGTCGGGGTCCATGACCTCGATGCCCTCGGTGCCCCATCGACCCACGAGCGTGCCGTCGGCGTCGTAGACCTCGATCCGGGGCGGGCCTGCCTCGGCCTGCTCCTTCTCCTCGTCGGTGAGGAGCGGTGCGTTGCCGACCCGCAGGGTGCCCGACGTGATCCACGTGGCGTTGATCTCGCCTGCGAACAGGTCTTCGATCATCGCCTCGGTCCAGAGCAGCGTGTCGGCGGGCAGGGCGCTGGGCAGGCCGACCAGCGTGACCCCATCGGCATCCTTGGTGACCCAGCCCATCTCGTCGTTGTCGGCGACCTTCACGTCCACCGTGATCGGGTTGCCCTCGCCGTCGAGGGTGCCGGTGTCGTGCTTGGTGTTGCCCGACCAGTCCACCGACCGCAGGCGCACGTCGATGGCCTTCGGGTCACGCCCGTCACCGTTCGCGAGGCCGGTCAGCACGACCAGCGTGGCGGCCGTGTGGATGCTGACCCACTCGGGGGCCGCAGGGTACGGGGGCAGCGCGGGCTGTGCCTCGATGGGCGGGTCGGCATCGGGATCGGCGATGATCTCGGGTGCCCCGGCGAAGGCCGCTCGCCGGTACTGGACCTCGGTGTACGCGAAGTCGTCGGCGTTGATGGGGTTCCAGCGCAGCCCGACCGTCGCCATGCCCGATGCGATCACGACACCGTCGGGCCTCGGCGGTGCCTTGTCGTCGGCGGCCGACGTGACCGTGACCTCATCGGACCAGTCGGAGCGGTTGCCCGACACGTCGATGGCCGCGACCCGCAGGTGGTACGGGGTGGCGCTGACCACCGGGACGTGGACGATGATCGTGTCACTGCCGTCGGCGTCGGCCGACATGGCGACCCGCTGCTGCGCCCTCGTCCAGTCGGCCGTGGGCGGATCGCCTGCCGTGTAGCGCGTGGACTGGAGGACGAACTCGGCAAGGTCGGCAAGGTCGTCGGCGGCAGGCGGGACGTAGCCGACCGTCGCGAACAGGCCCGTCAGCGAGGAGCCGTCCTCCTGCACGACCAGTTCACTGGACGCGCTCTTGATGACCGGGACCGGGGGCGGCTCCGTGTCCCCGGTGGGCGGCGGGATGTCCTCGGCCGAGATCGGGCAGTAGACCTCGTGGTAGGTGTTGAAGTCCGGGTTGGGGTTCTCACCGGGGTCACCGGGCGGGTCGAACAGTTCCTGATCGAGTTCGTAGATGCAGCCCGAGTTGAGGTCTTGGTACGTGGCCGCGAGGACCGGGTCGGTGTCGAGCGGCAGGCCGCTGGGCGGGGCATCGGGCGTGCCCGACTGGTAGACCACGTCGGCGAAGTACGTGACGGTGGCCGATCCAGACGCCGGGAAGTTCGCCACCCCGGCGAGGTCATAGACGCCTTGGTTCCACACGAGGTTGGTGCTGCCGACGACGGCTGACGCATTGCCGTGGATGCGGGTGCCGCCCGGCCCCAGCGGATAGGCGTAGGCGATCCGGTAGAACGTGCCAGCCGTGACCGGGAACGGGGTGGGCAGCGGGACCGTGACCCAGCGGGTGGTGCCGGGAGTCTCCGTGGAGTTGACGGTCAGCAGCAGGGTGCCCGTATCCGACCACAGGGTGAACGGACGGGTGGTGAGCGTGCAGTCGCCCGCGATGTACGCACGGAAGGCCGTGATCTGGCCGTCGGCCAGCACTTGGAACCGCTCGCCCAGCGTGTACGAGCCGTCATTGTTGGTCCCGGCGATGGGCGGGGTGCCCGCCACCTGCATCTGCTCTTCCGGCCCCAAGACCAGTGGCGTGATGGACGCGGCCATCAGGGCACCGGGTTCGGGTGTCGCGATGGGCGGTTCACCGTGGGCGACCGGGACGCCGTGCCCGGTCTGGAACTCGATGGGCACGCCGGGGTAGGCCGACCGGATCAGGTCGGGATCGGGCGGGGTCGAGGTCTGCTTGGGCGAGATCGTGAGCGTGAGGTCGGTGTGCCCGTCGGGGTCGTACCGCCACTCCACCCCAAGGATCGTCCACATCCCGCCGCTGCCGTAGAGCGCCGTGTCCACGACCCCGCGCTTGATGTCGATGGCGATCCGGTCACCAAGGTCCCAACCGTCGAACGGCTGGAGGCTGTCGGCCTTGATCGCGAGCGCCATCCGCTTGCCGACCTTGGACAGTTCGGCCGTCGCCTCGGCCGCGCGTCGGTTGAGGTCGGCCTGATCGATGATGTCCTGATAGAAGCGGGTCTTGACCCGGCGGCCCCACTTCGCCTCGGGCAGCAGCACCTTGCCGCTGGCGCGGTAGACCTTGACCTCGCCCCGCTTCTGGCCGATGGCGAGCACCTGCGTCCCGAAGTCGCCCAGCGCGATGACCTGAAAGTCGTTGAGCAGGCCGCCGTACTCCAGCCGGATGTTCTTGCGGTCCTTGCCCCAGTTGTCCACCAGCGCCCATTCGAACGTCTTGTAGTCGTCGGTCAGGGCACGGTCCCAGAACCTGATCTGCGCCCCGGTGCCCTGCTTGTGCGAGTCGAGCAGGCCCAAGATGAACGGCAGCGCCTCGCTGTACGTCGAGTAGATCGTGACCTTCTCGGTCAGCGCGGCGAACCGGGTCGGTGGCGCGATGGCGATGAACGCGACCGGGCTGTTGGGGACCTTGTTCTTGTGGTGGAGCAACTGGTCCTTGATGACCGTGTCGATGCTCTGGTTGATGTACTTGGACCCGCCCCCGCCCGCGTTGTCGGCGGCCTTCTCGGCGTTCTTGGGATCGAACCGCTCGTCCACCGCCGTCTGGAGCAGGCCCAGATAGTCGGTGCCGTAGAACGTGACCGTGTCGGGGTCGGCGTCGAAGTCGGTGATCAGGCCACTGAAGATCGAGCGGTAGCGGTCGCCGTAGTACTGCTGGACTTGGTAGTGGACCTGATGTGGCTCGATGGCCGGGCAGTACGGGTGGAGGGCGGGGAGGCTGAAGTACATCTCGCCGCCACCGTTGAGGTAGCGGGTGGCCCCAAGGTTGATCGGGTCATCGACGTAGCCGATCAGGGTCCCCGGTCCCCGGCTGGTGCCCATGTTGAACAGGGCGATCCTCGCCGGGGCGAGGCGGTTCATCTGGGTGGTTTCCAGATCGGGCGCGCCGGGGTCCAGTTCGTACGCCTCGGTCAGGGTGAAGGCATCCTCGGACCATGCGAGCGACCACGCGAGGGTCGAGTCCTGCACCCGGATGCGGTACGTGTAGTTGCCCGCCGGGATCGGCCGACCGGCGTACTGGCGGCTGATCAGGGCCGGGACGGCATTGATCTCGTCGGCGTTGGCGCTGATCTCGCCCGTGTCCCAGACGTTCCGGTCGGGGTTGTTCCAGTCCAGCCCGGTCGTGGGCTGCATCTGGATGTGGAACTGGTAGAGCGGGTTGCTCTCAGGGTCGCTGTACGTCCCGCCGAAGTGGACGGAGGCGAGGTCGGGGATGCTGCCAAGGTTCGTTGCCGTTACGGAAGGCGGGAGGCTGTTGAGTCGCAGGGCGCGACGAGCCGACCATGTTCCCCAGTCCCCGACGTTCGCCTTCGTCCGGGCCTGCCACTCGTAGGCGGTGTCGAACTTGAGGGCCTTCCCCGTGAGTGAAATCGGGACGACGAAGCGGCCCGTCGCTGTCTCGTCGGAACTTGCCCGCTGATAGGACGTATCGCCCTTCGGCCAGACCTCGGTCGATGTCGTCCCCTGCCATACCTTGATCTCCCGTGAGTCCATGGGGTCGAAGTCGGGGTCGCTGTGCTGCCCTTCGAACGACTGGCTGAAGGACACGCCCGTGGTGGCCGGGGCCAGCAGGGTGGGCGCATCGGGGTTGAGGTTCTTGGGTTCGAACGTGACCCGAAGGAGCGGCCGGTTGTTGGCTGCGACGTTCGGGTCACCCGAGTACCCGACACCACGCTGGGCGGTGCTGCGCTCCTCCTCCGGTGCCCTGATGACGAAGCCGTAGTTGGCTGCGCCCAGTCCGGCCCCGATCCCGGTGACCTTGATCGACTTGGGCACGACGGGCCGGACCTGCGCGGTCACGTCCACCCACACGAACACGGCGTCCTGTGGCTTGCCCGTCAGCGAGTTGATGGGGAAGTCAGCGCCCTTGGGCTTGCCCGCGATGGTCGGCCACGCGTAGTCGCCGCTGACCCACGTGTCCTCGTTCGCGGCACCGGCATCGGCAACGGCGAAACCAGAGGTCAGGCGGTCGAACCAGAGCCTCGGCTTGCCCCCGACAGTCTCGTGGCCCGCGACGTTGGTCGCGGTACGGAAGCCGAACTCGATCTTGGTGATCGAGGCCATCTTGTTCCACTCGACCGTGGGCATCGTGAACTGGAGCAGGGTGCGGTAGATGATCTGGTTGGGGCCGGACGCGCCGACCGGTCCGAAGATCAGGTGGCGCTCACCCGTGCAGCCCAGTTTCCCGTCGAGGTCACGCTGCCTGCGGACGACCAGCGACTTCGCGACGGTGAAGTCAACAGACTCGGCCACGTCAGGCGAACGCCTCGCTCCAGAACAGCCGCGACCCGCTGGCGAGGTCAGCCGTGTGGCTGTACTTGAACGTCGGCGAGCCGGGCGCGACCATCGGCTTGCGGTTGGCCTGCCCCATGGTCACGAGGTCCATGCGGAGTACGAGCGGCGAGTTCTCGGGCGTGATGGACTGCGTCATCAGGACACGGTCGTCGCCGAACCAGCGGTAGATCGTGGGCGGCATGAGCGTGGTCCCATCGGACTGGAGCCGCTTGACCGTGATCGTCATGTCCACGCCGTTGAGGCCGGTCAGCCGGAAGTTCGCGTCGGCAGCCGGGGTCGCGGCCACGATCAACTGCATGTTCATCGGGGTTTCGTAGTCGCCCCGGTTGACGGCGATCCCGTCGGTCAGCGAGTTCTTGATGCCCAGCAGCGCGAAGGACTGCTCGGGCAGCACGTAGACCCTCGGGTCCTTGGCGATCAGGCGGGACGCCCATCCGGCCACAACGGCGCGCACCCCGGACTTGGCCGATCCGGGCACGCCATCGACCAGCCCCTTGTCGGCGAGCCGGTCCCGGTTGAGCGTGAACCGCAGCCCGGCCTCGGGGCGGGCCAGCAACTGGAGGTTGGTCACGCCCGTGGGGAAGTCCGAGTCGAGCGTCGGCTGGCTGAACGTGAGCGGCAGGAAGCCCCGGTCACCGGGCGACTCCTGATACGCGGCGGTCGGGCTGAACGCCGACCGCATCAGGTGGAGCGTGTCGAACAGTTCGGCCAGCGTCGGCTCGTAGATGAAGCCGGACAACTCGATGATCCGGGGACCCAGATACACGTCGGACGCGTGGATGCCGTCGGCTGCCGCCCGCTTCTCGGTGTAGCCCACGGCCGTCACGCCCGAGTAGTCGGCGTTCTCGACCACGATGCCCTTGAGCATGCGGCCGTTCTCGGTCAGCGTGTTGACCTGCATGCCTCGATAGGCGATGGGCTTGCTCAAGTCCATCCGGTCACCAGTAGCGACGGACGGTTCGGATCAGGCCACGGTGGCGATCCCACTCCTGCTTGGCCCCGGCTGCCATCTGCATCATCTGGGTCGGGGACACGTCCGTGTTGTTGGTCTGGCCCTGCCACTGGGCGAACAGCGAGCGGTCGTGGGCCAGCGTGTCGAACCCCTGCGACCTCGCGTAGGCCCGGACGGAGTACTCCTCCTCGACGGACAGGGGAAGGTCGGTGTCAGGCGTGACCGGATCGGGCATCGGACGGGCTGCGTAGCCGTGGATGCGGAGGCCGTAGGTCGCGGCGGGGAACTCGGCCAGCGCCCAGATCGGGAAGTCGATCCGGCCACCGTCGGACGTGGGGTAGAAGTTGAACCCGCCCGACCCGACCCACCCGTCCACAGGCTCGTTGAGGTTCCAGACCCAGCCGTCCTCAAGCCGCCTGATCTCGACACGGTAGGGCAACTGGATGATCGTGGCGTACGAGAACTGGATGACCTTGCCGGTATCGACATCGGTCACGAGCGTGATGTCTTCGAACGTGTCGGTCGGAGCGACCCGGTTCAGGTCGGCGATCCCGCCACGGATGAAGTCCTGAACCTGTGCCGTCGAGAAGACGGCCTTGTCCTCGTCCGCGAGGTCGCGATAGACGCCTGCTGTCAGGTCGTTCAGCGTCGTCGTCATCGTGTCCCCTCAGAACGACGGGGGGCCGTGACCATCAGGCCACGGCCCCCATCGTACTTCCCGTCTGGTGTGCCTACGCGGCCACGACGAGCGGATAGCGATAGGCCCGGTAGCCCTGAATGTTCAGCCCGGCCGGTCCCATGAGCGGGGAGCCGTCGAACCCGACGAGGGTCTGACCGATCATCCCCTTCCAGCCCATGATCGCCCGCTGGGCGAGCGGGTCGGCGTGATCGCCACCCCGCGCGATGCGGTACGCCTCGACGGTCTGGAAGTCGCCGATGGCGTACGCCTCGGGGCCACTGAGGTAGAGGTCCCACGGGGTGGTGTTGTTCTCGGGAAGCCGGTTGGTTTCCATGAACCGGACGCCACGGAAGGTGCCGACCTCGCCGTTGAGCAGGTCGGTCGGGTTCTGGTACTTCTTGGTGTCGGTCCAGCCGAGTTCACCAGTCTCGGTCATGATCTGGGCGGCAGCCTCGGGGGAAAGGAAGCCGTGGTAGGTGCCGTCCGGGTAGGTCGGCACGTTGCGCCGCTTCATCTGGGTGACGGCATCCACGACGCCCTTGGCGAAGCCGGTGATCCCGACCGTGGCCGTGAGCACCGGGGTGCTGTTGACGATCAGGTCCTTGAGGACCGTTTCGACGTAGTCCACGGCGTTCCACGCCAACTTCTCGGCGGCCTTCGCGTACAGGTCGAACGGCGAGAAGATTTCGGCAAGGTCGGTCATCGCGGTGGTCTTGCCGACCTGCTTGCCGCCGAAGTTGAAGGTGTCGAACAGCATCTTCTCGGTTTCGGGCGGGACGCCCTCCAGCAGTTCGACCGCCGGTCCGAGATCGCCGAAGCCCGTGTACACGAACTGGTTGGTGCCGGGCACGTGGTTCGCCCGGAGGTACATGTTGCCTTCCTGCGCGAACACGGCCTTGTCGCGGAGGACTTCGATGGTGTCACGCACGACGAGCGCCGTGACGACCTTGGCGAACTCGGCGTTGAGGCCATAGGTCGCCACACGGGCGGCGTCGGTGAACGCGACACCCGGAACACCGGCACCCAGCGTGCCGACGTTGGACGGGATGATGGGCTGGGAACCGGGGTCGGTCTGGATCAGACCGCCGCCTTGGTTCCCGCCGATGAATGCAGCCATGCTGCTCCCTCTCGGTTAGAACTCCCCCTCGCGTGCGGCGGCTTGGACGGCCGGGGCCATCCGCCGAAGGTCGGCGAGGAGTTCGTCCTTGGTCTTCTCGTTGGTCGGCTTCTGGCCGTTGCCGGGCATGCCCGGCGCTCGGCGAGGAGCCGCGTTCGGATCGATCCTCGGTGCTGCCCCGGCTCCCGACTCGCCCAGTGCCTCGATGGCGGCAAGTTTCTCGGGCGCAAGTGTCCCGATGGCATCACCAAGCACGCCTGCTGCGTACGGGTACTGGGCCTGCAACTGGGCGGCCTGTCGAGCCGTCCGCTCCTGCTGGAGTTCAGCCTCCAGCGCCCTCACACGCGCAGCCTCGGGAGTCTCGCCGACAGGGGCCGGTGACGGTTGGGCCTTGAGGGCGTCGATCTGTGCCCTGAGAGCCTGTGTCTCGGCGTTGTGGGCGCGGTCCTTCCCGCTTGAGCGGTTCCTCCAGAAGGCTTCGACCTCTTCGACGGTCTGGGCACCGGACTGCTCGACGGGATCATCCGTGGAGCCGTTGGTCCCAGCCGTGGCGTCGGTCTGGCGTTCCTCGGTCACTCGTTCCTCCTACTGTGATCGCGCCACTGGCGTGGCGTCAAGGGTCAGTACGACGTGGCAAGTCCTTCGATGCTGCTCTCCTGCTCCTCCAAGCCCAGCGCGTCGTTCGCGACGGCCTGTGCCCCGCCCACCATCTCGCGGACGTACTTGGTGCCCTGAATGGGTCCGGCAGCGTAGGTCCAGATGTCCTCGGCGACCTTGCCCGGATCGAAGTCCTTGATGCTGTCGATGTCGTAGCCCTCCTCCAGCGCATCCGACGCCTCCAGTCCCCACTTGGCGAACCGGCGCAGCCAGAGCGGGTCGTTGACCGGGACTTCGAACGGCGTGGCCGGAAGCATCATGCCGATGCCCCGGATCAGGCCCTCGTGGTTCTCAAGGTACTCGCGGAACTCGGGGTCGCTGTCCTTCTGCATCTCGACGGAGTTCCAGATGCGCTGGCTGAGGAGCAGCCCACCACCGGGGGCCGGGATGCCGAACGGCTCGGCCGCGAGGAAGCGGAACAGTTCGGGCATGACCTTGCCCCACATGTACGAGGCCGGGTAGTAGGCGAGGTACGGGTGGTTGAGGCTGCGCTCCACGAGGTTCCGCCTGCGCCGGAAGAACACGTTGGTGTGGGCCGCGTCCTCGGCGATCCGCGATGAGGTCACGCCGGACTGGTGCAGGCCCTCCTGCATCGAGTCGTAGGCGAACCCGTACTGGGGTGTCTCGGGCATCCTGAACAGGCTTTCGAAGACCTCCGTGACCTCATCGCTGACCTTGGCCTCGGGGTTCTGCTTGAGGTAGTCCCAGACCCGCATCAGCCACTTGCGGAAGTAGGCGAACGCCTCGCGCAACTTCGGGTTGGGGGCCTTGCCGGTCGCCTTCCACAGCAGGAACTGGTCAACGAAGTGCTCCATGACCTCACGGTCCACGGCGTCCTTCGGGGCACCGACCGTTTCGCTGGCGGCCCGGACCATCGAGTCGAGGGTCTTCTTCTCGTCCTTGACGGCCGCCTCCCAGACCTGCTGGGCCGCATCAGCCGCAGCCCGCTTCGGGGCGTGAGCAGTCGTGGCCGTGGTTGCCTTCCGCCGGGCATCCTCCAGCGCGTACTCAGCCTCGCGTCGGGCGCGGGAGGCGTTGCTCGCGGCGAACATCGCCGTCTGGTCGGCCTTGACGGCTGCCCGCGCCGGGCCAGCGACCTCGGGCTTGTACGCGTACCTCTTCGGGATGCGGAGGATGTAGTACCCCTGCGCGTCCTTGGTGACCAGCGGGCCGATCCGGCTCGCGACCGACGCCACGTCGGCGTCACTGAGGAGGCGGGCCTCGCCCACGTTCAGCCGGAACTCGGCCCCCGGCTTGATGACGGACGGGTTCTGGAACCACTTCTTGGCCTCGGCCACGCCCTCGCGCTCACGAAGCAGGCCCTCGTCCGTGATCTTGTGGGTCTTGAGGAGGACTTCCCGCGCCTTCTTGGCCTCAGCAGCCTTGATCTCGGCGGCCTTCTCAGCCTCCTTGGCCTTCTCGACCGCCCGCTGGGCAACCCGAACGTCGCTCTCGGCCTTGACCACCGCCTGCCGTGCGACCTTGGCCTCGGCCTCGGCCGCGTCACGCGTGACCTCATGGCCGGTCCGTGTCCTGATGGACTGCGCGTGGGCGATGGCCGTGTCAGCCCGCTTCTGGGCGACCTTCACCTCGCGCTCGCCGACACGAGCGTTGAAGTCATCGAGCATGACCTGCATCTGGGACGGGTTCAGGTCACGCTGGTACAGGGCATGGGCGATCTCGTGCTGGAACGTGGTCCCATCGCGCAGGTCCGACAGGCCGATCAGCACCTGCTGGTCGGGGCCGAAGAACATCGAGGCCCCCCGGACCTTGCCCTCGCCCGCCTGCTGCATCAGCGTGTGGATCGGGTCCATCATCCCGTAGCCCGCGATCACTGGCGCGCCCGGCTTGCCCCCGACCTTCACGTTCTCGGTCGGCACGTCGATCTGGGGCAGCCCTCCCTGCATCAGGTACCCGGCCCGGCCGTGGACCTTGTCGCTGATCGCCAACTGCTTGATGTCCACCGGCTGGAAGTCGTGGGCCTGACGCAGGACGGTGAGTTCGGGGTCCCAGACGTTGCGGTACTCGTCCCACAGGTACCACTGGTACGCGCCGTTGCCGACCTCGGCCAACCAGCCGTTCTTCACCGGGTCGGCCGCGATGGCGGCCTCCTTGTGGGCCGTCAGCAACTCGTCGTACGCCCGGTAGTCGGAGCCGTAGATCGTGACCTCGCGACCCAGCACCTTCTCCAGATCGGTGTCCTCGGTGAAGGTGGCGAAGAAGCGGTCGGCATCCGCCCGCGTCATGCCGCCCGAGTACGCACCCTCGGCGAGGGTCTTCTTCTCCTGCGCCGCGACGGCCTTCTCGATCTTCGTCGTGATCCAGTTGCGGACAGCCTGCGGCCCCTGCCGCTTGAGGTCGGCGATGACGGCCTTGTCGGCCTTCAGGACACCGATCTTCATGGCCGGGGCATCGGACCACCCGTACTCGCCCGCCCCCGATGGGCGGTTCTTGGCGATCCACTTGTCGATCTTGTCCCGGCTGCCCTTGGTCATGCGCTTGTAGAAGTCGTCCCACTGGGGGTTGCCCGGCCCACCTGTCTGCTCCCACAGCCAGTTGGTCAGGGTGCCCACCATCTGGCGATCCATCACGCCACGGTCGAACTTCTCGACGCCCGACAGGTCCACGGCGAAGTAGCCGGTCTTCATCGCCAACCCGTTCGACGTGTTGAGGATGCGCTCGGCGAACTGGGACGGCTGCTCCTCCGTGGGCGACAGCGCCGTCTGGACCGGACGCCACACGCCGTCATCGCCCAGCATCTCGACCTTGTCGGCCGTCACGACCGACCGGGCACGCTTGTTCTGGCTGGCGTTCACGCCACCGACGGCGTCGTCCCACTCGACCACGTCCTGCCGGGCGCGGAGGACCACGCTGGTATCGCTGTCGGCGTAGATCGTGGCCGGGTGGGTGGCGACGTACTCGCCCACGCGCCAGTCGCTGGCCGCCCGGACCTGCGCCACCGTCCGGTAGACGAAGCCCTCCTCGGACTTGAACTGGGTCGGCGTCGTGGCGTTGCCCCGGTAGTCCTTACCGAACCGGGCGGGCGGTGTCGGTGGCCTGACCCGCACCCGGAAGAAGTCGGGGTCCTCGGCCACGGCCTTGGCGAACTGCATCATCGAACCCATGGCCCGATTGGTCGCCATGTTCCGCCAGACCACGTCGGGGTTCTTGATGTAGGCGTACGGCAGGCCCTCGGCCGTCAGGGCGTCGTCCAGTGTCTCGACACCGGTCGCGTTGTGACGCCATGGCTTGATGGCGACGTTGGCGTCCATCTCGGCCGCGCCGGGCATGATCTCGTACAGGACAGCCGCCGCGTTACCGGACGAGCCGGACGTGGTCAGGGCCTCCAGTTCGTCCTGAAGGGCCTGCGACATGTCGTCGCCCTGCTCCTCCAGCATGTCCGTGAGTTCATCGATCCGGTTGCCCGACTCCTGAATCTCGTTGCGGGCCTGCTGGATCAGGGCGAGGAAGTCGGCGTTCGACCCGGTCGCACGACCGGCCATGGCCCGCGCGCTGACGTACTGGGCCGACTCGCCGATGTAGGTGGCCTCGGTCACCCAGTGGCCGATCAGCACGGGATCGACCTCGGCCTTGGTCATGGCCTTGACGGCCTCGTCCAGCGCCACTGCCCGCTTCTTGGGGTCGGCCGGGATTTTGGCCTTGCCCTTCTCATCGACGGTCTTGTACGTCTGCTTCAGTTCGGTGAGTTGATCGGCCGCCTTCTTGGGCAGCGCCGGGGGCTTGACCGGGACGTTCGCCGCCCACTTGGGGTCCGACCGCTTGGCCTTGGCCCAGTCTGGGATCAGGTCCAGCCAGTGGGCCTCCGGGTCCTTCAGGCCACTTTCCACGATGTCGCCCAGCCACTGGAGCATCGGGCTGGTCTTGAGGACGTGCTTCTTGCGGTAGCCCGTCCGCAGGTAGTCGGTCGCGACACGAGCGGCCGACGCCATCTGGTTGGCCGATGCGGCCACGCGAGGGGACCCGGAGTCGATGTGCTGCTGGACCGCGCCGACCGGGACGTAGTTACCGATCTCGGTGCCACGGGCGAAGCCGATCTCGTTCATCGTCACGTCCACGCCATCGGGCTTCGTGGCGCTGATCGTGGACACGATCCGGTCATGGTGGTCGGCCATGCCAAGGATCGTGTCGGCCGACTGCTCCAGATCACCCGTCGGGTCACCGACCGTCTGTGACCCGAAGCCGCGCACCCGGAACCGGGTGTTGATCATCTCGTTCCGGGTCAGGTTCATGTTCGGGCTGAACATGGCGAACCCGATGTTGTTCATGAAGTGGTGGATCGTGTCCATCCGCTGGAGGTCGATGTCGTGGGCCTTCCACATCCGGCGGTACAGGCCCACGGACAGGTCGGAGATGGTCACGTCCTTGGGGTTGATCATCTGTGACCTGATGACCTGCGCCTCCCAGACCGTCCACTCGCGGTCGGGATCGCGGAGCGCGGCCTCGCCACCGGGGATGTAGGCCCACCGGCCGCCAAGGTTGATCCGCTCCAGTGGCTCCATCGCGGTGGCCTCTTCGCCCATCCGCTTGATGATCCGGGCCTGATCGGTCCCCTTCGGGGCACCCGTGACCGGATCACGCAGGTAGGCCCGATCCAGCCACGCAGCCTCCAGATCGGCGATCTCCTGTGGCGTCCGACCGGCCAGAACCTGCGCCTCCTCCTTCCCGACCCGCCCGCCGTAGCCGTACAGGCGGGCGAGCGTCGGATCGGACGCCATCTGGAACATCAGGCCCATGCTGTCCCACTCGGTGGGCGTCAGGCCCGCGAAGTCCTCGGCCCCGATGGTGACCGGACCGACCCCGCGCACGCGCTGGGCCATGAACTCACGCTCGGACAGGCCCATGGCCTCGGCCCGGACCTGCGCCAGCCGCCGCTCCTGCTTGACGGCCTCGGCCGAGTACCCGAACTGGGTCCACGCGTCCCACCACTCGTCGGGGTCGAAGTTGGCCCCGACCCACGCCTTCTGGATGTACTCGGGCGTGGCCCCGATCCCGGTCAGTTCACGTTCGAAGTCGCCGAACGTGATCTTCCCGTCACGGATATCGGCCGTGAGGTGGGTGACCTTGCTCGTGGGGCTGATCAGGCGCTTCGCGATCCGGTCGAAGTCAAC
>Ga0190271_10000091_pt1 | contig 48567 bp, 33 predicted proteins | sample Popmic356T_FD_133747 | JGI IMG/M metagenome (GOLD analysis project Ga0190271, IMG submission 133747) | Populus adjacent soil microbial communities from riparian zone of Weber River, Utah, USA - 356 T | ecosystem: Environmental > Terrestrial > Soil > Riparian zone | place: USA: Utah | collected...
ACTATTGCAGAATCCCCATCATCTAAATTAACGCTCTCACATACATAAACGCTGTAAATAGGATTTATTGCATTGTGAGTGATTTTTTTCGCCTTGATTTTGTGTGTGTTGAGTCGTTGCAGGTAGTCGTCATTTCGACTGAAGCGCAGCGAAATGGAGAAATCTATTGTCAGAAAATTCCATCATTACGAGTTACGAAGCAATTTTATTTGGCTATAATAGCGATCGTTGTAAGATTGCTTCGTCGGCTGAAGAAGCCTTCTCGCAATGACGATCCGCTTATTGGGACGCTAAAGTACCTGAAGAAATGGGGATTCCACTATTGCAGAATCCCCATCATCTAAATTAACGCTCTCACATACATAAACGCTGTAAATAGGATTTATTGCATCATCTGTAATTTTTTTTTGCCTTGGTCTGTGAAAACAATTCAATCACCTTAAGCCCTCGACTGAATTGTAATGGAATAGAGAAATCATGCGATAGTTTGTCACCCTTAATATATTTCAGGGTCTACTAAATGAAAAGATCCTTCGACTACGCTCAGGATGACAAAATGCTTAGAAAAAGAAATGGGGATTCCACTATTGCAGAATCCCCATCATCTAAATTAACGCTCTCATATACATAAACGCTATAAAAACGATTTATTGCATTAGCAGTAATATTTTTTTCATTTTTGCGATGTTTATCATTTAAACCTATTTTTACTTTATGGCAACGATAGATAAAACCCAACAAGATGCAGAAAAACTGGCGGCCGCCCAGGCTGCAGTAAAATTTGTTAAAGATCGCGATGTAGTAGGCCTGGGTACGGGATCTACCACCACCTTTGCTATTAAAGAATTAGGTAAACGAGTTAAAGAAGGGCTTAAGATAAAGGCTGCTGCAAGCTCCATCCGAACAGAAGAACTCGCTAAATCTCTGGGCATCGAAATTCTTGACCTTGGGCATTTAAGCAAAATTGATATCAGTATTGATGGGGCTGATGAATTTACAGAATCACTCGATTTGATTAAAGGTGGAGGCGGGGCACTGTTTAGAGAGAAGATAATTGCTTCACTTAGTAAAAATGCCATCATCATTACCGACGCTTCAAAAAAAGTTAAAAAATTAGGTGCTTTTACCGTTCCTGTTGAGGTAGTTCCATTGGCCTATCAATATGTATTAGATCAAATTAATAAACTTGGTGGAAAGGGCATATTGAGAACTGTAGAAAGCCAAACATTTATTACCGACAATGGAAACCTGATTATCGACGTTGATTTTGGCCTCATTGATGATCCTGCAAAATTAGCTTCTAACCTCAATCAAATTAACGGATTATTGGCCCATGGTTTATTCATTAACATCACTTCGAAAGTAATCATGAGCGAAGGGGCAGATATTATTATTTTTGAATAGCTATTAGTTAACTGGTTAATTAATCATTGGTTCATTTACCCTTATTGCGAAAAAAGATTTTTTTTTAGTGATTTTAATTTCTAAATGGCGATCTAATTTTTAGTAAAGGAGTTAAAGAAATTAAGTTTTAATTCCGTGTTTCCGTGGCAAAACTGATAATTTCACCGATAATTTTTTCTTTTCTTAAATCGCCGTAAATTTTTACCGACAGTTTTATTTCACTCACCGATAAAACAACATAACTAAGGGAAAAGCCATTCCCCAGCATTGCTATTCGTGATACATTTGAATCATAAAAACAAACGGTCATGGAAAATTTAATCAAAAAAAATCACGCAGATAAACAATTTGGTCTAGGCATTTTAATTATCACTATTGGTTCGGTATTCTTATTAAGAAACTCGGGAATAGATGTTCCACACTGGATTTTGAAATGGCACACCATTATGTTAGGTATAGGGTTGTGGATGGGTTATCGTAAAGATTTTAAGGGAAGCAGCTGGTTGGCATTGACGATTATTGGTGGCTTATTCACTTTTAGAGCGATAAACATATTTGATTTTGATCTGTTTAGGATTAGTATTCCAATGGCATTAATCGGCTTAGGACTGTATGTAATTTTAAAACCTAGAAAAGCACAAAACTTCGATCAGTATTTTGAAAAGAAACCAGTTGATTTTACTGATAAGCAAAGCTAAAATTCTTAACTCCATCATATATCTTAAAAAGGGACATTTTTTAACAATGTCCCTTTTTTATTTGAACAAATGGGACTAAAAATGAATGATAGATTATTTAGCTTCTTTATCGTTATTTCGACTGAAGTGAAGCGGAACGGAGAAATCTGTTTCAAGAGATCCTTCGACTACGCTCAGGATGACAAACAAAAAAGAAACGGGGATTCCACCCTTAGGCAGTATCCCCGTCATCTAAATTAACGCTCTCACATACATAAACGCTGTAAATAGAATATATTGTGTACAACTTAATTTTTTTTGTTTTTTTTCTGAAGATGCAGTTAAACCTGCAAAACAGGTACGGCTTTATGGTATTTATTCCGGTACTCAATCGGTGTTAAACCTGTTATTTTTTTGAAAACATCCCTGAATGATTTGGTATCGGTATAACCTACATCAAACATTACCTCTGTTATATTTTTTCTGCTTGATTCGAAACTTCGCTTTGCAGCCTCAATTTTAACCCGCTGAATGTATTCGATCACTGTGTTTTTAGTCGCACTTTTAAATCTCCTCTCAAAACTCCTTCGCCCCAATGCCAGCATATCGGCCAGTTGATCTACCGTAATCCGTTCCTGGTAATTGCCATCAATAAATTCCTGCGCTTCTTTAATTTTTGCATCTTCATGTCCTTTTTGCCCCTGAAACATCATAAAAGCCAGCTGACTTTCACGGTCGATATCTATGGCAAAGTATTTGGCCGCTAAAATGGCGATATCTCTATCTGTATGTTTTTCAACTAAATATAAAAGTAAATTCCAGTATGAATTTGCGCCACCGCTGGAGTATAAGCCCTGAGCATCGGTAATTATACTGCCATCTACCAGCTCTACTTCAGGAAACATCTCTCTAAACTGATTGGCAAACAACCAATGTGTAGAACATTTCCGGCCGTTTAACAAACCTGTTGAGGCCAATATAAATGCACCAAGACAAAGTGAAGCCACTTCTGCACCTTTAGCATGCTGCTTTATAATCCATGGCAATAAATCCTGGTTTGCTTCCATTGCATAACCTATATTTCCGCTAATGGCCGGCACAAAAATAAGGTCGGTATGTTCAACCTCGTGTAACAGTTTATCGGCATGCACAGAGAAAAGACTATTATTCAGCCTTACTTCCTTCGTCATTCCTACAAGTTCAACTTTGAAAAGCGGAAGTTTGCCCGATGCCTGTAAAAATTCATTAACAGCGGTAAACAGATAGCGGGGATCTGCAATGGCTTCAATCACGGCAGTCTCTGGAATCAAGATAGATACATGTTTCATCATTCAAATATAACGAGGCTAATTGTCGTAAACAACCCCCGCAATTGTCGTTTCTACGTGTTCCGCTTACAGTAATCCACCTGTATGTTTGCATTGTTAAGGGGTTGATGCCAAAATGTTTAATGGAGGAAACGACTGCTGTGTGCATCAAATAAATAGAAACAAAATGGCTAGCATAAATTCATATCTCACTTTTAATGGGAATTGCCGGGAAGCAATGACTTTTTACCAGGATTGCCTCGGTGGAGAGTTAATACTCGAAACCATTGGAGAATCAGCTTTCGCTGAAAAAATGCCCAATATCATACGAAGGAGCGTGATGCATGCCGTTTTAGTTAAAGATGAAATGGTAATTATGGGTACTGATATGGTTGAAGAAAGGGGGCTTGTAAAAGGAAACTCCGTAGCTATGATGCTCAACTGCAATTCTGAAGAAGAGGCAAAAGCTTTTTACCATAAACTTTCAGTTGGTGGCAGAGCCTCGCACCTTTTACAGGAAACCTTTTGGGGCGCACTTTTAGGCGATTTAACAGACCGTTTTGGGAATAACTGGTTAATAAATTACTATAAAAACAGATAAATATGAAGAAGCTAAAAACGTGGTATTGGATTGCCACCATTATTTTTGCTTTAATGATGATTATGGATGGCATTGGAGGAATTACTCAACAGGAAGCAGGCAAAGAAGTGCTTAAACACCTTGGTTATCCAATTTATCTGCTCATCATTGTTGGCATTGCAAAATTGCTTGGGGCAGTATCAATTTTACAGAATAAATATACAGCCATTAAAGAATGGGCTTATGCAGGTTTTGCCATCAATTTTATTGGCGCTTTTGCCTCCAGGGCATTTGTTGGCGACAGGGTATCGCTGCTGATCCCACCACTTGTTGCTTTGGTTATTATGTTTATTCCTTACATTTTATGGAAAAAAATTAAAGCAAATGTTAAAAATAGTTAAAACTAAATGGTTAGTTTAATTAGAGGCTTTTCAGAACCAAATATTGTTAACTTTGGGTATTGCAAACAACCAAACACAACAATAAAACGATTATGATTCCAGATTTAATGTGGAATCATATGGTTTAATCACCCTAAAAACAATATTACACGAATGAAAAAGAGCCTTTTATTCATAATTGCTTTATTATTTACCACTTCAGCATTTTCTCAGAATGTGATCCAGCTGTTTAACGGTGCAAACGACTTTTTTAAACTGTTACAGGAGGAGAAGTTTAAAGATGCCCATGCTTTCTTTGATGATACCTTGAAAACGAAATTAACAGAAGAAAACTTAAAGAAACTTTGGGGAGATATCGGAACAAAATATGGAAAGGCAGAATCGTTAGATGCCGTTCAAAGTAAAGCTCAGGGCGAGTTTTTCGCGGTAACGGTTGAAGGTAAATTTGCTAACGGCGATCAGAACTTTATTTTAGGTTTTAATAAACAACAGAAAATTGTCGGAATCTTTCTGGCACCTTCGCGGAAAACATCTTCTTATTTAAAGCCAACTTATGTTGATACCAGTTTATACCAGGAAAAATCAGTATATATTGGGCCGGCAGGAAAACAATTGGCAGCCATTATTACCACCCCAAAAAATGCCAAAAATTTTCCTGTAGTGGTTTTTGTACACGGCTCCGGACCTGCTGATATGGATGAAACTGTTGGTGTGAATAAGCCTTTTAAAGATTTGGCTGGCGGTTTAGCCTCCAAAGGCATTGCTTCAGTTCGATACGTAAAAAGAACTTTAATTTATCCTAACGAATTTAATAAGACTTTTACCGTAAAAGAAGAAGTCCTGGATGATGCAACTGCGGCTATTGCACTTGCAAAAACAGTTGTTGGTGCTAATCCTAAAGCGGTTTATGTATTCGGTCATAGTTTAGGCGGAATGTTAGCACCTAAAATTGCAACACTTACACCTGATTTAGCAGGAATTATTTTGGCGGCAGCACCTGCGAGAAAACTCACAGATATTATTGTTGATCAGAATAAGTATATGTTCGATCAGGCTAATGATACAACAGCTGCCTTTAAAAAACAATTGGCAGATGCTGATGTGGAAATTAATAAAAGTAGAATTTCACAGTTGGGAACTACTATAAAACCTGATTCTGTAATTTTAGGGTTGCCAGCTAAATATTGGACAGATTTAAATGCCTACAATCAGGTTGCTGTAGCTAAAAGTCTTTCGAAACTTAAAATCTACGTATTGCAGGGAGGGAATGACTTTCAGGTAGGTAAAGTAGATTTTGATTTATGGAGCGCTGCTTTGAATAAAAAGAAAAACGTGGTTCTTAAATTTTATCCTGATTTAAATCACCTGTTAAGTTCACAAACCGAAAAAGGTACCATGGCTCAATATCAGGCTGCTGTAAGCGTATCTGAAACCTTGGTTAATGATCTAGCTTTATGGATTAGGGCCAAATAAAACTAAAATGACTTATCGATAAAGAAAAAGCTCCGACTAAAACCGGAGCTTTTTTGTTGCATTTGATTTCCTCATATCCTTGCCTTAGTTAATTAATTAACAAACAATTCAAAAAATAAGCGGTTTAAGTTTAGGGCATCTTATCTTAAATAGTTTGTTTATGGAAAAGCGGAAAATCACTTTAAAAGGAATATGGGGCGTTTTAAAAGCATCGTTTACAGGGTTTAATGATCACAAAGTAACGAAGCTCAGCGGCTCATTAGCTTACTATACGGTGTTTTCTATGGCGCCACTACTTGTGGTTATTATTTCGTTATGCGGTATATTTTTAGGGAGGGAAATGGCCGAAGGACAGGTTTATGCCCAGCTTGAAGGATTTTTAGGTAGAGAATCGGCCATTTCTTTACAGCAATTAATCAAGAATGCTTATCTGGATGGGAAAAGCACCATCGCTTTAATTATTGGTATCATCACCCTACTCATTGGTGCAACTACTGTTTTTGGCGATATTCAGGATTCGATTAATACCATTTGGGGTTTAAAGCCTAAACCAAAAAGAGGGTGGGTGAAATTGTTACAAAACCGTTTCCTTTCATTTTCGGTAATCATCAGTTTAGGTTTTGTACTACTGGTTTCTTTAGCAGTTACCTCTGTGCTTGATGCATTTAGTAACCGTTTGCAGGCGCGCTTTGCCGAAGTATCTGTTATCGTATTTTACATCGTTAACCAAATTGTAACCCTGGCTGTTATTTCATTAATATTTGGCGTAATATTTAAGGTATTACCCGATGCAATTATAAAATGGCGTGATGTAATTGCAGGAGCAATAGTAACTGCTGTCCTATTTATGATCGGCAAATTTGCGATCTCAATTTATATTGGGCAAAGCAATGTGGGAAGTACTTATGGTGCAACGGGCTCATTGGTTGTGGTGCTTTTATGGACTTATTATTCTTCTATTATTTTATATTTCGGGGCTGAGTTTACGAAGGCTTATGCTGTTGCTTTTGGATCTGAGATTTACCCTTCTCATTATGCGGTTACCACCAAAGAAATTGAAGTAGAAATGGATGGAAAATCTATACAGGATAATCATCCTGAAATTATGGAAGAAGTGAAAAAAGAATAATTTATTCTCCCCAGGCAGTAATAATTAATCTTCTTTGTCCTCCATGGTTGCGGTGTTCGCAAAGGTAAATTCCCTGCCAGGTACCAAGCGCCAATCTGCCATTTCTAATCGGAATGGTTACAGAACTGCCCAAGAGTGCAGATTTTAAATGGGCTGGCATATCGTCAGATCCCTCGTAGTCATGCTCATAATCCGGATTGTTCTCCTTAACAGTTTTATTAAAAAACATTTCAAAATCTACCCTCACTGTAGGATCTGCATTTTCGTTAATCGTAAGTGAAGCCGAGGTGTGCTGTATAAAAACCTGACAAATACCAATGTTAATCTCGTCAATTTGGGGCAGGGCATCCTCAACCTCATCGGTAATGATATGGAAACCCCTTCTACGTTCTCTGAGTGTTAAGGCTTGTTGATATATTTTCATTTGAATTAATTCATTTTAAATTTTCGAAGTAGATCTGAAATTTTGAGATTTTCAAATTCGTCAGACAGTGTCTGACTTTTTCAATTCATAGATCTCTCTACTACGGTCGAGATGACGATTAGTGTATTTAATTAATTTCAGGATGCTATTTCAAAAACTCCACATTCCATATTTTCTCTGCTTTTCTGCCAATCAACCAAAAAGATGCAGCCAATACAGAAAAAAACAGAGCCTTATGCCAACTGTCCCAGAAGTATTCAAAGTAGCGTGTGTAGAGGTTAATAAAGAGAAAGGTAATGCCGAATTCCCTTGCGATATCGTCGTGATACTTTAAGCCAAATAAAGTGCTTACTACACATATTGCAGCCGAAATTAAGGCCCAATAAAACAAACTTAACTGCCTCACGGTATACCATTCTTCTAAGCTGGCGAAATTACCGAATACAGATAAGGCCCAAAGCGATACAAACAAGTAAACCATCCCTGCGATATAGGTGACCTGAAAGAAATTTTGCGTTTTAGGAAAAGCTTTCATAATAAACGATGCTGCGGTTAATGCTGCTCCGAAAACCACGAAACGTAAAGGGTAATTCATGCCGAGGAAATAATAATTCCATCGGCTTAAATAGCCTGTTTCTGTGCCAAACCAGGCACCTAATGATATTAAAGCAAAAATCCAGATTAAACGTGAATTGAAGATATAGCCTAAAGCACCATAAATAAAAACAGATGTTAAAATCAGGATGGAGAAATTGCCAGAACCATTATCCACCACCTTTCCAAAATAAGCAATAGCATTTGCTGTGAGTAAAATTGCAGAAAATACAATGGCTTCATTGCTAAACTTTAAATGAGTCAGTTTCTTTTTTCGCCTAAACCCAAGGATGTAAAGCCATCCCGCCAATCCGCCAGAAACAATAGCAATAACGATATTAGGTGTATTGTAAACCCTTTTTAAATAGTTTAATATGGAATTATCAATAAGGAGTGATCCAAGAGCAATAAAACCACAAGCTAAGGCTACCCAAAATGCATATTGTGCTAAACGGAGCCAATCAAAATTTTTAGCCTCATAACTTTTGCGGAGTTTATTTCCTGTTTCTTCGTTAATGATCCCATCGCTTTGCCACTGCTCGATCATATCATCAAGAAATTCACTCTTTTCTCTATCGACTTTCATAGGTTAGGTTATACACGAAGATATGTTTTTTGGTCGGAAGTCAGAAGTCAGAGGTCCAAAAGTAAAAAACCATAGACTATTATGCATCTAAACTCCGGACTCCCGACTAAGGACTTCGGACTAACTAAATAACCTCTTTTATCTTCTTATTGTTCCCAACAATCCAAATTACATCGCCGTTGTCGAACACGAAGTCGGATGAAGGATTCAATATCCGATCAGTACCCCTTTCTATACCAACAATTAAAGCCTGTGCTTTTTCGCGGATCCCTGCATTTCTGATACTCATGCCATAAACAGGCGATTCGGCATGAACAACAACCTTTTGCAGGGTCATTTCTTTATTCGGAAAATTACTTTCTTCAGCTATTTCCGGAGCATCAACTTCTAAAAGTGCTTTAACAGCTGCCAGCTGATCATCAGCTCCGATCAACAACAGTTTATCGTTTGGATAAAGCCGCTCATCTCTGCCTGGTGTTGGAATGTTATTTCTTCCGCGCTCAATTAAGGCAATATTTACACCATATTTTTCCCTGATCATTAATTCGGTAAGCGTTTTTCCTACCACTTCCGATTCAGGTGAAACAGTGAGTTCTGTTAGGTGGGTATCCCAAGGCAAAATGTCAGGTTTTTGATTTTCACGGGCATTTAAATTCAGCATGAAACGTCTTTCCAGTTTATCGTAAAAAGACTGCAGTTTCCTGGAGAAGATAACCATGCCTAAAATAATCAGGCCCAATGCGATTACAGCTGCAATCCAGGTATCAAAGAATTCATACATTAAAAATCCTACAAAGAAAATCCCTAAGGCTATTCTGAAAAATTCAATTGCAATTAACGGACCACGGGTGTATTTTTTATTCAGCCAAAGGTGAGAATAGGCTGTTCGTTGAATCCTTCGGATAGATAATGCCCATAAAAATGGCGACATTAAAATGAACGAAACCACTACGCTGATGATAATAGAAGTTAAGCTTTTGGAAATATTGCTTACAATAAAAGGCTGAACGTATCGGTAAGCCAGAAATATGATGGCTATGATGATTACCGAGTGGATAATCGTATTAAAAATATAAGACCTTAATAAAACTTTCCAATCGCTTAAAGTTGTAATCCCTTCAGTACTGGAGCTGTATCTTTCTATACCATCAAGCCATTTTTTTGGTAAAACACGGTTTAAATACTGGTAAAAAGGTTCGGATAGTTTAATCAGGTACGGAGTGGTAAAGGTTGTAATAGCTGCCGCTGCCACAGCGATTGGATAAAGGAAATCGCTGGTTACTTTAAGGGTTAAGCCTAATGAGGCAATGATGAATGAAAACTCACCAATTTGGGCCAAACTCATGCCTGATTGTACCGACGTTTTTAACGGCTGACCAGACAATAATGCGCCTAAAATGGTAAATATGATTTTCCCAAAAATAATAACCACGGTGGCCACTAAAATTGGAACCCAGTACTTAACCAGCATAGCAGGATCAATCAGCATACCAACTGAAACAAAGAAAACTGCGGCAAATAAGTCTTTTACCGATTTTGTTAAGTGTTCTATTCTTTCTGCCTGTGTAGTTTCGGCTAAAATGGAACCCATTATAAATGCACCTAAAGCAGGAGAGAAGCCAACCTTATCGGCCAGTAATACCATCACCAAACACAAACCTAAAGATACCACCAGCATGGTTTCATCATTCATCAATTTTTTGGTTGCTTTAAGAAATGAAGGAATTAAGAAAATTCCGCCTAAGAACCAAAGGACTAAAAAGAAAGCCAGTTTTAAAATGGAATACAGCATTTCTGTACCTGCCGATTGCTGACTTACCGCTAAAGTAGAAAACAATACCAGTAACAAGATGGCAACCAGATCTTCAACAATTAAAACCCCGAAAACCAGACCAGCAAACTTTTTATGCTTTAAACCAAGTTCTTCAAAGGCTTTAATGGTAATCATTGTTGATGATATGGATAAGATCCCGCCTAAAAACAAGCTATCCATATCTTTCCAGCCCATTGCTTTACCAACTAAGTAACCTGCCAAAATGATAAAAAGGACTTTTACAATCGCAGTGATAGAGGCCGATCCGCCAACTTTAACAAGTTTTTTGAAGCTGAATTCTAAACCAAGGCTGAATAAAAGGAAAATTACACCAATTTCGCCCCAAATGTTAATACTCTTGGTATCGGTAACAGAGGGAAAGAAATCTAAATGAGAACCAACCAATAGGCCAGCCAATATATAGCCCAAAACGAGGGGCTGCTTAATTTTTTTAAATATAAGGGTGGTTATTCCTGCGGCAGCAAGGATTAATCCTAAATCGGCTATTAAATCGGGTAAATGCATCTATAAAAAATGGGTTTTGATGATTAAATAATTTATTTCCAGATATAATTAATACCTGGCATTTTATTGAAAATTCCACGTTAAAGTGGCTAAAAATGAAATTACTTACCAAAAAACATGTTTTGGGTAGAGCATCTTAAAAAGGCACCAATAATTATATTTTAATCTTCTAATTACAACTTTAGCGGTGATCGTTTTGTTCTTAAAAAAAAGAAATGTCAAAAAAGAAAGAAGTATAAAAGCGGCAAAAGATATTTTTACAATAGAAGAGTTGATGAAGTCTTTTTGCAAATTTTCATTGTCCTGATTGAAACCGGAATTATGTTTGTTGATTTTTTTATCGGTTATGAAACTTATTTTTAAGTTTTTGGCTGGTGCATCGTTTCTTTTTTCCTGCGTTGCGAATGACGCAAAATTTATGGAAATAGAAAGAAGAAAGATGATGTAAAAAAGCCTCATTGCCGCTAATATAACGAAAATAAGGCTTTTTTGAAAGGGAAATCTGATTTAAACAGACTTAAATACCCTTTTGACTTAGATTATTAAAATTGAGTTTATAAAATCACTCTCGTCTCTAGTTACCGTCATTTCGAGCGGAGTGTAACGAAGTCGAGAAATCTGTTTAGATAGATCTCTCCATTCCACTGCGTTTCAGTCGAGATGACGATCGTGATGGATAAGCTAAAATATTTACCTGTTAAAATAATCCAGCGTCGCTTCTTTATCTTTTTGTAACTGAACGGTCAGCGCTTCTAACCCCGTAAATTTTACATCGTGACGTAAGAATTTTAAGAAGTTCATCTTAATATCCTGTCCATAAATTTCCTGGTTAAAATCGAAAATATTTACCTCAATGTTTCTCGTCATCCCGTTAATGGTTGGTCGCTGTCCGATGTAGGCCATGCCTTTGTAAGTCCGAAGTCCGGAGTCCGTAGTCTGAAGTCTGTTTGTTGATTCTGAATCTTCTTTAAATTCGGCACTCATTTCTACAGTAACTGCATAAATGCCATCGCCCGGAATCAGTTTATAAGTTTCTTCTACAAAGATATTAGCAGTTGGAAAACCGATTGTTCTGCCTATTTTATCGCCTTTAATTACCCTTCCAATAATAGAAAAAGAGTAGCCGAGGTAATCATTAGCTAAACTTACATCTCCAACCAAAAGTGCCTGGCGGATTTTAGTTGAGCTTACCGCAACGTCATGAATATCCTGCTCCATAATTTCCTCCACAGTAAAGCCGTAGTGTAGGCCAGCAGCTTTCAAATCGGTTAGGTTGCCCGAACGGTCTTTACCAAAACGATGGTCGTAACCAATAATAATATGTCTGGTGCCTATATTGTTCACCAATGTATTTTTTATATAATCTTCAGGCAGCTGATTGGAGAAATCTCTGGTAAAAGGTGTGATGATTAAATGATCTACCCCCAAACCTTTTAAAATTTCTGCTTTTTCATTAATGGTATTAATCATTTTTAGATCCTGGTTTTCAGGATCAATAATCATTCTCGGGTGGGGGAAAAAAGTTAATATTACGCTTTCTCCTTTATCGGACTTTGCTTTTTCTACCAGCTGTTTAATGATTTTTTGGTGTCCGAAATGCACGCCATCAAAAGTGCCAATGGTTACAATGGCATTATCTAATTTTTTAAAATCCGAAAGGTTATGGTATATTTTCAATGGTAAAATCTATTTTATTGATGTGGGTTTGCATGAGGGATGGAAGCGGTATCCCCCGTTCCGATAACTATCGGAATTTCCCGGGGATTTAGCATACAGCCCGACCCTTTGCGTAGCTTAGGGGCATGCCCAAATTCCTGTTATTTATTAATGTAAAGCATGGCGTTTCACTACCCCGCCTTTTAAATCGGCAATTTGTTGTTGTATCACAAATGCATCCTGATCAATCTGGCGAATAGCAGTTTGTAATTTGCTCATTTCTAGTTTGGTCACAACGGTAAAAATAATATCGATATCTTTCTTTTCTCCATAGCCACCTTCGCCTTTATAGATGGTTACACCTCGTTTCATTTCGTTGATGATAAACCCTTTTATGGCTTCCTGATGTTCTGAAATAATGGTCACACCGGTATATTGTTCTATGCCATTTACGATGAAATCGATAGTACTGGATGCCGATAAGTACGTTAGAATGGCATAAAGCGCAGTTTCGATGTTTAAGAAATAAGCTGCGAAAGCAAAAATAATGATATTTAAAATCAGGATGATATTTCCAACAGTTAAAATGCTGTTTTTACTGATGTAAAGTGCTAAAACTTCTGTACCATCAATTACGCAGCCGCCACGCATGGCCAATCCAATTCCTCCACCTAAAAACAAACCGCCAAAAAATGCAATAAGTAATTTATCGTGTGTAATGGGCTGAAAGGGAAGGATAATCAGCGCCAGTGAAAGCGCAGCAATGGCAATAGCAGTTTTGATGGCAAAGCCTTTACCAATCTGCCTATAACCTAAAATTACAAATGGGATATTGATGATGGCAATGAGGTATGATAAATTCCAACCTGTTAAGGTGCTTAGCAAAAGGGAAATACCGGTAACACCGCCATCAATAAAATGGCTCGGCATTAAAAAGCTTTTTAGGCCAAAACACGCCGAAGTTACACCTGCAATAATTAAAAGAATTTCTTTTATAAATCTGGTGTGCCTGTTTTTGATTCGGTTCATGCTTCTGTTTCAGTTTTAGCTTCTTCTTTCTTACTGCGAATATAATTAACAAGTTCTAATACCTCAAACGCATCTTTTAGTAAAAAGTTTCCGCTTCGGGTACGGGTAAGTTTAGAAAGGTAAGCACCGTTATTTAAAGTTTTACCAAAATCGGATATTAAGGAGCGGATGTAAGTGCCTTTGCTACACACAATTCTGAAATCGATTTCTGGCAGTTCGATCCGTGTAATTTCAAATTCCGGAACGCTTACAAAACGTTTCCTTAATTCAACCTCTTCACCTAATCTTGCTTTTACGTATAAACGTTCGCCATTTACTTTCACTGCTGAATGTGCAGGTGGATATTGTTCAATATCGCCTATAAATGGTTTGCAGGCAGTATAAACTTCTTCTTCAGTAATTTGGCTGATCTCGAAAGTTTGATCAACCTCTGTTTCCATATCGAATGATGGGGTAGTAGCGCCCAAAATCATGGTACCGGTATATTCTTTCTCTTCAGCCTGAAAAGTATCTATCTGTTTGGTTAGCTTGCCTGTGCAGATAATCAACAAACCTGTAGCAAGGGGATCTAAAGTGCCGGCATGACCAACCTTTAGTTTTAGTGGTTTTAAAGAATTACGGATTTTGCCCACCACATCAAATGAAGTCCATTTGTATGGTTTGTTAATTAAGAGCAATTCGCCTTCAGCAAAATTGAAATCTTTAAATTTTGAATTTTCGGTACTCACAAATCTTTTTTGCGCAAAGATACGGATTAGTTTATATCAATATGATATCCTGATAAGAACAATGCCAAGATGATAATTCCCAAAGCAATACGGTACCAGCCGAAAACTTTAAATCCGTGTTTGGTTAAAAAGCCGATAAATGATTTTATAGCAATTATGGCTACAATAAAGGCAACAATATTACCCACTAATAACAACTTAATATTTTCTGTATTTAACAAATGATAGCCCTTTAAAAGCTTGTATCCTGTTGCTGCGCACATTGTAGGTACGGCTAAAAAGAATGAAAATTCTGCGGCCGCACTTTTTGTCAATTTTTGACTCATTCCGCCCAAAATTGTCGCGGCACTTCTACTCAGGCCAGGGAAAGCAATAGCAAGTACCTGAAAAAAACCGATCTTTAGCGCAGTTGCGTTTGTGATTTCTTTTTCACTATCAATTGTAGCGTTTTTAAACCACTTATCAACCAATAGGAGTATTATACCTCCAATTAATAAAACTGCAGAGATAAATATAGGATTACCTAAAGTATTATCGATAAAATCATTCAATAGAAAACCAAAAACTAAAGCAGGTATAACAGCAATGATTAATTTCAGATAAAACTTCCAATCAGAAAAGTTGAAGAATTTTTTCCAGTAAATTACGACTACTGCCAAGATTGCACCTAATTGAATAGCAACTTCAAAAAGTTTCACAAAGTCATCTTTACCGATTCCCATCAGGGCAGATGTTATGGCCATGTGTCCGGTGCTCGATACAGGTAAAAATTCAGTTAAACCTTCAATAATTGCCAGAATAATGGCTTCAAAATAGTTCATATGTTTTGATTAATGGGCTAAGCCCATTGTAATTTTACTTGATAGTTTTTTAATTTTTTATCTCTTGATATTAAAGTTAAATCTTCAGAGATTGCTTGTGATACAATAATCCGGTCAAAAGGATCATTGTTGAGAAAATCGAGACCTAATAATGTAGTAAGATGGGTTTCGTTGATAGCAATAATTTCAATTTGATTTCTTTCTGCAAACCGAAACAATTCATCAAAACCAATTTTTAAATCGAGTTTTCCAATTTGTTTTTTGATGGCAATTTCCCAAAGAGAGGCAATGCTCAAGAAACAGGATTGATTTATATCAGATAATTTTTTATTTATTGAAATTGGCAATTGACTATCTCCTGCTACAAACCACAAGAAGGTATGAGTATCTAATAGATATGCCATTAAATATAATCAGCAAACATTTCTAATGGTTCGTCAAAATCATCAGATAATTTGATTTTACCTTTTGCATACCCGAACTCACGTGATTTTAATTTCGGCTTGTTCTTGTGTTTTGTTTTTAAGAATTCAACAAAATCTGCAACTTCCTGCCTAAGGTTTAGGGGAAGCGAATTAATTTCGATCTGCAAATTTGTTGTTGTCATACTATAAAGTTAAAAAACACTTTACTGAATACAAAACATTTATTTTTTTAAGATGGCATAAATACCAAAAGCAAAACCTGCCAATACCACTATCGGAGCCAATAAAGTTCTTCTGAAGTCGTAAATATCGCCAGTAGTACCCATCATTAATATAAAACCAACCACTACAATTGCTATGCTGATTAACAATAATTGATAGTTTTGTTTGGTAAAAACCAATTCGCTTTTAACGTCCTTTACAACCGGACCTGTTTTTTTTTCTGCCATTATCTATAAAGATGATAAGATTTTAAACGTAAATATCTGCTTACTGCAAACCATGTACTAATACCTGTTATAAAAATACCCACGATTAAAAGGCCTATAAATACAAAGCCAAATTCCTGGTAGTTATTTAAAATAATAATTTCAGGCACCTCTTTGCGGGCATAAATTAAAGTTGCCAATAAAATAATAATGGCAATAAATGCGGCAATCAGGCCGTGCAAAGCAGCGTATAATAAGAAAGGACGTCGAATAAAATTTTTCGTTGCACCAACCAGCTGCATACTTTTAATTAAAAAGCGCTGTGAGTAGATTGCTAATCTTATCGTGTTGTTAATCAATGCGATAGAAATGATGAGTAGTAATGCTGCAAAAGCTAAAATAATCAAACCGATAGTATTGATATTTTTGTTTACCATGTCTATTAAAGAACTTTGATAAACCACTTCTTTAACTACAGGATTTTTAGAAATGCTTGTTTTTAAGGCATCGATACTTTTATTATTCGCATACTCTGCCTTTAAATACACATCGAAGGTAGAAGTTAGTGGGTTGTACCCTAAAAAATTAACAAAATCCTCACCTAAATCCTGGGTTAAGTTTCTTGCTGCAAGTTCTTTATTTACATATTGGGTTTGCTTTACCGCCGGATTCGCATTTAGCTCTTTTTGGAAAGCCAAAACATCTGCTTCTTTTGCACCTTCATCAACAATAATGTTTAAAACGATGTTTTCTTTTACATAGTTAGATAGGTTTTTGGCATGCACAAGTACCAAACCAAGTAGCCCCAGCATTAATAAAACCAAGGCAATACTGATTATAGTGGAAATATAAACGGTTTTGGTTTTCTTAGATGCATCACTCACTTCGAATTCTTCCATGTATTTCATTTTTGTTTCTGCGAAAATATAAATTATACCTGATAAACACCAATTAATGATGGCTAAATGAATAATAACGTATGCGATTAGCTTTTAGTTTGAAGATTAAATTCCTCAGTAAATCTGATTCTTTTTCGAATGGCGGTACGAAATTTGCTAAAACGGCGTTAATTATGGATATCTTAAAACTAAATTTAACTATGAAAAGACAAATTACAATTCTAAGCTTGTTAATGCTGCTCACCTCAACCATTATTTCATGCAAAAAGGATACTACTTCTTTAAAAGCTCAAATGATGGGCCGTTGGACGTTAAATAAGATTGTGACCACAGGTTATACTGACGAAAAACTTAACGGAGAGGTTAATTACGGCAAAACTACTGATTATATTGATTATAAATCAAATAATGATGACCAGGTGGAGATAAGTTTATCTGGAAACAGGACAATTGGTGAATATGTGATCATTTATTCGGATCAGTTTAGTATGAGTATTAATGATGGGCTTAATTATTGTAAAATAAACAGTATTACTGCAAATAAATTAGAATTTACTGCTAAAATTGATAAAACAAACGTGACTAAAGTATATTCTCTATCGAGATAAGATCTTAATCCCCCGATTATTTGCTGCGCCATTGGTTTATATCAATGGCGCATTTTTTTTGTGGATTGATAGTTGGCTGTGGTGTCGGTTGTTCCCAACTGACACTGAATAGCATATAAGATTTATTTGATAGTAAGTCAGATGGTAACATCTGACTTCACCGGGATTCTAAATACAAAGAAACTTCTGCAATACTTTCTGCAACAGATTCCTTAATTGTTATTTTTCTGTTGCCCATTTCCTGATTAACTTTTTACTATGAGCACGCGCTTCATTAATAGAAAATGTTTTTTCAGGATGATGTTTTAAAGCTGCATTTTTTTGTAATTCTTGATAACTTTCTTCTGGGATGAGTACGTATTTCTTATTTTCAATGGTAAGATGTGTCATAACAGTCATTTTTTGATATACGAAGATACTAAATAATAAATTATGCATTTACTTTCTTTTACAGTCGGATGGTAACATCTGATTACACAAAAGGTGCCTAGGTTTTACCCTTAACTTCTTCTTATTCTGCATTTCTGTTGGCAAAATAATATCATGAATCTCCTTTTTTAAGCCCCTTAATTTCCGTATTTTCGCCCCTTTAAAAATTTAAAACTTGCAATGGATTACCAATTCAAAGAAATAGAACAAAAGTGGCAGAAATTCTGGGCAGATCATCAAACATTTAAAGCCGAAAGCAATTCTGATAAACCAAAATACTATGTATTAGATATGTTTCCTTATCCATCGGGAGCAGGTTTACACGTTGGTCACCCGCTGGGTTACATTGCATCAGATATTTTTTCTAGATATAAACGCCTTAAAGGCTTCAATGTATTGCACCCAATGGGATACGATTCTTTCGGATTACCTGCAGAGCAATATGCCATACAAACCGGACAGCATCCGGCCATTACTACTGAAGCAAACATTGCAACTTACCGCCGTCAGTTAGATCAGATTGGTTTTTCTTTCGATTGGAGTAGAGAGGTCCGCACTAGTGAGCCATCTTATTACAAATGGACACAGTGGATTTTTATGCAATTGTTCAATTCCTGGTACAATATCGAAAACGATAGGGCAGAAGATATTACCACCCTGATCGAAAAATTCAATGCATCTGGCACAGCTGATGTTAAAGCAGTTTGTGATGAAGATACTAAAGAATTTTTACCGAGCGATTGGGCAACTTTTACCGATGAAGAGAAACAGGTTGAATTGTTAAAATACCGCTTAACTTATCTTCGCGAGAGTACTGTAAACTGGTGCCCCGCTTTAGGAACCGTTTTAGCGAATGATGAAGTTAAAGATGGTTTTTCTGAACGTGGTGGTTTTCCGGTTGAGCAAAAGAAAATGATGCAGTGGAGTATGCGGATTACAGCCTATTCAGACCGGCTTTTGCAGGGGTTAGATACGATTGACTGGCCTGAACCGATTAAAGAAATGCAACGCAACTGGATAGGTAAAAGTGTTGGGGCATCGGTTAAGTTTAAGGTTGAAGGAAGCGACAAACAAATTGAAGTTTTTACCACCCGTGTAGATACCATTTTTGGTGTTTCTTACCTTGTTTTGGCGCCGGAGCATGAGTGGGTAGCCGAATTGACTACTCCTGAACAAAAAGAAGACATTGCAAATTATATCGCTTTAACCAAAAAGAAATCAGAATTAGACCGCATGGCGGATACTAAAACGGTATCCGGTGCTTTTACAGGGACGTATGTTATCAATCCGGTAAGTGGCGAGCGCGTTCAGCTTTGGATTGCTGATTATGTACTAGCTGGTTATGGAACAGGTGCAGTGATGGGTGTTCCAAGTGGCGATCAGCGCGATTGGTTATTTGCTAAACACTTTAATTTACCGATTATTCAGATTCTGGACGGACAAAAAGATATTGATGTACAGGCAGATCCGACTAAAGAAGGAAAATACATCAACTCTGGTTTTATTAACGGAATGGAATATAAAGAAGCCGTTTCATTTTTAAATAACTGGTTAGAAATAGAAAAAGTAGGAAAGGCAAAAGTAAACTTCCGTCAGCGTGATGCGATTTTTGGTCGCCAGCGTTATTGGGGTGAGCCAATTCCGGTTTATTTTAAAGATGGATTACCATATTTGGTAAAGGAAGAAGAATTGCCATTATTGCTTCCTGAAATTGATAAATATTTACCGACAGAAACAGGAGAACCGCCTTTGGCCAGGGCCGAGGGGTGGGTGCCTAAAGATGGCGGCCATTACGAGTTAAGCACCATGCCTGGCTGGGCAGGTAGCAGCTGGTACTGGTACCGTTATATGGATGCTAATAACAATAACGATTTTGCTTCAAAAGAAGCTATTGAGTATTGGAAAGATGTAGATTTATACATCGGTGGTTCTGAACATGCAACCGGTCACTTATTGTACAGCCGTTTCTGGAATAAATTTTTGAAAGATTTGGGGTATACTAAAGAAGAAGAACCTTTCAAAAAACTGATTAACCAGGGGATGATCCAGGGTAGGAGTAATTTTGTTTATCGCATTAACGATGAGAACGGAAAACCTACCAATACCTACGTATCAGCTGGATTAAGAAAAGAATATAAAACATCTGCATTGCACGTTGATGTGAATATTGTTGAAAATGATACATTAGACATCGCTAAGTTTAAAGCCTGGAGAGAAGAATATGCCAATGCAGAATTTATTCTTGAGGGTGGGAAATACATCTGTGGTGTTGAGGTAGAGAAAATGTCGAAATCAAAATTCAATGTGGTTAATCCGGATGATTTGATTGAACGATATGGAGCTGATACTTTGCGGATGTACGAAATGTTCTTAGGTCCGTTAGAGCAGAGTAAACCCTGGAACACGAATGGCATTGAAGGCGTATTTAAGTTCTTGCGTAAATTCTGGCGTTTGTTCCACAACGAAGACTGGACTTTCCATGTAAACGATAACGTACCTACAAAAGCAGAGCTGAAATCGTTGCATAAAATCATTAAAAAAGTACAGGATGATATCGAGCGTTTCTCATTCAATACTTCTGTATCGAGCTTTATGATTGCGGTAAATGAATTAACGGATCTGAAATGTAAAAACCGTCAGATTTTGGAAGATATGGTGATTATCCTTTCGCCTTATGCGCCACATATCTGCGAAGAACTTTGGGTATTATTGGGTAACGAAGCTGGAACTTTATCCTATACTGCTTTCCCAACATTTAAGCCTGAGTACCTGGTCGAAGATGAGTTTGCTTACCCGGTTTCCATCAACGGTAAAATGAAAATGAACCTGAATTTGAGTTTAACATTAGCTCAGCCAGAGGTAGAAAGTATTTTATTGGCTGATGAGCAATTCCTGAAATTCTTAGATGGAAAACCAACCAAAAAGATCATCTTCGTTAAAGGGAAGATTATTAATGTGGTTGTTTAAGGTAGAAGGTGTAAGGCTTAAGGTTTAGGGTTTTTCTTTCTCTTGCCTAAAAAAATAGAAAAACCCGATTTGCGTTTTGCAAATCGGGTTTTTTGTTTTATAAAAGTTTCATCATTCTCGCGCAGGCGGGAATCTTAAAGCTTATTGCATTATGATTATTCATAAGCTTCCCTTGTTCAAAGGCATTCATGAGCACTCCGTGGTTCCCAATCAAGTTGGGAATGACGTGACGCTGGTAGCGGTCGTTGTAAGATTGCTTTTCCGACTGAAAAAGCCTTCCTGCAATGACGACCACTTTTACTTGTTTTTCGCCCTCAAATTAGATGGATGCAAAAAACAAAACCCGAGCTGTGTTTTACAACTCGGGTTTTATTAAGTTATTTTGAGATTGGGTTTTAGACCTTAAGCCTTCCTGCCTTAAACCTTCTACCTTTTTTATCTATCTCCTCTTTTTCTATTCCCACCAAATCTCCTGTTGTTGCTGGCGTTGCGTGGTTTACCACTCATATTGCCATCACTACTTTTTTTAGCACCGCCGCCGCCACCTTTAGATTGGGCTTGTGGTTTACGTTTAACCTGGTTTTTGGCCAGCATACTTTCCCAGCTTAACGGGTAAGGGTGCTCATCTACTACTGGCAACGTAATTTTAATCAGTTTCTGAATATCTAATAGGTATTCGTTTTCTTCTGCATCACAGAAAGAAATCGCGATACCGTTTGCACCGGCACGGCCTGTACGGCCAATTCTGTGGACATAAGATTCAGGAATATTTGGCAATTCAAAATTGAAAACATGTGATAACTGATCAATATCAATACCACGTGCAGCAATGTCTGTAGCAACTAAAACACGGATTTTACGGTCTTTAAAATCAGTTAATGCTCTTTGACGGGCATTTTGCGATTTATTGCCATGGATAGCAGCAGATTTAATCCCTGCATGGGCTAAATCCTTAACAATACGGTCTGCACCATGTTTGGTACGGGTAAAAACCAGGGCTGTCTGAATATTTTTATCTTCAAGAAGATGGATCAATAACTTTTTCTTATCTGGTTTATCAACAAAATAAACGGATTGAACAATCGTTTCTGCAGTTGAAGAAATTGGAGTAACCTCTACTTTTGTGGGACTAGATAAAATCGTATTCGCCAACTTCTGGATTTCATCTGGCATGGTTGCCGAGAAAAATAAAGTCTGACGTTTAGCTGGTAATTTAGCTACTACTTTTTTCACGTCGTGAATAAAGCCCATATCGAGCATACGATCGGCCTCATCCAGTACGAAAAGTTCAATGGTGTTTAAGCTAATGAAACCCTGGTTCATTAAGTCTAATAAACGACCAGGTGTTGCCACTAAAATATCAACGCCTTTTCTTAAGGCTTCTACCTGTGAGTGTTGGTTCACTCCGCCAAAAATTACCAGATGGCGTAAGTTTAAATGACGGCCATAAGCTTTAAAGCTTTCTTCAATCTGAATGGCAAGCTCGCGTGTAGGTGTTAAAATTAAAGCCTTTATATTTTTTGTTGCTTTGGTGTTGACGTGTTTTTCGTGCAGTAACTGCAACATCGGGATGGCAAAGGCGGCGGTTTTTCCGGTACCTGTTTGTGCGCAGCCTAGTAAATCTTTGCCTTTTAAGATCGTTGGAATAGATTGCTCCTGTATTGGTGTTGGTTGTGTATAACCTTCGGTCTCAAGTGCCTTTAAAATCGGCTCAATGAGGTTTAATTCTTTGAATAACATGTATTTTTCTGTGTAATATTTATCGAAGAAGCTAGAACAATCATTTGTTGAAGGACTAACTTGCGGAGAGAATATGCCATTCAGAATGGCAAGCCCTTATTCCTGCTTCAGCGGCAAAGATACAAAAAATGTATAAAGAATGTGTTTTTGATAATGTAAATCTCAATCATCACCACATCACGCATGTTTGCTTATATGACATCTGTTTAATTGCTATTTTAAAAATATATAATTGTAGTATAATTATTTTTTATATGTATATTTATTTTTATTAAAGTGTATATATTACACTAATTTATTTTTGTTTTAAAAATACCAGTATATAGACTATAAATAAAAACAACTAATAAAACTTATCTAACCAAACTACTTATGAGAAAAAAACTACTCCCTAACGGAAGAAATCCATTCTTCCTGCATTCCTTTATTTTCTTAACGCTGGTAAAATCCTGTAAAGCAAATTACTTAAATACGACTTCTTAGGAGAGACAATAAACTGATGTTGTCTGTTTATCAGCTATCAGAAGTATGAGTACGCATTATTAACCTAATCATTATAAACCTATGAAACAAAATCTATTTTGTATCAAGAGGAGTTTTCTTCTCTTGTGTTTGGGGATGCTATTTGCCCTCGGTGCAATGGCCCAATCAAAAATTACCGGTAAAGTTATTGCCAGTGATGACAAATTACCTGTTATTGGCGCCACTGTGAAAATTAAGGATGCCGCCGGAGGCACCACCACCGATGGCAACGGAAACTTCTCTTTAAGTGTAAAGCCTACTGACATTTTGGTGATTTCTTTTATTGGCTACGGTAATAAAGAAGTGGCGGTGGGCAAACAGACCAATATCACGATTATTTTACAGGCCGAGAATAACAATTTAACAGATGTGATTGTAACTGGTTATTCTTCTCAACGGAAAAAGGATTTAACCGGTGCCGTTGCTGTGGTTAATATGGAACTATTAAAAGCGCAACCTGCTGCAAGTGCGGTAGAGGCCTTACAAGGGAAAGCAACAGGTGTGCAGATTATAAACGACGGTGCGCCGGGTTCAACACCGCAGATCAGAATCAGGGGAATCAGTACCATTAATAACAACGAACCACTTTATGTTATTGATGGTGTTCCTTTTGAGGGTAAGTTATCATGGCTTAACCAGAATGATATCGAAAGCCTGCAGGTATTGAAAGATGCTTCTTCAGCTTCCATTTATGGCTCAAGGGCCAATAATGGTGTGGTGATTATTACCACTAAAAAGGGGATAGCTGGTGCACCCAAAATTACGCTCGATTCTTATTATGGCACACAGGTTCCCAGAAAAAATAGTTTTCCTGAAATGATGAATCCCCAACAATATGCACAGTATATATTTGACGGTTATACCAATGCAGGAAAGCCGATTGATGCAGGAGAAAATTATGGTTCTGGTTCAACTCCTGTATTACCAGAATATTTGATAGCAGGTTTAAGCCTAGGCCAGAATATTACTGCTGCTGATGCAGATCCGTCTAAATACAACTATAGCCGGGATCCTGCTCTTTTTTATCAAATTACAAAAGCAAATAAAGCAGGTACCAATTGGTTTGATGAAATTACTGAAACCGCGCCTGTTCAAAATTATCAGCTTAGTGCTACCGGAGGTGGAGAAAATGCAACTTATACTTTCTCTGGCGGTTATCTTGATCAGAAAGGAACCATTAAATACACCGGGTTTAAGCGGTTTAATTTTAGATCGAACACCAATATTTCGGCATTTAACAAAAGGGTTCGCTTTGGCGAAAATGCACAGTATAGTTATTCCGAAGGCTTTGGTTTAGGTGTAAACCCAAACGTTTCTGGCGATTATCAGGATCAGGGAAGCGCACTGGGCTGGGCCTACCGGATCCCTACCATTATTCCGGTTTACGACATTGCGGGGAATTTTGCAGGTAGTCGGGGAAGCCAGCTGGGAAATGCAGAAAATCCTGTTGCTTTTCTTTACCGTGCAAAAGACAATAAAAATAAAAGTAATTTCTTTTTCGGAAACGTTTATGCGGAGGGCGATATCATCCCCGGATTGGTATTAAAAACCAATTTCGGTTTACGTTATGAAAACTTTAATGGCTTATCCATGCGTTATCCAAACCTGGAATTTTCTGAAGGTAATAATTCAAATAACCTGAACGAATATCAGGGATACAATACCGAATGGACCTGGACGAATACTTTGAATTACAGCAAGGTATTTAATGAAAAACACAGGTTAAATGTATTGGTGGGTACTGAGGCCATCAGGTCGCGATCAAGACAGTTGAATGCCGGAAGAAATGGCTTTTTTATTTTAGGTAATCAGGATTATTATTACCTTAATACAGGTTCATCTAACATCAGCAATTCAAGTTATGGATCAATAGGCTCCCTTTTCTCGTTGTTTGCCAAAGCAGATTATTCTTATCATGACCGTTACCTGGCCAGTGTTACCATCCGCCGGGACGGTTCTTCTAACTTCGGCCCTGCAAACAAGTATGGTTATTATCCGGCAGCAAGTGCAGCATGGAGGTTATCTGAAGAAGAATTTATGAAAAGTGTTAAGTGGATCAGCGATTTAAAATTGCGGATTGGATATGGCCAAACCGGTAACCAGCGGATACCTCCATACCAATACATCAACAGGTACCAGAGCTCTATTGTTAACTCGGCTTATGCCGTTGGCGGTGGCAATGGCCTTACTACAGGTGTGTGGCAAAATGCTTATCAAAATCCGGATGTAAAATGGGAGTCGTTAAAAGCCTTAAATATTGGTCTTGATTTTACGCTGCTAGGCGGTGCCATTGATGGATCATTGGATTGGTACAACAAAAAAACCTCCGATATGCTTTATAATCTGCCATTACCTTCTAGTGTGGCTGGTTTAGGTAGTTCGCCTTATGTTAATATTGGCGATATGAGTAATAAAGGGGTCGAGTTTAATGTTGCTTATCACTACGGAAGAAGCGCAGATCACCCTTTTAAATTTGACATTGGTTTAAATCTCTCCAAAAACAACAATAAAATTGTAAGGTTAGCACCTGGTATTTTTAACCAGGTTTATGGCAATTACAGAAGTTTACAGACCAGTGCATTGCAGGAAGGTGAATCTTTCGGATCTTTCTTTGGATACAAAACAGCCGGAATCTATCAAAGTACAGCAGAGATTCAAAGCAATCCTTCATATACGGGCGCAAGGGTAGGCGGTTTGCGTTACCAGGATATTAATGGTGATGGTATAATCGATCCTAAAGACCGGACGATTATCGGCGATCCGAATCCAGATTTTACTTATGGTGTAAACTTAAACGCATCTTATAAAAACTTCGATATTTCAGCTTTCTTATACGGCGTTCAAGGCAATGATTTGTTTGAGGCTACCCGTTATTTTACAGATTTTCCATCTTTTGCAGGTGCTAAAAGTACTAGGTTGTTAAACGCCTGGAGCCCGAGTAATTCTTCAAGCCTTACCCCATCTGCTTACGTGGGTGCATCAGATGTTGAACTGGCTTCTTCAAGTTATTATGTTCAGGATGGCAGCTTTTTAAGGCTGAAGAATGTTCAAATCGGTTATTCTATCCCAACAGATAAAGCATTTGGGCCTAAATCGGGCATTACCAGAATCAGAGTTTATGTAAGTGCAACTAACCTTTTCACTATTACCAATTACACAGGTCTGGATCCGGAGGTGAGTCAAACCAGAGATGCTGCTTCTTCAGTAGGAGGTGCAGGGCCACCTGCCGATACTTTTTCAGCACTTGGGGTTGATAAGGGCGTTTATCCTTCACCACGTCAGTTTTTAATCGGTATTAATGTTGGATTTTAATTAAAAAATATCAAAATGAAACATATCAAATATATTCTTCTTTCCTTATTGATTTGCAGTACGTTTTCCTGCAAAAAGGAGTTTTTAACGCTTCAGCCCCAAGGCGAATTAACAGAAGCTCAGCTTACTACGCAAGATGGGGTAGAAGGTTTGCTGGTGGGGGCCTATGGTTTACTTAATGGCAATGTAAACGGAACTTATGGCAATTATGGCGCAGCGCCAAGTCAATGGTTATTTGGGGAGGTGGCTTCTGATAATGCACACAAAGGGAGCGAAATTGGCGATCAGCCACCCATGAATGCGATAGAACAACATTCGCCAACCAGCACAAACGACAATTTATCGAATGTATGGGACAGGTGTTTTGAAGGGATCCAACGTTGTAACAATACCCTTAAAATTCTGGCTAACCTCCAGGCCGGACAAGGTACCGCAAAATTTAGCGATGCCCGTGCAAAGGAAATTCAGGGTGAAGCCAGGTTGCTTCGGGCACACTATTATTTCTTTTTAGTGCGGATATTTAAAGTTGTGCCATACATTACAGAGGCCACAAGTGGCACTATTGTTCCGAATGATAAAGATATTTATCCAAATATTGTAGATGACCTTCAGTTTGCTGTTGCCAATTTGAGCACCACCAAACCCAAAAACCAAAAAGGCAGGGTAGATAAATATGCTGCTCAGGCTTATCTTGGAAAGGTATTTTTATATCAAAAAAAATATCCTGAAGCCTACGATTTGTTGAATGCTGTAATTTTGGCTAAACCATCTCTGATTGATATGCCCTACGCAGATAACTTTGATATTACCAAAGAAGACGGACCAGAAACCATTATGTCTGTTCAACATTCCGTTGGAACAGATGGTACAGGCGGAGATAATGGTAATGTAGGCGATATACTTAACTTTCCGTATCGTAATGCACCAATAAACTGTTGTGGTTTTTTCCAGCCGACAATAGATTTGGCCAATTCATTTAAAGTAAGTGCTGCTGGTTTACCTTTACTGGATGGTAGTTATCGTACTAATCCATATAAATCTGATTATGGATTAACTGATACAGTGGCTAAAAATAATTACAAAGTTGACAAGACCTTACCTTTCGATCCAAGGATAGAGTCGACTATAGGAAGACGCGGTGTTCCATATCGCGATTGGGGTTTAATGCCTGGCGATACATGGATTCGTGATGCCAGTAATGGCGGTCCTTTTCTGGCTGTTAAGAACACCATTGATGTCGCTCAGATCTCAAGCGGAACTGCCCCTGGCACTATAAATGTAACCGGACTAAATGTGAACCTGATCCGCTTAGGGGATGTTTATCTGATGGCAGCTGAATGTGCGATAGAAAAAGGCGATTTAGCCAGGGCCTTAACGTTGGTAAACGCTGTGAGGGCGCGGGCAGCTAAGATAACGCCCAAAGATATAAACGGGGTGCCGGCTGCAGCCTACAAGGTTAGTGAGTACGTGTCGTTTCCGAACGATACCTATGCCAGAAATGCGGTACGTTTCGAACGCAGATTGGAGTTAGCAATGGAAGGCCACCGGTTTTTCGATCTCGTGCGTTGGGGAATAGCCAAACAAACCCTCGAGAGTTATTTTGCTTTTGAAGGTGGGTACTTTAACTACTTAAAAGGCATTACCATTGAAGCCAGGGATGATTATTTTCCTTTACCTCAGGATCAGATTGATAGAAGTAAAGGCACATTAAAACAAAGCCCGGGATATTAGGATTTAGGTTATAAATGAGATACATTGGCGGAGCGATGAGCATCAACATTGCTCTGCTCATGTATTTTAGCTATGAACATACAAAGTTTGGATGTTTTTAGAGTTTCTCGTGTGGTCAAAAAACAACAAATCACTGCATTTCATTGCACTTTAGTTGGGATGACGGCACATTAAGTAATCTTCTTGTTTTTTGGAAAGCAATTGTAGCATATCGAGTTGATATGGATTTAGGCGGATGAAACTGCTACTATCAGTAGTAAAATAAACCCGACCGCTAGCGTTATCCCGATTAAGAATGGTTTAATTTACACGTTTCTTTTATCGGGATTAAGCAAAGGGCGGGGCTAAAGGAACCGAAGCACCACAGAAATTGCTTTCCATAAAAAAAAAACTGGAAATTAGAGCAACCATTTTTATTAAGAAACATAAGTTATTAGATGGTTCTGATTCCCACTCAAAACGCTCAATGCCAAATTATTTCTCCTCTTTAAACCTGCTAAAAAACAATAACGCGATTAAACAGAGGCCGAAACCTACAATTCCATTTAATCTTAATCCGAAATCATTTCCCGGATCTTTGCCGTAAATGGTGAGCATGGCGAAAATGGCAATGCCTAAGGTTTGACCAAGTTTTACAAAAAGGTATTTCACTGCGAAGAACATCCCCTCATGGTTTTCTCCGGTTTCTAATGTATCTCTTTGGGCAATGTCGGCTAAGATGGCTGTCGGTAAAATGCCAAGTGCCGCTAATGGAAACGAAGCGGATAGTACCAGGATGTAAATCTGTGTATGTGGACCAAATGGTAATTTGCCTAAAAAGAAAATGGTGACGAATATTAGGCACAACACGCCAAAGGCAAGCAATACAAAAGGTTTTTTGCCAATTTTAGCAGAACCAAAATTAACCAGCGGGTAAAATAGCAGAGAAGCCAAAACCATGGCGCCCATAAATTTGCCTCCTTCTGATTCTGGCAGGCCCAATAAAACGGTACAGAAAAATAATAAACCGCTAGAAATAATGCTCAATGCCGTATAAAAAGCGAAATCAGATATCAGGTAATATTTAAAATTGCTGTTTTTGAAAGTACTCTTAATGGCAGGCCATAAAGGCACATGGGTGGGTTTTGCAACCGTGAATTCTTTTTCGTTAATAAAAAAAATAGGCAATAACATTACCAGTCCGGATAAGATGCACAGGCCCCAGATTGCAATCTGGATGGCTTCGCTGCGGTTGGCTACATTAAAATGAGCCTCAACCAGATCGGCAAAATTATTGGTGCAGGCCGATAAAATGATTCCGATTACAAAACCGACCTGCTGATAACTTGATAATTTAACTTTTTGTCTTGGCGTGTTGGTTACTTCAGCCAGTAGCGCGTTATAAGGGATTATATAAGTGGTAACCGATACAAAAAACAAACAAAGTGTGATGGTTAACCACCAGGCATTGTGCAGGCTTTCTGTTTTCTGGAGCGGGTAGAATACCAGGCCACAAAATATCATTGACGGAATAATTGCCCATTTCATAAAAGGCATCCTGCGACCGTTTTTATTTGTGCTGGCATCACTTTTTGAGGCAATAAATGGATCGTAAAGGGCATCGACCAATCTTCCTGAAGCAGCAATAATAGAAAGAATATTAAACGCGCCCAATAAAACCAGTTGTGGTACCAAAGGAGGTAAGCCAGCGTTGCTTGGGGGCAGATAGAAAAAGGGAAGCATTACGATGATAATATTTGTCATCGTGCTCCAACCAATCATACCGGCGGCGTAAGCAATTTCTTGTTTTAAGGAGAGTGTTTTGTTCATTAAAATTTTTATAATTAATTTTTATTTTTTGGAAGCAGGTTGCTGAGTTAATCGGTTAGATCAGTCTTGCTTTCCATTTTATCCCAATGAAAAATCGGGATGTTCATTCCAATCAGTTTATTGCTTTAGTTGGCCTCGTCAAACCTCGCAGGTTTCGAAAACCTGCGAGGTTTGAATCATGAATAAACTATTTCTTGTTAAACCATCTGCTTACAAAATAGACTACCAGAAAGCCAATGAAAATATATAAACCATTAAGTGCTGCATTCGGATCGTCGGCATAAATGCTAAAGGCCACGAAAGTATAAGCCGCAATAAAAATAATAGGCAATATAGGATATAAAGGAACAGTATAGATGGTTTTTTTATCAAGATGTGCTGTTCTCTTTCGAAGGATGAAAATTGTGGCTGCCGAACTGGCCATACTGATGCATTCTAAGAAAATGGTATAGTTTAAAATCTTGTCGAAAGTTTTCGCAAAGAAAATAATCACTACGGCAATTAACGTAAAAACCGTTAAGCTAATGGTCATTACTTCTGTTTTTTTATTCATCCTGCTGAATATTTTTGGCAGGGCGCCTTCTTCGCCCATAGCAAACATTGCCCTTGGGTTACTCAACAGGTTTACATTTATATAACCCATTACAGAAAAAAAGATAATTACAGAAAGTGCGTTAAATCCTGCCGGACCAAAGATTTTTGAGGCCAATATCGCGGCTATACTTTCTGCTGATTTTAATTCTTCAAAACCAATCACCTTTACATACACATAGTTGATGGCCAGGTAAAGAATTACAATAATGCTTAAGCCAATAATGATAGCACGTGGAATCACTTTTTTGGCTTCTTTAATTTCGCCGCCAAAGTTGATGGTTTGTGCATAACCTGCATAAGAAAAAGAAACGGCAATTAAGCATAAGCCCAACGCTTTTCCATAATCAGACCAGGTTGGTAAAGTACCTGTTGCTGTTTTAAAAACAGGAGTTATCGTTTCGGTTTGTCCGCCAAAAAATACCGCGCAAATCAGCGTTAAAATCATTCCGATTTTAATTACCGTTAATACATTTTGTGTTTTGGAACTTGCTTTTAAGCCTAAAAGGTTAATGAAATAGAATGTTAAAATAGTAAATATGGCTATGGCGACCCGATAGGTTTCGGTTTGTTTATCAAGAGGCAAAATAATTTTACTGAGATATTCTGCACCAATAATTGAAATCGCCGCTACAGATGCTGCGCTGGAAATAATCACAATACAATTAATTGCGAAAGCGATAGAGGGATGATAGGCTGCAGAAAATATTTTATAATATCCACCTGTTACAGGGAAACGGGAACCAATTTCGGCATAGGTTAATGCACCGCAAAAAGCCACGAAGCCACCAATAAACCAGGCCAGGTAAAATAATTCTGGAATTTGCGCTTTCGCCGCTACGTTTACAGGTGTACGGAATACGCCCATTCCAATAACCAAACTCACCACAATCATGGATAAGTCAAATAGCGAAAGCTGCTTCTTTTGTTGCATTAAATAGGATTTTGAATAATCGGATGAAGATAGGGAAATTATGTAAAGATGGAAGATGTAAGAGGTAGGATGAGTTTATGGCTTATGGTCTTTTGGTTCATGGTTGATAGCTTAAGGGGTTATCAACAATTGCCTATAAAAACCATGAACCATTAGCCGTTAGGCTATTGACCATGAGCCATGAACTATCAACGATCGCTCTGCTACCTAGCCATCGTCCATCTTACCTAATACCTCTTCCATCTTTTTGTTGATATTTTCTTTTGCGAGCCTCACAGAATAAATCTATTATTGTATAATAATTCTGAAGAGCGTATTTAAAAATATTTTTATTTCAATCGTCAGGGTTATTTCTACAAATTCTTCATCGCTTTGCAGGCCAATAAATGCAAAGTTTTTCATTGAAGAACAGATAAACACAATATGGCAGAAGTAATTTATAACGACGACAGTATTCGTTCATTAGACTGGAAAGAGCACATCAGGCTTCGTCCGGGGATGTACATTGGTAAACTTGGCGATGGTTCTGCTCAAGATGACGGTATTTACGTTTTGCTTAAAGAAATTGTAGATAACTCTATCGATGAGTTTGTAATGGGCACCGGAAAAACCATCGAAATTACCCTTTCGGAGCAAAAGGTTAATGTGCGCGATTACGGCCGCGGTATTCCATTGGGTAAGGTAATCGATTGTGTAAGCAAAATTAATACCGGCGGTAAATACGATAGTAATGCCTTCCAAAAATCGGTAGGTTTAAATGGCGTAGGTACCAAGGCGGTTAATGCACTTTCTACCAGTTTTACCGTACAATCTTATCGTGATGGGAAAACGAAAAAGGTAGAATTTTCAAAAGGAGAAATTGTAACTGAACAACCTATTATTGATACTACTCAACGTAATGGTACGGCCATTACTTTTTATCCGGATGAAACGATTTTCAGGAACTACCATTACATTCCTGATTTTGTAGAGAGCATGGTTTGGAACTATGTTTTCTTGAACACTGGTTTAACTGTAAATTTTAACAACCAGAAATATTTTTCAGAAAGAGGTCTGTACGATTTGCTTTCTAAATTTAATAAGCCAGAAGAGATCCGCTACCCGATTATTCATATGATTGGACCAGATATCGAAATTGCCATGACCCACGGTCAGCAATATGGCGAAGATTACCACTCATTTGTAAACGGACAACACACTACGCAAGGTGGTACCCACCAGGCGGCATTTAGAGCTGCGGTGGTGAAAACTGTTCGGGAGTTTTTCAAAAAAGAGTTTGATGCGGCCGATGTGCGTTCTTCTATCATCGCGGCAATTTCTGTGCGTGTACAGGAGCCGGTTTTCGAATCGCAGACCAAAACAAAACTGGGTTCGCAGAACATGGGACCAGAAGGCCCATCAGTAGCTACTTTTATTAACGATTTTGTTAAAAAAGAGCTTGATGATTATTTGCACAAAAACCCCGACGTTGCCGATGCGTTACTGAAAAGAATTATGCAGTCGGAGCGCGAGCGTAAAGATATTGCCGGTATCAAGAAACTGGCAAACGACAGGGCAAAAAAAGCATCCTTACACAATAAAAAACTGCGTGATTGCAAGGTGCATTTTAATACTACGCATGAGAAACGGTATGAAACTACATTGTTTATTACTGAGGGAGATTCGGCATCGGGTTCAATTACAAAATCGCGCGATGTTGATTGCCAGGCCGTATTTAGCTTAAAGGGTAAGCCGCTTAACTGTTATGAGCTTACCAAAAAAGTAGTATATGAAAATGAAGAATTTAACCTGCTACAACATGCTTTAAATATCGAAGATGGTTTAGAAGGATTACATTATAACAATATTGTAATTGCTACTGATGCTGATGTAGATGGCATGCACATCCGTTTGTTGATGATGACTTTCTTCCTTCAGTTTTTCCCTGATCTGGTAAAAGCTGGTCATGTTTATATTCTACAAACGCCGCTTTTCAGGGTTCGGAATAAAAAGGAAACCATTTATTGTTATAGTGACGAAGAACGTAGAAACGCTATCGAAAAACTGGGTAATAAACCAGAAATTACGCGATTTAAAGGTTTGGGAGAGATTTCACCAGATGAATTCGGTTTGTTTATCGGGAAAGATATCAGGTTAGATCCTGTTATTTTGAAAGATCAAACAATTAAAAGTTTGCTTGAATATTACATGGGTAAAAATACACCTGACAGGCAACAACACATTATCCGTAACCTAAGGGTAGAGAAGGACGAAGTAACCGAAGAACCTAAAGTGATTACGGAAGAGGTAGCTTAGCAATATCCGTGGTTCGTGTCTTCACGAACTACGTTTACATTATCTAAAAAGGAAGTCAAGCTTTTAAAGCTTGACTTCCTTGGTTATAACTGTTTTCTCGACTTAAATTTCCGCGTGCCCAGTATGACGACCACATTGGTAAGATCCTGAAACAAGTTCAGGATGACGGCTATGATCTAAAATGGTAATTATTCTTTAGGGGCATTCACCGTATCTTCCGGATGTTGCGGTGGCAATATATCTACCTTTTTCTCTATTATAGTGATTTTTGTAAATACCGCATATTTACTGGGGGAGATGCCGTTATCATATTTTTCGGCATAAGCCTGGGTAAATTCTGCTCCGAAATATAAAATGATAGAGGTGTAATAAATCCACAATAAAATAACAATGATGGAACTGGCGGCGCCAAAAGCAGAACCTGGATTACCTTTTTCGATATAAATCCCGATCAGGTATTTACCTAAACTGAAAAGTACAGCAGTAAATAATGCGCCAATTATTGCCGATTTCCAGCGAATAATCACATCGGGTAATACTTTAAATATAACGGCAAATACAGCGGTAACTGCCGCCAGTGTGATTACGTTGTTCAGGATATAAATAATCAGCGCCATAGTGTCATTTGCTACTGGAATAACTTCATTAATATTGCTCCGCGAAAGCAGACTGGCCAATTTAGAACCCAAACCCACTACCACACTATTTACCACCAGCGATACCAGCAATAAAAAGCCCATCGAAACGATTAATGAAAATGATAATAATCTGTTGGTAAGCATTTTTATCCAACCCTTTTTGGGTACAGCCTTTACTTTCCAGATCATATTGATACTATCCTGTATTTCGATAAATATAGCCGTCGAACCAATAATCAGTACCACAATACCTACAATTAAACTAAAGGTTGATTGCCCGGTTTTATTGGCGTGTTCTACAAACCCTTGGATCTGGCCTGCCGCATCTTTCCCCACCAATTCGGTCACCTGTCCAAAGAATTTTCCCCGCGTTTCTTCATTTTTTTTATCGCCCAAAAATAAGGTGGCTGCAGAGAGGAGGATAATGATCAGCGGTGTAAGGGAAAAAATAGTGTAATAGGCAAGCGAAGCACTTAATTTAGTTACCCTGTCTTCTACAAAGCCTTTTCCTGCCGCAATAAAAAGATGGTAAAGCGCAATAAAGAAATTTTTGATCTTATGGAATACTTTCATCGAAGAATTAAAACGGATATCCTATCCCAATGTTATAAATTATATTCTGTTTTCGCCAATCTTTGTTTCCAAAGGCAATATCATCTAATACCCATCTTTGCCCTTCTGGTAAATACGGCTTACGAATTGGGAAGGCTACATCTAAGCGAATTACAAAAATGCTGACATCTACCCGTAATCCTGCACCAGTACCCACGGCTAGCTCGTTAAAAGTATTTTTCAGCTTAAAGCCAGATCCAAGTCTTGCAGTTTCCGGTTTGCCAGGTTCCCCAAGATCTTCTTTCCTTAACCAGACATTTCCCGCATCTACAAACAAAGCGCCATAGAGTACGCTCACTATTTTAAATCGTAGCTCTGAGTTAAGCATCAACTTAATATCACCACCCTGATCTGCAAAAATTGCATCATCTTTAACCTTAAAAGTTCCCGGACCTAAAGTTCTGGCTGGAAAAGCCCTGATGTCATTACTGCCACCTGCAAAAAACTGCCTGACAAACGGCAATGAGGTAGAATTTCCATAGGCATAACCATAACCTAAGTTTAACCGGTTTGCCCAGATTAAGTTTCTGTTTATTTTATAATAGTCTCTTAAATCAGCCTCTACTCTGATAAACTGGGTTAGTGGCACATTAAAAAGTGTACGTTTCCCTTCTTCATCTTTTGGTACAAAAGTTCCCCAAACATTGCCTCCGGTTTCTAATCCTCCAAAGAAGTAGGTATTATTTCTCCGGCTATCTTCCATCTGGTTGGTATAAGTGAAGTTATAGTTACTGCCAATGATAAACTGCTTTTCTAAAGTAGTCCTCAATAAAGGATTTTGTGCATATATTCTCTCCGCAGTTGTGTCAGATGGAAAAGAAGTAGAAACATAACTGATTGATATCGGATTGAAATTATGCTCCTTATATAAATTCTCTTTAAAGTTGTAACCATATTGCCCCTTAACTGCATGTAAGGTATATTCAGAACCACGATTAAGCATTTGATAAGAAAGCGACGTAATTGTTTTCGGGATGAAAGCGTTGGTGCTATTCGGTTTGTAAAAGGGAACGATAAACCTGGGGAAGGTTAGTTTTCCTTCGGCAGTTAATGATAAGGAGTTTTTGCCCAGCGAAGTTCCTTTGGTTTGGGTTTCAAAACCACCACTAACACTCAAATCCAATTGTTCTGCATTTCTAAACAAGTTTCTGGTGGTTTGTGTTACTTTCACCTCCGAACCAACGAAGTTGTTCGATTTACTGGTTCCTACAACCGAAAAGGTAAGTGAGTTTTTCTTTAAAGGAGTTAAATAGATACTCAAATCAAGCTGATTGTTTTTGAAACTATCAACAGGCAAAAACTCGGCTCTTACATCCTGAAAAGCACCTACGTTTACCATTCGGTTTAATGATTGGTTATGGTCTTTACGGTTATAAAGTTCATTTTTTTGAAAGAATACCAAACGGTCAAAAAGTCTTGGTTTAAAGGTGTTCCGGTCATCGTATATATTGAAATCGTTATACTGAAGCGGTTTTAGTTTTCTTAATGTACTATCTCTCCTTAATGAATAATTAGGGTAGATGTTAATGTTTTTTATAGTATAAGGTTTTAATCCAGCATCAGGAGCTATGTCTTTTACTTTAACCGAAACATTAACCAGGTTTTTACCTATAGTACTATCTACCTGCATAATTAAATAATCGGGGCTGAAATAGAAATAACCACTTTCCTTTAAGTCGTTATCAATCCTGATCCGTTCATTTTTGTAAGTATCGATATCGTAATAATCGCCAACTTTTAGTAAGGTTTTATCTTTGTTGGCATTGATGATTTTTGTGAGTGCCCCGGTATCAGGAGGGAAATTAATCTTATTGATTTTATATCGTTGCCCGGTAACTGCAGTATAAATGGCCTTACCTTTTTTTCCTTTTACAACGGTATCGCCGGTAACGGTTGCCTGTAAATAGCCTTCACTAATAAGATAACTGGAGAGTACATCATTATTGTATTTCAGTTTTACCTCGTTTAATAGTACGGGCGCTTCCCCTTGTCTGCGCAGCCAGTTTCTAAAACCTTTTGGCTTTTTGGGCTCGCCGGCAAGATTGTAAATGCCCAGTTTAAATTTTATACCCAAAAACGACTTATTAGGACGTGGCCTTGTTTTGGCTTCCAGATCGGTTTTAACCTGTTTTTCATTGTCAATTTTCCCCGATGAGTCTGGATTGATTTTTACTTCAGCACCGGTATACAAAATCTGTCCTGGTTTTAACGATTTGGTACTGCTGCAAGCCGCCCAAACTAAACAGGCCAGTATAAATAAAAGCGGTCTAATTAGTTTTCTCATCTTGTGCTTTTTGTTCAATGTTTCTTATTCTTCTTATTCTTTTCTTTTGAAAAATCTCTCTAAACTTATTATAATCTACAACCAGGGTAAAGCCCAGGCCTGTTTCAACAATCTGTCCCTGTACAATCATATCATTCTGATTTCGGCGGTAAGCCCTTAAACGGTACCGTCCATCAGCAGAAAGCGCATATTCTACGTTTACGTTTCCGGCAATATTAGTCGATTTTTCTCCTGGCGCCTGAGGCCCTTCTAAAGCAAAAGAACTTCCTACGCTAACCGTTAATCTATCGTTTAGCAGTTTTTTAGATAAGCCAACCTCCAGATCTGTTTTTTGCTGCATCGAACCGGTTGAATAATCTTCAGATGAATTTACGCCGAAGTTAAGATCAACACCCTGAATTAAATCGGAGGTTAAATTATTCAATTGCTCGGTTAACAGTTTGCTTACGCTCGAACGTGCAAGGGTAGAAACACCGCCACCACCGCCTGCCAGACTTTGAAAAGGATTATTCGCAATAAACCTGTTTAAGGCAAGTAAAGCAAGAACCTGTTTGTTCAATTCACTTTCATCGCGGTTTACATTAATTAATTTGGTATAAACCTGGCCATTTAAAGCACCTCGCTCATTTTCTGGCAAGTCGAGCTTAAATGAAATGGTTGGCTTTAATAATTCGCCTTTTATCATCAAATAAACCTGGAAAGGCAATTTTGTTCTCGCCTCGTAAAGATCTGGCTGATTTAAGAGATCGATAGGAGCAGCATTAACTTCGTATAATGCGGTAATGTTGGCCGTTGCAGAAGTAGGTTCGCCTGTCCAGACGATACTGCTGCCTTTAACCAGTTTAAATTCCTTTTTTACAACGGCCAATGTTAAGTTATACGAACCATCAACAATGTCGTAGCGGCCAGTCATGCTGATTTTACCACTTGGGTCCATCGTTACATTTAAGTCTGCGTCGCCTCTAACTTTTAAATTATCGCCGGTAGATGCATCTACAACCACATTCAGTTCTGCCTCCGGATCTACTTTTACAGCTGCTACAAGGTTTAAACCTTTAATAGGGGATTTACTAATGCTATCAACCTTTAAAGCTTTTTGTCCGTTAAACGGCGGTGCATCAGCATCAATAAACTGTACTATACCCTCCTGGTCAATAATCGCCGGATCACTTGAAGGCAAAGCGAAGAAGAATTTTGTTCCCTTATTCACGTTGATATTCATGTTTACATCCGGCTGATTCAAATCTCCGCGTACTTTGATATTGCTGGTTAAAAATACCGTTCCATAAATCATATCATTATCGGCAGCGGTAGAATTGATTGCCCTGAAATTGTTCATCCGGATATCTAAACCGAAACGGTAATTTTTAAAATCGGTAGTATAAACTTTTCCGTTGATGGTTGCTTTCTGATTTAGTGAATCAATCAGTGTAAAGTTGTTAAAACTGATACCTTCATTGGTAAATGATATTTTTTCATTCGGCAAACGGAAATAGGAGTTTACATAAGCCACTCTGATGCCCGCATTATTGAAAGTTAAATCACCGAGTATTTTAGGGGCCGTTAATGCGCCTTTAACAGTAAGGGCGCCGGTTAAGGTACCTGTACCATTTTTAAGCTGACCTGCAGATAAACTTTCAATGTTTTTCATTTCGATCTTATCAATATTCACGGTAAGATCTAAGGCGCTTTGAGGTGCAGTATAATAAAATCCATTTACCCTCAGTTCATGTACGCCAGTTAAGGCCATATTTACCTCAAAGGCATTTTTGGTATCGTTGTTTACCGCTAAACGTAAACTACCCAACTGATCTTTCTGATAGCGCAACTGATCGATGGTTAAATTCGCTTCAAATTTTGGTGTGCTGGCCAAATCTTTAACATTTGCGGTTCCGTTTAAACGGCCACCAACCAAAGTGGTATCGGTTTCAGCAAATTTGGTTAAGGTTTCCAATTGGAAATCTTTAAATGCTACAGTTAAAGGTGCATTTGGTTGGGTAGGGTTACTGTTAATGGAAAGCGATTGACCGCTGTTGCTGATCTGGAACTGGTTAACCAATATGCCTGATGCGCCAAATTGAATGTAATTATCTTGCGAAACCACCCATTTTTGATAGTCAAGCAATAACTTTTGAGGATCTAAAGCAAATTTAAAATCCTTATTAATCGATTGGAAAGTACCGCCGATTACATATTTGTCTTTAAGTTGCCTGTCACGAAGGAAAATATTAACTCCTAAATTATTATTTAAAGCCTCACCGCTTACTTCTGTATTAAATAGTGCGACAGACGGGCTTTGAAGACTTTTAACCGTTAAACTATAGTCCAGTTTATTATTCTCGTTATTGATGTTTAAAACCGTTGTATCTACCTTGAAATCGCCATAAACTACCTGCGGGAAATTACCTTTAATTTGTAGGCTGTCTTTTTGTGTATCAATCAATCCGTAAAATTGAGATTGTTTAAAAACCGTTAATTCAGGCACAAAGCTCTTTAATAGTTTAGAATCATAAACCTGAACAAAAAAGCGCAAACGCTGATCCGGAACCTTTTTAACGGTTCCAAAAGCATAATATTTATTGATTTCGTTAATGATTGCATTACTCACTTTGGTCAGTTGGTATTTTCCATCAATTTTTGCTGAGAGTATTTCAGATTTCAGTGTAAGTTCGTTTTCTGTTGCGGTAGATTTTGCACGGATCGAAATTGTATCCACATTAATTCTCTGTTTGTCTTTTACCAGTTGTAAACCCGTAACATCAACCGATCCGTTCAAATAATCTGCATCGGCAGTGGTCAGATTTACTTTAACCACTCCTGCGGCACTTAAAACCGTCGGACTAAAGTTTAGTGCCTGAAGGTTTACCTGTTTTAAATTTAAATCAGCTTTTACCGCTGGATATTTCCCCGCCAGATTCACTTTAGCGGCTAAGTTGAAGTTGGCATTGCTATCGGGCATGCTGCTTTTAATGCTGATGTTCTGGTTGCTATAATTGCCGGCAAGGGTTAAATTGCGGTAAGTATATTTATTATAATAAGCACTTAATACTTTGGCATTAAACTTAGCATTGATTTTTTTGGGATCTAGGCCGGTACCTGCTACATTGGCCTTGACCGAAACACGGCCCAGTTTTGGCTGCATTTTTAACAGGCTGCCTACGTTGAAGTTGTTTAAACTGATATCTGCCTTGTAACTTTCTTTGCCTTTAGGGCCATTCATGCCTGCAACTATCACTGCACCACCCATATCGGTGTTGATGTTCAGGTTGGTATTGAAATCAGTCATTGAGCCTTTAAAATTACCTTTCGCATCGATTACGTTAGGCAGTTCAATTGAAGGAGGAATTGATTTTTTAGGTACAGCTACCAAAATATCACCTTTGGTAACATGAAGTTTTTTAATGTTTAAATCGAGAAAGGTTTTTTTAATATCGGGCAAGCCTTTGGCATTTCCGCTGATATCAATCTGGGTATTTTTTAAGCCCCTGATCTGCAGTTTTGGGATATTCAGGTTGTTTAAATAACCATTAACATCCGCATTGATTTTTATTTTTTCGTTTCTATAATTGGCTGGTATGGCAGTGCTGAAGTATCCGGCATCTTTTAAACCAATGGTGGTATTTTTAAGGGCAATATTCAGTTTTACGCGTTCTGGGTGTTTGGTTAAATCCTCCATCGAGGTGAAATTTAACTCAGTTGCATTCTCAATTGAAGTATTTGGTGTTTTCAGGATGAAATTGCTCAGTTTAATCTGTTTGTCGTTATACACCGCGTCGCCACGTAATTCATCCAGAACAAAGCCGCTTTTCTCTTTTAGTGATCCATTTTTAACATTAGCTTTTATACCTGCGGCGCTATAACTTACATTGCTGGCACCTAAGTTTAGCTGGTTAATTTTTAGGTGGTTAAAATCCATTCCTTTGGGAGCAGGTTTTGCACCCAGATTATCAAACTGTACATCGTTATCGGCTAAACTGATGTTTTTGATAATGAGGCCTAAAGCCGATTTTTGGGGCGCTACAGTATCTTTAACTTTCTTTAAATCGTTACTCGGCGCCGGTTTAAATGCAAAAAGGATATTCGATTTGTTTAAATGTGCATCATCAACTGAATATTTACTATTGGTTAAATCTACTTTCAGGTTTGCCAGGCCAAGGTCGTTTACAGTGGCAATGGCTTTGGTTGTCGAGATCTGGTCGTCGTAGTTTACTTTTACGTTGTTAAAAACGAAGTTCTGTACCTCGATTAATGGCAATTTACCCTGTTCTTTCTCTGCACTATCCACACTGTTGGTAATATGCTGAACCAATTTGACAAGAGGTTTTTGCTGTAAATAACGAAGCGAAGTATTCACCAGGCTTAACTCTTTAATTACATAATGCTGGTTGGCCAGATCGAAATCTTTAATTTTTGTTTTAAAGGCACCTAAATATAATTTCACATCATTACCTGCAACATCATCGCGGTAGTTAATGCCAATATCTTCAAAAGAAACTTTATCAACAGAGAATTTTAGGGTAGAAGTGGTATCTTTTTTTACTTTCTCTTCTGGCTTTTTCTGATCGCTTGCAAAAGCATCCACCAGGAAAGAAAAGTTAAAGGTGGTGTCGGGAGAGATGCGCTTTACATTGGCGCGTACATTTTTTAGTTCAATATTATTGATCTCGACTGTATTTTTTAATAGCTTAAATAAACTGATATCAACCGCTAGTTTTTCGGCATATAATAAAGTATCACCTTTACGATCTTCGATGTAAAATTTGTTTAAAACCACATCTTTTGGCAATGCGATTTTAATGCTTTCTAAACTTACCTCTGTTTTAGTCTTGTTTTTCAGGTAATTTATGGCTTTGCCTTTAACAAAATTTTGGACAGCTGGAATATTTAAGGATAGCGCTACACCAACTACCAGAATGATGATGGAAGCAATTACCCACAATAGAATTTTTAGACTTTTGCGTACGTATTTATTCAATGCTAAGTGTGTTTGGTGTTTGATAAATGCTAAAAGCACGCCATTAAAATTAATTTTAAGGCCTGTTTTACTAAATAATACAAAAAATAACTTAAATTGTTCGCCCGCTATAAAAATTTAATATTGGCGGTTTACTAATTAGTTACAAATGAATTCATTAAATTTAAATATATCTTTTGAACAATACGAAAGTATTACAGAATTAACATTGGCGGATAGAACCCTTTGCGAACTTTCAGAACAGGCTTTAAATACTTCTTATTCTCCCTATTCTAAATTTAGGGTGGGTACAGCAATCCGCCTGGCCTCAGGCGAAACCGTTCTGGGCAGCAACCAGGAAAATTTAGCTTATCCATCTGGCCTTTGTGCAGAACGTGTAGCTCTTTTTACCATTGGCGCTACCTACCCAAATGCAGTGATTGAAAGTATGGCTATTACTGCCCAGACTGATCATTTTGAGATTTTAAAACCTATTACCTCTTGTGGCGGCTGTTTGCAGGTGATGGCAGAGTTTGAACGTAAGCAAAATGCACCAATTGAGGTGATTTTTTATTGCTTAAACGGAGAGGTTTTAAAAGTACCTAGTGTAAAGAGTTTACTGCCTTTTTCATTTGTAGAGGATCGGTTGGAGCGATAGGCGAGGAGGTATTCCCTCTCTGGATTGTCGTCATTTCGAGCGGAGTGCAACGCAGTCGAGAGATCTATCTAGATAGATCTCTCCGTTCCACTTCGTTTCAGTCGCGATGAGGATTTCTACCTTAATCCATCGGATGCTGTCTCACCTACCAACGCTTATTAAACTATTCTCTATATTTGGTTTTTAACCACAATGAAACAACTCTACATCCTTATTTTCTCTGCTTTTATTTCTTTTGGTGCCAATGCGCAGGTCGTACTTAAAAATAATGCCGTTTATAAAATAGTTTACTTCCGTTCGGCTGATGGGAAGCCAAAAGAAGACCGGAATGCTACCGTAGTAGTGGCTTCAGCAAATCAGAATTTAATCAGTAATGCAGCTATTCTCGATCATAAGGCAAAGTATCCTTACGAACAGAGTATTGTAACCAAACCTATGCAAATTTTGTTTCAGGTTGCCGATTTAGGTACAGATAAACAAATTGCAACTGCTGATAGCCTTGCAATTGGTAAGCAGACTTTTGAGTTGAGCAACGAAACCAAAGTGATTTTGGGTTATACCTGCAAAAAGGCAACTACAGTTGTTAACTCTAATCGGATAGACTTATGGTATACAACTGATGCCGGAATAAAAGCTGCGCCAACCAATTTAGGCCAGAACCTTGGTTTGGTTTTAGAGCAGGTGCGCAATGGCAATAGCTTTATAACTGCTGTAAAAATCGGGGAAGTTAAAAATTCGAAACCGGTCGATCTCCAAAAAATAAGCGCTAAGCTAACAGATGGATTAACGTATAAAGATTTGCTTTGGAAAAGCCGGTTTACCACGCTAAGTGTTTTTAATAATGAAACGATTAATTTTATAGATAAACCACAATCGAACGATTCTGTATTCCGATTTGCAGGAGGGACTGTGATTGCCAGGAAAGTTAAATTTCCCGAATACCAGTCCAATCCTAATGTTTTTGTCGATTTAACCGAGCAATCGAACGGCGATGCTTACGATAGAACAGGATCGGTATTTATTATCCCGACTGATAAACAGATCAGTTTAATGGATGCACTTAAAAATTCTGTTAAAGACCTGCCTGTTTTTGATAATGGGAACGGAAAGAAATACCAGGGCGTTGTGGCCACAGCAAATTATAATCCGGTTATAGAATTAATGCGCTTTTTTACTCCTTTTGGCGTTGGTAAATACAATACTTTAAAATTGAAGGATAAAAATTGGGCGGATAAAGTTTATTACAGACAGGATGTTTCAGAATTATTTCCGCTGGTAAATGGAAAAGAAGTTTGGATAGCTGTTTTTATTGGTAACTATGATAAAGGCGGGCATAAAGTTTCTTTAAATATAACGCTGCATAATGGTGGAAGACCAAAAAAAGCCAAAGAAGTGATTATGCCTTTATTCAATTCGACTAATGTAATGGAAATGGCCGGACAGGAATATGCAACCATGTTTAGCAGTGAAAAAGGTTTGGAAGTTTCTTTTACTTTAACAAAAGATTTAAAGGATACGAAACTGCGCTACATTACCACCGGCCATGGCGGCTGGGGAAATGGCGATGAGTTTGTGCCACGGAAAAACACCATCTGGCTGGATGAGAAAGAAACCTTCACTTTTACACCATGGCGGCAGGACTGCGGTTCTTACCGCTTATCGAATCCTGCATCCGGAAATTTTGAAACAGGCCTTTCCTCGTCGGATTTAAGCCGCTCTAATTGGTGTCCGGGCACGGTTACCAATCCGAACTGGATTAGTTTGGGTGATTTAAAAGCCGGTACGCATACCATAAAAGTAACCATCCCGATGGGTAAACCAGAAGGCGGCAGCTCAAGTGCATGGAATGTTTCGGGCGTGTTGTTGGGGGTGGAATAACCAAATGATTTGTCATCCTGAACGCAGTGAAGGATCTTTTTCTTGCCTCTTTTTACCATGTAAGGCATTTAAGTTAATATAAGCTCAAATGAACAGATTTTTTGTTGCTCGTTCCTAAGCGCTTGGTTTTATCTTATGCATCCTGCAGCCCTAAATAGCAGCACAAAACTATCTTTCTAAACCGGATTGAAGAGGAGATCCTTTTTTGCGGCCATGAGCAGTGGGGCATGAGGACAAAAAAGATCGTACCGGAAAGCCAGAGTAACGCTTAACAAAACTTACGGAACCTGCTTTCCAAATCAACATAAACAAATTTAGATTTCTGGAGGTGAGACACCAGCCGATAGGATAATATTATTTTCTAGAGATGGGTACCCAGCGATCGTCATTTCGAGTGGAGTACAACGCAGTTGAGAAATCTATCTGGATAGATCTCTCCATTCCACTTCGTTTCAGTCGAGATGACGACTTTTTAGATCTCAAAATGTGAATAACCTCTCTTCACTCTGTGTAATCATTTTTATTATATTTACGGCTGCCAATTTTTGTAGATAAATGAGTGAAGAATTAGATCAAAACGTAAACGAAGAGCACAAACATACCATAACCCCAATCAACGGTTTATACGAAAACTGGTTTCTCGATTATGCGTCTTATGTAATTCTCGACAGGGCAGTTCCACACATTAACGATGGTTTAAAGCCCGTTCAACGACGCATTATGCACTCTTTGAAAGAGATGGATGACGGGCGTTTTAATAAGGCGGCCAACGTAATCGGTAACACCATGAAATATCACCCGCATGGTGATGCATCTATTGGCGATGCGATGGTGCAGATTGGTCAAAAGGATTTATTAATTGATATGCAGGGTAACTGGGGCGATCCGGTTACTGGCGATAGTGCTGCAGCACCCCGTTATATCGAGGCACGTTTATCAAAATTTGCCAATGATGTGGTGTTTAACCCCGATACTACCGAATGGCAGTTAAGTTATGATGGGCGTAACAACGAACCCATCACTTTACCGGTAAAATTCCCTTTATTATTGGCACAAGGGGCTGAAGGTATTGCGGTGGGTTTGGCTACCAAGGTAATGCCGCACAATTTTATCGAATTACTGGATGCCTCGATAGAAGCACTGAAAGGGGTGCGCCCTAATATATTGCCCGATTTTTTTACGGGCGGAATGGCTGATTTCTCGAATTATAATGAAGGGCAGCGTGGAGGTAAAATCCGCGTTCGTGCGAAAATAACGGAGAAGGATAAAAAGACTTTGGTGATTACCGAAGTTCCGTTCAGTACCACAACGGGTTCTGTTATTGATAGCATTTTATCGGCCAATGATAAAGGCAAAATCAAGATTAAAAAAATTGAAGATAATACGGCTGCCAATGTAGAAATTGTAGTGCACCTTGCACCAGGCATTTCGCCTGATGTAACCATTGATGCATTATATGCCTTTACGGCCTGTGAGGTGTCGATTTCGCCAAATACCTGTATTATCCAGGGTGATAAGCCACTCTTTTTAAGTGTGAACGATATCCTGATTGAAAATACCAAACACACTAAAAATTTATTAAAGAGAGAGCTGGAGATTCGCTTGCACGAGTTGCAGGAGAAAATTTTCTTTAGTTCGTTACTTAAAATATTTATTCAGGAGGGGATGTACAAAAATCCTGAATATGAAAACTCATCCAATTTTGATACCGTAGTTGAGGTATTACATATTTTATTCGATCCGTTTAAACCATCGCTTTACCGCGAAATATTACCTGAGGATTTTAAGAAACTGATTGATAAGCCAATGAGTAGCATCACCCGTTTTGATGTGAAAAAGGCCGATGAGCAGATGAAAAACCTGGAAGATGAGATTAAAGTCGTTAAAAACCATTTAAAACATCTTACCGATTATGCCATTGCCTGGTACCAGAAATTATTGAGTAAATATGGAAAAGGAAGGGAGCGTAAAACCGAAATCCGTTTATTCGATCGGGTAGAAGCATCGAAAGTTGCATTAGCGAACGTGAAACTGTACATGAACCGTGAGGACGGATTTATCGGTTCTGGTTTGCGTAAGGATGAATTTGTGGCTGATTGTTCGGATATAGACGAGGTAATTGTTTTCCGCGAAGATGGTAAATGTATCATCACTAAGGTGGCTGATAAGACCTTTGTAGGTAAAGGCATTATTCATGCCCAGGTGTTTAAGAAAAACGACGAGCGTACCATTTACAATATGGTTTATAAGGATGGTGCCAGCGGTACGTCGTATATTAAAAGGTTTGCCGTAGTTGGGGTAACACGCGATAAGGAATACGATTTAACCAAAGGATCGAAAGGCTCAAAGGTTTTATATTTTACTGCCAACCCGAATGGTGAGGCGGAAATTGTGAATGTTGCCTTGAAACCGCATTCTAAATTGCGTAAACTTCAGTTCGATCAGGATTTTGCAGAAGTGGCCATTAAAGGACGTGGATCGCAGGGAAATATTATTTCAAAATACCCGGTTAAAAAAATCATTCTGAAGAGTAAAGGCGTTTCTACCTTATCGGGTCTTAAAATCTGGTACGATGATTTATTAAAACGCTTAAATGTTGATGGCCGTGGAAAATACCTGGGTGAATTTGATGGCGATGACCGTATTTTGCAGGTACATAAAGATGGTTACTACGAGTTAAGTTCTTTCGAACTGAGCAATCACTTTGATGACGGATTAATCCTGATTCAGAAGTTCGATCCTGAACAGATTTTTGCCGCTGTTCATTTTGAAGGCAAAGCGCAGAACTATTATATCAAACGTTTTGCATTCGAACTGCAAGCTAACGGAAGGAAAACCATTTTTATAAGCGAGGAGCAGAAATCGAAGTTGCTGTACCTTACTTCAAATCCGGCAGCGAAAATTATTGTTGATGTTTTAAAGGGCAAAACCCAGATTCCGGAAACGTTGGATTTAACCTTAGCTGAATTGATTGATGTTAAAGGATTAAAAGCAAATGGTAATCGGTTATCTCCACATGATGTACAGAAAGTGGTATTAGAAGAACCTGAAGTGGTTGTTGAAGAAACTGAAGAAACCAGTGTTGAGGAAAATGAGGATGATGGCATAACGGCTAATGAGGCGGTTAGTAATGAAGAAGCGGCAACTGATACTGAAGCCAATGATGCTACAATTACGGATGAAGCTGTTGCAACGCAGCCAAAACCTAAATTTGAACGTGCAGAAACACCTGTAGTTAAAGCGCATAAGCCAGAGGTAAAAGAAAAACCTGTTGCAGTAGAAAAGCCAGTAGTAGAAAAAACAAAGCCAGCAGCCGAACCTGTTAAAAAGGAAGAGGTTAAAACCGAAGAGAAACCTGAGGTTGAAGAAAAACCTGCTAAAAAGATAGATTTCGAAATTACCAATCCGGATGATATTGATATTGACGATAAGGGACAGTTGGGCTTGTTTTAAATAGACTTGAGAGTTGTCAACTTTAAAGGCCTGGTGGCAAGAAAGTTGACAACTCTTCGTATTTCAACCAAAACATTTCATTTTTAAAGCTATATTTGCCATGCTCAAAGGGGTGCTTTTTGATGTTGCAATTTCTGTTGCCATCAATTTGCTGAGATTATACCCATTTAGAGGTTTAAGCCAAGAGGTTTAAGGTATAGGGTTTAACCTTACGCCCTATACCTCAAACCTTACACCTTCTAATGAACCTGAT
>Ga0190271_10000092_pt1 | contig 48082 bp, 37 predicted proteins | sample Popmic356T_FD_133747 | JGI IMG/M metagenome (GOLD analysis project Ga0190271, IMG submission 133747) | Populus adjacent soil microbial communities from riparian zone of Weber River, Utah, USA - 356 T | ecosystem: Environmental > Terrestrial > Soil > Riparian zone | place: USA: Utah | collected...
AAGCCCGGTTATTAAATTAACCAAAACCGGAACGTATGCAGATACCAATGGCGATGGTAAAGTAAACCTTGGCGACAAGATCAGCTATACTTTCAAAGTTGAAAATACTGGAAACGTAACGGTGAGTGACATCGTTATTACTGACCCTAAAGTAACCGTAACCGGTGGCCCGGTAACTTTACTTCCTGGCGCAGCAGACTTAAATACATTTACTGCTTCTTATACGGTAACACAGGCCGATATTGATAAAGGCGCTGTTTACAACATTGCAACAGCAACGGGTAAAGATCCTAAAGGAAACAATGTTACCGATCAATCTGAAAGTGGTAACCCTTCAGGTCCTGGTACGCCTCCTGTTGATCCTGCCTGTCCGGATTGTACGATTACCCCACTTCCACAAAGCCCGGTTATTAAATTAACCAAAACCGGAACGTATGCAGATACCAATGGCGATGGTAAAGTAAACCTTGGCGACAAGATCAGCTATACTTTCAAAGTTGAAAACACTGGAAACGTAACAGTGAGTGACATCGTTATTACTGACCCTAAAGTAACCGTAACCGGTGGCCCGGTAACTTTACTTCCTGGTGCAGCAGACCTATCAAGCTTCACTGCTTCTTATACGGTAACACAGGCCGATATTGATAAAGGCGCTGTTTACAACATTGCAACAGCAACGGGTAAAGATCCTAAAGGCAACAATGTTACCGATCAGTCTGAAAGCGGTAACCCTTCAGGTCCTGGTACGCCTCCTGTTGATCCTGCCTGTCCGGATTGTACAATCACGCCACTTCCACAAACCCCGGTTATTAAATTAACTAAAACCGGAACTTACGCAGATACCAATGGTGACGGTAAAGTAAATCTTGGCGACAAGATCAGCTATACTTTCAAAGTTGAAAACACTGGAAACGTAACGGTGAGTGACATCGTTATTACTGACCCTAAAGTAACAGTAACCGGTGGTCCGGTAACTTTACTTCCTGGTGCTGCCGACTTAACTACATTTACTGCTTCTTACACGGTAACACAAGCGGATATTGATAAAGGTGCTGTTTACAACATTGCAACAGCAACGGGTAAAGATCCTAAAGGAAACAACGTTACCGATCAGTCTGAAAGCGGTAACCCTTCAGGTCCTGGTACGCCTCCTGTTGATCCTGCCTGTCCGGATTGCACGGTTACACCACTTCCACAAACTGGTGCTTTGGTACTTGTTAAAAAGGTAACTAACGTGGGAACTGGTGTACAGGGTGCTTTCGTGTTAAACAACAACATCGAATACACCTTCACGATCACTAATACAGGAAACACAACATTGAGCAATATTGTTCTTAATGATCCTTTGATCTTTGCTGGTACAAAAGTGATCCCTGGAGCACTTGCACCAGGTGCCACGGTAACTCATAAGGAAACTTATAAAATTACAGCTGCAGATATTGATAACGGAAAGGTAACAAACACAGCAGTGGCAACGGCCAAAGATCCTAAAGGCAACGATGTGAAAGACACATCGGGTACAGATACCGACAATGATACGGCTACGGAAACACCTTTAGCTAAGCCGCCTGTAGCGAAAGATGACGCTGGTAAAACGCAGCAAAATAAACCGGTAACCGTCAATGTTCAAACTAATGATCTTCCTGGAAGCAAGCCTTTAGTGCCTGCAAGTACAACTGTGATTACCAATCCTGCTCATGGTACGGTTAAGGTGAATACAGATGGTACAGTAAATTATACACCTGATAACGGATATACCGGAACGGATACTTTTACATATACCGTCACCGATGAAAACGGTCAGGTTTCTAACACTGCAACGGTAACAATTACGGTGATTCCTTCTAAACCGATCGCAATTGATGATCATGCAGAAACGGAATACAATAAGCCGGTATCAATTCCTGTACTTACCAACGACAGGATCGACGGATCTCCATTCGACAGATCGACGGTTGAAGTTATCTCGTCTCCGGCGCATGGAACACTGGTAGTTAATGTTGACGGAACTGTAATCTATACGCCATATAGCGGCTACACCGGGAAAGATCAGTTTACTTACCGCGTAAAAGACGAGAATGGAAACTGGACCAATGTGGCTATCGCGACTATCGATGTAACGGGCTTCTTTATACCTAATGTGTTTACGCCTAATGGTGATGGAAAGAATGATCTGTTCGTAATCGTAGGTATCGAAAACTACCAACAGGTAGAAATAGCAATCTTTAACAGATGGGGTAATGAAGTATACCGTAACAGCAACTACAAAAACACATGGGACGGTCAGGGCCTAAACGCAGGCACCTATTACTACATGATCACGCTGAGAAACGGCAACGATAAGCAGATTAAAAAAGGTTGGGTTTTAATTAAAAAATAAGTATAGGCCGGGCAACCGGCCATATCAAAAAAGCTATGAAGATAAAAGGCATAAATAAATTAATACTGGTAGCAGCTTTGCTATGTTGTGGAACTACTCCGGTTCTTGCGCAGCAGAACATCCAGTTTACACAATATATTTTCAATTCATTGAGCGTAAACCCTGCTTATGCCGGTTATAAGGAGGAATGGTTTGCCCAGATGGCCCTCAGAAGCCAATGGACAGGGATTCAGGGTGCTCCGAGGACCGGGCAGATTTCTATCGATGGGGTTCTGGATCCGTATACGAAAAGAATGGGCCTGGGCTTACAGATTACGGCTGATAAGCTCGGTCCGCAATCGGCAAACTCTGCTTATGTCAATTATGCGTACCGAATCCGGTTAAATGATGAGGACACAAGAAGATTGAGTTTTGGTGTTGGTGTCGGCCTCACACAATATGGCTTAGATGGAAGCATGCTTAACCCGGTAGATGGTGGTGATCAATCGCTGCCAGTTGGTAAAATCAGCAATATCATTCCTGATGCCAGGTTTGGTGTGTACTACTCGAGTCCTAAATTTTATATTGGTGCGTCTGTAATGGATCTATTTTCTAAATCCTACGACAATGCAATCTTCCGTTGGAGCGATGGTAGTAATGAAAATATCAGGCGCCAGCGTCATATGTATTTGATTACGGGAATGTTGGTCGATCTGAATGACGATACTAAACTGCGCCCGAGTATTATGATTAAAGAGGATTTTAAAGGGCCAACTAGTTTAGATGTTGGCGCAATGGTCATCTTCGGTGGCAAAGTATGGTTCGGTGGGGCATACCGCACCGGTGTAAAAACCTGGAACAAAAAATATACTGATGGACAGGATCTTAGTCAATTGAACGCAATTTCAGGCATCGCCCAATTTTATGTGGACAAACGTTTTCGCATCGGCTATTCTTACGATTATGCGCTGAGTAAGCTCGGAAGCATCTCAAACGGTACGCACGAGATCACCCTCGGAATGACCTTCCCACGGAAGGATATTCGTTTACTGAGTCCAAGATTTTTTTAATATGATACTTTGTTACATCCTAAAAGCAACAGCCGGCGTAGTCTGGCTGATGTTATTATCCATCTTAGTCGTGTCGGCTTTCGTTATTGGCCTGGTAGAATTAATAGAACACATTAAGATCACTTTAACCAAAAATTAATATGAACAACCATTATAGGAAATTTAGTTTAGTCGTTGTTGTCCTCTCAATCCTGCTCGGATTGGCAAATGCTCAGGAACAACCCGGGGTCCGTGAAAGGGCTCAGGCACTTTTAAATCAATATAGCTATGCAAACGCTGCCACCCTAATCCAAAAACTGGTGGACAAGGATAATCCGCGACTTAAAGACCTTGAAAATCTCGCACTGTGTTACCGCAATATGAATGACTTTGAAGCTGCTGAAACCTGGTACTCGCGCGTTATTGCTATGCCTGAAAGTTCGGCCATCAACCTACTCTATTATGGCGAAATGCTGAAAGCAAATCTTAAATACGCAGAGGCAAAAAAGGTGTTTGCTGACTATTCCACCAAGGTCGGGCTTACGCCTCAGGTGGCCTTGCAACTTGCAGGTTGCGACTCTGCCATTACCTGGATGGCAAATCCGCTCTCCTACCAGATTAGAAATGAAACGGGGGTAAACACACCGCTTTCGGAGTTCTCAGCCTACCCTGTGGGAAAACTTGTGTATTTTACCGGAGAGCCGGAAAACAAAGGATTGAACAAAACTTATGGCTGGACGGGAAATAGCTTTCTTAAAATTTATGCTTCAATGTCGGATATGGAGCATAACCTCACTAATCCTGTGGTGATAAAATCAGGCCTTAATGATGCTCCGTTTCATCAGGGACCACTCATATCGGACAAGTCTCAAACCGTTTTTTACGTTACCCGCACTTACACGGGCAGCGAGGGTGAAGTGGGTAAAGCTGGCAAACGAAAATATAAAACAAGTAACCTCGAACTTTATATTTACACTAAGAATAAGCAGACGGGGAATTACCAGGTGCAGCCTTTTGCGTATAACAAACCTAAAGAATACTCCGTGGGTCATGCAAGTCTGAGTTCGGACGAAAAAACGCTGTATTTTGTGTCTGATATGCCCGGAACATTAGGCGGAACAGATATTTGGTATAGCGACCTGCAGTCTGACGGTACTTGGGGAAAACCTATTAATGTAGGGCCATCGGTAAATACTGCTGGCAACGAAATGTTTCCTTCAGTAAGTGAAACTGGTACACTATACTTTTCTACAGACGGATTGCCCGGAATGGGCGGCCTGGATATTTTCAGCAGCAAGGGTAATAAATCCAACTGGACGAAAGCAGTAAATTTAAGGTATCCTGTTAACTCTGCTGCAGATGACTTTGCTTTCTTTACCACCGGGCCAACCCCCGATGGAATTACCGGATATCTGGCATCTAACCGTAAAGGTGGACAGGGTTCTGACGACATCTATACGTTCAACTACTCCCGTCCGAAAATCATCCTCGCGCTACGTGGGGTAGTGTTTAACAAGAAAACGCAGGAACGCCTTTCTGATGTGACAGTTACCCTGTCGAAGGACGGATCAGGTATCGTAGCAAAAAAAATCAATGAGCAGGATGGTACCTTCTTCTTTCAGCTTGATAAAGAAAGCGACTATAAAGTGCTTGGAACCAAAATAAAGTTCTACGCAGACTCAGCAATGTTAACCACAAAAGGGCTGACAAAATCAGATACTTTATATGCCGAATTGCGCTTAGAGCCGTTGTTTGAGGAGGGTAAAACGCTGCGACTTGCGAATATTCATTACGACTTTGACAAGGACAATATCCGGGCTGATGCAGCAAAAATATTGAATGAGCTGGTCCGCACCATGAGGGACAACCCTACCCTGGAAATTGAACTTGCTTCTCATACAGATAGTCGTGGTGTAGATATCTATAACCTGGACCTTTCTCAACGGAGAGCAAGATCTGTAGTCAATTACCTGGTAAGCCGGGGTATCGCGAGAAGCAGGATGACTGCCAAAGGCTATGGCGAAACACGTTTGCTTAACCGCTGCTCAAATGGCGTGAGCTGTTCTGCAGCAGAACATCAGCAAAATAGAAGAACAGAATTTACCATTTTAAAATATTAGTAATAGCACTTTCCTGCCTGGCACACCTAGGTAGGAAAGCTCGTAAATTATGGATGATAAAGCATTAAAAGAACTAAGAGCCCGCGTCTGTTTAAAGGCCGGGCTCAGTTCTGTTACTTCCTGGGATTGCAGATTTTTGTCGGAAGAGATTTCTAAGAGCACTAAAAAAATGATCAGCGCAACTACCTTGAAAAGATTCTTCGGCCTGGTAGCCGTAAAATATAAACTATCAAAATATACGCTAAGTATATTGGAGGAATATGCGGATTAACGTTTAATTTCATCAGCAAACCGTCCTTGTTTCTCATTTTGTTTTTTTGAACGAGTAATCTTCGGGATACGAGAGGGGACAATCTGTTAAGCTTATGTGTCCGAATGAATATAAAGATGAGTATGCTTATTTAAGACCTGCTTGATAGCAATATTCTCAGTGATATAATCATTTTTGTTAAATAATCATTTTGATTAAAATATGTAGAATGAGGCTCAGTGTGTTACGTATTTATTAATTAAAAAGTCGGTTACTATAGTGATAAACTGAATATAGTGTATATATTTGCAGTCCCGAAAGGGAAAGAGGTTCGAGCTTTAAAGAAGAACAAAAGGAGTGGTAGTTCAGCTGGTTAGAATGCCTGCCTGTCACGCAGGAGGTCGCGGGTTCGAGTCCCGTCCATTCCGCGAAAATAGTTTTAAATTTAGCTAAAAGCCTGTAAATTAAACGTTTACAGGCTTTTTCGTTTTCTGGAAACACCAAATTATTCATTTTTTCGGATCAAGCGGAAAAAGTTGGGGGGCTTTAAGCATATATTTGGACTGTCTAAATAAGAAGAAATTCACATTCCTTACCCCCTCTTGAAGTTGCCTAAAAGCTTTGATCTTTGCGTTGAAAGATTCTGCCGATGCATTCGTACTCTGCATAAAAAAAAATCATCTTAGTTATATGTACTGCTTTTTTTCTTGATTATCGCGCAAAGCCTTGGGAGAAAATCATTTGACACAATTGATAATTTTTCTTCGAAGCTATTCTTGAATGGAAGGTCCCTCCATTTTTGAAATTCATAATATTCTGCCTCATTCTCATTTAAGAAAATTAAGTAATTAGCTAACGATTTAACTGAATCGAAGGAATTAATATTGATATAAGAGTTATTGCCCGGAGCAAATTCATCTATATTAGGTGCACCAAGATATACTGGAACAGATCCAGCCATTAATGGTTGGAAAAATTTTTCTGTAACATAATCTTTTGATATAGCATTTTCAAAAGCTAAGGAAAATTTATATTTGGAAATAGTATTTAGTTTTGAAGGTTCGCCATCATCATCTTTTAATTGCTTGTTGTTTAGTGTCTTACCGTAAGAATCCACATTGATGTAGTTCATTAGATCTTTTAGATATTCGTTTCTGTTACTAAGATTAAAGTCGCTAGAAATGAATGCGTTTACGAATTGCGTTTTCGGAACGATTTTTGGTTTAAGTGACTCACGATGTCCACTGTATAAATACGGCACCGGGACATCCGAATCAAATTTGTAGGTAGCGAAGATATCAAACAAGTCAAGTATTTTTTTTTCATACTGCCACTCATAATTTAGCTCGCATTCCATTGACCAAAATATCCAAAGCTGATTCTTTTTTTTCCGACTTTGATCAAGTATTACATCATCAGCGGATAATGTAGGCATATGAAAAATGATTGCAATAGCTTCATTCATGTACTGATGCTGGGTAGTGATTTCAAACTCATCATCAATTTGTACAGTGTACTCTTTTTCCGGTTTCATTCTCCAGGTTTTGTTATACAAGACAATTTTATTTTTTTTTGATTCCATGTTATTCTAAGATGACAAAATTCTCTTCTTCCTTTGTTTAAAAAGTAAAATCAAATGTTTTATTTTTAAAGATATTACGAAATAAAATACATTAAAAAATCTAATCAGTAATTAAGATGATTTCCTTAGTTTAAATATAAATTGATCTTAACATATGTGAATATTTGAAAAAGCGCAACAATTCGGCTGAGTTTTGTAATTTATGGTAATATTAAACTCTTATAATCTCATCTACCTTCGAAAAGGTGCTCTGCCGGTGACTTATAATTATAAGGATACATTTAGGAGGTTTTGCTTTAATCAGCGTTTCTAGTATAGTTTGTTCTGTTTCATGATCTAAAGCAGAAGTTGCCTCATCCAATATGATTAATGAGTGGTGGAGATTCAGGAAAAGCCGGGCGAAAGCTACTCGTTGTTTTTGCCCTCCAGAAAATATCCCTCCCCTTTCTCCCAAGTTTGTATCAATACCTAATGGTAAATTTTCAATAAGAGTCTTTAAGCCACTTTTCTCACATGCATTTATAATTTCCATATCGGATGTTTCCTCCATAGAATAATTAACATTATATCTTAAGGATTCATTAAATATGAATGTCTCCTGAGAGGCTAAATAAATTGTAGAAATCCAATGTGCATTCCCAATTTGATTGAGATTAGTATCATTAATAAATATTTCACCTTTTGACGGGCTATAATATTGGCAAAGTAATTTTATTAAAGTGCTTTTGCCGCTGCCACTTGCTCCTTTTATGCCATAAACAAATCCTGCTTTTAACTCAAAGTTTAAGTCTTTTAGAACATAATCGTTAGTTTCTTCATATCTGAATGAGACATTGCTGAATTTTATTTTTTTTAACTCCTCACCTAAAGGCTGATTTGTTTCTGCTTGTTTGGTATACTTAAATAATTCAAATATTCTATCCATTGAAACTGTTGTTCGAATAATGTCGTTATACAAATACATTAAATCCATAAAAGGAGAATAAAGTCTATTTTGATATTGAATAAATGCAACCAAAGCACCTAAAGTCATTGTTCCTGCTAGTACATCCTCTCCTCCCCATAAAAACACAATTAATGGACCTATTGCAATTAAAAAGGTAGTGACGTTTCTATTTGTTGAGGACAATCTAGTTGCCTTTACGCGAATTCGAATCAGGGAAAGAAGAATATTGTTTAAATTCCTTAGCTCATAACTGAATGCATTCATGATTTTAATTAATAGAATACTAGAAAAGCGCTCATTAAAATAACCCTGCAACTTTCCTTCCTCATGTTGGATTTTCTCATATAATTTGCTCAGTCTAGGCGTAAAGTAATTAATTATTAGAAAAATTACAGGAAGGACGAGGCATGATATGATTAGTAATTTAAAATTAAGCAAACTTAATGCGATTATTATTCCAATAATAGACAAAATAGTGTTTACAAATCTAATAATACTATTGGTTAGAACATCCTGGATGTTATCTACCTCATTATTAATTCGATGAACAAGGTCGCCAACTGAGTGCTTCCCATAAAACGATAACGGGAGAGTTAATAAATGAGCAAATAAATCTTTTCTGATATCTGCTACGACTCTACTGCTCAATTTTGAATAGACAACATCTGATATGATCGAGGCAATAATACGTATTACATAGATCATCATTAGTAAAACCACAACCTTTATAAGGTGTAGGTAATTTTTAGATGGAAAAACTTCGTCGATAATAATTTTGAGAAAGTATGGAGAAGCTAGTGAAGCTATGCTGGTAATTAATAGTAAAATAAGAAGTATTGACTCTAGAAATATATAAGGTTTTATGTATTTAATAAATTTGGCATAGGTAATAAATTTTATACGCATAAGATAGTTATAGTTGTAAGGAACCTATTTTAAGTGTCCTGAAATTTTATCCTTATGTGGACAATTAAAAGTATGCAATTTTATCTATTTTACAATTCTGTTTAGATCGCTAATGTATAGAAAATGAAAAATATTCTGATAAAATGTAGTTTGAATATTTAAATAAGTCTTTTTTTTTAATGATATATTTATGAAAAAAAAATACATAGATGTAACTTGATTTTTTTATCCGCGTCTTATAGTCAAGATGTCGTTTAAGTCTAACTCATTTATTGCCTTATGAAAAAACTGCATATAAAAACTAAAAGCCAATTATTTTTCTCAATATTTTTGACGCTTATTCTTTTTTTATTTTTGATTGATCGTGTAGTGGCTCAGGATGTTTATACAATTAAAGGTAGGGTGACGACAATTGATCATAAACCGATTGGGAATGTGGAAATTGAGGTGGTAAAGGCCGACAATCATTTTAGATCAGATGTTGAAAATATAGACTCAATGGGCTCATTTTCATTTAAGGTGAATGGGGGAGGGGTATATAAAATAATATTCTTGGCAATGGGAATGGATAGCACAAGCATAAATATATCGTTGGGAGAAAATAAGTTACTAATAATACCCAACGTAGTGCTTGATTATAAAATACATAATTTAAACCAAGTTAATATTACTGCTCGAAAACCACTGATTGAATTACGAAATAATAAATTAATATATAACGTTCCTGCAACTGCTAGTGCCGGGTTTTCTGCGTTTGAGCTTTTAAGGAAAGTACCAGGTGTAATGATTGATGGTAATAATAACATTCTTGTAAAAGGACAAGGGGGGGTGAAAGTTATGATCAATAACAAACTTACTGAATTAGGCTCTTCGGAAATAAATGCAATTCTACAATCTAAAGCCTCGGATGAGATTGACAATATTGAAATTATAACGATTCCTTCTTCTCAATTTGATGCGGCTGGGTCTGGTGGTATTATTAATTTCAACCTGAAAAAAGTCAAGCGAGATAGTTTTAATGGAAGTACTTCAAGTACTTTCGGTTATGGTAAATCTCCAAAGTATAATAATTCTTTGACATTAAGTTATCAGTCTAAAAAGGTAAGTACATATGCATCAATAAGCGCAATTAATGATGATTTTGAGCGCGAATTAATAGCAGATAGGATTATAACGACCAACTCTAATCGAAATTATTTTTCTGATGTTTCGAATGGAAGAGCCAAATTAAATATGTACTCTTTTTTGTTAGGTGGAGATTATAGCCTGAGTAAATTCGGTACTTTAGGAATATCTTTGAATAGCAACATTGGACGAAACCATATTAATAATCAAACAAGTACATCGATAGGACAAAGTGCTGGGCAAGCAGATTCATTACTAAAATCAGCTTTCGATACACATCAAAATAAAAACAATTTTAATTATGATGTTTTTTACACTTATAAAGATGATAAAGATCATTTGCTTTCAGTTTTTTTTGATTATGCCTCGGTTGATAACTCCGAAAAAGCTTTTCAACCAAATAGCTACTTTGGTGCTGATGGCCAAACTCATTTGAGGGATCAAAATATTCAGACTAATAACAATACAAAAATCGATATTTATGCCTTTAAAGTTGACATGGAATTGCCCCTGTTTAAAGGAAAGATTGCTTTTGGATCTAAATTTAGCCAGGTCAATACAAAAAATATTTTTCAGTACTATAACATCAAGCAATCAGGTGGTGTCCTGAATCGTGATCAATCTAATATTTTTAACTATAAAGAGAATATTAATGCCGGATATGTAAGTTATAACAAAAATTGGAAAAAAATTGAACTTCAGTTTGGTCTGCGTACTGAAGAAACTATCTCCACAGGAATATTACTGCCAACAACAGGTATAGGCATAATTACTGAAAACAAAAGATCTTATTTTGATTTTTTTCCGAGCGCTTCAATTAATTTAAAGATTGATTCCGTAAACTCACTGGCTTTCAATTATGGGCGAAGGATTGACCGACCCAATTATCAGACTCTTAATCCTTTTGAACTCAGGTCGAGTGAATTGGTTTATAATAAAGGAAACCCTAACCTCAGTCCACAATACACAGATAAATTTACAATTTCATACATTTTAGGGAGTAATTTCAGTACTAGTATTGGTTATAGTATTACAAATAAGTTCTTAAATCAGTTTATAGATACGCTGGAACAAAAAAAAATAATTTATATGCCTATCAATCTTGGAAATTCGAATACTTTTTATCTTGATCTAAATTACTCTCTACAGTTTAGCTCTTCTTGGAGAACAAATAGTTATGTCTCCATTTCCCACTATCGCTTGAAGGCGGAACTTAAAAACGGGAAAATTGATAACTCGATTACCTCATACTATTTTAATAACTCCCAGGAATACAATATTGATAAATCGTTTACAACATCACTAACTACATATATTAATGGGCCGTTTTACTATGGGACTTTTCGAAATAAAGCTATTTGGGGAGTAGATGTTGGATTACAAAAAAAAATATTTCATGATCGTGGCGCTATTGCTTTTAATGCTATAAATATCTTTAATACCATGAATTACAGAAATCATCTTGATTATGGTGGAGTTATGCAGAACGCCGTCGACAAAAATGAGAATAGGATATTTAAATTGTCCATAACATACAAATTCAACTCTAAAAATATCGCATCAAAAAAGAATAAGTCTGCAGCAGACGAAGAAAATAATAGAACAAACTGATAATATTTTGAACGCCCTGAGCTGAGAAGCAATTCCATTTTATAAATAACATTGGAATTAATTTCTTGCGATAAAATTAAAAGCTTAGGATGCTTTTTCTACAGACCTACGAAATAAATTTTTCAAATCAAAGGCAGAAGTATAATGTTTTTTAGAGAATTATACATTAGCTTCTTATTCTATTTCTTTTGTTTTGTGAAGAAGCTTCCACAATATAATTAAATAAATATATGTATTGTTTTTATATACAATAAGTAATCTATAAATTACATTAATTAACATTAATAATACGTAAATAATTGTAGTTTATTGATGTTTTAATATTGTTGTGATTTCAATTTTAAATCGTCAAATTGTACATCAATTAATGTATCTTTAAAATATTCTTATGTTGTTTATTTTCTGTGTGATTTTTTCTTATTGCATTAAAATCCTTGTATACTTTCTTTTGAAGCGAAGAAAAATATCAGCTAATAATAACTCTGGGAGTGAGCCTAAATCATTTTCTGTAGAAATTATTATCCCAATGTATAATGAGCGTAAGGTAATTTTAGGAACTGTAAGAAATGTTCTATGCATAAATCACAAAAATCTCCTAATAACAATCATTGATGATGGCTCGAATGATGGCTCGTTAGATCTTGTTAGAGAAAATTTCCAAGAATATAGTCAAGTTCAAATATTGCATCAGGTAAATAAAGGAAAATCGGTTGCACTTAATTATGCAATAGGGAATTCAACAAGAGATATAATAATTTGTATTGATGCGGATACTTTAGTGAAACCAAATATTGTTGAAAAGATTTTGCCATACTTTAATGAAGAAAAGGTTGCAGCTGTGTCTGGAAATATAAGAGTTGGGAATAGAAAGAACTTAATAACTAATCTTCAGCATTTGGAATACATTACGAATCCTAATTATGAAAGAGCCGTATTCGAAGTTCTTAATGGAATTATGGTAGTTCCAGGAGCAATAGGTGCTTTTAGACGATCTATAGTAGCGAATATTGGCGGCTATACTAACGATACCTTAACTGAAGATTCTGAAATCACTATGAAGATTCTTTGTAATGATTATATTATAAGAAATGCAGTTGACGTAATTGGTTATACAGAGGCGCCAGCCTCATTAAAAACTTTTTTTAACCAAAGGATAAGATGGAAGGTCGGGACCGTACAAGTCTTAATAAAATATAGAAAGAAGATATTTTCTATTAGAAATAAAGCTCTAGCTCAATTAGTTATTCCATATACGTGGATATTTGGAATCATTTTGCCTTTATTGATTCCAATGGTAGACTATATTTTTTTCTATCATATATTAATTTTAAATGAAACAAGTGTTTTGCTAAGCTATTTTTTGTTTATATTAATAGATGGCTTAGTCTGCTCAACAATTCTTTTAAGAAACAATGAGCCAAAACAGATCTTTCATATTATTCTTCATCGATTATTCCTCAGGCATTTAATTCAGTTTACTTATTTTGCAATTATGCTCAAATTTATTAAGGGGGGACTCTTCAAATGGGAGAACTCAGTCAGATACGGAAATAATAAAATTGACTGAGAAAATAAGGATGTATCGGCAATCGGTATCTATTTCGATTTTACTAACCGCCGGAATGGGAACAATAAATAAGTTAGCTTATACCCTGATTAATATAGAATTATTTATTTGAATATTTTTTAGGCTTACATTTAAAAATGAATAATATTTTAATTTAAATACTATGGATGAAACTGCACCATTCTCGCTAAATGATCTAGAATCGACATCTGAATCCAAAAAAACGTATGCAGAACGTTTGGGTTGGCCGAAAGAATCTAAAGTTGTTATATTCCATGTTGATGATGCAGGTATGTCGCATGAATCCAATGAAGGTGCTATGGAAGCAATTGATTTTGGACTAGCGAACTCTACTAGTATTATGATGCCCTGTAGCTGGTCTCCCGAGTTTTTGTCGTACTTAAGAAAAAAACCAAAAATTGATGCAGGAATTCATTTGACATTAACAAGCGAATGGGATACTTATCGTTGGAGACCTATACTGGGGAAAAATGCTGTTCCTGGATTATGTGATGAGCATGGCTTCCTTTGGCATACAGTTGCGGATGTATTGAGCCATGCAACTGTTGATGAAGTCGACCGAGAAATACAGGCCCAATTTGAGCAAGCAATTTTTATGGGCTTTAACCCAACACACATTGATACGCATATGTTCACCTTATTTGCAAATGAGAAATTTCTTGAAGTTTATATAAAGCTTGGGATAGAAAAGAAAATTCCAATTATGTTTCCTGGCGGCGATAATGTTTTCTATCTATCTGAACGAAATGCAAATTCCTTAATTGATATGCAAAATGGAATAAATTCATTGGTGGACCCGATCATACCTAATAGTGAGAGTTTAATATATTTTAAAAAAATCGGTCGGTTATTATGGGAAAATGGCTTACCTGTTTTGGACGATCTTCATAACTCAAGCTATGGGTGGAAAATGCCAGACATAAGATCAAAAACGGATATTGAAATTCAGGCATGGTATACTGATAAGTATATTCAAAGCTTGGATAAATTATCTGCAGGACTGACTATGGTTATATTGCACTGTACCAAGCACTCGGATACATTTGACTTTATTTCTGATTCTGGATATAAACGAAAAGGAGAATTATTGGCTATGATTGATCCGCGGCTAAAGGCGTACATGATGAAAAATAATATCATTTTAACTACTTGGCGAGAAGTAACAGAGCGTAGAAATAAACTAATGTCTGATCAATATTGATGATTGCATCAGGTATACATAATTATCATTTTTAACTTTCCTAATTCCAACCTAAGGTAAATTATCGAATTTGCTTATGGGGTATTGTTATAGAATCGTTTTATTAACTAAGTCTTGGGAAATAGTAAAGTTTTTTATTGTAGAAGGGAATCAAAATAGAATATTTTTCTTCAACAAAGAAAAAAGGATCATATTGGGGTTAATGTGAGCTTGTTCAATAATAGTGAAGAGTTTACTTGATTATCAACCTGCTGGAGTATATTTTCTATTAAGATTGAAGCGATTGTGAAGTCTTCACTCACATCGAAAATGGCAGAGAAATGATTCGAATCCCAAGTGTTATTACCATGAAATATGTATATATATAGAAGAGGATTATCATCAATATATGCAAGATGATTGTTTTCATGCAAATAATCTATTATGTCCGTGTCTTCACCCTTAGATTTATTTTCATATCGTTTTAGCTTAAAGATGTCCTTCCTACATAAAACACTACCTTCCCATCGTCTTCGATTAGAGATGAATGCTCTTTTATTTATGTTATCAAAAACAGTCCATCTTGTAAGGATGGATGCGTTAACTCCATGTGTGGTGATTATATTATGTTGATATCTTAAACGATCTGTATGATACCAGTCGTCATCATCCCATTGACAAACAAATTCGCCATCAGACGATTCAATAGCAATATTCCGAAGCTCTCCCAGTGTTTTTTTAGGATAACCAGAGGTGCTAACAATTTTTATATTTGAGGTAAATATATTAGATGCTATGAAGTTTTTAGTTTTTAAATCAGTGTCTTCATATAATATAACTAATTGTTTGTTGGTGTAGGATTGAGCTTGAAAACAATTTATTACTCTCAGTAACATTTGTGGTTTGTGGTTTGTGACGCAAACACAAGATATTAAAGGAAATGGTTTTGACATAGTTGATAATTAAATTTGAATTATGATTACTCTAACCAATTATTGAGGTAAGGAAAACATGTAAACTTCGTTTGGAAAGACATTTATTGTTTTATAAATATAATGAAAATTAGAATATGGACAAGTAATCAGGTTTGATAAGCAGACATTTCAAAAAAAACTGAAAATTGATATTGATTTTTCTTTTATATTACATTATGATTTACAATCGTAAAAAAGATAAAATTTATTTAATCAAATATCATGCTGCAAATCGAAAAGATAATAGAAGCACCATCTCTATCGCAAATTAAGGCTTGGAAATATAATTTAGAATTAATGCCAGCTCAGTCCCCTGAAGTATTGGTAATGGAAACAGTGCTAAATTCGGTCGACATACATGCGTTAAGGAATTCTGCTGCTTTTCTAATACAGAGGCACGAAAGCCTCAGGACTCGGTTTCCTATGATAGAAGGGGAAATAAAACAAGTGATAATGCCATATGATTTATTGACTTTTGATATTAACTATTTAGATCTGTCTAATGACACCAATTGGATAAACATAGTTAATAGTACCCGTAAAAATTATTTTGAATGTTTAAGAGATTTACAAAATGGCCCTCTAGTGAAGATGTCACTGTTTAAAAACAATTTAGGCCAATTTTATTTTCTCTTTATGATTCACCATATAATTTGTGACGCATGGTCTTTAAATATTATAACAGATGAGTTAAACCGTTTTTATAAAAAATTTAAGAATGATCAGGAGTTAATTGCCGAGATACCTGCATTTCAATTAAGAGATTATACCAGAAAACAAAATGAATATTTATTTTCACGGAAAGAGAATGAAATTAGGTTTTGGAATGAAAAAATTGGCTCAATTCGAGGTTCTCTAAATGTTGCAAGTATCTACACGGCTTTGGGGATGGATACAGTAGAAATTGAAAATAAGAACATCAATTCTATGGATGCACTCTTGCGCGTTTTAAATAAAAATAAGGGTGCTAGTTTAACTCTAAATGTTATTGATAATCAATATTCCCTAATCAAAGATTTAATAAGGAAGTATAAAGTTACAACGAGTTCCATTCTTTATGTAAGTTATTTTTTATTGTTTCATTTTTTAACAGGGAAAGAAAAGATTTTGATAGCGTCTCCGATTGGAGATAGATTAACTGCTAAATCAAAAAAAATTATCGGTTCTCTGGTCGGGAGCATTTATCTGTTTCAAGAATTTAATAGAGATTTGAAGATTGCCGATTTTATTCATATTGTTAACCTAAATTTTATCAGAGCCTGCAGGCGAATAATTTTCGATCACGATTATTTAAATCTTGATGGAGACCCATTGCGTTCAAATTGTGATCTTTATTTGAATTATACAAATGAAGAGATCAATAAGGGGGAGTGTAAGTCCATGCCCGGTGGACCTCAGGCAAATACGGAGGTTTATTATGCATTAGCTTGCGTTGTCTCAGAATATAAAGATGGTCTTTCTTTTAAATGGCAATACAACACGGAGTTGTTTGATGAGCATATTATGAATAAAATTGCCTCACTTCATAGGCTTATATTAGAACTTATACATAGAAATGAGATGGGTAGTTGTTTAGATATTATTGTTAAATTGAAAGAACTAAAATATTAATAAGCAACTTTGAAGAATTCAAAATGGCAGCACACTATGACTTTAGAACTCTAATTATTAATCTTGATTTGATACTATGGAGTTAAGTAATGGCGTAGATCTCTTAGAGATTGATTTTGTGAAAAGAAATATTGATAAACATCCTTTGAAATTTGTTAGTAAAGTTTTTCTTCAATCTGAAATAGAGTATTGTGAGAATAAAATCAATAAATACCAGCATTATGCTGTGCGGCTGGCAGCCAAAGAAGCTACAATGAAGGCGCTTGGTACAGGTTGGACCTCGAAAATTAATTTTAAGATGATTGAAATATTGAATAAAGAGAATGGACAGCCTTTTATTCAGCTTCACAACGGAGCGCTAGATTTGTTTTTAAGTAAGCAATTTCGAAACATAAATTTGTCGATGTCGCATTCGGAACAATATGCCATTGCATTTGTTGTATTCAGTTAGTAGCTCTGCTTTATCGCCACACTTTTAAAACACCGCTAAGATATAAAGCTTGATAATGCGTCGTTTTGAATACTAGATGCCATAAATTTCACTAATTATAAATTATATTCGACTTGATGAAATATTGTTCATTGCTTTTTATAGACTTAAACCCCGGGAAAGTTAACATGCAGATTTTGTGTTTAACAAAACATCCATCCATATATTTTCATCATTGTGCTTTCCATATAATCTGAAGGCAGATGGAGATATTGAAAAAAGTCTATGAAAGCCCTCATTAAATCTTTTTTCGCAAGTAAAACCTGAATAAAATGCAATTTGTTTTAAACCTAGTCCTTTGTTCCTCATCAACTTTACGGCGTGCATTATTTTAAATAACAGTAGGATTCGTTTAGGTGTGTATAAATCATTTTTCTTAAACTCTCTTGAGATAACATTATCAGATAACCCCACGAATTTTTCAATTTGGTTTAGAGAAATTATAGAAGTGTAATTGCTCTCTATGTATAAAAGTGCCATTTTTAGATTCGTGCCATAATATTTCACATCAATTCCTAGTTCATTAAGTTTAACTGATGCTGAAACTTGTAATATTAGTGTCTTTACGAGATCAGATAATTTCTCTATTTGATTAAATAATAGAGCCTTTTCAATTCCATTGCTACCAAGGTTGATTATTAAATCAAGATCAACTTTGTCAACAAGGCAGATTATTGGTATTAGTGGGAAATTTTGTTTGCACATCAATAATTCATTTATTTTAGTCTCACATGAATCAATATCTATAATAATACAACTTATATTATTGTTTCTTAAGGTATCATCAATTCGATTGAATTTGTGTTTCACTATTAAGGAGAAGCTAGGATTTAACCTGTCCTCAACTAAGCTTGATGTTTTGTTAGATGCAACTAATAAGCACTGGGAAAAACTATTTGTGATCATTCTATTGATAAGGTTTGTGTTCGTGTAGTCTTTTTTCTAGTTATTTATTGTGTTTTATAATACTGTTTTATATTATATAGTAGTATTTTTTAATTTAATGTTATCTTATTTAGAATGTATTCTTATAAATTTAACTGTTGTTATTAATAAGTCGTTTATTTTATAATACACTGTTATTTAGTATATTAATTGTATGTTTTTTGTTTTAAAAATTAAATATATGATTATTTATTGTAATTCAAAAAGTATAGTTTTTAGGGTATTTATTTTTATTTAGTGTTTATGTTTTGTTTTTCGTGTATTATTTTGCGTGTATAATTGTATTAAATAACTTTTACTCAGGTAGTTTTTTTATGAGTCAGTTCTGATGCCAAAGGCTAGCTTATCCAAATTGTTTTATATTATTGTTAGCAATTGCATCTCTATTTTTTAAATGAACACTTTAACAATTGAATTCTCCCTAGAGGATAATTCATAATTCGTTACTTTATTCAAAAGCTATCTAAATCAAGATATGGTTTGATATTTTTTTCTCTTACTTCTAGCGTTTTTTGGTCAATTGTAGGTTTTTATTTCATTAATCATGTCTTATTATTAAATATAACGAGCATACATTAAAACAGAACTATTGACTGTAATTAGGAAGTAGGAATACTGTTTTGTTCTGTAAATTAGTGTAGTTATCAATAGATCATTTGTTTGTCGATTAAATGATAATTACGGGGAAACTGAAAACCGAAAATAGAGTAGGAACTAAATTAAAAAATTGGATTATGAAAAATTTAAATCAACCGATCTTCGAAGAGCAATTAGGAGCGCCTAAGCAACTGATTAAACCTGTGAAAATCGAAGAAATGATTCAAAATGAAAAAGCGGTGGAAGCGCTTTGCTAAACTAGAAACAGCTGCACAGTTGGTAGCAACAGTGGGGTAGGATCGGATGACGACATCCTTTCTAATTAATCAAAAAAAGAATATTTAGGGGTGTTTAGTGTTAAATACTCTAAAATATTAAAGGATGAAGAGAATAAATACAAAAAGATTAAATCTTTTAAACTATAACAAATTAACCTTATGGAGGTCTTAAAATCAAATTTTTATAATGTTCTTATTCCTGTTAATGAGGAAAATGAATTTTTACTTTATAATACACTTTCTGGTGGACTCATTATTTTAAGTAGCGAGCAAGGAGATTACCTACAAAGGATTATTGATGAAAAAATCCATGTAGTATTAGATGACCTTGCTAAAAATGCCTTCTTGTCAGGGCTGTTTGAGCAGGATTTTTTAATAGTATCGGACAGGGACGAACAGCAAGAGTTTTATGACTACTATAATAAAGCTAAGGAATTTTTGTATGAGAGGTCCTATGGAGATCTGGCATTTACGATCGGTACCACCATTACTTGTAATATGGGATGCCCTTATTGCTTTGAATTTATTAAACCTAACAAAACGTTTAAGGATGAGGCTAACATAGCAGCTTTACTTTATTATATAAAAGATGTCATGGCCAAAGCGCCTATTAAAACTTGGAGAAGTTTAAATATAACGTGGTATGGGGGAGAACCCATGATTAACTCAGCAGCTATCGAAAAAATAACACCATTATTGCTTGAGGTATGTGAGCAAAATAATATGAGCTATAGTGCATCAATAATAACTAACGGGCTGTTACTTGATGAAAAGGGTTGGGATGTTCTTGTTCGGAACAAAGTAACCACAGCCCAGGTCACAATAGATGGGCCGGAAGAATTGCATAACGTAAAAAGGCCATTGAAAGTTAATAAAGGAGAAAATTATACTAAAATATTAAAGAATTTATCGAAAATTCCTGATGGTATTGTGGTAACGATAAGAATAAATGTAGATAAGAAAATAGCAGCCTCTTTGGGGCGATTTATGGATGACCTTTACGATTATGGTATATGGCCTCAGAAATACCAATCGTTTGATTTCAATGCTGCCTGGTTGCGCGACTATAATGAAATACATTCGGATGTAGTTTCCGAGTTCTTAACAAATGAAGAGTTTTTTGAAGTAAATGAATCTTTTAGAAGAGATAGGCTTTACCGATTTAATAGTTGGGCAGAGCAGGATAACCTGCCTAAAGCAAAACTAAAATGGCAGTTACCTTCTTTAGTGCAAGATTGTTCAACATGGGTATCTCCTTACAACATCGTAATAGACCCTGAAGGATATATCCAAAAATGTTGGGAAACAATTCATGATGAAAAAGAACATATAAAGCATCTTTTTGATGGGTTTGAGGTGTCGACCTATTCGAAGTACATGGAGTTTGATAAAACAAATCTTCATAATGATTGCAGGGTATGTCAGTACTTGCCAATTTGTGATAAGCTGCCGTGTGCGAAAGAAACCGTAAAACCAATTAAGCCACCTTGTACTTATTGGAAAGAGAAACTGCCTAGTTCGTTTAAAAATCAATATATTTTATCAAAACATCATCCTGAGATAATGACATTTCCTGTTTTAAATGCTCAGGTTAATACCGGCCATAGTCTTAAATAGGATCCTACTAAAATATTAATTGAAAGAATCTACTTCATAAATATTTGAATATCAATTATAATGATTTATTTATAGAGCAGTTAAAAAAGCAGGACAGTTTCCCTTAAATGGGGAGTTGGGTAATTTCTTCATTATGTTATTTTAATTCTCAATGATTCAATATTAATATACAATGTAATTTGACAATTGCGGGAAAGCTGAAAACCGAGAAAAGAGTAAGCACTAATTAAAAACAATTAAATTATGAAAAAGTTAAATCAAACTGCGTTCGAGGAGCAATTGAATGCGCCTAAACAACTCATCAAGCCTGTAAAAATTGAAGAAATGATTCAAAATGAAAAAGCTGTGGAAGCTCTTTGCGAATCTAGAAATACCTGCACTTTGGGTAGTAATGGTGGGATAGGATCTGATGATGATATTTTATTCTAATTTAGAATAAACAATTTTTATATAGGGATGTTCACTTTTATTGAATTATCCCTATATATAAGAGTTTGTAAAGATCAAGGTTACAAGTTCACATTTATAGTAAGACTTCTTCTGTAAAGAAGAGTAAACTTTAAAAGGTGTGGTTTGATATGCTGGCTATTAGCATGTCAATATTTTCAAATAAATCTATGTTGATTTCTTCATCGTCAAAATCGAAATCAAATTCGTCTTCGATGGATGTTATTAATTCCAGTGCTTGATTTGATTCACTTAAGATGATAGATAATTTCGCGTCGTATGAAATATCAATTGGCAAATTTGGTATGTTTTGAAGTATCTCATCGATTATTTGATGTAGTTTAGTTGTAATTATTTCTACTTCCATATTTTTGTTTTTAACTTGATAAGGCATCTTGTATTGCATTTAATATATAAGAGTCATTTTGTTTGTCCATAATATCGAGCACCGGGGCATTTAGTTTTATGCTGTAGTCATATCGTATCTTTTCGAATTCTTCAGGATTCATTAATTTCCAATTTGAGAGCGATTTGCGATCACCAATATTTTGGGAAAATTCTCTGATCCAAGGAGTCATAAAGTAAAATAATAATTTTGGTTTGCAATAGCTATTTACCACCTGGATAGTATCATTAATTAGTGATATGGAATCCATAGGGTTGATTGCACAGGCAATAACATCAGGCTGCACCCCCAGTAAGAAAAATAATGAAGATAAATCATTCCCGAAATCTTCGTTCATTGTCCTTGCCCTGGGAATTAAGCCTCCCTGGGTTCCGGTTAAAATTATATCAGAAGGAGTATAGTATTGAAGACATTTTAACAGAATTTTCAAGAATCTGCTCCAATCCGGTTCATTAAGTCCAACAGTACTTTTATGTCCATAGGGAAATGAATAATTAGCACCTAATAAAATACCTTGTGGTTCAGTGCTCAGATGTGTAACACGATAATTGCTGTTTGAAAGTATTCTTTTAATATTTAGCTGCGCACTAATTTTACCCTGTTTATTGCTTGTTCCAATTACAGCTAAAACGGGGGTTGTCAGACTTGGTAATACTTTGAAATCGTTAATCACATTGTTCATTTCGGGAGATACAGCTATAAATTTTATCTGACCTGTATATGAATGAAAATTTTCACTTTCTTTTTCTATGAATTCTTTTACGTCCCTATCCCAAATAATAAAGTTTTTATTTAGCTCAAGGCATTTCTTAATAAGTTTAATTCCAAAAAGGAGGTTTAAGTCCACTACCTGATCTAAAAAGTAACCAATTACAATAGTATCAAACCTTTTAAAGTTTATCATTGATAACTCTGCAACCCTTTGCTTACTATTACTAATTGAATTATTATTTATTGTTTTATTAAGTTTAATAGGGAAATCGATAAATGACTCAATATTACATGTGCTATGAGATAAATTTTCAACGACTGTATTTATTTCTTTTTCCGATATGGGAAATAGCGCTATGTTTTTTGCGAAATTTATACTCTGTGCTGACTTAAAGTTATCTTGGCCAATAAGATCAAGCTCAGTTTTTGATTTAGGAAGATAATTTGATGCTTTAGTTTGTTTGATATTCAAAAGCGGAAAAACGTCTGGATTACTGTTTTTCAGCACTAGTTTTTTAATACTTGAATTAACCAATGACGGGTTTTCACTCAATAATTTACCAAGATAACCACTAAAATGTGCAGTAGCTAAACTCGTTCCTGATGATATTTTAAACTTATTTCCTGGTACAGCAACCCGTTGCATAGTACCTTTTGCAAAGACGTTAATCTCCCCCTCTTGAAATTTATACTCAAACTTATTGGATACTAAGCCTGTTGATACGCCATAAACAGATTCGAAGTGTGCAGGGTAACAACTAAAGCCGGGGTAGTTATACGCGGCAGCAACGATTATTTTCTCTTCCTTGTAAGCACGTTGGCAAAGTCCATAAAGTCTTGAAGACGGCATATCTGTTGCAATACCCATGCTGATATTGATTATTCTTATATCATTTTGATTAAGTGCATATTCTATTCCTTCACAAAGAAGATCTTCGCTTATTCTATTTTTAAAAGATGAAAGCTTTATTACAAATATCCCAACTTCAGGAATTATTTTAGTTATTATAGCTGCAATTGAGGTTCCATGACCTGTATCGTCTTCAATGGAGCTTTGCATGTAATATGACTGATCTTCGGCTAAATGGATGTTGACACCTGATAATTCTGTCTTACTTAGTCTGTTATGATGTATATCTACACCCTGGTCAATTACAGCAACTTTAAACTTCATATGTCTTTGGCAATTTTATCAAAAATATAAATACCATGATAGGTTCATGTTCCGTATTTATGTAATATCTACCTGGAATACATATTACCCTTTGTCACGGTCTATCTCTAGTGTAAGCATTGAGGGAATGAATAATCTGCATTACATAGTACAAGAGATAAAAACTCAAAGAATTAATATTTTTTCGTAATAGAATCTAGGATAATCGTTTTGATTAAAGAAGTAAACACATAAAAACGGAAGAAAAAGGGTTATCCTAAACATTAGATTTGATATTGTTTTAATTGAAAATAATGTAAATTTCATGAAAAAAATCCCTATATATATTGTTGAAGAACACCACGAAGCTTTTTATGCATGGAATTATGGAATCCAAAATGGTGAATTACCTCCAAAAGATAACATCCTTTTACATATAGATGAACACTCAGATATGGGAGCATCGACTTTTAATTCATCTTTACATACACTTACTGATCTTAAGTCGATGTTAGATTTTACTTATAATGAATTACATATCGCAAATTTTATTCTGCCAACAATATATCGCGGTATGATTAATGAGATTTTTTGGGTTAAGCAAGATCACCAATATAATGAAAATAAAATCATTAATATGTATGTTAGAACATATAATAATGATGGGAAAAAACTTCTGATGGGTAAAAAAGAAGAGCTACATTATTCGGGAAATGCCGCGGATATTTTAGCCTTAGAATCCAAAATTAAATATTTTACTTACTTGAAAATCCGCCTTGCGCAGATAAATTTAGAAAGGGACTTTATATTAGATATCGATCTCGACTTTTTTTCTTGTACAGGGGATCCGAATAAATTGAAAGAAATCTATATTGAGATCTCAGAAAACGAATTTCAATCTTTTATAAATAACCCATATCATCGGCTAAAGTTTTTAGGGTTTAAAATTGTTGTGAAAAAAATTAAAGAATTATATTACTATGTTGTAAATGATTATAATGCAATCTACGAATCCAGTTTAAACGTTAGCCATGAGCTGATATTAACGAGGGTCGATGAATTAATTGACACCCTAATCAAACAAAAAGTAAAACCATTTTTGATAACTATTTGTAGATCCAGGTTTAGTGGGTTTACGCCAGCAGATAAGTGGGAGTTTATCGAAGAAAAGCTTGTTGAACGCCTTTCAGAGATATATGATGTTAATGTACTATCTATAAATGAGATAATAAATTATGAAAATGATTAGATTATATTATATACTACTTGTAATACTATCCTTGTTTATAAGTAATCCCGCAAAATCACAATGGAAACCTGCCCAATTTAAAGATTCAACAATCAATGTTATATATACATTGGCGCAAGATCAAAGTACAAAAAAAAAAATTCGTTTTTACTTTCCTGAGTATGTTGCATATTTTGGTTATGGGGCTTTAAATAAAGCTTATAATTTTGGAAAGATAGAAAGTTTATCTCGATCTATTTTACCACATAATAATGCATTTGCCTCCGCGGATATATTAATCTTTGAAAAAAAAATACCTAAGCAGCCTAAATTCAAAAAAGATACAACAATCCTAGGTATGAGGATATATTTAGAAAATATTCAGTCGTTCATTATCACTTATTACCGTCCAAAAGAGAAAATTTTTTACTCGAAAACAACTATCGTCGATCATCAGGGATTTCAGAAACCAGAAGACAGTTATATAAGCCAATGGGAGTCTTTGCCCTTTGTTAATGATAAGGGTGATGATAAGTTTGATTATATTTCAATACACTGTCAACCAATTTCTGCGAATAAGCCTTTTAAGTTTTTGGTCGGACAATTGCAGCTTCAAAATGTTGTAAAAAAAAATAAGATAATTCAAGACAAATATTTTCAAGGAATCCCGAATTTAGAACAAGATTCCAATACCCGAAATTATACATTTTTTACCGGGACAAATGAATTTATCTCTCATCCCGTAGACGGAATAGGAATGCATCTCATCCCAGGGTCTATGAATATCAGTAAAACTAATGAAATAACCAATGATACAGAAGTTGAACTCTTAAAGTCTCTCGTATTAAAAAGTATAAACTCTTATCCATTCTATAAAGAGAGAAAACTGTCCCGTGAGACTGTCCAAAAAGATATCATTAAATTGTTTTCTGAATATAGATATCATAAAGATTATTGCATTTTGCAGGATTCTCTATCGGAATACATAAGATTGAGATTTGATGACCCCCACTTTTCCTTCATTCAAAGTTCTGCATGTGAAATTAAAAAAAAATCTTCCCTCAAACAGGCTCCAATAAGAATTTACGAAATAGAAAACAGGTTTTATATAGTTGGAGTATTTGATAAGCTTTATAAAGACTTAAAGCCAGGATTAGAGGTTTTTAAAATAAATGCGAAACCAATCAATTATGTTTTAGATAGCATTTCAAATGAAGCTTTCGGTCGTTCCTATAGGAATCTAAGTGTCTACAAAAAAAATACTATTGCCTCAAGTTGTTTAAATCGTGCCAGCACAGATAGTTGTATTGTTGAATATAAAGATAGTATCTCGAACTTCAAGAATGTAAAGCTTGTTTATAACCGAGCATTACAAATTCCAGATAATTTCAAATCTAAGTCATTTGAAATAGTTTCTAAAAACTCTATTGGATATTTGAAAATATCAAGTTGGTCATCCGATGACATGATACAAATTTTCAATAACTGGAAGGAATTGTCCGAAAATAAGGTATTAATCATTGATCTTCGAGGAAACGGAGGCGGAGAGCTTTACCCCGCTTTACAACTTTTTTCTCTTTTTATAAATAGGCCAACGAATTATTTAAAACTCATGAATACTAGCGGAAATACTCAACAGTTGATTCTTAGACCCAATAAGCATTATCACCTGAAAGAGAAAAAAGTATTTATTCTTGCAGATTATTTAACCGCTTGTACATCAGAGTCATTTATACGTGCCATGAAAACTTTTAATGAAGACTGTAGATTGATTAGCTCCTCACCAACTTTTGGCACTTTTTCTTTTAAAAACACTATTAACCTGCCCTCTACCGCGATATTAAATACAAACTCGATTTATGGCAGGTTTATTTATAGGAATCCAACTGAGCAAATTGAATACCAAGGTATCAATCCTGATTATCTTGTGAAAATTGACAATATAAAAGATTTAAAGGTATATCACGATAAGGTGTTAAGGAAAGCATATGAATTGGCTTCTAATACCAATAATTTGTAGATAGCTGCGTTGATGTTAAACTAAGTAAATTTATCCATAAGATTAAAATGTGAATATATTGATTGATAAAGAAGTAATTGAGATATTTTATTAATTGTATTTATGCCTTTTTTTTAATAAAAAAAGTTTTAAAAAACCGAAAGGAAACATAGAGATAATGGGAAGAAAATTAATGATTTGTTCAAAAATTGAAAGCCCTTTCCTTAGATAATTATATTGCCCCAAATACCATGTCAAGATCCATTGATCTACATTTTTGTGAGTATCGTGAATATTTTCTTCTTTTAACCACCTAATATATTGCAAGCAGGCGGTTAGCTTTAGTATGTTATTTTTTTTTGAGTCTTTTTGCCCGGAAATATTATGTGAGCTCCAACGCCAGAATACTTTGGCATTATTAATAGTTCTAATATTAGAAAGTTTACTGCATTTTATCCAAAAAGAATCATCTGAACACCAGCCTAACGGAAAATCAATAAAACCATTTACCTCATCATACAAATCTCGTTGAAATATATACTCAATTACATAGCTTTCATTAATGTAATTAAGTTTTTGGTGTAAATATTCTACTGTATTGGTGTTTTTTTTTAAGAAATTTGCCCTTACTTCTTCCTGATTGTCTGTAAATTTAATCGAATTAAATCTATAGATTCGGATAAGTTCATTTTCATTTTCTAATTCTTTCTTAAACATTTCCACACAATTGCTCTCCATAATATCATCATCGCTAAAAAGCCATATCCATTTTTCACCATTAGTCATCTCGATGCATCTTTTCCAATGCTCAACTAAAGAGATGGAACCTAAGTTGTCATTAAAACGAACATATGTAATTGGCAAAACCTTTTGAAATTCAGACACAATCTTTTCTAAATCTTCAGGACTTGCATCATCACCTATATAAAGATTAAAAGATGTATTAGTTTGTTGGGTTATAGATAAAAGTGCTTGATTTAGATATACTGCTTTGTAAGCTGGGATTACTATAGCTAAAGAATAATTTGGCATGTTCACTTCGTTTTGAATCGGAAGATTGAATATATAAAAAAGTTGTCAGTACCATTAATGCTAACTAAATTAGAGATATTTGTTATTGTATAATTAGCTATAATTTCGATGTACAACTCGTTAATAATATAGTCTATTGCTTTTGCTTTTATCAGGAAAAATTTGAGCTATTTATAAGTTTCTATTGCCACCTCCAAGATCCAAGATGCATATGAGCGGCAAATCCGCCAAAATGGCAACTTACTTTATTGCATAGACTTTCGCAGATTTTGCCATTTTTTAAAACAACAATATCTGTGTACTTTTTTTTGTATTGGTGATATACATTTGTTAATAAGCCAGGTCCAGTTGTTTCTAATACATCATTTTCTGTGCAGACAAGAATAACTGATTTTTTGACCGCTGCGTTTAAAAAGTCAATCCAAAAAGGATGGCCTGGCTTGCTTCCAAACATATAATTTGCTATTCTTAAGCAATGAAAGTGATCTGATTCTAATAATTCATTAGGTGTAAAAGTTCTCTCTTCCCCTAAAACCAGGTTAAAGGTACATAGTTCATCCAATTTCTTTTTACAATTCATGTCCAAATCCAAATAGAATCCGCCATATAGAAAAACAATTAATATTCTAAAAAGATCTATTCTTTGAATATTCAAGGTATAATTAGTATATATATCTAAAAATTGCGGGAATTTTCTTTTTACAATTGACAGGGCATCCTTATCATCGTAGACTCTAATATTCCAAGAAGGGTGTAGTTCTTTGATTTTAGAGAAATATTGCTGATAATGATCAGGAATGATTTTACTCCTGTATAGCAGATGTATATTCTGTGGTATAGCCAATTAATAACAAATTGATTTAATAGTTTTGTTATTTTGAGAAGTCTTCATTGTTATATCAATCCAAGTGATATTCGATAATAATACGAAGAACAAATTCACCTAAAGTTAATAATACTTTTTAATATCAAGCATCGTAAAGTTTTTTTCTTGTTATTTTAAAAATTAAAATCCTTCGGGTTATTATTACAAATCAAATTCTTTCATAAACCATCTAATATATTAAACTTGACTTAGAACTTCTTTATAAAATATCTTAGATTACTAAGTAACACCTCCTATAAAACTTCATAAATAATTGCATTAAGTTATGTTTATATTTACGTAAGTCAATTACAGTCAAATGGTTGCAGAAAATAGTGAGCATGCAACGAAATATTAACTTAAAAGTCTTATTATTAAAATATATAGATTGGATTCGAGTCCCGTCCATTCCGAAATAAAAGCCTCAACTTGAAAAGTTGAGGCTTTTAGGTTTTCTGGAAACACAAAATTATCCGTTTTTTCCGTAAGAAAGACTAGCAGTTCTGTGAACACATTGTGAACGCTCGTCAATTATGCCTTAAATCCGTTGAAAAGCTAGTTAAGTCATTAATCAACCTGACTGTAATTGAGAGAATAAACAATTTTTTTGAGTAGTTTGCCTTAGAGCAATGGCCCAGTAAAAGGCAATGTAAATGGTAGATAGTGTTTACCTTTTTGCTGATTTTTTTTTCAACAGTTCTTCGTACGCCGGCCCCTGACCTTTTTCCGTACTATTAGCAATCTTTATTCCAGCTTTCTCAAACTCACTGATTAATCTTTTATCGAAATCTGCGATGTATGATGCAAATGATAAAGAATCTTTTTGTTCAGGAATTGTTTTAAAAGGAATATGAGGTTCTTTAAACCTGTGCAAAATGGCTTTAGTACTATCGTTTCCTTCCAAAAGAACAGAGTCACCGTAGTTTGTAATCTTGGCTACATAATCCTTGGTAGGGTATTTTAAGGAATCATTTTCTATTTTATAAGGAAGTTTGAACCGGCCAACTTTCTGATTATAGAAAACTACATTTTGCGAATCAATATCAAATTCGCTATATCCATTTGCTGTGGAAAACCGATGCCATTTTCCGATCAGTGATTTTTTATTTCCATCTATATTTTTAGGGTTTGACGAATCGCAGGCGGCGAGGATAAAAATGAAAAAAGCAAGGAAATAAAGTATGGATCTCATGGTAACTAATTGTTAAATAATATTAAAAGCATTTTTGATCCAGGTAAGTGATCAGAATTACCTGCAGTACATACTGCCCGGCAATAGCCAGGCAGTATGGGGTTGTGACCTTTTAAACAAATGTTTACTGTGCCCAAATGGTACAGTTGATATTGCCATTCGTATTAGAGCCCCATGTTTCTGAAACCATAATTGCAGGAATATTTAACTGACCAAGCGTATATCCGTAACTTTGCCATTTGTTGTAATGGTTAGCAAAAGTAATAACGTGATTTTGTCCGGTAGAAGTTTTTGTAACCCTTGAACTATAAATCTGTCTGAAACCGTCACCACCGTCGATATTTTTACCTGTCATCCATCGGGTCCATACGTTATAAGCTGCACCATCGGAGTTAAATGTCCCCAGGAAAGTACCGGTATGAGGTGAAACCGAACCCCAGGTTTCATTCACATAATACTCATAATAAGGGCTTCTGCTCCATCCGTACCAGCCAAAAGTACCACCTCCGGAGTTTGAATAAGTGCTCAGGTTATAGCCTATTTTATAGGTTTTTGACCCTACAGAATAACCTTTACCGCAAGTAAAATTACCATTAAACCCGTTCCAGTTAATGCTGTAATTTCCGGCGGCACCATTGGCATAATTGACTGTGCCGGTTGCGCCGTCACTCTTCCAAAGCGACCAAAAGAAGCCGTTATGTGTACCCGATTGGTAGGTTTCTACCGTTGCGCCTGGTTTGGTAGAAGCTGTAACTGGCACTGGAGCCATCTTTTCGTCTTTTTTACAGCCTGTTAAACATGTAGCGCTTGCAAACACCAAGGTTGCAGCCACAACAAAAGTAACCTTCCTGGTTACACTTGTCAGTGAGTTTTGTTTTTTCATATAATGATATTGGTTAGGGAAGCAAAGTAAATGTATTTAGGCCTGATGGATGACTAATAATCAACAAATTTGTAATACAAATGTTCATACTTCGTTTGTCTTCTTTGTTTTATAGTACTGTGGCTGTGTTGTCTTGCCGTACTTGTCATTGATACAAAGCAGATGTGAGCGTAAAATGATAAAAAAGTAGCTGCGCTTTTCAAAACCGTTGGTTATAGACCTGAGTTCGATTAATGTTTAAAAATTAATGTACTTTATTAGGCCGAATTAGCTAGCCGTTTCGTCATGCTGATCCGATAGCTATCGGATTTATTTCAGCATCTTTCCCATTAAACCGCAATGCTATAAAGACCCTTGAAACAAGTTCAGGGTGACGACCGTTTGTAAGGCGTCAAATAACCCAAATTAAAGCACATTATTAATCGAACTTAGGTTAAAGGGAAGATTAGCACAAAAGACCAGGTAAGATCGATGAAGATCTTAAATTTATACGTGCAAAAAAAGCCGTACCAAGGTTATGGATACAGCTTAATTACAAAATTTACTCCGAGAAATAATTTTAATCCAGCAATGTCCAGGTTTTTCTGGCTTGTACCTGTTGTACAACCTGCTGTTCGGCAACCACAATATTTTCCTTGCGTTGCCCGATATATTCTAAACCACTCAATTTATTCCAGAGGGCTACCAACACATTCATAAATTCGTTGGCCATTACCATGCTGTTGTTAATCTGTTTATGATCGTAAACCAATTCGATGGTTTTAGCTAAAAGCTCTTCAAAGTTTCCTGGAGTTACATCTTTCCACTCGTAAAAATATTTAAGTAGCTCTTCCCGTTCACGCGGATCAATCAGTTTTATGGCTGTAAAAAAGATATGTGCCAAACTAGAAAAGTAACCTGCTAAAACAACAGGCGATTCGCGATGTGCAATATTTCGGTATTCGTAAAATAAACCTGCAATATAATCTACAATCTTTTCAGAAATCAGACGGATATTCTTGCCAAGAGGAGTAATGTTATCGCGGCCTGCTGTTTTATCAATAATCTTAAATGCGGCTAATTGTAAATCATTCAATAAAACACTGAATGACTCATAATATCTGATTAACGCCGGATGGCTTGTTATGGTTGAGCTGGGCGGGATATAATTATTGTTGATCGATAATCTGCCGTTCTCATAATAAACCTGTCCAATTGTTAGAAAATAGCTGTCTGCTGTTTGCGAACTCACTTCACTTTCTGGTAAAACAGCTATAGAATAGCTTTTAGTTAGTTCAGGGTAGCGAATCGGGCTTTCTTCAGGATTTGGTGTGCCAGCGGGCGCCCGGTTAAACGGACTCACTACCAATAAAATAACGTAGTTACGCGGCTCCGACTGCCCAAAATAGTGGTTGTGTACCAGCGTATCCATATTATCTGACTGTACAATATCAATGTGGCAACCTTCAGGTGTAATGGCATTACAATACCTTACCCTCACCTCGATATGGTTAGTTGCTTTTTCGATAATTTCGATATCATGCGAACTTTTATAACCCGCAAAAGGGGGTAAAAACCCGTAATTGCTATTGTTTAAATGTAGAGAGGCGGCATCGCGTACAAAGTCCTGCAGGTAGAGATCACTCAAGGTGAAATGATCACTGGAGAGCTTCATGCCATTAATCCAGTTAATGGATTTATATTTTAGCGGCTTTATCATGGTAGATGTTTTTAATTATAGATTAGATAAAGATAGCACTTTCTCCAACTTCATTTGGTTTGTTAATATTTTCAGATACCCGTTTAGCGTAAATCGTCATTTTTTCGGTAATGCCGTTTTCAATAATATCCAGATCGGGATCAATAAAGATATTCCGTTTAAAGAAGGAAGTTTTAATAAAGAAAATCCATTTATAATTTTCCATATCGTCACTCCTGAATTCCACCGGACTTTTGGCAAACTTTAAATTATAATCATCGATAAACTTGTGGAACCAGATACCGAAGTTCATGTTTTCTACCGCTTTTACCTTTACTTTCAAAGGCTCCGGATCACTGCTTTTTTTATAAAGCTCAAGCTCCAATACCAATAAGCGGTTAAAGTCTACATGGTCCATGTTAATATCCAGTGGCGTATCAGGATATCTCCAGATTTTGTAAATTTCTGATGGAATCTCCAATAAGGAAACATAAGCCCACCAAAAAATAAGTGGAACAAAGAAACAGGCAATACTGCCCGCACCGAACCACCCAAAGTTTACTGCACTTAACCAGTTAAAGGCCAGTTGAAATAAATAAACAGATAAAATGGTCGAAATTAATGTGGCAAAAAAGATAAAAACTTTACGCTCCAGCATATCCTTCGGGTAGTATTTGGTTAACAGGTAAACGAAAACCGTTCCCATTAAAAGGTAAAAGATACAGCAGATAATGTAACCCCAGGGCATAAAATTAAAGTTTAGAAAGCCTAAAAAACCCGGGATGGCCAAAATAATGCCAATTAACAGAACACTTACGATGAGTCGTTTGTTGTTGAGAAACTGGTTCTTCTTGTTAATGATAGAAAGCACCGCTGTTGATACCATGAAAATCAGCGGGAATAAGAGAAAGCGGATAAAAAATGATTGAACGTCCATTAAATTTTTATAGATGTGATGTACTACAAATATAGTATCTTAGTATTTGATTATAATTGTTATTTTTTTGATAATTAAAATTTAACCTATAACAAAAATGAAGCCTTAAAGTTTAATGAAAAAAGAAACTTTGATTAATAACGAACTATTTACAGATTATAAGGCCGTTGCCCACGCTGCCGACCTGATAGAACGTAAGGTGGTTGATGCCGATCGGATCGAAATTATCCCATTGGGACCTGATAAACGTGCATTTGCAAAAGATATTGAGGTTGCCACGACCTATTATTCTGAAAAAAGAAGGCACGAACGCATTCGTATTAGTACCAACCGCGAAGGCTTGTATGATATGCTCCCCGAAGGGCTTTTTCACCGTCCGCCAACCGGTAGTGCAGGCATGGACGAGGAATCGATGATTAAAGACATCAGAGACAGGAGGGAGGAAGAAAAAGAGGCCAGGTTATTTTTTACGCCTTTTGATGCCGAGATCAATTATGTAAGGATCATGACCGAGCTATATGAGAATATGCTCGATAAAAAAACAACGTATTCCGATTTAAGTCAGATTTTTGAATTTGGCTGGGATGAATTTACTCTGCTCAATAAAGAGCAAAGTATTATCTGGATGCACCTGCTGCCCGAAATCCAACAGAAAAGAAACAATATTGATTTTGTATCGAAGGTGCTAACTGCATTATTTAACCTGCCCCTTACTATTGTGGATGCCACTGCGAATATTGCCCCGGTAAAAATTGCAGAAGGAATGCAGATGCAGTTGGGCGGGAGTGCGCTGGGTATCGATACCATCATAGGCGATAGTTTTATGCCCGAAAATGAAGCGTATAACATTAATATCGGCCCTACTTTTCCACAGGAGTTGATTAAATTTATCCCCGGACAGAAAAACAGGGCCATTTTGGATATGGCTATCAGTTATTTGATGCCTGTTGATGCCGAAGTAAATGTAGAGCTCCTTACCGCACCCGATTATCAGGAAACAGTATTGAGCGAGGGTGGTGAAAGTGCTTATTTGGGTTATACGGTTTATCTTTAAATAATAATGGCCTGCGGAAAAACCGAAGGAGGTTGCCCTTGCGAGGCATCAAACAATTCTACATGATCAATACTTTCGTAATATTATCGGGCAGAGTGCAAGGAAATTAAGAACCACAATTGCTCAGCTTAGCTAAATCTGTCTATATAGATCTCTTCGCTTTGCTGCGGTCGAGAGGACGACTTTTGTATTAGAAAAGATTATACCCACATCAAAAACTTAAACCGCCCTATACATCGTCGGCTTCAACAGCAAGCGGTAATGTATATTCATGGTGCTTCTTAAATTTAATTTTGCCAATGTCAAGCTCAACAGTTCTTCCCAGTCCTGTGTGCTCAGGTTCAGCTGATCTGCGGGCTCAATTAGAATATCAGTAGTTTTAATAAAACCTGCATTCGGTTTATTGTCCATAATCAAACCTTTGGCAAGTGTAATGCCCTTTAACTTATTGCCCAGTTCGTAACGGCAAAAATTGATTACATCGGCTTTCGTAATAATCCGGTCGGCAGTGGTTAAGCCATATTTATAAGCCTGCACCCGGTTGGTGGAATTCAACCGTGACCGGCCGCCTTTTGTTTGGCTTAATAAAAAGATACTTTCAGCATTTACTCTATTGTTATCGTATACCACTAAACGGCTACCGGAATTGATGTGGTTGGCCTCTTCGGCCTGGGTAACCCAGATATCCAGAAATAAAATATCCGCATCATCAATCGGTTTTAATACAATATAGCTTGGCAACTCTTTAATATCTTTCAGCGCCGAACGGCTTTTTTGTTCAATCAGGGCAATATTCTGCTCCAGGTTTTTAAGGATTGTACTTAAAAAATCAGGTCCATAAGCTGTAAAAGCTGCTTTTTCATCACGTAAAAGCTCAAAAAGATAATCAACCAGTTCTTTTGCATTCCTGGTATCAAAACGCTCCGTTCCTCCATAGCGGATCGAAAAAGAGCCATCGCCTTTTTCATTCTCGTTGGTGTAGGGAATTTCGTTATAACTTTTCCCTTTATTATCCTTCAGGTTTTCTACCGCGAGCATCTGGTCCAGCGATTCCGTTTTAATCGGGATAATATTTTTCATCGTTTTAAGCCGGTGTTTAATCTGGCTTAACCGTTTATTAACTACCGGGAACGCGTTGATATAAATATGAAGCTCGTTCAGCATTTCCTGGTTTATCGCTGCCGGAAAAATTACTTTAAGCCATTTTACCGAATTATCGATCTGGTTTAAAACCGCTGGCTGAAACAGGTTGGAAAACGCTGGAGGGAGTTCCCCGCTTTCGTCGATATTGAAATCGTTAAGATCGCCCAGGGTAATAAACCTATTGCTGTAAAACTGTAAAACATCTGCTTTAATCAGATTAAGCAATTGCTTATGATGAAAAGGTGCCTGTACCTTACCCGTTAAAGGCTCGTCCATAAAACGTTCAGTATAGGCCGCGAGTTCGTTGTTTTTGTAGAACCATTTTCCCAGCGAGAGCAGATCATAAGTGTTTTCAGGTACCGAATAATTTTTCCAGTCGAAAAATAAGTTCAGTTTATTAAAATCCATCCAGTCTTTAATTCCACTAAAACCGATATACATCGTGTTTTTCTCTACCGAAGTACCGGGAAGTGTATTGTGAACGGGCTGTTTACCCAATTGTTCTACATTAAACAGGGTATTTCCGGTAACAATATATTTTATAGATGCATTATTTACTTTTACGGTATGCAGCGGACTAAAAAAAATATCGGTTTTTTTTGCCTTATCGTTTTCCTGAGGAATGTTTTTCTTAAATGCAAACTGCGAATAAGGTGAAAGATAATCCTGCTGCTCAATCGGTCTGGCATGCATAATGGCATGGGCAGGTAACGAAGAAGTTAAATGATCGGGGGCTAAAATGCGGCTGATCTTATCAAAAATCCTGTTCTCTAAATTTTTAACATCATTGGCAACATTAAAAAGCTCGTTGCTTAAGGCTTCAATAATCAGCTTAACCAGCGGATCGAAGTCGTTACTGTCTTTAACATTCCAAAAATCTTCGGCATTTTTTAAAATTCTATTGCGGATTTCATCTTTCGATGAGTAAAAAACTGGTTTCATGTGTAGGATATTTGGGGCGTTTTAGATTAGGTAGATAGCGGGCTGAGGAATAATGCGGTATTGAAAAAATATTTTTCGCCTGTGGTTTTTATCAGTGCCCGGACACTAATATCAACCTTTTTTTTGATCTCTGTTATCTTACGCAAAGGATATACATTTTCTACTTCCGTAATGCGCACTTCAACCGAAGTATTATAGATCCTGAACTCATAATCGGTAATGGATTTAAGCAACGATTTGCGGAATTTTTCCTCCCAGAGGCTTTCACTCACGATTAATTCGAAATCAAGGTCCCATATCTCACAGCCAAAATCGTTGCGGAACCGGTGCTCCCCATACCGTGTGAAAATGATCAGTTCGATATGGTGCGAAATCGATCTTCCAAGGTCAGTTGGCTGAAGCCCAGTACCTGAGAAAAGAGACTTAAATCTGAAGGGTTTGTTGTAAAAATTTTCAGACATAAAGGGTTTGGCTTAAAGTTTGCTAAAAGTAAAATAAATAAAATCGTTTTTATTATCAAACAACAAATATTAAAAATTGTTATAGACAATGTTAATTTGAAAAGGTTGAGTGATTTAAGGTGAAAGAGATGTCAGATTAATGTGAAAATTAATGCTATGTGAAAACTATTTAATGCTCTATGAAACCCATCAATGCCATCGAAATCAGAACTTCTTATACGAGGTTCATTCTCAACTTTGTATTTCTAACGCTTTTCTCCATTCTCTGTATCTATCTCTTTTTTGCCGCATCAGACTATGAATATACTCTGCTTGATAAAAAGGTAAAGGAAAGCGATAAACTATCTTACCTAAGGAAAGATATCAATACAAATTTTGACCTTATTCAGGTCCGTTTTAAAGAACTTGCTCAATATCGCGATTATAATGCAAATGAAATGAGCAAGCAAAGTATCCTGCTTAGTGATATTCAGAGCGCTAATAATAAGATAAAAGAATTAATTTCTAAAAAAACAGAACCAAGTCCAAGTTTTGATCTGTACGGAAAACTAAACAATAATGTTGGTGCAATGGCCGATTTACAAGATTCGCTTTTCCAATCAAGGAGTGATATACAGCGGTACAAAGAACGTATAAACGAGTGCCAAAAGGCAAATCAATCTGCAGCGCAAAAAATTAGAAACGGTCGGTACGGCAAGTAATTAAAACATCATGATTAAAATAAGCATAAAAGAAAGACGTGAACAATTCTTGTTTTTTACAGCATTGTTCGTTTTCACTGTTGGGCTTTTGAGCTTTGGGATTTTTTATAGCGATAAGTCGAAGTACGAAATTTCTAAAACAGAATTGGAAGTTAAGATTAACGAGAACGAAGCATTCGAAAATATGGTGAAAGAAACCATGCCAACTATTGATACTACGTTTAAACAGATCACACGTTATAACCCAAATGTGCAGGCCGTTTTTTTAAAGAACGATATCCAGCTTTCATTAGGTTCAATCAAAGCTGCGTTTGACCGCAAGGCATCAGATTCACGCTATAAAATCTTTGTTCACACTGCACAGTTATACGATAGATTATTTTACGATAGACAAGAACAAAACAGAAATATTTCAGATATTGAGCTGCATAAAAGACAGTTAGATGATTGTATTACCAACAGACGGCAATTACAGCAAACAATATCTGCAAGATAAAATACCAAACAACCTATAAAAAACGCTACCTATGTCTGACACAAACACCAAGCAAGTTAATTCAAATTCGCAAGGCTATGTTATTCTCTACATCCTGCTGGCTGTACTGCTCTTAACAGGTCTGATCTTTTTATTTAAAAGTTCATTGTTCGAAAAAAGGACAATTGATGCGAGGATCCTTAAGGATGAAATTTATTTAAACGAAGATTTAGTTTTTACCGATAATACCCCAAAGGCCTCAAAATGGTTATGGGAATTTGGTAATGGCGAAAAGGCCACAACAAAAACAGGTTCGTACCACTACACCAAACCCGACACCTACATTGTGCGCTTAACTGTTGATGGGGAACTCCGCCAGGAATTTCCGGTTACAGTACGTGATACCGTTCATACGGCGGCTGTAGATAGTGTGCTAACCATTAGTGGCCCTACCGCTGGTTTGGTTAACGAAGAGATCAGGCTTGAGGGTGATGGAGAAGGAAAAGACTTCGAATGGTCGTTCGGTGAAACCGGCCGTGTGGATGTAAAAGGAAAAACGGCTTTGTACACTTACCGCACACCAGGGAAATATGTAGTTCGCCTTCGGTCGGATAAAGCCCGTAAGCCCGCTTTTTTAACCATTTTAATTACTGATCCAAATGCCGAAATAGTAGATGACCTGGTTGCTCCTGGGGATGGAGAACGTAAAACCATTGATGATATCAGAGCACGACTTCAAGCCATTGCCAACGGAGCTGATTTTAACGCAAATTATTACTATCTCATTAACAAATACATGTGCAACAACGAAAAAGTAACTGTAAATGTAGAAATGAATGGTAAGAAAAAACAGACTGATATTTATTCGTATTGTATGGGCCTGACTTTTGGAGGAGAAATAGCGGTGGATGAAGCGCAATTGACCATTAAGCCCAACTCTACCTGTGCCAGTTTATTAAATATTAAACAACACTCAGGAACGGCCCAGCCTGAAGCAACAGCAACTACTGATGCTCCGGCAAAAACAAAATAGATTAACATCTTAACCTAATTTTAAGCTCATCTACAAAGAATATGAAAAAATATTATGCCTTAACCATCCTGTTTTTAGGAATATCGTTTGCCTATGCACAATCACCGGCATCCTTTGGCAAAAAAGTAAAATACATGCCTAAATCATACGAAAGGCCAGCTGAAACGATAAATGTTAACGAGAACACCCGCAGCAGCAGTTTGCCGTGGATTGTTTTTTCCGATCGTGAAGATAATTATACAACAACAGCACCGGGTGGAAGCCTGATTATGAAAAAAATCAGCTTTATGGAACCTTTTTATGTTTCAAAAGAGCAAAATGGCTATCTGAAACTGATCAAGTATAAAGCGGGAATGATCAGGGGAAGAAAAATTAATGATAAAAAAAGCGCCATCAGTTACGGGTGGATTGCCAAATCCAAACTACTTTTATGGCAACGTGCGTTCTCTAACCAAAAAACGGGTTACGCTGAAAAGGCCATTGGTATAGTTAACGGAAAAAATGCGTTAACCGAGCCGAAATTCTATTTCGATACTACCGATTCAATTTTGGTTTACAACACGCCTGAACTTAAAGACAGACGCACCAAGGTGAGATTGCATGAAATTGCCTACATCTATAAAAAATCGGAAGACGGCAAAAAATACCTGATCGGTTCTGACGATCAGCTGGTTGCAGATACAGCCTTAAAAAGTATTTATGGATGGGTTTCTGCCGAGGCTATACATAGCTGGGGAGATCGTTTGTACATCACCTCCGTTAAACCAGGCGACTATGATACGGATGATTCAACCGCACTAGCCATTAAAAATGGCCTTGATAAAGGAACAAATTTCGTAATAGATCCTTTATTGTCAAGAGAAAACCTGATTCTGCGTAGTGTGCCTGTTGTTTCAAATGATGATGGCGGCAACATGGTAGGTATTGCTGCAGATGTTTACAACAAAAAAGACAATAAACTATTAACTATTAATGGTTCTTCACTTTCCTATCAGGATTACCTGAAGCTGCGCAAAAATAAAACAAAAGTAAATGTTGTGTTCGTAGTGGATGGCGGAAGCCCAATGACTAAGTATTTCTCCGGAATGACCAATACTATTGCGTCTTTCGAAAATATTATGGGCGATTTTGGTAAAGGAACCAAAGTAAACTTTGGCGGTGTAGTGTACCGTGGTGAAAACGGATGTGGACAACAGGGTATTTTTGTTAGCCCGATCCAGGACGATTACAGGAAATTGATGACATTTTTATCAAACCAGGCAAAAAATACCATGAGGTGTAATGGCGAGATTTCGGAAGAACCCGTTTTTAGCGCGTTAAAAGCAGGAATAAACTTATTTAAAGCGAAAAAGAACGAAACCAACTTAATTATATTGGTGGGTAGTACCGGAAATTCAGGTGGAACGAACAATTATCTGATTAATGAGTTGAGCGAACAGGTTGCCCTTGCAGATGCCCGCATTTTAGCTTTACAGGTGTACAGTGATTTTAACCAGTCGTTTAACGATTTTGTTATCCAATCGCGCAAACTCGTTTCGGAGTCTGCTATCCGTTCTGCAGAATACAGAAAAAATACTATGGTAAAAGGTGAAGGATTAAAAAGTTTTCAGCCTTATAATACAAGTTTACAGGATTCTATTTCTTATTATTTAGATTATCCTAAAAACAGTTTAATCCAGGGTGGTGTGGTTTTCCCGACCAAAGGATCAGTAAATTCAAACCAGAGTATGACGATCGCCCTGCGCCGTTTTGTAAAAGAAACCAATTCAGATATCTATAATCAGATCAGCTCGTTGGATAGCGCCTTCCGCTTAACCGGTATATCGCGTAAAAACCTATCTGCTGAGGTGGAAGCTTTATTGCCAGAACCTGTTGGTGCAGAAGTAGCAGACCGCATGCCGCATAACGCTTTTAAATATTACACTACTGCTAACTTATCTGCTGATGTGGTAAAAAATAACCGTTCCAATTTACAATATGCCATTGTATTAAATAATATGGAGTACAAGCAGATTGTAGATGTATTTTCGATTATGCTGGGGCAAAACCTCCAGGCCGATCAATCTTCTTTTAGAAGGAAGCTGGTTAAAAACTACGTAAGAATGCCTAAACAGTTTTTGGGTATGAAAATGCCATCAAGTGATATCAAGGCAATGACTTTAAGTAACTACATTAAGCTGGTTACGGGTTTGCCTTTAAACAATGAGTTTTTAGCCAAATACAAGGTAAGTGATTTAAAGAATACCTCTAAAATGCCGCTGGAAGAGTTTGAAACTTACATTAAATTATTAAACCAGTCCGTTCAGCAGATTAAAAGAGCTACACAGATTGAACAACAGTTTATTTCAAACGGCAAAATATACTATTACATTACTGAAGATAATTTTAACCCGGCAGTATTGCCTACAACCAACTAAAGGCTATGGCAGTTACAAACTTAAGCGAATCGGTAAAAACAGCGTTGCACATTGCACAGTCGCTGGCAAAAGAATACAGGAACGAAGTGTTTTCTGCAGCTCATTTGCTCAAAGGATTAATGCATAAAGATGTTGGATTAAGATCATTTATTACTTCCATTGGGAAGGATGAGGAATACATTAGCGAGTGGGCTGAAGTTCGGATTGATGAGCAGCCGAAATCAGCAGGTCTTAGCGATACCGTTAACGGTGCACCAGAAATTGCAGTAATTTTCGAAGAATCGGATAATGTACGTATTAAGCTGGGACTTGATTTAATTACACCGGTTTGTGTGTTAACCGCACTTGCAAAACCAGGTATCGGTTTTCAGCCTGATCAGTTAAAATCTTTTCCGATTAAGGAACGCGAAATTTTGGATCTCTATGTAAATGATGAAGAAATTTCGAGGGTAGTTTCGCCAGATAAAACAACCGCTGGTGCTGAAAATAAAAGTACAGGCAATGCGCTGTATAAATATTGCATAGATCGCTTACAACTAGTTCGGGATGGTAAAACAGACCCCATCATTGGCCGCGATAAAGAAACAAGGCAAATGATGGAAATTCTTTGCCGCAGAACTAAGCCAAATGTAATTCTTACCGGCGATGCCGGCGTGGGCAAAACAGCTTTGGTAGATGGCTTTGCTATTGATATTGTGAATCAGAACGTTCCTGAAAGTTTAAAGCCAGTTCAGCTTTTCGAATTGGACTTAGGCTCGTTAATCGCGGGTGCATCTTACAAAGGAGAAATCGAAGACCGTTTAAAAAACATCATCAAAGAAATAAAACAGTTTGAAAAAGCGGTGCTCTTTATTGATGAAATCCATACTTTGTTAGATAGCAAAGGCCCATTAGGTGCTGGTATTGGCAATTTATTGAAACCAGAACTTGCGCGTGGTGAAATAACGGTAATTGGTGCCACAACTATTGATGAATACCGTAAGATTATTGAGCCGGAACAGGCTTTTAGCAGGCGTTTTGAAGTGCTTCAGGTAAATGAGCCGAATGAAGAGAGCACCATTAAAATGTTGCAGAAACTGGCTGTAAAATACGAAGAACACCATACTCTAAGCATTGAACCCGATGCTTTGGGCGAATGTGTACGCCTCGCCAAACGTTATATGAAAGATAGAAGGCTCCCTGATTCAGCTTTTGATCTGTTAGACAGGACTATGGCGGCGATGAAAATGATGAATGATACCTCTGACCAGGTAATTGATAGTTTGGAAACAGAGCTGGAAACACTGAATGCAAACCAGGAACAATCAGAAGCTGATCAATTTGCAGATTATAAATGGCTTTTTTCATTACTTCAGAATAAATTAAGTCCGGTTTTATTAGGAAGGTTAACCGATGAGACACAGACTGATGCTTTCGAGACCGCAGATGAATACCAGGGTTATATCAATAGCAGCCTTCAGGAATTAAAAAAATATGCTGCGGAAAAAAGCGATCGCATAACCAAACAGGATATTGCTTCTATAGTGGCCTATAAAACAGGCATACCTATGGGTAAATTGCAAGCCGGTGAAAAAGAAAAATTGCTCAATATGGAGCAATACCTTAAAAAGCGTGTGGTAGGACAGGACCAGGCTTTAAAAGCTGTTTCTGACGCCATATTGGAATCGCGTAGCGGACTAAATAAAAAAGGGCAGCCCATCGGATCGTTCTTTTTATTAGGGCCAACCGGAACGGGAAAAACCGAATTGGCTAAATCAATTGCCGAATTCCTGTTTAACGATGAAAAGGCGATGATCAGGTTTGATATGTCCGAATTTAAAGAAGAGCACAGTGCCGCCCTGCTTTACGGTGCTCCTCCGGGATATGTAGGTTACGAAGAAGGTGGCTTGTTGGTGAATAAAATCAGGCAGCAGCCATATTCTGTACTATTGTTTGATGAAATTGAAAAAGCACACCCTTCGGTTTTCGACACCTTTCTGCAAATTTTGGATGAAGGCCACATGCACGACCGCTTGGGTAAGGAAGGTGATTTTAGCAATTCCTTAATACTTTTCACCTCGAACATCGGTAGCGAATGGATTGCCGAACAGATTGGAAAAGGTGTTATTCCTGCTTCTAACCAATTGATGGAGGTAATGGCCGGACATTTCCGCCCTGAGTTTTTAGCCCGGATTTCTGAAATTGTTCCATTTGCACCTATTAACGAAAGCAATGTGGTGCGTATTTTTGAAATTCAGCTGAGTAGTTTGGTGCAATCGCTTAACAAAATGGGTATTGAGTTCGAAATTGCAGAAGATGCCAAAAAAATGATCGCCTTGGATGGTTTTACACCAAAATATGGTGCTAGACAGTTATCGGCTGTTATCCGGAATCTTTTACGTCGCCCAATCTCAAAATACATCATTTCGGGCGAGCTGAAAAAAGGCTCGAGGATTGTAGTAAGCAAGCATCCCGAAGAAGATAAACTCCAATGGGATATTATTCAGCCAGAAGTCGTTACATTAGAACAAAAATTGAGTTAAAACGTTAACTATTATATTATTAAAACAAATTAATCGTAAACCTAAATCTACATACTATGTTTAATTATGAAATTGGTGGAAACGAGCGGAAAATTGACACCTCAGAAGCTTTCGCAGAAATTGCCCACAACAAAACACTTTTTGTACAAAAACTTACAGATAACGATCCGATAAAACCTGAAAAAGTTGAAGGATTAAAAACGGTAAAGGATGTATTCCAACATTATAAACCAAATGTAAAGGTTGCTTTCGAAAAGCAGGATGGATCTACCGTTGGCGAAACCCTAAACTTTAACGATCTGGGCGATTTTGGTGTGAAAAACATCATCAACCAAAGTAACTACCTCACCAATGTGAATATTGAGAAAGAAATGTCGCTTAATGTAATTAAACAATTAAAATCGAACAAAACCTTAAAGGCTACACTTGATGATGAAGAAACTAAATCGGCCTTCATCAATGCTTTAAAGAACTTTGTTGATGAATTGGAGCAGAATAAATAATCTAAACGCTGAAAAAACATGTCAAACCCTCAAGAATTAAAAGCAGACCAAAATACGTCCGAAGCAGGTTTTAAACCGGCAGAGAGCAAAACGATAGAAAAAACATCACTAAAGGATAACTTAGAAAAACTGGCCAGGGTTGGCGGTTTTGATTTGTTAGAAGCGACAGTTGATGGCCTTCAGAATTTAAATCCTGAAAGAAAAGCACGGAAGCAGATTTTTTTAACCGGCGATGAAAAGAAGAAAGAGCGCGAAGAACTGAAAAAGAAAATTCAGCTTTGGATAGATGTGCTTGAGTCTTCTACCTCTGTGGCTGATATGGTTGAAAAAAGTACAGAAAAACTTAATGCTGCAGAAGAAAACTTAAATAAAAATATTGGTACAGCGCTGGAAAGCACCAGAGAACTGGAGCAGGCTTACCGTTCTGTGCATTTGTTCTATAAAAATACCGAATCTGACAAACTTAAAAATGTAGTGCTCTTAAATGCATCGATGGATCAGATCAAAGATCTTGATAATCCTCGTTTTATAGATTATGTAGATGATGAATTAAAACAGAATTACGACCGTTTGGATCTCCGTAATAACTATTCGTTAATGGTGGTGCCGGGTTACATGGGCTCTAATAAAGTGGTAGAAAGATGGGGTAAGATTGCGCATAACAACAAAGCGATGTTGGTAACTGATTTTGCAGATCTTGATCAGCCAGATGATGTACTTGATTTATTTACAGCAGCTAACTTTACAGGAGCTGATGCCTTTAGATCGAACGTAATTATGACCTGTAACTGGCTTGTTGGCCGCGGTAAGGTTGCCGAAGTAGGTGAGGAGGATGATTTAACTGTACCTGGATCAGCTGCACTTGCAGGTAAAATGTACTATACCTTAATGTCGCAGGTTACTGCAGGTAAAAAACATGGTGCCATAAATGAGGTAGATGGCGTAAAATTTGATTTAAAGAAAAGTGAAATCTCTCATTTGGAGAGAGTAGGCCTGGTACCAATGGTTAACGAATATGGTAAAGTAATGGCTTTTTCTGCCAAAACCTTATTTAATGGTGATAACATCGGTTTACAGACCTATTCTGTTGTACGTGTATTCGATTACATTACCAAAGTATTATTCGATTTCCTGAACAGAAGGGCATTCGAAAACTGGACTTCTAAAACAGAGCAGGATTTACGCGGCCAGATTGTGAAATTCTTAGATGGTATCCAGGGTGCTGACCGTTTGATCGAAAGATTTAAGATCATGCGTTTCGAAAGAGATGAGCAACAAAAAGACAGAATCCACCTGGATATACACATTACGCCATATTTTCCGGCCAAAAGTTTTGTAGTAAAACTGGATGGACATAAAGGTGAAGATGAAAGTACCACATGGAGTTCAGAGTATAATCAGCAATAGTTTTTGATAGCTGAAAATAAAAACCCAACCATAGCGTTGGGTTTTTTTATGGGTTATGCATAACACTTAACAAATTCTTTATAATTTTGTAATGCATCGGCCTGATCAGATTAATCAAAAAAAATGAAGCAAGTACTTATTCTGAATGGGGATATTGAAAAAAACGCATCTACAAATTTCCTGATTAACGCCTATAAGCAAGGTGCAGAAAGTGTTGGCGCTACCGTAAGGGAGTTGGCCATTATCGATCTGATATTTAATTCGAACAAGCTGTTTAATAACAGACAGATTGCCGAGTTAGAACCCGATTTGCAGAAAGCCTTAACGGCGATTAGGCAAAGTAATCATATTGTGCTTTTTTGTCCGGTATACGTAGATCATATTCCTGCAAAAATTAAAGGCTTTTTCGATCGCTTATTTATGCCCGATCAGATTTTTACTGCTCAGCAGCAAAACGTAAATAATAACTTTAGCGGCCGTTCGGGAAGAATTGTATCTATTTTAGATGAGGCAACCTTTAAAGAATGGAAAGCAAATAAGAAAACGACTTATCTTTCCATCAAAAAAAATGTTTTTGAAAAATGCAGAATGAGTCCTGTACTCACCAATACGATTGGCGAATTGCATTCCCTTGAAAATCATTATAGTCAAAAATGGCTTGCCAAGATGGAAAAATTTGGATCACAGTTGATTTAAAGGCAAAATGGTCTGCGACCTCGCAGACCATCATAATGATTTAGTACCCAGCTTGTCCTAAAATGCTACACTTTGTGTATAATCGCTACAGTTTTATGAGACACTCTGCATTAATAATGTGTTTGTAACATTAAAGATAGATTCAGATTTTTCCACATCTTTTCCACAAAAAACACAATCTATAACTGCGTTTTTAGGCGATAAACATAAATTTTCTGTTTTTTACCATTTGTTTACCGCTTATTAATGAGCGTTATATCCCAGTTTTGGCCTGATATTTGGTTGAATGAATACAGTAGCAGAGGCTACAATAATCAAATTTTTAACCTTTAAATTTTAAAACTATGGCTTTCAAAGCTAGATTAAATTTTTCGGGCAAGGAGTACGATGTGCTTCACTGTGCCTATGCGTTAAACCGCGATGTAGACGCTAAAGGAAGACCTTCTTCCGGAGTTTACGGCGGTACCATCGATATTGAGATCGAATCAACCGAAGACACCTCAATAATCGAGGCGATGGTAAACAACCAGTACAAACCTATTACAGGAACCCTTCTGATCAAGAAAACGGAGGAAGATGCCAAAATGAAAGAAGTTAACTTCGAAGACGGTTACATTGTTAAATATTCCGAAGGGATAAACATTGTTGGCGATCACCCGATGACGCTTAAGTTCCAGATTTCAGCAAGAAAGCTTAAATTAGGCAACGCTGAGCACCTTAACGATTGGCCAAAAGCCTAATTTAAGGTTGAGGGTAGGAGGTTTAGGGTTTAAGGCATTTAAACGCCATGCTCTTCGCTCCACGCCAACCGCTCAACGCAATTCATTCATTTAAAAACATTTAAATTTTACTACAATGGCATTCAAAACCCGTTTAAACTTAGGATCAAAAGAATTTGATGTACTACAGTGCAGCTTTTCATTAAATAGAGATGTTGACGCCAAAGGCCGTCCATCGTCAGGTGTTTAT